>Ga0308175_100001429_pt1 | contig 16106 bp, 14 predicted proteins | sample PhyCR1_3_FD_203893 | JGI IMG/M metagenome (GOLD analysis project Ga0308175, IMG submission 203893) | Soil microbial communities from UC Gill Tract Community Farm, Albany, California, United States - DLSLS.C.R1 | ecosystem: Environmental > Terrestrial > Soil > Agricultural land | place: USA...
CCCACACCAGCCTGGGCCTTCGCGATGCGCTGCTGGCGGTCCAGGTGCCCTTCGTCGAGCTGCATCTCTCGAACATCTTCGCGCGCGAGCCGACGCGGCACCACTCCATGATTGCGGACCTGGCCGTCGGGATGGTGGCCGGTTTCGGCCCGCAGAGCTATCTCCTGGCCCTGCAGGCGCTGGTAGGCCGTCTGCGTGCCGCCTGACCGTCGGGACGAGCGCCAAGCCGCCCTGCGGGTCGCGCTGGACAACGAGGGACTCGACGGACTCCTGGTCACGCACCTGCCCAACATCCGGTACCTGACCGGGTTTACCGGGTCAGCGGCGCTGTTGCTGGTGCGGCCGCAGGAGAGCACCCTGATCACGGATTTCCGCTACGCGGTGCAGGCGCCGGATGAGGCCGGCACCGTCGCGCGAGTGGAAATTGATCAGAAGAGCGTGTGGGACCGGCTCGGCCGGGTCCTGACCGGCGCGGCGGTGGGAACGCTCGGGGTCGAGTCGCAGGCGCTCACCGTTCGCGACGCCGAGCGGGTGGCCGGCCTGACGCGGGCGCGGCTGCTGCCGGTCACCGACCTGGTCGAGCGGCTCCGGGCGGTGAAGTCGCCCGAGGAAGTCGCCGCCATCCGCGCGGCGGCGGCGCTGGCCCAGGACGCGCTGGCCGAGGTGGTCCCCACGCTGCGGCCCGGCCAGCGGGAGCTGGACGTGGGGGCCGCGCTGGAATCGGCGCTCCGCCGCCGCGGGAGCGAGTGGCATCCGTTTCCGACCATCGTGGCCAGCGGCCCCCGGGCCGCGCTGCCGCACGCCCGCACCAGCGCGCGGGCCATCGAAGCGGGCGAGTGGCTGCTGCTTGACTTCGGCGCGCAGGTGGACGGATACTGCGCCGACCTTACCCGAACCATGGTGGTCGGCGGGCGGGCCGACGAGCGGCAGCGGATGGTGTACGAGCTGGTCCGAGGCGCCCAGGGCCGGGCGCTCGAGCATCTCCGCGCCGGCATGACGGGGCGCGAAGGCGACGCGCTGGCCCGCGAGGTGATCGCCGCTCGCGGCTTCGGCGACGCCTTCGGCCACTCGCTGGGGCACGGGCTGGGGCTCGAGGTGCACGAGGCGCCTCGGCTCGCGCCCACGGCGGAGACGCCGCTGCCGCTGCACGCGGTGGTGACGGTCGAGCCGGGGATCTATCTTCCGGGCTGGGGTGGCGTCCGGCTGGAAGACGACGTGCACCTCGGACCGGACGGGCCGGAGGTGCTCTCCGACGGCCGAACCGACCTGCTCGAGCTGGTGTAGCATCCGCCGCCACATCCGACGCACCGCGCTATCTGCAGCATCACGTGAGGAGGGGCAAGTGATACGGGCCGACCGCCGCGCAGCCGCGTACGTGACACCCGCATGACCCCCCAGGAGATGAAGCAGCTCGCCGAGGCGCTGCGGAAGGTACCGGGGATGAAGGCGATCGACCTTCAGGATGTGCAGGGGCTGGCGCAGCTGCTGCGCGAATCGCCGGAAATCGGGTCGATCGAGGTGCGCGGCCTGTTCGGCACCAAGGTGGTGATCACCCGGACCGGCAATGGCGTGCCGACCGTAATGGGCGCGCCGGCGTCCTACGCCGCGCCCGCCGCCCATCCGCCGCCGGCCGCGAACGCGGGCCCGGCCGCCGAAGCCGAGCCGCGGGAAGCGCCCCGGGCGGCCGCGCACCTCAAGGACATCAAGTCGCCCATGGTGGGCACGTTCTACAAATCGCCCGAGCCGGGGGCGGATCCCTACGTGAAGACCGGCACCCGGGTCTCGCCGGGGCAGACGGTGTGCATCATCGAGGCGATGAAGATCATGAACGAGATCGAGGCCGAGGTCGCCGGCGTCGTGCGCGAGATCCTGGTGGACGACGCGCAGCCGGTGGAGTTCGGCCAGGCCCTCTTCCGGGTGGATCCCCATGGCTGAAGCCGGACAGGCGACCGGGACATCGCCCGCGTCGACCTTCAACTTCAAGCAGACCATCGCCCAGATGGTGCAGCGCAACGCGTCCGACCTGCTGCTCAAGGTCGGCCGCCCGCCGACGGTCCGGGTGAACGGCGAGCTCAACGCGCTCGAGATGCAGCCGGTCAAGCCCGAAGACCTCAAGATGCTGGCGGAGCAGGTGATGACCCCGCGGCAGGTGAAGGAGTTCGCCGAAAAGAAGGAGGCCGACTTCGCCATCGGCGTGCCGGGGGTGGGACGGTTCCGCACCAACGTCTACCAGCAGCGCGGGACCCTGGCGTTCGCCTTCCGCGCCATCCCGTACGAGGTCAAGACCATCGCGGACCTGCACCTGCCGCCGGTGCTGGAGGAGATCTCGCTCAAGCCGCGCGGGCTGGTCCTGGTCACCGGCATCACGGGCTCGGGCAAATCCACCGCGCTCGCCGCCATGATCAACCACATCAACCAGAACCGGCGGGTCAACGTCATCACCATCGAGGATCCGATCGAGTTCCTGCACCGGGATGTGATGTCCAACATCTCGCAGCGCGAGGTTGGGAGCGACACGCTGTCGTTCGCCTCGGCGCTCCGGCACGTCCTGCGGCAGGACCCGGACGTGATCCTGGTCGGCGAGATCCGCGACATGGAGACGCTCGACACCGCGCTCAAGGCGGCCGATACCGGGCACCTGGTGTTCAGCACGCTCCACACCACCGACGCCACCCAGACGCTGAACCGGATCATCTCGTTCTACCCGCCGCACCAGCACCAGGAGGTCCGGATGGTGCTGGCCACGGCGCTCCAGGCGGTGGTGTCGCTCCGGCTGGTGCCGCGGGCGGACGGCCGGGGCCGCGTGCCGGCCGCCGAGGTGCTGATCAACACCGCCGCCGTGGCCGACAACATCCGGGACATCGAGAAGGCGCTCAACATTCCCGACCTCATCGCCGAAGGCACGGTGTCCTACGGCATGCAGTCCTTCGACCAGTCGCTGATGAAGTGGTTCAAGGACGGCATGATCTCCTACGAGAGCGCGCTGTTCTACTCGACCAATCCCAGCGAGTTCGCGCTCCGCGTGTCGGGGGTGGACTCGGCGTCCGACCGCAAGTTCACGGAGGTTACGGGCGACGCGTCCGCCTCGCGGGCGCTGGACCTGACGCCATAAATGACGGGGCTCCGTCCCGGCGTCACCCTGGGCCCGTGGGAGGAGGGGGTAGTCCGATCCGCCGCTGCGTTCGCCGGTGGCGGGTCGCACTACCCCTTGCTGCAACGGGCCCAGGGTGACGCGGCAGGACCTCGCGGCAGCGCCCGACGCGCCGATGTTTAAGAAGGTGCTCATCGCCAACCGCGGCGAGATTGCGCTTCGCGTGATCCGCGCGTGCCGCGAGCTCGGGCTCGAGACGGTGGCCGTCTACTCCGAGGCCGATCGCGAGTCGCTCCACGTCCGGTTCGCCGACGATGACGTGTGCATTGGTCCCCCTCCCAGCCGGAGCTCCTATCTCCGGATCCCGAACATCATCGCGGCGGCGGAGATCACCGGAGCGGACGCCATCCATCCGGGCTACGGGTTCCTGGCGGAGAACGCGGAGTTCGCCGACACCTGCAAGGCCTCGAACATCACCTTCATCGGGCCCACCGGCGACCAGATCCGCCAGATGGGCGACAAGGCCACCGCCCGTCGCTTGGCGGCGGAAGCGGGCGTGCCGACCGTGCCGGGCTCGCCGGGCACCATCGACGACCCGGACGAGGCGCTCGCCTTCGCCGAATCGATCGGCTTCCCGGTGATCATCAAGGCCACCGCCGGCGGCGGCGGCAAGGGCATGCGGATCGCCCACGAGGCGGAGCAGTTTCCCCAGCTCTTCGGGCTGGCCCAGAACGAGGCGCTGGCGGCATTCAACAACGGCGCGGTATACGTCGAGAAGTACATCCAGCAGCCCCGACACGTCGAGATCCAGGTCATGGGCGACACCCACGGCCGGGTGGTGCACCTGGGCGAGCGCGACTGCTCGGTGCAGCGGCGGCACCAGAAGCTGGTGGAGGAAAGTCCCAGCCCCGCGCTCACGCCCGGGCTGCGCGAGCGGATGGGCAACGCCGCCGTGGCCCTGGCGTCCAATATCGGCTACGTCGGCGCCGGGACCCTCGAGTTCCTGCTGGACACCGACGGCTCGTTCTACTTCATGGAGATGAACACCCGGATCCAGGTGGAGCACCCGGTCACCGAGATGGTGACCAGCTTCGACCTGGTGAAGGAGCAGATCAAGGTGGCCGCGGGCGAGCCGGTCAGCTTCCAGGGTGACGGGCGGCGGCTCCGTGGTCACGCCATCGAATGCCGCATCAACGCCGAGGACCCGTACCGGAACTTCCAGCCCTGCCCGGGCCTCATCACCGCGTATCATCCGCCGGGCGGACCCGGTGTGCGGGTAGACACCCACGTCTACGCGGGCTACACGGTGCCGCCGTACTATGATTCGCTCCTGGCCAAGGTCATCGTGCACGGCAACGATCGCGAAGAGGCGCTCACGCGGATGGGACAGGCGCTCGACAGCTTCATCCTCGAAGGGGTCACCACCACCATCCCGTTCCTGGCGCGGGTCATCCGCCATCCGGACTTCGCGGCCGGCCGGGTGGATACCCGGTTCCTCGAGCGGGAGTCCCATCTCCTCCGGCCGCCTGCATGAGGCTGGACGTGGTGTTCTCGCCGACCGGCCTCGGGTCCCCGGAGGTCCAGGGCCGGACCGCATTCGTGATCGACGTCCTACGGGCCACCACCTCGATCTGCGCCGCGCTCCACCACGGCGCCAAGGCGCTGATCCCGGTGGCCTCGACCGAAGAAGCGCTGCGGCTGGCGCAGACCATCGGCAGCGCCGACGTGCTGCTCGCGGGCGAGAGGAACTGCGTCCGCATCCCGGGCTTTCAGCTGGGCAACAGCCCGCTCGAGATGACTGAGACCGCCGTGCGCGGCAAGACCGTCATCGTCACCACCACCAACGGGACCAAGGCCATGCTCGCCTGCCAGGGCGCGGCCGCCGTGTTCGGCACCTGCGCCGGCAACCTCAGCGCATCGGCCGAGCGGGTGCGGGAGGTGCTGGAGCGGAATGGCCGAGTCCTGATCGTGTGCGCCGGGCGCGACGGGAGCTTCTCGCTGGACGATGCCTACTGCGCGGGGCGGCTGGTCGCCGCCGCGCTGGGCGACCACCGGTCGCGACGCGGACTCAACGACGCGGCCATCGCCAGCCTCGACCTGGTCCGCCGCTACGGTGACGAGTGGCACCGGCCGCTCCGCCGCAGCCGGGCCGGGCGGGAGCTCATCAGGCTGGGGTTCGGGGATGATGTGCTCGACGCCGCGCGGCTCGATGCCTATCCGGTCCTGGCGCATTTCCACGAACGTCGAGTGACCCTCGCACCTGTGCCGGTATGAGCTCCGATTCGCGCCGACGGCTGGGCGCGATCACCGCCCTCGTCGTCGGTCTCTTCGTCGGCCTGACCCTCCTGCCGTTCCCGCTGACCGGTCCGATCGGTCGCTCGCTCGGAAATACGCTGTGGGAGTGGCTCGGCGCGGGCGCGCTGGGCATCCCGCTGCTGGGCATCGGCCTCGCCCTAGCGGGGTTCGAGCGGCTGGGGACGCTGGACATGAAGCGCTCCGCCTTCCTTATCATCGGGCTCAGCGTCCTGCTGCCGTATCTCACCGGCGTGCTGGGCCACGTCACCGTGTTCGACATCGACAGCGGCCGCTTCATCGGCAAGGTGGTCGGCGCGGTACCCGGGTTCTTCGCGGTGGGAATTCCGAAGGGCATCGGACCCGCCGGCGCCGTCCTGGCGGGATTCCTCGCGCTGTCGGCTCTCACGCTCGCCACGTTTGCCTGGCACCCGCTGCAACGGCTCGAGCGCCACCCCGAGGCGCCCGCTCCCGCTTCCGCCAAGGACCAGCCGGCCAAGGCGGAGTCACGCCGCCGCCCGGCCAAGGACGCGAAGGAGAGTCCCGAGCCACCGGCAGACCCGCCGGCGCCCAAGGGCCGGGATGAGCTCAGGCCGGCGCCCAGGGCCGAGGGCAAGACCCTCAAGAGCAAGCTGGCCAAGAAGCTCGAGCCGCGCCGCGCCCCGGGCGACAAGGATCTCGGCCCGGTGTGGGACGTCGAGCTGCTCGAGGCCACGCGCACCCGAGGCATCGACGCCGGCGAAGGCGAGCTCGACGCGCTGCAGGAGCGGCTGGAAGAGACCTTGGCCGAGTTCAAGGTGGAAGGCGACGTGGCGGGACGGACCACCGGGCCGGTGGTCACGCAGTACGGCGTGCGGCTTCGGCCGGGGGTCAAGATGAACCGCCTGGTGAACCTGGCCGACGATCTCGCGCTCAAGATGAGCGCCCGCTCGATCCGGGTGGCCCGCATTCCGGGGCGTGACATGGTGGGAGTGGAGGTGCCCAATCCCAAGTCGCGGGTGGTGGTGCTGCGCGAGCTGCTGGAGGACGATCAGTGGTCGAGCGAGGACCGCCTGCTGCCGGTGGCCCTGGGGCTCGACCTCGAGGGGCGGCCCGTGATCGCCGACCTGGCCAAGATGCCCCACCTGCTCATCGCCGGCGCCACCGGCACCGGCAAGTCCGTCGGCATCAACGCCATCATCACGTCGCTCATCTACCACTACCAGCACAAGGAGGACCTGCGCCTCCTGATGATCGACCCGAAGATGGTCGAGCTCTCGATGTACAAGGACTTGCCCCACCTGCGCCACCCGGTCGTCACCAACAACAAGGAGGCGGCCCGGGTGCTCAAGTGGGCCGTCGGCGAGATGGAGCGGCGCTACGCCCTGCTCGAAGCCAACGGCGCGCGGAATCTGCTGGAGTTCAACCGCAAGGTGGTCGAGGGGAAGCCGCTCCGAAACCCGGCCGTTCGACGGGCTACGCTGACGGATATCGCCAACGAATCGCCCGACACGCCGCCGCCACCGCCTGAGGTCGAGGCCTACACCGAGGGCAAGCTGCCGCTCATCGTCGTGGTGGTGGACGAGCTGGCCGACCTCATGATGACCGTGCAGTCGGAAGTCGAGACGCCTCTCGCCCGGCTGGCGCAGAAGGCCCGGGCGGTCGGTCTCCATCTCATCCTCGCGACCCAGCGTCCCTCGGTGAACGTCATCACGGGGCTGATCAAGGCCAACTTTCCGAGCCGGGTGGCGTTCCGCGTCGCTTCCAAGGTGGACAGCCGCACCATTCTGGACCAGAACGGCTCGGAGGCGCTGCTCGGCAAGGGCGACATGCTGTTTCTCGAGCCAGGCAAGAGCGAGCCCATGCGGCTCCAGGGCGCCTACATCTCCACTGAGGAGAGCGAGAAGATCCTGGAGCGCTATCGGCAGTGGAAGCGCGAGCGCGACCAGCGTGGACTGGTGGAGTCGGCGGAGACCAACATCCTCGACGAGGTGCCCGACACCGAGGCCGGCGAGGGCGGGGAGTCGGGGGCCGACGTCGGGGAGCGAGACCCCCAGTTCAAGGAGGCGGCGATTGCCTGCGTGCAGAACCAGGGCGGGTCGACGTCCCTGCTGCAGCGGAAGCTCGGGATCGGGTATGGGCGCGCAGCGCGGATCATGGACCAGCTCGAGGAGGCCGGGATACTGGGGCCGGCCAACGGCAGCAAGCCTCGCGACGTGCGGATCGGGATCGATCAGGTCGACGAATACTGCGGGTAGCTCGATGGCGCTCGGCGGTTGGCGGCCTTCGTCACCGACAGAGTCCTGCCTTTGCTTGTTTCCTCTCCGGAGATTTCTGCGATGCTCCGATTCCAGTCGCTGGTGCCCATCGCCGCGCTGCTGGCCCTTGCCGCGGCCTCGAGTGGTCCCGCCTGGGGGCAGGTCCAAGTGCAGCCGCGGCGGCGGGTCGACGTACCGGCACCGGCGCCTGCGGCTGGGGTAGATCGGCTCATCGCGGCGCTCTTGAGCGACACGCCACTGGCGACCGATCTCGAGACGCTCACCGACGAGATCGGCGGTCGCGCGACGGGCTCGCCGGCCAACCTCCGCGCCTCCGAGTGGGCGCTGGGGCGGTTTCGAGAGGCCGGCGTTCCGGCACGGCGCGAGCCGTTCACCATGCCGGGACTCTGGCTGGAGCGCTCCGCCAGCGCGACGGTGCGCGGGCAAGGCATCGAGTTCCGGCCCAGGATCGCCGCGCTGCCGTTCTCGACGGGCACCGGCCCCGTGGGTGTGACGCTGCCGCTGGTAGATGCGGGTCGCGGGGCCGACTCGGACTTCACCCGCCTGGGCCAGGCGGCTCGCGGCGCATTCGTCCTGATCGAGACGGAGGAGCTGCAGGACATCGACGGACTGTTCCGGGAGTACAACGAGGCGGTGGGGATCGAGCGGCGGGCGTTCCAGGCTGGCGCCGGCGGCCTGGTCTACATGTCCTCGCGACCCAACGATCTGCTGGCACGCCACAACGCCTCGACCGGGCTTAAGACGACGCATCCGATGCTCATGATGGAACGGGATGCCGCGGCGCGGGCGCTCCGGCTCCTGCGGGTGGGCAAGCGACTGTCGCTCACCGCCGTGCTCGATCTGCAGACCGGTCCCGCCTATCAGAGCTTCAACGTCGTCGGCGAGATCCGGGGGCGGTCGAAACCCGGCGAGATCGTCCTGATCGGCGCCCACCTGGACTCATGGGACCTTGGCACCGGCGCGCTCGACAACGGCGCCAACGCGATGATGGTGCTCGATATCGCTCGGCAGATGCAGCGTCTGGGACTGGTGCCCGAGCGCACCATCCGGTTCGCGCTCTGGAGCGGCGAGGAACAGGGACTGATCGGGTCGTTCGGCTACACGCTCTCACACCAGGGCGAGCTGGAGCACACGGTGATGGCGTCCGCCTACGACATCGGCACCGGGCGGATCACCGGATATTTCACCGGCGGCCGCACCGACGTGCTTGCGCCACTGGCGCGGGCCCTCGAGCCCGTGGCCGGACTGGGCCCGTTCACCCCGATCAACGCGCCGATTGTCGGCACCGACAACTACGACTTCATGATGCAGGGGGTGGCGAATCTGGTGGCCAACCAGGAGTCCGCCAACTACGGCCCCAACTATCACGCCCGGTCGGACGAATTCGGCCGGGCCGACCTGCGGCAGCTTCGCCTCAACGCCGCGATCGCGGCGGCGGTGACCTGGGGCTTTGCCACGGGCGACGTCTCGCTGCCGCGGTGGTCCGCCCGGCAGGTGGACTCGCTGGTGCGCCACACGGACCTGTCGGATCAGATGAAGACGTTTGGCGTGTGGGACGAGTGGGTGGGAGGGAAGCGCGGCCTGCGCCCATAGGGCGGAGCCCGCGGCCACGTGGGATGGGGGTAGCGGCTACCGTCAATCGCCGGCTGCCAGCTCAGAACCAACCGCGGGCTGCAGCTCAGATCCCATCGCGTTCGAGCTCCCGCGAACCGCCGCCGAACACAAGGATCGGCGGCGGTTCGTCGTTGGGCCACGGCGATTTGTGGCTCCCGCACTCGCCGAAATGGTGCCCCGGCACGCGTCCGGAGTCGGTAGTGTTGCGCGCATGCGAACGCCGCGCCCGCTGATACCGGTCGAACAGTGGAAGGATCAGCGCCAGCGGCGCGGCTGGTGGGGTGAGCGGATTGCCATTGCCTATCTCGCCCGCAGCGGCTGGAGCGTCGAGGCGCACCGATTTCGCCTGGGCCACCGGGAGCTGGATCTGGTCGTGCGGCGGGGCGCGGTGGTGGCGTTCGTCGAAGTGAAAACGCGGAGCTCTCTCGCGTGGGGCACGCCGTCGGAAAGCGTCCGGTGGCGCAAGCGCCGCACGATCGTCCAGGTGGCCGGGGTGTGGCGCCAGCGGCATGGCCGGGCGGGTGACGAGTACCGGTTCGACGTGATTGCGGTGCGGCTCGAGCGCGGGGGCCGGTACCGGGTGGAGCACCTGGAGGACGCGTGGCGGTGCTGATGCCATGTGGAGTGAAACGATCCACCCAGGGATCATTGATTCGGCAATGTTTCGGTATTATCTTGGCTGTCAGATACTATAGTGTATCAAAATCAGTCACAAAAATACCCAGAGGATACCATGGCCGCAGAAGAAACCCGGCTGGACGCCGACCGCCGCAAGGCCCTCGGGCTCGCCATCTCCCAGATCGAGAAGCAGCTCGGCAAGGGCTCCATCATGCGGATGGGCAGCGAGTCCGCCCGGGTAAAGGTGGCCGCCATCCCCACCGGCGCCATCAACCTCGACGCCGCCACCGGCGTGGGCGGCATTCCGCGCGGCCGGATCACCGAGATCTACGGCCCCGAATCCTCCGGCAAGACCACCCTCACCCTCCACCTCGCCGCCAACGTGCAGAAGGCCGGCGGCGTCGCCGCCTACGTCGACGCGGAGCATGCGCTGGACATCGAATACGCCAAGAAGCTGGGCGTCAACGTGGAAGACCTGCTGGTCTCGCAGCCCGACACCGGCGAGCAGGCGCTCGAGATCGTCGAGATCCTGGTGCGCTCCGGCGCGGTGGACATCGTGGTCATCGACTCGGTCGCGGCCCTGGTGCCCAAGGCCGAAATCGAAGGCGAGATGGGCGATAGCCATGTGGGTCTCCAGGCCCGGCTCATGAGCCAGGCGCTCCGCAAGCTGGCCGGCGCCATCAACCGCTCCAATTGTGCCGTGGTGTTCATCAACCAGCTGCGCGAGAAGATCGGCGTCATGTTCGGCAACCCCGAGACCACCACCGGCGGCAAAGCGCTCAAGTTCTACGCGTCGCTCCGGCTCGACATCCGCCGCATCGGCCCGGTCAAGGAGCGCGAGGCGGTCATCGGCAACCACGTGCGGGTCAAGGTGGTCAAGAACAAGGTGGCGCCGCCGTTCCGCCAGGCCGAATTCGACGTGATGTTCGACGAAGGGATCAGCCACACGTCGCTGCTGGTGGACCTCGCCTCCGAGGCCAACATCATTCAGAAGTCGGGCGCCTGGTACTCCTACGGCGATCAGCGGATCGGCCAGGGCCGGGAGAACGCCAAGCTCTTCCTGCGCGACAACCCGCCGCTCATGGCGGAGGTCGAGAACAAGGTCAAGGAGCTGCTCGGCATGCACGCCGGCGTGGCCGCCGGTGCCGGCGGCGCCGCGGACGACGAGTGACCCCGCCGGTTCTCACCGCGCTCGAACCGGATCCCCGCCGCCCCGGAACGCTCCGGGTCGATCTGGACGGGGTCCGGTTCGGTGCGGTACCGGCGGAGCTGGCCCGTGCGGCGGGCCTCGCGGTTGGGAGCGCGGTGGATGAGGTCATGCACGAGCGGCTCACCGCCGCGGCCGACGCCGAGGCCGCCTTCCGGACGCTGCTCCGGGCCCTGGAGCGGCGCTCCTTTGCGCGGGTGGATCTGGCCCGCCGCCTGGTTCGAAAGGGGCACCCGCGGCCGGCGGTGGAGGCGGCGGTCGAGCGCGCCGCCGGGCTAGGCCTGCTCGACGACGCGGCCTTCGCCCAGAGCTACATCCAGACCCGCGCGGCGCGCGGGCGGGGGCCGGCACGGCTCACGCGGGATCTGCTGGCCATGGGCATCGAGCGGAGCCTGATCGATCGGGGCATCGCCGCCGAATGGCCGGAGGGCAATGATCGAAGCCGGGTCCCGCTCGCGCTCGCCACCAAGCGGGTTGCCCAGCTGGGTGATCTCCCGCGGCCCACCAAGCGCCGTCGCGTGCTGGCCTATCTCGCGCGCCGCGGCTTCGCCGGGCGCGACATCACCGAGCTGGTCACCCGGCTGGTGAATCAGCCGGCCGCGAAGCACTGAGACGGGGAGGTCGGTGCGGCACGCGCGGCCGCGGCCATGGCCCCTAAATCCGCCCGCCTCTATATTTTCCCTCCATGCAGTCCGCCAAGATCCGACGCCTATTCCTCGACTTTTTCGTCGCCCAGGGGCACCGCGAGGTGCCTTCTTCGTCATTGGTGCCCGCCGACGACCCCACGCTCCTGTTCACCAACGCGGGCATGGTGCAGTTCAAGCGCACCTTCCTGGGACAGGAGCACCGCGACTACAGCCGGGCGACGACCTGCCAGAAGTGTGTCCGGGCCGGCGGCAAGCACAACGATCTCGAGCAGGTGGGCCACACCAAGCGGCATCACACCTTCTTCGAGATGCTGGGCAACTTCTCGTTCGGTGACTACTTCAAGCGCGACGCGATCGCGTACGCCTGGGAGTTCGTGACCAGCCCCCGGTACCTCGGCATTCCGGCGAGCCGGCTCCGGGTCACGGTGCACCACACCGACGACGAGGCGCGCGCCCACTGGCGCGAGGTGGCGGGCCTGGCCGACCACCGGATCTACGGCTTGGGCGACAAGGACAACTTCTGGCAGATGGGCGACACCGGCCCCTGCGGCCCGTGCACGGAGATCTACGTGGATCTCGAGTGGACGGCAGGACAGGAAGCCGGAAAGACGGAAGGCGATGTGATTCCGCAGGCCGAGTTCGAGCGGCTGGCCGAAGAGGGTCGTTTCCTGGAGATCTGGAACCTGGTGTTCATGCAGTTCGACCGGGCGGCGGACGGCACGCTCGCGCCGCTTCCCAAGCCGTCAGTCGACACCGGCGCGGGGCTCGAGCGCATTGCCGCGGTCATGCAGGGCGAGGACGACAACTTCCACACCGACGTGTTCCAGCCGCTCATCGAGCGGGTGGGAGCGCTGGTGGGCCGTCCCTACGATCGGGCGTCCCAGGAGCGCGCCTCGTACCGCGTCCTCGCGGACCACGCGCGGGCGGTGAGCTTCCTGCTGGCCGATGGGGTGTATCCCAGCAACGAGGGGCGGGGCTACGTGCTCCGCCGCATTCTCCGCCGCGCGGTGCGGCACGCGTGGCTGCTCGGGCGGCGCGAGCCGACCTTGGCGCCGCTCACCGAAATCGTCGTGTCGCAGATGGGCGACGTGTATCCGGAGCTCAGTGCCAAGGCCGGCTACATCCGTGAGGTCACCGAGACCGAGGAGCACCGCTTCCTCGAGACCATCGAGGGAGGGCTCCGCCGCCTGGAGGAGATCTTCGCCTCGGGCGCGCGGCAAATCTCGGGCGACGAGGCGTTCAAGCTGTACGACACCTTCGGCTTTCCCATCGACCTCACCGGCATCATCGCGGAGGAGCGCGGTGTCCTGGTGGACACCGCGGGTTTCGAACGGGCCCTCGAAGGCCAGCGGACCCGCAGCCGCTCGGCGCGGCAGTCGGGCAAGGCGTCGGTCGGCCCCGCGGTACACGCCTCCAAGGCCGGCAAGTGGCGCGGCGTCAAGCGCGGCAAGCAGAAGTTCGTCGGGTATCAGGCCACCGAAGCGGACACCGACATCCTGGCGTTCCGGCAGGAGGGGCCGCGGGTGGACCTGCTGCTGCGTGAAAACCCGTTCTACGCCGAGTCGGGCGGTCAGGTGAGCGACGTGGGCGCGGTGCGGGGCGCGGATTGGTCGCTGCCGGTGGATGCGGTGCGGAAAGACGCGAAGGGGACGGTGGTGAGCGGCGAGTTCGCCCACCCGTTCGAGCCCGACGCGGTGCGGGCTGCCGTGGACGCGCCTCGGCGACATGACATCGAGCGCAATCATAGCGCCACGCACCTGGTACATTACGCGCTCCGGAAGCATCTGGGCCCGCATGTACGCCAGCAGGGCTCGCTGGTCCAGCCCGACCGGCTCCGGTTCGACTTCTCGCACCACGGGCCGATCGACGCGCCGACGCTGCACGCGATCGAGAACGAGGTGAACCAGCTGGTCCTGGGCAACGATACCGTCAGCACGCGGGAGATGGCCTACCCCGACGCCCTGGCGCTCGGCGCGATGGCGTTCTTCTCGGAGAAGTACGGCGACCGAGTCCGGGTGGTGCAGATGGGGCCCTCGATCGAACTGTGCGGCGGGACCCATGTGCGGAGCACCGGGCAGATCGGCAGCTTCCGGTTTTCGGGGCAGACCGGCGTGGCCGCCGGCGTCCGCCGCATCGAGGCGGTCACCGGAAGCGGCGCGCTTCGCGCGGTGCGCGAGCTCGAGGAGCGGCTGGCGCACGTGGCCGAGGCGCTCAAGTCGCAGCCGGAGCACGTGGCCCGGCGGATCGAGCAGCTGCTGGAGGAGCGCCACAAGCTGGAGGCGCGCCTGGCCGAGGCGCTCAAGTCGGGCGGGGGGGCAAGCATCAGCGGAGAGGAATCCGATGTCCGCGGGGTGCGGGTGACCATCGCCGACACGGCCAGCGACGATCGGGGAGAAGTGGCCCAGATCGCCGACCGATTCCGCGAGGGCAAGCGCAGCGCCGTGCTGGTGCTGTTCAGCACCGGCGGCCGCGGGGCCATTCACGTGGCCCTGACCGACGATCTGGTAAGCGCGGGCCGGAAGGCAGGCGACCTGGTCAATCGAATCGCCGCTCTGAGCGGTGGGAAGGGCGGCGGCCGACCCCACTTTGCCTCCGCCGGGGCGGGCGATCCGTCCAGGCTGGGGGCGGCCCGGGCGGGCACGCTCGACGCGGTCTCCACCTGGCTCAACGGCGCCAGCGCGTGACGCTCGCCGCGTGGCTGGATCGCCATACGGCGGCAGCGCCGCCGGTCTTGCGCAGCCGAGTACGGGAGTACGCACTGGGGAGGGCGCCCGAGGGGCGGGACGACGGGCCGGACCACGGGCCGGACGACGGGCCGGCCGATACGCCGCCCGCCGAGCTGCTCGCCCACGCGGGGCATCGCGCGCTCGACCAGGTGGTGGCTCACCCGGGTGACCGGTCGGTCGCGCTGGATCTTCTCGCAGCCGACGCGCTGATCACCCTCGCGCTGCTGGCTCAGGCTGAGACCCGCCCCGCCGACCTCGACGCCTTTGCCGCCTCGCTGCTCCAGGCCGCGCGTCCCGGCACGTGATCGACCTTCACTCCCATCTCCTTCCCGCAGTGGATGACGGCTCTCGCACCGTGGAGCAGTCGGTGGGAGTCCTGCGCCGGATGGCGGAGCTCGGGGTCACGGATGTGTGCCTCACGCCGCACCTCAGGGCCAACGAGACGGTCGACGCGCCGCCGGCTCGGCACGACGATGCGTACGCCGCCCTGCGGGCCGAGGCGCCTCAGCTGCCGCGGCTGCACCGCGGGGCGGAGGTCATGCTTGACCGCCCCCTTCCGCGCGAGGCCGACCGCATGCGCCGGATTACCCTGGGCGGCACTCAGTACATTCTGGTCGAATTCCCTCGGCTGGTGGCGGTGGAGGCGGTGACCAACGCGCTCACCCGGGTTCGCGACGCCGGCCTCACGCCGGTGCTGGCGCACCCGGAGCGTTACGGCAGCTGCAGCGTCGAGGCGGTGGCCTACTGGCGCTCGCTCGGCGCCAGGATGCAGGTGGACGCGACCACGCTGCATTCACCGCAGACCCGGGGACAGCGAGCCCGCCAACTGGTCGCCGCCGGTCTGGCCGACATCCTCGCGGGAGACAACCATGGGGACGAGCGGACCATTGCCGCGGGCGCCGATTTCCTGCGCGCCCTCGACGGCCACGCGCAGGCGGAGCTCCTGACCGTGACCAATCCGAGCGCCATCCTCCAGGGCGAGCCGCTCATCGAGGTGCCACCGCTCGCCATCCGCCGCACCTGGATGCAGCGACTGCGCCAGCTCCTGGGCGGCGAGACGTGAGCAGCGCGCAGGTCGAAGGCGCGCTGGACCGCCTGGCGGGCCTGGCCCAGAGCAGCAAAGCGCTCGCGCCGCAGCTGCTCCGGGTGGCCGAGCGCTACACCGCGGCGCTGCGCTCGGGCGGCACGCTCTACTTCTGCGGCAACGGCGGCAGCGCCGCCGATGCGCAGCACCTGGCGACTGAATATGTGGTCCGTTACGCGGCCAACCGGCGCGCGCTGGCCGCGGTCGCGCTCACCACCGACAGCTCGATTCTCACCGCGGCCGGCAACGACCTCGGCTTCGACCAGATCTTCGCCCGTCAGGTGGAGGCCTACTGCGGACCCGGGGACGTGCTCGTGCTCCACAGCACCAGTGGCCGGAGCCCCAACCTGCTCGCGGCGGCCAGCGCGGCGCGCGGTCGGCGGGTGGGCACGGTGGCCTTTCTGGGCCGAGGCGGCGGTGCGCTCGGCGGGTTGGTGGATGAGGCCGTGGTGGTGCCTTCGGACGACACCGGTCTCATCCAGATTCTCCACCTCGCGCTCCAGCACGTCGTGGTCGAGCTGGTCGAGTCGGCGCTCGGCGCTTCGTCCTCTCCCCGATGATCTCACTGG
>Ga0308175_100001431_pt1 | contig 16093 bp, 18 predicted proteins | sample PhyCR1_3_FD_203893 | JGI IMG/M metagenome (GOLD analysis project Ga0308175, IMG submission 203893) | Soil microbial communities from UC Gill Tract Community Farm, Albany, California, United States - DLSLS.C.R1 | ecosystem: Environmental > Terrestrial > Soil > Agricultural land | place: USA...
TCTTGAGACAGGCTCTGCGTCTGATTCTTCGACCGTTGAGGAAAAAAAAACTTCGCAGTCTGACAATTTAGCTGCAAAAGCACCGGATCCGCCGGTATTCACGCCTCCCGAACCCAAAATCGAGCCGATAATCGCGAAAACCCGCTCGTCCGAACTTGTAGCTCTTGTCGAATCGATGCCCGCCAAGCTGCCGCCGATCAGTTCCGAAGATCTTGAGCACGTCGATGATACCTGGCTGGATAACGCGTACGAAAGACGGTTGGAGCTGACCGGCGACGACTTGGGCCTCATAAAAAACGCGTCTGCTATGGTCGAAGTTTTGGTTGGTTTTGTCGCAGGTAATGATGCAGAAATTGCAGCCAATCCTTCCCCGCAGGTCAATGGTTCGGCCACCGCACCTGCACGAATTATCCCGGATGTTTTTCAAGCTTTTGAAGATGAAACAAACACCGATTCCCTTCCTACGCTCACGGAAAACGCCACGAATGAAGAACTTCTCGCCTACGCCAATGCACACCCGGCGGTCAGAAATGTGCTGAAAATCTTTCGCGGAAAAATCGTCGAGGTAGAAAAAAGAAAGTAGCTGTCTTAGCCACCGTAGGTGGTGATAGAATTTAGCCCCACGCGTGAGCGTGGGGTGAGATCGCACCCTGAATCCAAGCCCGTGAAACGGGCGTAGAGAAATTTTGTTTGAATCTCCGCCGCTATCTTCGATAGCTCGTGTCCTAAATTGGCAACTGACCCTACGCTGACGCGTAGGGCTAAATTCTGACGCCCCCATTCGCGGCTAGGGGAAAATAAACTTATTGCTGGCAATTGATTAATCGACCGACATATTCACCACTCAACTTAATAGGAACCTTGCCCGCTAAACTTTCGTATTTTCAATATATTTGGCAAAATCATTCAAACGGAATGACAAACTCAAGCTTGCGGGCCAAAATACTATTTCTCATTGCGGTTACAACGCTTTTTTTGACTGCGGGAGCGGCGTTTTCGCAGTCACCGACTCCGTTTTCACTCAACAATTCCCCGTTGCCACCGCCGACCGGCTTTGTAAACGATTACGCAGGCGTTATCGACCCGGCGACAAAACAGCAGTTAGAAACAAAAATAAAACAGTTTCGCGATTCGACAAATCCGCCCATCGAGCTTGCCGTTGCGGTCGTTCACACAACGGGCGAACGTCCGATTTTTGATTATTCGCTGGCAGTTGCGCGCGGCTGGAAGATCGGCTCAAAGGAAGACGATAACCCGAGCGCACTGCTTTTTATTGCTATCGACGACCGCAAATATTACACGCAGGTCAGCAAAGACCTCGAGGACGAATTGCCCGACGCCCTGGTCGGAAGCCTGCAGCGGCAATATCTCGTACCGGAATTTAAAAAGGGTAATTACAGCAAGGGTATTTCGGACACTATAGACGCTTATATTCAAACGATAAATCAGCGTGCAAGCGGCGAGCCAACACCGACGCCCTCAGCAGGCACGGACAACGAAAATGGTGATTCCGGCTCGCTGTTCAGTATTTTTTGCTGCCTGGTTGTGATCGGCGTGATATTGTTGATCGTCCTTACCCGCTCGCGCAAACCGGACTCGAACGACCGAAATCGTTGGGGTGGTGGTGGCGGATTTGGCGGTGGTGGAAGCGCTCTTCCGTGGATCATCGGCGGCATTCTCGGCTCCGGCGGAGGTTCCGGCGGGTCGTCATCAAGCGACTGGGGCGGTTCGTCAGGTGGCTGGGGCGGCTTTGGCGGCGGCGGCGATTTTGGCGGCGGCGGAGCCGGAGGAGACTGGTAGATAAACCCCAAGTTTCAAGTTCCGGAGTCCCAAGATTGGAATTGGGCTTTCGAACTTGGGACTTGGGACTTTTGGGACTTGGGACTTTAAATAATGAGACATCAATTTGGTGCATTTATTGACGATCTGAAGGCGACGCACCGCGAAAATCTGGCGTCGGTGGTTCTGTACGGCTCGGCCGCTGCGGGCGATTATGTTCCGAACCAGTCGGATTACAACATCTTGATCGCTCTGAAAAAGATCGGCCCCGCCGACCTGAGAAACGCTCATGCTTCGATCCGCGAATGGGTCAAGATGGGACATCCCGTGCCGGTGTATTTTACTGTGTCCGAGCTGCAAAACGCGGCTGATGTGTTCCCAATCGAGTTTCACCAGATGCAGATCGCACGAAAGGTGCTCTATGGCACCGACGTGCTTGCCGACCTTCGGATAACAAACGAGTTTCTACGGCATCAGGCCGAATACGAGCTTCGCAGCAAGCTTATCTTATTGCGGCAGCAGTACATTCCGGCATCGGCGTCGGTCGAGGGTTTGAAAAGGCTGATGTCCGACAGCGTTTCGAGTTTTGCGGCGCTGTTTCGCGCGGTGCTGCAAATATCGGGCATCGAGACGCCGCCGACCAAACGCGAGGTTGTCGCGATGACGGCGGAGCACCTGAAAATCGACGGAGCGCCGTTTGAAAAAATATTTAATATTCGTGAGAATAACTTCGATCAGACATTAGACGAAAAGGCGGCAAATCAACTGTTTGCCGAATATATGGAGCAGATCGAGAACGTAATCGACGCCGTCGATGCGTTGAAAAATTCGTAAATGGTGAATTGTTAATGGTTAATCGAAATCGCGGTTAACAATTAACGATTAACTCGCTAACAATTAACTTTTTATGAGGAGAACAACTATGAAAAGAGCGATCTTATTAACCGTCGCACTCATTGCCGTATTTGGTTTAAGCGGCTGTAGTTACAACACGTTAACGGCCAAACAGCAGGTCGTTAAGGAGAAGTGGTCGAATATTGAAAGCGCGCTTCAACGCCGTTCCGATTTGATACCGAACGTTGTAAAAGCTGCCCAAATGGCCGGTGTGCAGGAGCAGGAAGTTTTCGGGCAGATCGCCGAGGCTCGTTCCCGGTTATTAAACGCTACGCAGGCAGCACCGCAGGGAGCCGGCGGCGATATGACTCCGGAGCAAAAGCAGGCGGTAATTGATGCAAACAATAGTTTTGGAGGGACTATCGGGCGCCTTCTCAGCCTGCAGGAGTCATATCCTCAGTTGGCTTCGATCTCAGCGTTTAAGGACCTGCAGGTCCAGTTGGAAGGAACCGAAAACCGCATCAATGTGGCACGTGAAGATTACAACGCTGCCGTGCGGGATTACAACACGACAAGAAACTCTTTTCCTGCCGTACTTACGGCGGGTCTTCTGGGTTTTAAAGAGGAACCTGGTTTTCAGGCCCAGCCCGGTGCCGAAAATGCACCTGACATCGGCGATCCAAATTCGATGAGAAGGCAGAACGTTCCATCGGCGCCGGCAAACAAGTAACTATAAACTCTTAACTATCAACTATTAACTGATCTTTCAGTTGATAGTTGAAAGTTCAAAGTTAAAATCCGCGCGAGCTGCACATTGAGCAGTGATCACAGGGCTTGCCGTTCGGTTCGAACGTGCAGGCCTTTTCTTTTTGGATGCCGGAAAAAATTTCGTCGGCTATGGCTTCGGCGATGGAGAAGCGCTCTAATGAAGGATGCACAGATTGCGGATAGACCACCCCTTCAGCCGAAGCGGCTGCCACCCCTCCTAAAACAGGAGGGGAATTTGAGGATTGCGGATTTAATGACGTTTCGATCTTGTCGAGACGTTTTTGTATCGCATTTATGCTTTCCAGTATCGATGAAAGGCTGTTTGGTCTCGCTTCCGACTCGATAATTCTCGCGATTTTTTCCGCTAAATCTTTACTGTTTTGATGAGGCATAAAACCAATAACTGAAATAAGTCAAAAAAGTTTTTGACTTATTTACTTTTGGCGCTTTCAGGCGCTTCGTCCGGCAAAAGTTCCACATAATCGACCACGCCGACTATCGCCGAATCGATCGCCGCTCCCGGCCGTCCCGTCGCCGCCGTCGAAGCCGACCATCCCTCTTGCGCAATCACCACGATATCACCCTCACCGGCGTTTACCGAATCAAGCGCGAGGCAGGTGTATTCCATGTCGTTGCCCTCGGGTGTTATCTGTCGGCAGAGCATAATGCGCGATCCCTCGTAACGCTGATTTTTTTGCGTTGCAACGACATTTCCAATAACTCTTGCAATTAACATTTTTATCGCCGCAAAAAAGCGCAAAAGACACAAAAATAAAATAACCGAACCTTATCCGTTTTTTCTGTGCATTTTGCGCTTTTTGGCGGCTATTTTTTCCGATAAACGTGTGCGTCCGAATCTATAATGCCAACTATTGTACAATCCGTCGGCGTTTCGTCGCGCTTGAATGGAAAAGACGCTTCTTTACCACGGCACCAGAAGACGAGTTCGCCGACTCCGGCACCGACGGCGTCGAGCGCAACCATTGGCTTTCCTTTCGGCTTCAAATCGGCGTCGAGAGTTTGGACGATCAATATTTTACGACCGTGCAACGTTTCGTTTTTAACTGTAGAAACTACATTTCCAATGACGCGCGCGATCTGCATGGTTCTAAAAGGATGAGGGATTAGGGATGATGGATGAAACAATCCGGGATGCACAATTTCGATGAAATTTATAAAACCTTCTGTTTTTCATCCCTTATCCCTCCGCCCTCATCCCTTCGTAATCTATGGTATCGATAACGCCGATGATCGCGGAATCGACGGGGCAATCTTTGTTGCCTTCGGCCATGCGCGCTGATGAACCGCCGACGATGATCACTTTTTCATGAAAACCGGCGCCGACCGTATCGACCGCCACGACGTAGCCGCTCTGGTCGGTGCCGTCGAGGTTGATCGGTTTTACGATCAGAAGTTTTTTGCCTTGCAGGCGCTCGTCCTTTTGGGTTGAGACGACGGTGCCCAGGATGCGTGCGATTATCATCTGTTGTTAATTGTTGATCGTTAATTGTTAATTGTTTGCACCTGGCTTTCCCATTAACAATTAACCATTAACAATGAACAAATTTATTTACGTACTACGGGCAGCGTGTCATCGACGCTCGAATGGGGACGCGGGATGACGTGGACGCTGACGAGCTCGCCGACACGGCGGGCAGCGGCGGCTCCTGCGTCCGTTGCGGCTTTGACGGCGGCGACGTCGCCACGGACTATCGCGGTCACAAACCCGGCCCCGATCTTTTCATAGCCAACGAGCTGAACGTTCGCGGCCTTTACCATTGCGTCGGCCGCTTCGATCATTGCTACAAGGCCCTTACACTCAACCATTCCCAATGCTTCCTGCATTTAGTTTTTGCTCCTGAATACTTTTATAAAATTGTTGGATCAGCCAAATTTCAGGGTGATGTTGCCGCCCGGAATTTTTGAAATAGATAATAGCTGATAGCTGTCAGCTAATGGCTATTAGCTTTTTCTTGTATTCAAACGACAACCCAAAATCAGTGCTGTTAGTTTAACTCAAATTGGCCGCCTGGCTCAAAAGCTCGATCAACTCTTCGCGGGTGAACGAAACTTTTGCTCCGTTAGAGCCGCCGGGAATACCGCAGCTTATTTCCGATTCGTGCAGGTAGCCGCAAGCCTGGCAACGGGCCGATTCGGTCAGATAGCCTGCTTTTTCGCGAATGTTTATAAGCTTTTCGATAGCGTCTTTTGGCAGGTCGTTCGCACCGCCGAGCGCTTTCGCAAGAATCGCGATCTTTGCCGTGTGTTCGAGCGTTTCGAGCCTGTCGAATGCCTGCCAGAGGTCTTCGCCGTATGCGACGGCACCGTGGTTCGCCATCAGTAGAGCGTTGTGGTGCTTTACGAATGGCAGCATCGCCTCGGTCAGCTCGTTTGTCGATGGCGTGCCGTAATCGGTCAAGGGCACGCAGCCGAGGGTCAGGATGACTTCGGACAGAATCGGTTTGTCAATCGCAAGCCCGGCGACGGCGAATGCGGTACCATGCGGCGGGTGCGCGTGACAGACCGCTTTTATATCGGGACGCTCTTTGTAAATGAGCAAATGCATCGCGAGCTCGGACGATGCCCGTTTGTCGGTCAGAGGTTTGCCATCCATGTCGGTTACGGCAAGACTGTCCTCAGTCATGCGGCCCTTGCAGGTCATGGTCGGCGTTGCGAGCACGCGGTCTTCATCAAGACGAATGCTCACATTGCCGTCCGACGAAACAACGTAGCTTCGGTCGTAAAGCAATTTGCCGATCTCGCAGATCAATTTTCGGGCGTTGGATTCGTCCATTCTTAGCGAATTTTTTCGTGTTGATTCGTGTTATTTCGTGGTTTCAGTTTTATCGTTCGTAAAATAACCACGAAACGACACGAAACAACACCAAAAAAAACAAAATCATAGAATGCGGAAAAGCCGCAATGCGGCAGGCTGACCGCCTGTCGCACGAAATAAGAAACCACAGATTAACACATCGACTTCGAGCGGTGTTAACCTGTGGTTCGAATTCGTCTAAAAATTACCGTACAAATCTCGGCGGGGCCGGATTATGCGGTGCGGGCGGTGCCGGGGGCGGGACGTCCTCCCACGGTTCGATCGCGTCCACGCACGGAGTAACAGTCTTTGCCTGCTCAAGCTCATCGACGCGGTCCTGCAGCCGCTGATTTTCCATGCGCAGCATGCGAATATAACCGTATCGACGCTCGCCGCGTGAAAATCCGCTAAACGGTGCCGCAACGTTCACAAAAAAGCTGGCGATAAAAAGTCCCGCGGCAAACGTCAGCAAAAACGGCAAAAATCTTTTTATAAATCCTCTCCCACAACACATAAATCTGTACCTCTCAAAAACTATTTGCTATCAAATACGGCTGTTTTCCGAAATCGGTTTCATTTCCTGCCGTTTGCAGCTGACGGCTGGGCAAGAAAATACGACAAGCTCTCGAGCGATGTCGTCAGATCGACCGTTTTCAACTTAACGTCGTCGGCTACGCCGAGCGGGACCGGAGCGAAATTCATAATCGCCTTGATGCCGGCCTTTACTACTCGTTCGAGCACATCTCGTGCGTGTTCGGCCGGAACCGCGATCACCGCTACTTCTATCTTATCCCTTTTTACCGTGGACGCAAAACTTTTTATGTCATAAACCTCGACTTGGCCGATTTTTTTTCCGATCTTGCGTTTGTCGGAATCAAAAAGCGCGACGACCTTAAAATTTGTTTTCTGAAAGCCGTAGTAATCGGCCAAAGCGGTGCCCAAACGCCCGGCACCGATGATGCCGACGCGATGCTCTTTGTCGAGGCCGAGTATCTTGGTCAGGTGAGCGCGAAGCGAATCGATGTAATAGCCGACGCCGCGCACGCCGAATTCGCCAAAGTTTGCGAGGTCCTTGCGTATCTGAGCAGAGTTCATGTGAAAGCGTTTCGCGAGCGTTTCGGACGACACGGTGCGTTCGCCCTCGGCCGCGAGTTGGTTGAGACAGCGGAGATAAACGCTGAGGCGGTTGGTGGTGAGCTCTGAGATTTTTTCCTGTTTCATTTGGCGATTGTGTCATTTCTACTAAAGCAGAATGTGAAAAAGTTCGCAAGCCAGGGTATGGTTCCGAGTTCCGAGTTCCAAGTTTCGAGTTTGAGTCCGCACAACGTGTCAGTACCACCCTGCGGTAGCGGGTGGTTTTAGTTTAGCTATTTTGAACGCGGATTGAGCAGATCAAGCGGATTTGTGCGGATAAAAATATAGACAATTCTTATCCGCTCTTATCTGCGCAATCCGCCCGATCCGCGTTCAAAGCTTTTCCTGCTGTTGAAATTCGCAACGGTAAACCACCCGCTACCGCAGGGTGGTACTGACTGGTAGCCCACGTTCAAATTGCTCTTTTACTCATAATCTTTTACAATCTTGTTTCAAGTATGAAACGGGTATCAACAAACTGAATTTGGTTTGATATACGAAAAAAACCCTACCCGCTATCGCAGGTGGTACTGACTTAAGAAATGATCGCATACCTTTCGGGAAAATTACGCGAAAAGCAGGCTAATCAGGTGATCGTCGATGTCGGCGGCGTCGGTTATGAGGTTTTCATCCCGCTTTCGACATTTTACGAGCTTGGCGAAGAGGGATCGGATGTTGCGCTGCGCGTTTACACGCACGTTCGCGAGGACGCGATACAGCTTTTTGGATTCAAAACCGCACGCGAGCGCGATCTTTATCTAAAGCTTATTTCTGTTCAGGGCATCGGCGCCAAATCGGGCATCACGATGCTGTCGGGCATGAGCGCGGACGAGATCATAACGGCTATACGAACGGACAATCTGGCGAGGCTTACGTCGATTCCCGGTGTCGGGCGTAAGACGGCTGAGCGGCTTGTGATAGAGCTGCGGGACAAGCTTGGCGATCTTTCGGCGGGAGCCAACGTCTCAGCCGCAGCAGCAGCGGCAGCAGGCAGCGCAGGGACAGGAGATACTTTTGACGATGCGGTGTCGGCTCTCGTAAATCTCGGCTACCAGCGAAACGCGGCAGAAAAGGCGCTCACGCAGGCGCTGAAGGAAGGGACAGAGCCGTCTGTGCAAAAGCTGCTCAGGCGCGGGCTGCAGATCTTGGCGAAGTAAAGAATGCGAAAGCCCGCGCGTGAGAAAGGGCGATACATTCGACGTACACATTTCGCCCTTGCTGACGCGCGGGCTTTTGCAACGAGACGCAGATTACGATGCTCGACATTTACCGGCGATTTGAGGATGATCTTTCGCTGCTCGACCGCAAGGCGCTGTTCGCAATGGTTTATGCGGCGGGCGGGCTTGCATGTATTTTTTATTTGAAAAACCCTGAGGTTCTTTATTCGTTTTTAAAGGGCACACGGTTTGCGGATTTTGGCTGGTTTGTCGCATATTCGAGCGATAACAATTTCCCTTCACTGGTTTGGTGGGTAGCGGTTGCGGTCGTGTTCTACGTCGTGCTGCCGATGCTTGCGATAAAGTTTTTGTTTCGACGGCCGCTGGGCGATTTTGGGTTAAATTTTCGCATCGAGAGCGGGTTTGCAAAACTGCTCCTGCAGTGCATCGCAATAATGCTGCCGCTGGTTTATTTGATGTCGCTGACGAGCGGCTTTTCGGCGAAATATCCGTTCCTGCACATCTATGACGGCTCGCCGTATCTGGGTTGGACGCTTGTTTGTTGGGAACTGATATATTTTGTGCAGTTTTTCGGGCTGGAGTTTTTCTTTCGCGGATTTTTGCTGCACAGTCTGAAGCCTTCGCTTGGGCCGTACGCGATTTTTGTAATGACCGTGCCATATTGCATGATACATTTCGGCAAGCCGATGCCCGAGACGTTTGCGGCGATCTTTGCAGGGATTTTCCTGGGCTGGCTGAGTTTTAAGAACGGCAATATCTGGATGGGCCTCGCGCTGCATTGCACGGTCGCACTGTCGATGGATGTTTTGGCACTGTACAATAAGAGTTTATTATTTTAAATATGAAACCGCAGATTGACGCAGATCAACACAGATAAATTGTCAATCTGTGTTTATCTGTGTAAATCTGCGGTTTCATCGCTTCTTAACTACGGAACGCACGAAAAAAGAAAAGAAATCGATGGAAAACGCTTCGGCAATAGATATTCGCGCGGACAGCGCGTCTGATGAGGAACGGCAGTTTGAGTTGTCGCTGCGGCCGACGCATTTGGCGGAATATATCGGGCAGCGCAAGATAAAGGACAACCTGCGCGTGTTTATGAAGGCTGCGTTAAAACGCCGTGAAGCGCTCGATCATATCTTGCTCACCGGCCCGCCGGGCGTCGGCAAAACGACGCTTTCGAACATAGTCGCGAACGAGATGGGCGCGACGCTGAAATCGACCGCAGGGCCGATCATCGAAAAGGCCGGTGACCTTGCCGCAATTCTCACAAATCTTGAAGAAAGCGATGTGCTGTTCATCGACGAAATCCATAGGCTGAACCCGGCCATCGAGGAAATTCTCTATCCGGCGATGGAAGATTACAGCCTCGATATAATGATCGGGCAAGGAACTGCTGCGCGGTCGATAAAGCTCGAGCTGCCGAAATTTACGCTGGTCGGCGCGACGACGCGGCCTGGGTTGATAACGGCGCCGCTACGGGGACGGTTCGGGATCATTTTTCATCTCGATTTTTATTCGATCGAAGATCTGCAAACGATTGTCGAGCGCTCGGCGGGTATTTTGAACACTCCGATCGACGATGGCGGAGCGCGTGAGATAGCCCGTCGCGGACGCGGAACGCCGCGGATCGTCAACCGCCTGTTGCGGCGCGTGCGCGATTTTGCCGAGGTCGATTACGATGGAAAGATCACTGAAGAAGTTGCGGTGAACGCCCTGAACCGGATGGAGGTTGACACGTACGGCCTCGACGAAATGGACCGCAAATTGTTGATGACGATAATCGAGAAATTTGACGGCGGCCCGGTCGGTTTAGGCACGATCTCGGCATCAATACACGAAGAAAAAGACTCGATAGAGGAAATAATCGAGCCTTACCTGATGCAGATCGGATTTTTAAATCGCACGCCCCGCGGCCGCGTGGCGACACGGCTGGCGTATGAGCATTTTGGGTTGCTTGCGACCCCGAAAGGAACTATGCCTGAGCCTTTGTTATTTGAGAAATAGATTGGTGGCGTATTAGTTTCTATTTAATTTCCATTTTTTTTTGTATACTGATAAAATCGACCTTCGAAAGCAGTTTTAGAATCGCATTCGCGATTCGCGAATTGCGAATGCGATCCTTATGGCTTCGTCTCTAAAACCTCAAGATGTCGTTGTCTTAGTAAAACTATGCGGATATGAATCCGAGTCTCGCCCACCGTTTTCCGTTATCGCGGCGGCACTGGAGATCAGTCAATCGGAAATAAATGCATCTGTAAAACGTCTTCAATCCGCAAAACTCCTGAACCCAAAAGAACTTGGAGAACTCCCGATAAATGCAGCCGTTGAAGAATTTCTCATCCACGCAGTTAAATACGCATTTCCCGTAAAGAGAGGACACTGGGTAAGAGGGATGCCTACTTCTTACGCCGCCGAACCTTTAAATCGAATAATCGTTCCAGGCAATGACCCTATTCCTGTTTGGCCCGACCCGCTCGGAAAAGAACGAGGATTAAGTCTGCTCCCCTTATACAAATCCGTACCAAACGCTGCGAGACGCGACACCTTACTTTATTCCAGACTAGCAATACTTGATGCGATTCGGGAGGGTGGAGCCCGACAAACCAGAATTGCTGAAAAAGAATTAGTTAAAAGCCTAAGGCAACCAAATGGCAAATTCTAATTTGGAAATGCTTAGATTGGCAGCTATCGATCTAGGCAAATTAGTAGATGAACTTGTATTCGTAGGCGGCAGTACGACTGGATTATTCATCACGGACGAAGCTTCTGCGGACGTTCGCCCAACCAAAGATGTTGACGCCATCGTCGAAGCTGTGACATATGCCCAATACATCAAATTTGAAGAAGAGCTCGAAAAAACCGGATTTCGTCGGGACACTGATGATGCACCGATATGCCGCTGGTTAAAGGGAGAAACGATACTGGACGTTATGCCGGCAAATGGAGATTTCCTGGGATTTAAGAGTTCCTGGTACGCTGATGCAATGCAATCTGCAGAATCTCGCGAAATATTTCCCCAAATATTCATACGTGTAGTAACACCACCATACTTCTTTGCGACAAAGCTGGAAGCGTTTAGCGACCGTGGAAAAGGTGACTTTCTGGGAAGCCGCGACATGGAAGATCTTATAAATGTGGCAAATGGCCGCGAAGAACTCATGAACGAGATAAATGCGGCTCCTAAAAAAGTACGAGAGTATATCGCGGGGTTTATTAGTGACCTGCTCCAGAATAAAAGATTCAGGGACGCGATCCCCGGTCATTTGAATCCCGACACCGAACGAATCGGTATCGTTCTGAAACGCTTGAAAGATATAGCTGAATTGTAAAGCTAACTGTTCGATTCGACGATGTACATTTGTTTTCGCAACAATCTGAAGCCCGAAAAAGCACGAAGGAGTACATTCCGTTCGTGCTTTTTCGTCAATTAAGTGTCGTTTTGATGAAACTACTCTTCCTCTTCCTCGATAGCGAGAAGTGATGCGCTTGTTACGCGGTCGTCGTCGCCGGTTTTGATGAGGGTTACGCCTTGGGCGCTGCGACCGGTTTCGCGGATCTTGTCCACGCCGAGGCGAATTAATTTAGCCTGCTGCGTGATTATCATTATTTCGGAATCATCCTCGACGGGAAACGCCGCTACGACCTTACCGGTTTTCGCCGTGGTTTTCATGTTGATGACACCCTTGCCGCCGCGTTTTGTGAGGCGGTAGCTGTTGACCTGTGTTTGTTTGCCGAAACCGTTTTCGGAAACCGAAAGTATCCTTTCGTCGCCATCCTTGGAAACGGCACAAACCGAAACGACGTAATCGTCTTTTCGCAGGTTTACGCCGCGGACGCCGCGGGTTGCTCGGCCCATTGCGCGAACGTCCGATTCGTTAAAGCGGACGGCCATGCCGTCGTGCGTTGCGATGAATATCTGACACGTCCCGTCGGTGCGGATGATGTCAAGAAGTTCGTCACCCGGATCGATGTTGATCGCGTTTATTCCGCTTGCGCGGATATTCTGATAATCGGACAAAGCGGTTTTCTTAATCACGCCTTGCTTGGTGACCATCGTCAGATAAATCTCTTCGTTAAAATCGCGGACCGGCATAACAGCGACGAGTTTTCGCTCGCTGGAAAGCTGAATGAGGTTTACGACTGCCTTGCCGCGTGCAGCGGCTGCGGCTTCGGGTATCTCATGCACCTTCATCTTGTAAACCTGGCCGTCGTCAGTGAAGATCATCAGATAAGCATGCGTCGAGGCGATGAAAAGATGCTCGACGAAATCGTCGTTCTTCGCCGTCGCGCCGAGGCGTCCTTTGCCGCCGCGTCCCTGCCGCGAGTAGGTCGAGACCGGTGTGCGTTTGATGTAACCGGCTTTTGTGACGGTGATCGCAACGTCTTCGTCGGGGATCAGGTCTTCGATGCTGAGCTCGACGCCGGCATCGATGATCATCGTGCGTCGGGCGTCGCCGAAAGTCTTTTTGACTTCCTGGAGTTCGTCAACTATAACCTGTCGGAGCACGCTTTCGTTGGCCAGAATATTTTCGAGCTCGGCCATGTATTTTATGATCGCTTCGTATTCGTCGAGGATTTTCTGACGTTCCAAAGCCGACAGACGACGCAGTTGCAGATCGAGGATCGCCTGCGCCTGAATGTCTGAAAATGCGAGACCGCCGACGACCCTTTGCAGGTCTTTGAGGAACGCGTCCTGAGCGTTACCGCCCGTAATGCCACGCCAGCTTTTCACTTCGCCAAGCGTTGCAAAATTGCCGGTCAGCCACCCTCTCGCTTCGTCAACCGAACGCGAATTTCGGATAAGCGGGATGATGTAATCGAGGGCGTCGATGGCCTTGTTCAGTCCCTCTAAAATGTGCGCGCGGGCCTGTGCCTTGCGAAGGTCGAACTCTGTCCGCCGTCGGACGACTTCCCTGCGAAACTCGACGAAATACTCGAGCATTTCCTTGAGGTTCAAAACCCGCGGCTGGTTATCGACAATGGCGATGTTGATGATGCCGAACGACGATTGCATCGGCGTCAGCTTGTAGAGCTTGTTTAGAACGACCTGCGGAACCGCGTCTCGTTTCAGCTCGATGACGATACGCATTCCCTCGCGGCTCGATTCGTCACGGATCTCGGAAATGCCGTCGAGTCTTTTTTCGTTTACAAGCTCGGCCATCTTTTCGATCAGGCGGGCCTTGTTGACCTGGTACGGAATTTCGGTGACGACAACGGCGTCGCGTTCGCGGTCGCCGCGCCCGATGCGGTCGATCGCCGCTTTGGCACGCATTTGTATAACGCCGCGGCCTTCGCGATACGCACGGTGGATCTCCTCGCGGCCGTAAATAAAGCCTGCGGTCGGAAAATCAGGGCCGGGAACGATCTTGATCAGGTTATCGACGCTGATTGTCGGCTCTTTTATAAGAGCGATGGCGGCTTCGAGGATCTCGGTCAGGTTATGCGGCGGTATCTTTGTTGCCATTCCGACCGCGATGCCCTCGGAACCGTTTACAAGCAGCAACGGGATGCGCGTTGGCAGCACTTTCGGCTCACTCCGGCTGTCATCATAATTCGGCTGGAAATCGACAGTCTCTTTTTCAATATCGGCAAGGATATTGTTTGAGATCTTTGCCAGTCGAACTTCCGTGTACCGCATTGCGGCAGGGTTGTCGCCGTCGATCGAGCCGAAATTTCCCTGTCCGTCAACCAACGGGTACCGCATCGAAAAATCCTGCGCCATTCTGACGATCGAGTCGTAAATGGCGGAATCGCCGTGGGGGTGGTATTTTCCCATCACATCACCTACGGGAACAGCCGATTTCCTGTACTTCTTGTCGGAGGTATTTCCGGACTCGTACATACCGAACAAAATGCGGCGATGGACGGGCTTGAGGCCGTCGCGGACGTCGGGCAGCGCCCGGCCGATGATTACCGACATTGCGTAGTCGAGATACGACCGCCGCATTTCGTCTTCGATATTGATCTGATTGCGTTCTAAAATTGAATCCATTGTGTTAATTTATAAGGTTTTTCCCTGGTTTTCTATTATTTCGTCTAAGGCTTGGCAAAAGGCGCGGACAAAAAATAAATATGGAATTTTTTTCGATTTAGTGCTATCTTTATTTTACAGGCAGAACGCCTGTTTAGCAACTCGATAGCACCTTTCACCACGTCATTTTCAGCCGTTCGGAAAACAAATTTCACGCCCGATTTTTAGCGTATTTTACCATCACACCAAGCCCAAAATATGTCCTCTTTAGTTGACGAAAAAGAATCACGCCGCATACAACGAATTGCAATACCGCTGCCGACACGTGTCGAGGTAAATGTCAGCCCGAAAGTGTCCTGGAACGAGGTCACGCGTCTGTCCGATATTTCGGCTTTCGGTGCGGGTTTCAGTCTCAAACGCCCGGTAAAACGCGGACGTATCGTGCTGATGACCATTCCGATGCCGCGCCAGTTGCGCGTTTACGATTTTACCGAAGAGCAATATCGGATATGGGGCTGCGTTCGCCGCTGTCTGCCTGTCACTACTGGTTCCGAAAAAAAGTACGTTATCGGCGTGGCGTTTATCGGGAAATCGCCGCCGTCGAGTTATATTTCCGATCCGGCTACGTTATACGATATCTCGCAGCGGGAAAACAACGGGTTTTGGAGGCTTGCTCCGGCAGACACTAAATCGGACGAGTCGAATCTGCCAAAGGACATCAGGCGCCAAACGCGCCTGCCGATTCCGGAGCCGATTTCGCTCGAAATCATGGACGATGCGGGAAACATAACCGGCAGCGAAACGACCGTTACCGAAAACGTCAGTTTGGGCGGAGCGTCCGTATTTACTTCTCTAAAAGCCGAACCAGGGACTTTTGTCAACGTTGTGAGCGAACGCACCAATATAAAGATCATTTCCGTCGTTCGCGGAAAACGTACCGGACCTGACGGAATTCCCCGCCTGCACCTTGAGTTTATCGACGATTTCTTTCCACTGGAAGGAATCGAATAGGAAATAATAATTATGTTGAGAACATCCTCGCATACATCATCGAATGGAGCTCCGCCGCCGCCTGTCATTCCGGTTTTGTCTGAATCGTTTGAGGAACATAAGCCCGCCCGCCGGCTGACCTCTTTGGTTGCAGTCGTCAAGGGTAAGGAAAGCAATGAGCAATCGTGGAAGGAAGAAGCCGACGTTGTCAGCTTTTCGGGAAGCGGAGCAAGCTTTCACGTGGGCCGTTCGTGCGCACCGGGACAGTTGCTTTCGCTGCTGCTGCCGTTCCCGATTCAATTACGCGCATACGATCATGATAAAAAACTTTACAAGGTTTGGGGCATCGTACAGCACTGCCAAAAGGTTTCTGCGGGAGGCCATACCTCGCATTATGTCGGTGTTGCGTTTATCGGAAAATCGGCTCCGGAGAGCTATCAGACCAATGCTCTCACAAGCTATCGCATCTGCGGAATGAACAAAGACGGCCTTTGGATAGCAAAAGAGGCGGAAAAGGCTTTCATCAACCGCAAGGAACCGCGTTACACCTATGCGATCGACGTTTCGGTGTTCGTCCTTGATGCGGACCAGAAAGTTTTGGCCGAGGACCAGTGCGAAACT
>Ga0308175_100001432_pt1 | contig 16090 bp, 15 predicted proteins | sample PhyCR1_3_FD_203893 | JGI IMG/M metagenome (GOLD analysis project Ga0308175, IMG submission 203893) | Soil microbial communities from UC Gill Tract Community Farm, Albany, California, United States - DLSLS.C.R1 | ecosystem: Environmental > Terrestrial > Soil > Agricultural land | place: USA...
CGTGGGTGGTGTCTGGTTCGAGAACGGCTACCCCGGCTGCCGGCTGGACACGAACAACTTCCACTACAGCTACTCGTTCGCGCAGAAGGAGGACTGGCCCCAGCAGTTCTCCACGCGCGAGTCCATCTACGGATACTTCCGCGCCGTCGCCGAGGACCTGGCAGTGCGCGAGCTCATCCGCTTCCGCACCGCGGTGACCGGCGCCGTGTGGGACGAGGAGACGGCACGTTGGCGGGTGACCTGTGTCGGCTCGGACGGCGAGCAGGTGCTGGACGCCGACGTCTTGGTCACCGCGGTCGGGCAGCTCAACACCCCCAACATCCCCGACCTCCCCGGAGCGGACCGCTTCGCCGGCCTGTCCTTCCACACCGCGCGCTGGCCGGAGAGCCTCGAGCTGACCGGCCAACGGGTCGCCGTGGTCGGCACCGGGGCGAGCGCGTACCAGGTGGTGCCGTCGATCGTCGACGAGGTGGACGAACTGCACGTCTACCAGCGCACCCCGCCGTGGATGCTGCCCACGCCCACCTACCACGACGACATCGCACCGGGCCTGCGGACGCTGTTCGAGCGGGTGCCCTACTACGCCCGCTGGTACCGGTTCTTCCAGTTCTGGACAGCGGTCGAGGGGCGGCGCGCCATCGTCCAGGTGGATCCCGAGTGGCAGGAGGACGGCTCGGTCTCGGCAGTGAACGCCGCGGTGCGCCGCGCCCTCGAGCAGCACATCCGATCGCAGTACACCGACCGCCCCGATCTGGGCGAGCGCGTCGTCCCCGACTACCCGCCGGGCGCCAAGCGGATGCTGCGGGACAACGGCGTCTGGGCGCGGGCGCTCAAACAGCCCCACGTCGAGCTCGTGACGGAGCCGATCGCGGAGCTGACCGAGAAGGGCATCCGGACCACGGACGGCGTCGAGCGGGCGGTCGATGTCATCGTGTGGGGCACCGGCTTCAAGGCCTCGGACTTCCTGGAGTCGATGACCGTCCGCGGCCGCGGCGGCGTCGACCTCCACGAGCAGTGGGCCGGCGATGCCCGGGCCTATCTGGGCATTCAGATCCCGAACTTCCCGAATCTGTTCTGCCTGTACGGCCCCAACACCAATCTGGTCGTGAACGGCAGCATCCTGCTGTTCTCGGAGTGCGCCATCCACTACTCCCTGGAGTGCCTCCGGGCGATGCTGGCGGGAGGGCACCGCTGCGTCGAGGTCTCCCCGGGCGCCTTCGTCGAGTACAACCGGGCCGTCGACGCCGGCAACGCCGCGATGGCGTGGGGCGCCTCCGACGTGAACAGCTGGTACAAGAACGCCTCCGGGCGGGTCTCCCAGAACTGGCCGTTCACCCTGCTCGAGTACTGGCAGCGCACGCGGACCCCGGAGCCGGGAGCCGTCGTCCTGCGCTGAGCCGGAGAACTTCGTCTTCAGCTAGCCGATGGCGTCGGCCAGGAAGCCGGCGATCGCGGCGGCGAGGTCGCGCTCCTGGCCGCGGTAGTAGTGGTCCGCGCCGGCGAGGACGAGCCGCCGATCGCTTCCGCCGGCGAACTGCCGGAAGAGGTCATTCCACAGGGCGTGCCGGGGTTCGGTGTCGCCCCAGCCCATGAGCACCGGCGCCGCGGCGTGCCCGACGTTGTCGAGCCAGATGCCGTCGGGCTCCTCGAGGCGCTGGACGAGGGAGGCGGCGCTGATGGCGTGGAACCAGCCCGACACGGGGATGAGGTCGCGACCACGGCCCTCGGCGACCATGGCGCGGGCCAGCGCGGCGGCCCGGTCCCGGTCCTCGGGGTCCGGCCACCACAGGGGGAACGGGTTCTTGTTGGTGGTCAGCGGCGACAGCAGCACCCAGGCCGCGATCCCGGCGTCCCGGGGCATGAGGTCTGCGGCGTAGAAGCCGCCGGAGGAGTGCCCGCTCACGACCACCTGCTCGACGCCCCGCTCCCGCAGGTGCGCCACCCCGGCGGCGAGATCCAGGTGTCCGGTCGAGAGGTCCTCCCACATGCCGCCGTCGACCGCCCAGTCGTCGGTCCCGACGGTGTAGGCGAGGTCGTGGCAACGCATGTTGACGGCCAGGTGCGCGATCTCCGGCAGCAGCGGGGGGAGGAAGCGGCTCGGCCCGGTGAGGACGCTGCTGCCTTTGCCGTGCACGTGCAGGACACCGACCCGCGGCTCGTCCGCCGGGTACCAGAGCGCGTCGATGGGGTGCCCGTCATCGCGACGCAGTTCGACGAGTTCCACCCCGACCCGTGCCGGCGTATTCCAGGAGGACAGCGGTTGCTCGGTCACGGCGTCGCTTCTGCGCCCTGGCCGGTCAGACGACCTGGACGCTCATGGAGCCGATGCCGCTGATCGTCATCTCCAGCTTCTCCCCGGCCGTGATCGGGCCGACCCCCGGGGGTGCACCGGTGAACAGCACGTCCCCCGGGTTGAGCGTCATCACCCGGGAGGCGTACGACACGATGTGCGGCACGGGCGTCAACATGTCCCGGGTGTTCACCGACTGCCGGGTCTCCCCGCGACTGGTCAGCCGGATGTCCAGCCCGGACCCGTCCCCGATCTCGTCGGCGGTGACGAGCCACGGCCCCAGCGGGCTGAACGAGTCATAGCTCTTGCGCCGCGACCGGTCCCCCGTCGACCGCACAGTGATGTCCAGGCCCGCGGTGAACCCCAGCACCGCATCCATCGCCGACTCCACCGGGATGTCCTTCCCGCCCCGGCCGATCACCACCACCAGCTCGGACTCGTGGTGGATCTCCTGGCCGGCCGCCACCAGGTCCGCCGGCAGCACGATCTCCGCACCCGGCCCGACGATCGACGACGGCGCCTTGAGGAAGACGTCGAACTCCATCATCCAGGCCTCCACCCGGCCCAGCGTCCGCTCCTGCACCCCGTGCATCTCGGCCACGTGCTCGCCGTAGTTGCTCGCCGCCGCCAGCACTTTCGACGGACCCAGCACCGGCGCCCGCAGCACCTCCTCCTGCACCGAGCGCGGGGTTCCCGCTTTCGCGGCCGCCCGCAGCTCGGGGGCCAGCCCGGTGAAGTCCCGGCACAACGCCCGCCACCACCCCGCCGTCAACGGATCCGGGTCGTGCGGCCACGGCAACGCGCCCGTGACATCGACGAGCACGTCTCCGTCCGCAGTGGACGTGACCACCCCGAGACGGTTGTCGCCGAACAGCGCGAGCTTCACGGTTCCTCCAGGAGCAGGCGGGATCGCCTCCGGGGCGACGCGGGAACGCGCGGCGGAGGTCGCGGGCTGGAGTCAGCGGGGGGTGAAGACCCCGGAGACGGTCTGCGGACCGGGCAGCAACTGCTCCCGGTAGATGCCAAGCGCGCGCAGCACCGGGGCGTCGGTGAGCACGAACAGGTCGGCCTGCTCGGCGGCGGTGTGCTCGACCGCCGACCAGGAGGGGGCGACGAACATGTCACCGGGCCCCCAGTCGAAGCGCTGTCCGTCGATCACGGTCGATCCGGAGCCCTGGAAGGCGACGTAGACCGAATTGCCGGTCCGGCGGACCGGCGCGCTGTGCCCACCGGCGCGCACCCGGTGCACCGCGCAGCCCAGTGTCGGCAGCACGCTCGCCCCGGTCGTGGGGTTGACGTACTCCACCGCAACGAGGGCGTCCTCCGTCGCGGCGGTTCGATGGTCCAGCTCGGCCGCGGTATCGGCCCACCGGTAGACCAGCAGCGGCGAGGGGGCCGGGGTCAGCGCCCCGGTCACCGCGCCCTCGACGTATCGGGTGCCATCGGCCTGCGTGCGCTCGGAGACGTTGTGCTCGGCGGGCTCCGGCTGGTTCTCGCCCGGGCCGGGGTACTCCTCGAAGAACACGGCGTCCAAGGCCTCGACCATCGGCAGGTCCAGCCCATCGAACCAGAACATCTCCGAGTCGCCGCCGTTGACATGGTCGTGCCAGTTCCACGACGGCGTCAGCACCAGGTCGCCGGGGCGCATGTCGCAGGCGTCCCCGTTCACCGTCGTCCAGACCCCCTCGCCCTCGAGCACCCAGCGAATCGCCCCCGGGGTGTGCCGGTGCGCCGGTGCGGTCTCCCGCGGGCCGAGGCACTGCAGGGCACCCCAGAGGGTGCCGGCGGCGTACGGGCGCCCACCCAGGCCGGGGTTCTGCAGCGACAGCACCCGCCGCTCTCCGCCGCGCTCCACCGGCACGAGCTGGATCGCCCGCCGGGCCAGCGGCTTCATCGTCGCTGCCGACCACAGCCACGGGATCGCCTTGGGCTGCGGCGTCGCCGGGAGCAGCTGCTCGGTGATGGTCCACAGCGGTTGCAGGTCCACGGCGGCCAGGTCCCGGTAGAGGGCCTCGAGCTCGAGGTCCTCCCCCGTCTTCGCTGAGATGGTCATCGGACTCCCTCCAGTTCGATCTCGGCCGGCGGCCGGCCGATCCCGAAGCGCTGCACGCTCTCCAGTAACGACACCCGCCGGATGTAGGCGCGGGCCTTCTCCGGGTCGGCGGCCAGCTCGCGCATGTCGTCCTGGTGCTGCAGCCGGACCGCCTCCTCCTTCTCCCGCAGGCGGTCGGTGTTGCGCTGGGTGTCGGCCTGCACGTACTCCACCGCGACCGTGCGGCGCACCCGGTCGTAGGTCGCCAGCTCGGCCTCGGCGTCGGCCCCCTCGTGCACGATCCGGACGAGCCGGCGGGCGGCGTCCATGGCGTCGTGGATCCCGGAGTTCAGGCCGACACCCCCGATGGGCGAATTGATATGCGCGGCGTCCCCGGCCAGCAGCACCGGGCCCACCCGCATGGCCTGGGCCACACGCTGGTGCACGTTGTAGACCTGGTGATCGATCACCGGGTAGCCCGGTTCGTACGGGGCGACCCCCTGCAACTGGGCCTGCAGCCGCTCGGGCGAGCTCGCCTCCTCGGGGCTCATCTCCTGTGGGACCGGCCAGACGACCCGCCACGACTCCGGCGTGCGCAGTATGAACAGCCACTCCTCCGGGTCGGAGACGTAGTTGACGTGGCCAAGGTCGGGCAGCAGCTCCTGCAGGTCGACCGAGGTGCTGGTGATCGCGAACCGCTCCGGATAGGTGAACCCCTCGAAGTCGGTTCCGAGCGCGTTGCGCACCGCGCTGCGGGGGCCGTCGGCGCCGATGACGTAGGACGCGGCCAGCAACTCCGGCCCCTCGGGGGTCTGGAGCTCCAGGACGACGCCGTCGCCCTCGATCCGCAGCGTGTCGAGGCGGGTGCCGAAGCGCAGCTCAACATTGCTGTCCTTCTGCAGCCGGTCGAACAGCATCCGCACCAGGTGCTGCTGGTTGAGCTGCAGCCGATAGGGATAACGGGTCTCGTCGGCCAGCAGGGTGAAGTCGAATTCGGCGACCAGCCCGTCCCGGCGGTCACGGAACTGGTACCTCGGGACGATCAGCCCCTCGGCCTGCATCTGCCCGGTGATGTCGATGGCCTCGAGCAATTCGAGCGTGGCGGCGTGGAATGTGCTCGCCCGCCAGTCCGGTCGGGGCTCCGGGTGCAGCTCCACCACGACGACGGGGATCCCGGCCTGGGCCAGCGCGGCCGCCGCGGTCATGCCGACCGGCCCCGCACCGACGACGACGACCGGACGTTCGACACTCACCGGAGCCGCAGTGGCGGGGTCCCATGGCATGGGCCGAGCCTAGATTGCGATTCCCAACTCCGAAAAGCAACTACGCTATAGTTCCGCCATGTCGAATACTCCGCCCGATCGGAGCCCTTCGCCACCAGCGGGTGCGCCGGCCGCCGCCGGGCTGACGTCGGTCGACAACGCGCTCTGGCTACTGCAGCTGATAGGGCAGCGGCAGGCCCTACGTGTCGCCGAGGCGGCCGACCTCCTCGGCGTCGCCCGTTCGACAGCGCACCGACTGCTCAGCGCACTGCGCCGCCGCGACTTCGTCATGCAGGACCGGCCCAACGGCGCGTACCGGCCGGGGCCGGCGCTCAATGCGATAGGCCTGGCCGCCATCAGCCGGATCGACATCCGCCGGGTGGCCCGCCCGGTGCTCGAGGAACTGCAGGAGCAGAGCCGGGAGACCGCGAGTCTCGCCGTGCTGGAAGGCGCCACGATCCGGTTCGTCGACTGCGTCGAGAGCGTTCGGTCGGTCCGCGTGGGCAACCGCACCGGGGTCGTCCGGCCGGCCCACGCTTCCGCCGTCGGCAAGGCGATCCTGGCCCAGCTTCCGAAGAGCGAGATCGAGCGTCGGTACCCCTACGAGGCGATCCCGGCCGGGACGCCGGCCGCGCTCACCGAGCGCGGTGAGCTGGAGCGGCAGCTCGACGAGATCCGGGGCCAGGGCTACGCCCTGAACTGGGAGGAGAGCGCCGAGGGCGTCTCCGCCGTCGGAGTCGCCCTGCGCGACACCAGCGGCGCCCCCGTCGCCGCCCTGGGCATCGCGGCGCCGAGCAGCCGGATGGGGAGCGTCGATGGGGTCCGCGCCTTCGCGCCGCTGGTGATCAACGCGGCCGAGCGCGTCCAGGAACGTCTGCGCAGTTCCGACTGAGCGACGACCTCTGGGGTGCCATAAGTGGGTGCAGGGCCTCCGCACCGACTGGCGGGCCTCGCCGACCGGCTTCCCCTTCAAGGTCGTGCAGATCGAGGGGACGCTGTCCGACCCCGAGGTCGCCCGGGCGCGCCAGCAGGTCTGCGACCTCGGTGTGCTGCGGACGCCCTACAAGCGTCCGGAGGGGGTGGTCGACTACCGCTGCCCGTCGGAGCCGATCCGCGTCTACATCGGACGTAAGGGCGGACGAGCCGCGACCACGGACGGCCGGCGCCGCATCTGCAACGCGCTCATGGCGGCCGCCGGATCTCCACAGCGGCGGCCGAGAGGCAAGGTCGAACCGGCGATCGTCGCGTCCGGCACGGACTTCGGCACGGTCGAGGTCCTGGACCTCAGGCTCCGACCGGAGGAGGAGGATTTCTACCCCGCCGCGGTGGTGATCGACTACCTCCGCGGGGCGCCGGCCGTGGGCACCGCAAGAGCCTGACGAGCCCGCCGGGGCCTACCGATGCGCGGGGCGGCGCTTCCCGGTGCAGGCGCGAGGCCCCGCGCGCTCAGCGGACGATCCGGCGGCGGACATCCTCGATCTGCGACGGGCCGGGCTGCCAGGACGATCTCGACCTCGGGGGCGAACTCGTAGTCGCCGGTAACGCCGATCGCCAGGCGGCCGCGTCGCGTGCTAGCTTGCGAGTTTGTGCGGTGCTACGTCGTCCCGACCGCCCGGTCCTGACGTGGCCACGGTCGAGGACGTACGGTGGCTGGGCTCGAGCCTGGAACGCTCGTACCAGGTCTACGTCCGGGGCAGGCTCAAGTTCCGCGTCAAGCAGATCGTCTACGTCGCGTTCTCGCTCGACGAGACGGAGATGGGTTTCGGGTTTCCCAAGGAGGAGCGAGCGGCGCTTGTCGCGGCGCAGCCACACCGCTTCCACCTGCCGCGGCCGTCAGAACTGCGGTTCAACTGGGTGGAGGCCGACCTTGGCGCCCTCGACCCGGCCGAGGCGCGCGAGTTCGTGGTCGACGCCTGGCGCATGGTCGTGCCGAAGAAACTCTCCCGCGCCTACGACCTCGCCCACCCCGACGGCCCAGGTTGAGCCCGGGTGCCGGCTCGCTGCTGCCCTCCGGACCTGACCGGCACTCGCCGACCGACGACCATCGCACGCCAAGCATCCGGTTCGACCACTCGCAGACCGGCTCGTATGGCGAGTCCGCGACCCACTGAGGCATGTTCGGGCGAGCCGCCCAGAGGATGAGCCACTCGGCGACAGAGGAGGATGTCTCCTCGTGGTGGTGGGTGCGGGTGACGAGACCCGGCCGGGTCAACCGGCGATGAGCTCGACTTTGTATCCGTCTGGGTCCTCGAGGTAGGCGGCGTAGTGCTCGGGTCCGCCAGCGTGGGGATACCGGTCGGCGAACAAGGGGACCCAGCCATGCTCGGGCGCCCCAGCGGCCAACGCGTCGACCGAGGCTCGATCGCCGGCATGGAAGGGGTGCGGTGGCCGCGCTGGTCGCGGTCACCGCACCGGTCCGTCTCCCGGACGCTCGCCCTGTGCGCTCTCGGGACGGTGCTGGTCGCCGGCTGCGGGGGTGCCGGCTCGGATGCCTCCACCCCGGTCGGGCGGAGACAGTTCGGCACGCTCGCGGGCGACCCCGGGACCGGGTGCGTGTGGATCGTGCCGGGCGACCCCGGCCAGATCAGCGCGCCGATCGAGATCCGGCTGCCGAGCACGGTCACCGTACGGTTCTCGCCCGCTGTGACGGTGTCCGCCGGCGGCCGCCCACTTCGGGCCGGCGACGCCGTGGTCGTCGAGGACTTCGGCCCGGGCGACGGTCGGCCCGGGTGTCCGCTCCCGGAGCAGCACACCACGATCGTCGCCGGCACGCCGCAGCCCTGGGGAGGCATCGTCAACGTGAGCACGCCGCCGCCGGCGATGTCGAGCTCCAGACCGGTGACGAACGAGCGTCGTCGCTGAGGTCTCATGGACGTCGCCCACGACAGCGAGTACGACGACGAATGCTGCCTCGCACCGTGGTGGCTGACTGATCACCTGGAGGGGTACACCCGTGGACGGACCCATCCCGTTGCGCCACGTCGACGTGTTCGCCGACCGGTCATACCGAGGGAACGGCCTCATAGTCCTGTTCTGCTCGACGCTCGACTACCCGGCTGCCCAACTGCGCGCGGTCGCGGAAGAGATGCGGCAGTTCGAGACGATCTTCGTGCGCGCCGACAGCGACTCGCGGACGGTCGCCGCCCGCATCTTCACCGTCGAGGAGGAGCTACCCTTCGCCGGGCACCCCGTCATCGGTGCCGCTACCGCGCTGCACGAACGCCTCGCCGGCGACAGCGACACGGTGGAGTGGAGCTTCGTCATCAGCGGCCGCTCGGTCCCGGTCGTGAGCCGGCGCGATCCCGAGTACTTTGCGGCCGCGATGGACCAGGGCCACCCGATGATCATCGCTACGGTCGACCACCTGCGCGAGCAGTTCGCCGGCGCGCTCAACCTCGCCTCCGAGCACCTCGCACCGCTGCCGATGCAGGTCATCTCCACCGGGCTGCCCTATCTGATCGTGCCAGCGACGGCGGCCGGGTTGAGCCGGGCACGCATCGTCGCCGCCACCTTCGAACAGCAGCTCGGCGAGGTCGGTGCGAAGTTCGTCTACGTCCTCGACACCGAAGGCCGCGAAGGCAGGACGTGGGACAATGCCGGCGCCGTCGAGGACATCGCCACCGGCAGCGCCGCCGGGCCTGCCGCCGCGTACCTGTACGCGCACGCACTCCTCGCCCGCGACGAGCCGCTGCGCCTGAAGCAGGGCCGGTTCGTGGGACGGCCCAGCACCATCACGGTCACCCACGACTCAGACGGGCACCTGTGGGTCGGCGGCCCCGTCCGCCCGGTCGCGACCGGCCAGCTCGACACCCTCCCAGCGCTGTACACGTGACCGCCCACCGGTCCATGCCCGCCTTCCGACCCACGGCGGCACCCAGTCCGGCGGTTCGGCAAGTAGCGCGATCAGCCACCACATTGCGTACACCCGGTGACCGCGGATCCCATTGCGACCAGGTCGGATGCCGGCCCGCCGGTCACCACAGTTCGAGCGACCTGGCGAAGATGCCGGCGGCGTCGTCCTCGGTGACCGGCCGTGGCGCGATCGCCAGCAGCCGCTGCTGCTTCATGGTCCCGTCGACCAGATCGCCGATGTCAGACTCGCGGTAGCCGACGGCCGCTATCCCGTTGGGAATCTCGATGTCGCGCATCAGGTCGATCAGCACCGACGGAAGGAGCTCGGCCGGGTCCGCCGGCCGGTCCGCGCCCGGGGCGAGCAGCTCGGCGGCGCGGACGTGCCGCTCCGGCGACGCTGGGAACGTGAACCGGAACGCCTCCGGCGCGGTCAACGACACCGACATGCCATGCGGCACCATCGGTTCCTGGCCCGGGTAGTCCTTCGGGTGGAAGTCGCGCACGCGCCCCGCGATCGGGTAGGCGTTGGCGTGCGGGATGTGCACACCCGCGTTGCCGAAGCCCAGCCCCGCGACCGTCGCCGCCAGCGCCATGTCGGTCCGGGCCCCGGCGTCGTCACCACGGTGGACCGCGGTACGCAACGACGCCGCCAGCAGTCGCAGTCCCTTCTCCGACCACATGTCGGAGATCGGGTTCGAGCCGCAGTAGGGCACCCGCTGCTCGGGGCGCTTGCGCTCGTTGTCGGTGTACCAGCGGGCGGTGTAGCTCTCCAGGGCATGGCACAGGACGTCCATGCCGACCGACGCGGTCACCCCGGGCGGCTGCGTCAGCGTCAGGACCGGGTCGATGACCGCCAGCGTCGGACGGAGCCGGGCGTGGCTGATGCCGGTTTTCACCTTCAGCGACAGCACGTCCAGCACGCAGATCGTGGTGCTCTCCGAGCCGGTCCCGCTCGTCGTGGGCACGGCGACCAACGGCTTGAGCGGGTCGGCCGGGGCCCGGCCGGCCCCGACCGGCCGGTTGACGTAGTCCATCAGCTCCCCGCTGTTGGTCACCAGCAGGTTCACCGCCTTGGCGGTGTCGATGGCCGACCCGCCGCCGACCGCGACGAACGCGTCCCAGGGTCCACTGGCCCGCGCGTAGCCAATCGCAGCGTTGAGACTCTCATCGGTCGGCTCGACATGGACGCCGTCGAACACCTGCGGCTGGATGCCGAACTGGCCCATCTGGTCGGCGATCCGCTGCGGCGTCCCCGTTGCCGCCACCCCCGCGTCGGTTACGACCAGAACCCGCCGCACGCCGTACTGGCTCAGGTCGAACCCGATCTCGTCGGCAGCGCCGACGCCAAACTTCAGCTGCGGCGCGCCATAGGTGAACACCGACTCCGGGTCGGCCGGGAACGTGCCACTCATCGATCGGTCGCCCACAGTGCTCCTCCCAGCAGCGAGACGCCCATTCCTCACCGTGGCCAGTATGGCCACGGCGCCCGCTCCGGCTCCCTCCGGCGCCCTGTGGGGTGCCACAACTGGTGCACGCTGTTGCGGGCACCGCGCGACGTACGGGGTGACCGCGGGGGCCGACAGCCTGGACGGTGATCGGCCGCGGGTCATCGTGTCAGCTGTCGAGAACTTCGCGCAGCTTGCGCGCGAACGCCTCGGGTTGGCCGGGGTAGCCGTACTCGCCGCCCATGAAGCCGCCATGGTGGCTGGGGAACATGGTCGGCTGCTGCCCGAGCAGCTCGGCGAGGGCGCCGGCGGTGCGTCCGGTGAAGGTGCCCAGCGACTCCTCACCCACAGCGATCACGATGCGTGTCGGCGCCGCGGCCAGTGCGTCCACCTCCGGACGATAGCTGGTGATCGCCCAGGACCGGTCGGACAGCAGCGGGTCGTCGCGGCGGCCGTCGTCCTCGGCCGGCATCCCCAACTGAGCTGGGTCCGGCGCGGGCTGGGAGAAGTACTCGCCGGTGAACTCGCCGCGCCATGACGTCATGGCGATGAAGGCAGCCATGCCGGCACCGGCGCCCTTGGCCTCGTAGATGTCCCGGAAACCGGCGCGGGCGCGTTCGGCGGCCTCGGCATCGGGCAGCACCGGGATGATCGGCGGTTCGTGCGCCACCAGGGTGGTCAGGTCGTCGGGGTGGGCCGTCACGAGGGCGAGCGCGGTCACCGCACCGCCACTGCTGGCGAACATCTCGACCGGGCCGACCCCCGCCGCCTCAATCACGGCGTGCACGTCCGCCGCCTGCAGCGTGGGCGTGTGCTCGACCCGGCCGTCCTTGCGGACGCTGCGGCCGAGGCCACGGGGGTCGTAGGTCACGACAGTCCGGTCGGGGAAGTACGACGCCAAGGTGGCGAAGCCGCCGGCGTCCATCGGCTGGGCGATCATGAACAGCGGCGGCCGTCCGTCCGCCGTAGGCAGCGGACCGCGGACGTCGTAGACGATGTCGGCCTCCGCGGTTTCCAGGATGTGCGTCGTCGTCATGGCGTGACCTCTTCCGGATTCGGAACTCGTCGGCATCTGCGATAACCGTTCTAGATCCGAGCCGGTACCGCCCGGCAGACGCGATCGCGTGTGAGTTCGCGGGTCAGCCGGTGATGCGTGCACGTTCGGCCGTGACCTCCACGCGCGTGTTCACTTCCAGCTTGGCGAACACGCGGCGCAGCCGGCCATCGACCGTGTGACGAGAGATGTGCAGGCGAGCCGCGATCTCGCCGTTGGTCATCCCGGCGGCGACAAGATCGGCGATCTCCCGCTCCGCCGGGGTCAGGCTGCGCCATCCGCGCGCCGACGCGTTCCGGCGATCTGCCCGGCGCAGCGCCGCGCGCAGCGCTCCGCCGGCGACCTCCCGGTCCAGGAAGCCGACCATTGCGTCGATGACCGGACGCTGATCACCCAGAAATATCGTGTGCGCTTCGCCCGGCAGCTCGACCAGGGTGGCACCGGGGATGTGCGCCGCCAGATATCTGCTGTGCTCGACCGGCACGGTCCAGTCGGCTGTGCGATGGAGCACCAACGTCGGCGCTCGCACCCGGCCCAGCAGCGGCCGTGCATCCAGCCCCGCGGCCCAGCGCAACATTGCCGCGACCGCTCCCGGCGAGGATGCATTGCGCTCGACCCGCGCCGCCCATTCCCGATAACGAGCGCTCTCGCGGATGGTCGCCGCGTGCGCTGCCAGTATCGTTCCGGTGCCCCACCTGCGCGCCGCAGCTTCAGCCCACGCATCGATCTGACTCGGATCGGTCTCGAAGTCGAATTGCATGATCCGCATCAGCTTCGCCCACCCACCGACCAGGACCAGGGCCTGCGTCCGGCTCGGGAAATCCGCCGCGAACTGCAGCGCGGGCTGAACGCCGAACGTCACCCCCATCAGGACAGCCGCTTGCGTGTCGCAGCCGTCGAGTACCGCGGCCACATCTGCCGCCAGCCGCGACAGCCCCGCTCCCTCCCCCCGTCCTGGCGATGCGTCGGACAGCCCGATGCCGCGACGGTCGAACACAACAACGCGCGAGCAGACGCCAAGCCGGCTGATCAGGTGTTCGAGTGCCGGCTCCTCCCAGATTATCTCGACATGGCTGACGAGCGGCGAGACCAGCACGATCGTGACCGGCCCGTCGCCGACAACCGAATATGCGATCGACGCGCCGTCGTCCGCACGCGCGTAGCGGACCTCAGGCCGAAGCACACCCACAACTCTAGCCTCGGAGCCCGTTGCGCCCAGGACCGCGACAACCAACGCAGCGCGGGCCGCCCGCGCGACGTCGACGTCGTGGCTGCCGACCGCCTCGGGTGTTCCGGCGCTCCTCCGGCACCGCTCACCCACTATCAAGCAGACTCGGATGTTGCGGTACATCCACAGCAAGCAGCAGCTGCACGCGATAACGGGATCTCGAAACGCCAGGCTCTGTCCACTGTGGACTTGATGTCCATACGACTGTCCAGCAGCTGGCGTCGACTTCTGCCAGTGGTGACTGGTTGGACGCCTCCACGGCGCGTCATAGTCCAAGGTAGTCACGGCGACGATGGTGTCGGTGCCGCAGAGCAGCGTCGGACCGCCGGAGTCGCCGAAGCAGGTGCCACCGCCGCCAAGGCCGGGCGCGGACGACAGTTGGACGTTGAGTTGGCGACGCCACCGAGTCCGATGATCCAGGTGTTGGCCATCAGGCGGCTGCGGTAGGAGATGGTGGCGGCGGGGTTGCCGTGGACGTACGTGATGAGGCGACGGGCGAGCTTGCGACGAGTGCGCGCATCTACTTCCAGCAGGATGCCGGGGCAGACTACGACCCGGTGACCGACACACCCGCGTCCTCGGGCTACCCCTACACCGGTGGAGTGACGGCACACACCTTCTACGCCTTTGACTACCAGGGCATCACGGTCCCGGCGACGACCAATGACGTCGGCCTGGTCATCCTCGACCAGCCGTACCAACTGGACACGTACGGGTCCCTCGCGGCTCCCGGCACGCTGGAGCAGTACGGCACCGGTCCGAATGCTCGGGTGACCGTGTCGGGCTACGGCGTGACCTACGTCAACGGCAACCCCGCCGCCACCATTTCCTACCGCAGCCGCCTGATGGCCAACACGTGGATCATCGGACTCAGTGGCGTCGCCAACCAACTCAACGTCCAACTGTCGTCCGCGCCCGGCCGTGGTGGCGGTGGCACCTGCTTCGGCGACTCCGGCGGTCCGACGCTGCTCTACGGCACCGACACGATAGTCGCCGTGACCTCTTTCGGGATGAGCGCGAACGTGTGCGGAGGCACCGAGTTCGACTTCCGGGTCGACACCGTGGCGGTCCAGAAGTGGATGCAGTCCGTGCTCACCCCGAAGCAGTGGGCCGAGATCAACGTCGTGTCGCTCTAGCGTCGCTCCGGCGTCAGGGCCGGTCCGAGGAACCTCTCCTACCGGCCCTCGCGTCTGTCCCCAGGACCTGGACTGACCGGAGAGCGCTGGCGCGTCATGCGCGATCCTGCCGGTCATCTGTTCTGCCTGTCCCATCGCATCGCCGACTCCTTGCCACTGGACAACTGACCCCCGGGGTGCGGGCCGCGGGGCAGTCGGAATACAATTGTGCTCATGAGCGGTCCAGGTGAGCAGGCGTCGGCCGCCGAACTGTTGCGGACCGCTCGGCAGCGGGCCGGCTTCAGTCAGGCGGAGCTGGCGGCACGCGCCGGCGTGCCCCGGACGATGGTCTCCGCGTACGAACGGGAGCTGCGAGAGCCCTCGCTGCCGACGCTGGGCCGCCTGGTCGGCGCGGCCGGTTTCGACCTGCGCGTGCGCCTGGTCCATCGCCCCGACGTGGACGAGGTCGTGCGCGGGATGGAAGAGCAGTTCGGCGACCCCCACCAGGCTGCCCGGGACGACGACGAGCGGCGGGCGGCACGGGCCCGGATCCGCCGCGCGGCCGCGCGACGGGAACGGCAGCAGGGGCGTCAGCACGGCCAGGGTTGAGGCGACATGGGCGCCGATCGACGGTCGGGCGGGTTGTGGCGTCACCACGATTTCCGGCTGCTCTGGGCCGGCGAGACAACCAGCGGCGTCGGGACCGCCGTGACCGCGGTGGCCTTGCCGTTGGTCGCCGTGACCGTCGTGAATGCAAGCACGTTCGTCGTCGGAGTCCTGAACGCCGCTGCGTGGCTCCCCTGGCTGGGCCTGGGGCTGATCGCGGGTGCGTGGGTGGACAGGGTTCGCAAACGCCGGCTGATGCTGGCGTGCGACGCGGTCTGCGTACTGGTGCTGCTCGCGGTGCCGATTGCCGCGTGGTCCGGCGTGCTGACGGTAGGGCAGCTGCTGATCGTCGCCCTACTCGTCGGCGCGTCCTCGATGGTGTTCTCCACTGCCTACATCGCCTACCTGCCGACTCTGGTCGCGCCGGCGAATCTGGTCGAAGGCAACACAAAACTCGCCGGGAGCCGCTCCGCGCTCATGTCGCGGGACCAGGGATCGCCGGCGTGCTCGCCCAGGTCGCCGGCGCCGCCGCCGGGCTGCTGGTCGACGCGGTCAGCTACCTCGTCTCGGCGGTGTGCCTGCTCGCCATCGATCGTCGCGAACTACCGCCGCAACCTCGACGGACAGCCACGAACATGATCACCGAAATCGGTGCGGGGCTACGCCTGGTCGGCACCGATCCGTACCTGCGGGTGCTCGCCCTTTACGCGGCAACCGGCAACCTGGCGCTCACCGCGTGGCAGACCCTGGAGGTGGTGTTCCTGGTGCGGGTAGTCGGCGCGAGTTCGGCGACAGTGGGCCTCCTGCTGGCGATCGTCGGCGTGGGCGGCGTCTGTGGCGCCTTCTTCACCGGCGTCGTCATCCGCCGTCTGGGCTCTGCGCGAGGGCTGCTCGCGTGCGCCGTAGGCACGGCGCCTTTCAGCCTGCTCATCCCACTCACCGGTTCCGGTCCGCGGCTGGCGTTGTTCGCAGTGGGCGGCGTCATTGTGTCGGCCGGCCTCGTCGTGACGAACGTGATCGCCGGCAGCTTCCGGCAGAGCTACTGCCCAAGGCAACTCCTCGGCCGGCTCACCGCCAGCGTTCAGGCCGTCAGCCGCGGTGTGATTCCTCTCGCCGCGGTCCTCGCCGGCGCGCTCGGCACGGCACTCGGCCCCCGCGGCGGACTGTGGGTCGCGACGGCGACCCTGGTAGCCGCCGGGTTCGCAC
>Ga0308175_100001433_pt1 | contig 16090 bp, 15 predicted proteins | sample PhyCR1_3_FD_203893 | JGI IMG/M metagenome (GOLD analysis project Ga0308175, IMG submission 203893) | Soil microbial communities from UC Gill Tract Community Farm, Albany, California, United States - DLSLS.C.R1 | ecosystem: Environmental > Terrestrial > Soil > Agricultural land | place: USA...
TTTCAAAGATCAGATCGCGATGCGCATGCGGGGGGTTTTGCGCACCCAACCGGCGATGCGGAGGTGCTTCTGGCGGGCGCCTTCGAGGTGCTGGAGGTATTGGCGGAGGGCGGCCTCGTCGAATTGGGCGAGGAACTGGGGGTGGGCGGTGGAGTTGATGCGGCGGATCTCGTCGATGAGTTGACGTTTATTCATGGCGTGTTTACCTTCCGATTTGGCGTAGCAGACGTGTGATGAGGATCGGACGGGGGCGGCCGATAACTTGAACGGGCTTTTCATCCGCTGACGTTCACCCATGACGGAGCGAGATCCGAACACCGAGGGCGGCGGGAAGGTGGCGACGGTTGCGCCGCCGGGCCCGGGGGCGGTCACTGGGGGGGCGGACGAGGGGCCGGACCCGCTGGCGTCGCTGCACAAGATGTCGACGACGGCGGGGCTGACGTACGGGGGGCAGGAGTACGTCGCGGTCAACGTGGTGGCGGTGGTGGCGGTGCTGCTGGCGGTGGTGGGTGCGTTGTCGCTGGTGGCGGACATCCTGCTGGTGATCCCGCTGGCGGCGGTGGTGTGCGCGGTGATTGCGGTGCGGCAGATCCGCGACAGCAACGGGACGCAGACGGGGCGGTGGCTGGCGGCGCTGGCGATCGTGCTGTCGCTGGCGTTCGCCGGGATGGTGGGGACGCGGAAGATCATGGAGACGATGCAACTCCGGTCGGACAACCGGCAGATCGAGGCGCTGATCGAGGGCCTGGCGGCGGACGTGAAGGCGCAGAAGTGGCAGTCGGCGTATTCCCGGTTCACGGACCGGTTCCAGAAGCGGTTCAACCTTCAGCAGTTCACGGACCGGTGGGGGGCGATTCAGAAGAGCCAATATTTCGGGCCGATCAAGGGGATGAAGGGGAACGGGCTGCTGGACATGATGTCGGATAATCAGACGGGCTGGCCGCTGGCGGGGACGATGGTGATCATCGAGTCGGCGGACCCGAACATCGGGGAGGTGAGGCAGGAGGGGTATTTCCTGAAGGGGCCGGAGGGGTGGAAGATTGAAACGATCCCGGCGATCTTTCCGAACCCGGGGCGGGGGCAACAGTAGGGTTCAAGTCGGATCGTTGCCACGTCCGATAACTATTCACAGTGGTTCGAGTCCGCACGCGCGGTCCTCAGATGGAGGTCCGAATGCGCCGATACCGGCGATGGGTGCTTGCCAGGCGCCCGTTGAGGTAAAGGCCTATGACGCGTGGGAATGGATGGACGTGGCGGTGGATCCTGCCGGCGGCGGTGTTCCTGCTGGTGTTGACGATCGCGGGGTGCGGTATGTTCAAGACCGACGGCGGCCCCGCGGCTGCGACGAAGAAATACGATTCGCCGGGCGGCGAGGCAAATGGCGTTTCGGCGGCGAACGGCGAGCCGACGTTCATGGGAGTGCGCGGCACGGCGGCGCGGCCGCGTGAGGCGCGTTTCGAGGGGCCGACGGTGAACGTGTTCGGGGAGTTCGACGGTCAGCAGCGGGTGGCGGCGCCGGCGGTGGGGGAGGGGAACTTTCAGCAGCACACGTTCGTGGACGAGGGGGCGGACAGCGACGTGTCGGTGGACCGGACGGGCAAGTGGCTGGTGTTCGCCAGCACGCGGCACTCGGAGAACGCCGAGATCTACATGCAGCGGGTGGACGGGCAGTCGGTGACGCAATTGACCAGCGGGGTCGCGGACAACGCGTTCCCGTGCTTCAGCCCGGACGGGAAGAAGGTGGCGTTCTGCTCGACGCGGGCGGGGAACTGGAACATTTACGAGATGGACGCGGACGGGCGGAACGTGGTGCAGGTGACCAGCGGTCCGACGCAGGACGTACACCCGAGCTTCAGCCCGGACGGGACGCGGCTGGCGTATTCGAGCCTGAGCCCGCGGACGGGGCAGTGGGAGCTGTGGACGGTCAACCTGGCGACGCACGAGCGGAAGATGATCGGGTTCGGGCTGTTCCCGGCATGGTCGCCGGCCAAGGACGTGGACCGCATCGCGTTCCAGAAGGCGCGGCAGCGCGGGAGCCGGTGGTTCAGCCTGTGGACGCTGGACCTGGTGGACGGCGAGGCGCGGCGGGTGACGGAGGTGGCGGTGAGCACCAACGCCGCGATCGTTAGCCCTAGCTGGAGCCCCGACGGGCAGCGGCTGGCGTTCGCGACGATCGTGGAGCCGGCGCGGACGCACAACGGCCGGCCGCAGGGACAGCAGGACGTTTGGACGATCGTCGCGGATGGTGGGAATCGGCGGCGGCTGACGGACGGGACGGGGACGAATTTGTCGCCGTTCTGGGCGGCGGATGATCGGGTGTATTTCGTCAGCGATCGAGGGGGGACGGAGTGTGTGTGGTCGGTGCAGGTGGATTCGGAGAAGCCGGGGTCGGTGGCGGCGGCGGCGCCGAAGCACAGCGCGCCGGTGGCGCCGCGGAAGGATGTCGCGCCGGAGAAACCGGAAGTGGTTGGTTCGGTGGAAGCGCATGAGGCGACGCGGTAGCGCGAGAAGAAGAAGCCCCGGAGGTACGTCCGGGGCTCCGATCGGTGAAGGTTAAGCAGCTTCAAGGATGAAGCGATGAAATGGATGCGGAGCATCGAAAAACGAGTTGCGGTCTTCGGGTTACGGTTGAGCCTGGTTGGGTGCGCGGTGCTGGTCGCGTGCGTTCAAGCGGGCTGCGAACAACCGCCGCCGAAGTACGGTAATGAATCACAACTGACCCTTGTATCCAGGCGGCGGCAGACGTGGGCGATCGCACCGGCGGTCAACCTGAGCGGGCAGCGGCACGTGGATGCGATCCTTCAGGCCGACCTGTTGTACCAACAGTTGCAGCAGGTGAAGGGGCTGACGGTGCTGCCGGTGAACCGTGTGGCCGAGGTTTATGCGGCGATGCGGATCGAGCAGGTGCAATCGGAGGAGCAGGCGGCGGCGGTGTGCGAGCTGCTGGGCTGCGACGGGTTGTTGGTGCCGACGGTGACGGCGTACGACCCTTATGACCCGCCGAAGATGGGCGCGTCGCTGCAATTGCTGGGAAAGCCCGGCGGTTTACGGTCGGTGCCGGTGAACGTACACGAGCTGCCGCGGAAGGCGGGAGAGCAGCCGGTGGCGGGTATGCCGGAGGCGATGCCGGCGGCGGCGAACGTGGTGCAGTCGGTCGGGATGTTTGATTCGGCGAACGGGACGACGCGGGATGCGCTGACCCGTTACGCGGCCGGGCGGTTCGAGCCGCTCGGTCCGTATGGTGCAAAAGAATATCTCGTGAGTATGGATCGGTACTGCGGGTTCGTTTATCATGAACTGATCGTGGGGCTGCTGAATTCCCCACGGCTCAAGCCGTCCTGACGCGGGCTAGCCGGGACGTGCCAGAGAAACGACCTGCATCGCATCCCGTCGTGCTGTAGCAACGGGTGCGTCAGACCACACGATAACCGGTCGGACTTGGACGTCAGACCGAGCTAGTGCGGCCGCTCAGGGCCGCGTCGGGTACGCCGGAGCATCGGACCCATCCCCCGGGAGAGATCCCGTAGGACCTGCCCCGCCGGCGCAGGGAGAATCCGTATGTCGGAAACCAGGACGCTGAGCTTGATGAAGGGCCGCGAGCACTTCTGCTTTCGCTACCAGAGCGGCGAGGAATCGGCGGTGCTGGACGCGTTGATCGAGATGGTCAACCGCCGGGACGTGGGGTTTGACTGGTTTGACGCCGCGGTGCTCTCCCACCAACTCGGCCAGCATTTGGCAAAAGAATTACAGGGCTTCTTGCCGAAAAAAGCTGCGTGAAGATTATCGGATTTGCAATTTGCGAATTCCGATTTGCGGCTTAGGGGGGATTTCGGCGTCCGAGAGGCGCGCCGGGCAAGCCCGGCGGCTAAATGGGCGCGTCGATCGCAAATCGAGAATCGGCAATCGCAAGTCTCCCATAGCCTTCCCGCGGGACGGGGATCGTCTCGCGAGCGGGCCACCGGAAATCGCCGGCCGTGTGGCAATCAATTCGGGTTGGTCCCAAGCGACACGACCGGACATTATGAACAGTGCCACCGTCCCCCCCGCCTTCCCGGCGCCCTTCGGGCCCGGCCAGCAGGCCCCCGGCGACCAGCAGCAGTTTGCCCGCGAGACGCAGCCATCGGCGCCGCAGCCGAAGTCGTTTTCCCCGCTCGTCCGCCAGTTCCTGGATTACCTGAAGCTCGAGAAGCACTTCAGCGACTACACGATCAAGAGCTACGGCGCGGACCTGATCCAGTTCGGCCAGTTCCTGGCCGGCGAGATCGGGCAGGCGGCGGGGAACGTTGCCCCGGGCTCGGTGGGCGGCGAGCAGATCGACCAGAAGCAGCTCGCGTGCGACCCGCTGACGGTCCGCGAGTTCCTGGCGTATCTGTACGCCCAGAATTACACGAAGAGCACGACGGCGCGGAAGCTGGCGACGCTGCGGAGCTTCTACAAGTTCCTCATTAAGCGCAACCTGCTCAGTGTTCACCCGCTGAGCACGATCCGTACGCCCAAGCAGGAGAAGCGGCTTCCCAAATGCCTGGACCTCGAGCAGGTGCAGAAGCTGCTGGACGCGCCCGGCGACGGGGACCTGCTGTCGGCGCGCGACAAGGCGATGCTCGAAGTGCTGTATTCCAGCGGCATCCGCGTGAGCGAGCTGGTCGAGCTGGAGATGGCGGACATCGACCTTCAGGAGGGCGTGCTCCGGGTGCGCGGCAAGGGGCGCAAGGACCGGCTCACACCGATCGGGAGCCAGGCGATTAAGGCGCTGCAGCGGTATTTTGAGCTGCGGGCGGCGGAGCCAAAGTGCCAAGGGAAGCACGCGGGCCGGGTGTTCCTCAACAAGCACGGGGAGTCGCTGAGCACGCGGTCGGTGCGGCGGAAGCTGGACAAGTACCTGGTGCAGGCGGGGCTGGACCCGGGGATCAGCCCGCACACGCTGCGGCACAGCTTCGCGACGCACCTGCTGAATAACGGCGCTGACCTGCGGAGCGTGCAGGAGCTGCTGGGGCACCAGAGCCTGAGCACGACGCAGATCTACACGCACCTGACGACCAGCCGGATGAAAGAGGTGTACGACGCGGCGCACCCGCGGGCGGATGAGCCGACGGTGCCGGGGGAGATCCCGGCGAGCATTCCGCACCCGGCGGTGCAGCAGCAACAGCAGCCGGTGAAGCCGTATTATCCGGCGAAGGCGGGGTAGGGTTCGATCAGGGTTGAACGGTCAATGAAGAAAGGCACGGGTTTCGGCCCGTGCCTTTTCAGTTCAGACGACGATCAATCGAGTTACTTGATGAAGCGGAAGTTCAGGGGATAGCGGTAGGCGACGCCCTTGTTGGCGGCCATTGCGCCCATGATGCCGAGGACGATCTGCGTGATTACCAAGGCCAGGGCGATGAGGGCGGGGATGCAGAGGAAGGCCGTCACGCTGCAGATGATGTGGATAATGAGGCAGCAGAGGGAAAAGTTCAGCGCCTCCTTGCTCTGGTCGGCGATGAACGGGTGCTGTTCCTTCTTGAGCACCCACACGAGCAGGGGGACGAGGAAGATGATGTTGAGCAGGTGGCACAGCAACGCCATCGTCTTGGCGTCGGAGGTGGGTTCGGGGCCGACGTAGGGGCCGGGGTATCCCGTGGTCATGTCCGTGCTGACCGGGGGTGTGGTCGTGCTGGGCGTCGGCGGGATGGGGTTGTTTTCGGTCATGTCAATTGCTCCCTTCTGTTGAATCGCAAGTTAATCCCACCCTCTACGTCCACAGCCCAAGACTACTGGGTTCATCATACCCCCGGCAGCGCGCGCGTCAAAGTCAATTCTGACAACTACTTGACCTTTTCAAGTTCGAAGGCATCGTGGACGACCTGGAGGGCCTTGGGGGCGGACTCGCGGTCGATGATGCAGGAGATTTTGATCTCGCTGGTGGTGATGTTCTGGATGTTGACGCCGGCCTTGGCCAGGGCGTTGAACATGCGCTGGGCGACGCCGGTGTGGACGCGCATGCCGACGCCGACGACAGAGACTTTGGCGAGATCGCCCTGGTAGGTGGCCTTGGTGGTGGCGCCGAGCTCCTTGACGATGCGGTCCACGACCGCTTTGAGGTCGTGGAGGTCGCCGTGCTCGACGGTGAAGGAGACGTTGGCGGTGTTGTCGTCGGAGACGGTCTGGATGATGTCGTCGACGACGATGTTGGCGGCGGCGATGGTGGAGAAGATGGTGGCGGCGATGCCGGGGCGGTCGGGGACGCCTTTGATGGTGACGCGGGTGAGGTCCTTCTTGAGGGCGGCGCCCGAGACGACGATGTGTTCCATGTTTTGGGTCTCCGCGACGATCCAGGTGCCTGGGTTGTCGTTCTGGCTGTTGCGGACGTGGATGGGGACGTTGTACTTTTTGGCGAACTCGACGGCGCGGGTCTGGAGGACGGAAGCGCCGAGGCCGGAGAGCTCGAGCATCTCGTCGTAGCTGATGCGGTCGATCTTGCGGGCGTTTTTGACGATGCGGGGGTCGGCGGTGTAGATGCCGTCGACGTCGGTGTAGTTCTCGCAGACGTCGGCGGAGAGGACGGCGCCGACGGCGACGAGGGTGGCGTTGGAGCCGCCGCGGCCGAGGGTGGTGACGTCGCCTTCGGGGGTGACGCCTTGGAAGCCTGCGACGATGACGAGCTTGCCCTTGTCGAGCTGCTCGAAGATGCGCTGCTTGTTGATGGACTGGATGCGGGCCTTGGAGAAGGCGTTGTCGGTGACGAGGCCGATCTGCCCGCCGGTGAAACTGATGGCCTCGTGGCCCTGGGCGCAGATGGCCATTGCCATGAGTGCGATGGTGACCTGCTCGCCGGTGACGAGGAGCTGGTCGAGCTCGCGCTTGGGGGGCTGGATTTCGCGGCCGGCGAAGGTGCAGACCTGGCGGGCGAGGTCGAGGAGGTCGTCGGTGGTGTCGCCCATGGCGGAGACGACGACGACGACCTTGTGTCCGGCCTGCTTGGCGGCGACGGCGCGGGAGGCGGCGCGGTGGATTTTGTCGGCGGTGGCGACGCTGGTGCCGCCGAATTTCTGGACGATCAGGCCCATGGGGGGTGGTTGCCTCCGTAGTGGTGATGGCGCGGTTTTCCCGGAAATAAACGGAAGGGCGATTATAGTGCCAGGCGGGTGGGTCTCAACACGGTGCGGCTGGCGGGGGGAAGTTTGTCAGTGGATGAAGGGCTGGACGCACCAGTGGACGAGGAGGTAGGCGAGGGCGGCCATGAAGGCGGAGCAGGGGATGGTGAGGATCCAGGCGATGACGATGCGCTGGCCCCAGATCCAGCGGACGGAGCGTACGCCTTTGGTGGTGCCGACGCCGAGGATGGAGCCGGTGATGGCGTGGGTGGTGGAGATGGGGATGCCCCAGTAGGTGGCGAGGATGATGGTGGAGGCGGCGCCGGTTTCGGCGCAGAAGCCGCCGACGGGTGCGAGGCGGGTGATGCCGGAGCCCATGGTTTTAACAATGCGCCATCCGCCGAACATGGTGCCCATCGCGATTGCGCCGTTGCAGGAGAGGATGATCCACCAGGCGACGGTGTGCTCGTGGCCGAAGACGTTGAAGCGGTTGAACCAGTGGTGGGGATCGGGGGAGGCCCAGTGTTTGAGGCCGGCGGCGGAGAGGAGCAGGACGATGATGCCCATGGTCTTCTGGGCGTCGTTGCCGCCGTGGCCGAGGGAGTAGATGCCGGCGGAGAAGAGCTGGGCGCGGCGGAAGAACTGGTCCACGCGGTGGGGCGTGGCTTTGCGGAAGACCCAGGCGACGACGACCATGTTGAAAACGCCGAGGATGAAGCCGATCAGCGGGGAAAGGACGATGAATGCGAGGAGCGGCCCCCACCCGCGCCAGATGATGGCGCCGATCCCGACCTTGGCGATGGCGGCGCCGGCGGCGCCGGAGACCAGGGCGTGGGAGCTGCTGGTGGGCAGGCCGAGGAGCCAGGTGATGATGTTCCAGACGATCGCGCCGACGAGGCCGCCGAGGACGACGTAGATGTCGATGGCGCCGGGGTCGACCAGGCCCTTGCCGATGGTGGCGGCGACTTTGGTGCCGAAGAGGAAGGCCGCGACGAAGTTGAAGAAGGCGGCCCAGACGACCGCCTGCCCCGGTGTGAGCACGCGCGTGGAGACGATCGTGGCGATGGAGTTGGCGGCGTCGTGGAAGCCGTTGAGGAAGTCGAAGACCAGGGCGATGGCGACGATGAAGAGGGTGAGGGTGAGCATTGGGGGTTAGGGGTTAGGGGATAGGGGTTAGAGGAGTTCTTCTTTTCTGACCCCTGACCCCTGACTCCGAACCCCTTAGTCGTTACCCGTTCTTGAGCACGATCCGTTCCAGGGTGTTGGTCACGTCCTCGCAGCCGTCGATGGCGTTTTCGATGTAGTCGTAGAACTCCTTCCACTTGAGGACGTGAAGGGGGTCGTACTGGCCGTTGAAGAGCTGGGAGATGGCGTTGTGGTGGTTGTCGTCGGCTTCGTTCTCGAGGCGGTGGATCTCGATGAGCTTTTCGGAGAGCTCGGAGAGCTTGCGGGTCTTGCGGAGGCGGTGGACGGCCTCGCTGAGGGCGATGGTGCTCTGGACGAGCACCTCGGTCTGCTTGATGAACAGCGGCTCCATCGCGTCGATGTGGTAGAGGTCGAGGCGTTTTGAGACGGCGTCGATCATGTCGATGATGTTGTCCAGCTCGTTGACGAGCTGGTGGATGTCCTCGCGGTCGAAGGGGGTGATGAAGGTGCGGTCGAGGCGATCCAGGGCCTGGTGGGCGAGGTCGTCGGCCTGGTGCTCCTCCTGGCGGATGCGGGCGAGGTCGCCGGCGATGTTGGGGAAGTTTTTGGCAAGCTTGCGGAGGTGCTCGGCGGTGGAGACGCCGTGGCGGGAAAGGCCTTCGAACAGGTCGAAGAAGACGGTGTCCTTGGGCAGGAGGTTGAACATCGGCGTCCTCCGGGGAGCGGCGGTGCGGTCGATGGGACCTGTTGCGATTCCGTAACTAAGTTCGGGTACGGCGCGGGTACGGCGCGCGGATTGTAGGTGGCGGGGCGGGGGATGCAAGCGGGGCGGGCGGCGGTGACAGGGGGGCGTTAGGTGCCGCCGACATGAAGCTTTTTTCATGCGGAAGATTGCGGCGGCAGGCGGGTACTGTAGCGGGTAGAGCACCGAGAGAGCGCCGTATGCCTTGCGGCACTTGTGTGGGATGGCTCAAAATGAACAGGGAGTTAGACCTCCGGAACGGGGCCTCCGTGGCCGGCGTTTGCCTGTTGGGCGTTGCGCTGGGGTTCCTTATTGGCTCGAATCCGTGGGTGAAACTGGCGGCGGGGCGGGTGATTGCGCCGACGGCCCGGGCGGCGCAAGTCACCACGCGGACGAGGCGCGTGTTTCCCGGGGTGGCGCGGCGGGGGGTAGCGGGCGCGGACGACCGGGCGATCGACTGGTCTAAAGATATACAAACGTACAACTGCGCCGGCTTTGCGTTTCGGAACTACAAGTTCATGACGCTGGACGAGGTACGGTCGGCATTGGTGCGGATGCACGAAATGAAATCGCCGGCCGAGCGTTGCCCGCCGGGGGCGCTGAAGGTGTGGGCGTGGGAGTACGACGTCCACCACGAGACCGCCGACGGCTGGGTGGAGGAGGCGCACCGGGACGGGCACGTGGTGGCCGGGTTGACCGATCCCGTGACCGGTATGGGCCCGCGGGAGGTTTACTGCAAGTTCGGGCGGGGGCCGGTCGTGGGGCCGGGTGATCCGGAGCAGTTTCGGCCGCCGGAGCGGGAAGAGGTGGGGACGAACAACATGGGCGTGAAGGTGTTTGTGGTGAGGGAGCGTTTTAACGAGAAGTGGTATTGGGCGATGCAGTCGGAGATGCCGAAGTAGCGGTCGTAAGGGGCGGGGGGCGGATTCATCAAATCAAGCCGAGGTTCTGAAGGTTGAGGTAGCTCGTGCGCAGGGCTTCCAGCGGGGGGGTGTGGTAGGTCTGGTCCTGTTCGACGATGTACCACTGGGTGCCGGCGGACCGGGCGGCCTCGGTGATGGCGTGGAAGTCGAGGATGCCCTGGCCGACCTCGGCGAAGGGGCGGTCTTCGGCGGCGCCCATGTCCTTGAGATGGAGCAGGAGCGCGCGATCTCGAAGCCTGGTGATGTACTCGGTGGGGTCCTGGCCGCCGTGGCGGAGCCAGTAGACGTCGAGCTCGGCCTTGACGTGGTCTGGGTGGGTGTGGTCCCAGAAGATGTCCATGCCGCTGCGGTGGGGGCCTTCGTCGGAGAAGAGGTGGAATTCGAAGCTATGGTTGTGGTAGGCGAGGGTGAAGCCTTGGGCGCGGAGGTCGGCGCCGATGCGGTCCATAGTTTCGGCCGCATGCCGCCAGCCGTTGGCGTCGCGGCGGCGGGGCTCGGGCATGTAGGAGACGACGACGTTGGTGGTGCCGAGGGTGTCGAACTCGTCGAGAACCGCGGCGGGGTTTTGTTCGAGGGAGTCGAGGCTGGTGTGGGCGGCGCAGATGGTGAGGCCGGCGTCGTCGCAGGCTCGTTTGGCTTGCTTTGCGGAGGGGAGATTGCCGTAGCCGGCAAGTTCGACGGCGGTGTAGCCGATCTCGCGGAGGCGGTGGAGGGTGCCGGGAAAGTCGTGGCGGGTGAGGTCGCGGAGGGTGTAGAGCTGGGCGGCGAGGGGGAGCTTGGTGGGCATGGATTCGATAGGATGATTCACCATTACCGGGTGTCAAGGATTTATTCAGCGGGCGACATGATGGTCAGGCAGTTGACTGCCCCCGCCGGCATCCCTTCTACTGACTAGCGGCTTCTGATTACCAACTACTCTTATTCATCCGAGGCGATCATGGCGGATAAGGCTGTTGCGGATATTGGGCTCATCGGGCTGGCGGTGATGGGGCAGAACCTGGCCCTGAACATCGCGGACCACGGGTTTGTGGTGGCGGTGTACAACCGGACGACGCACACGATGGAGGAGTGGGTGGGGAAGGTGAAGCGGGAGGAGCCTTGTGCGCCGCGCGTGGTCGGATGCAAAACGGTCGAGGAGCTGGTGGCGGCGGTGAAGCGGCCGCGGAAGTTCATCATCCTGGTGAAGGCGGGGGCGGCGGTGGACGCGGTGGTGAAGGAGCTGATCGCGGCGGGGATCGACAACGACGACATCGTCGTCGATTGCGGAAACAGCCTGTGGACGGACACGATCCGGCGGGAGCGGGAGTACGCGGCGAAGTGCAAGTTCTTCGGGTCCGGCGTGTCCGGCGGGGAGGTGGGGGCGCGGTTCGGGCCGTCGATGATGCCGGGCGGCGATCCGAACTCGTGGAAGCATTTGAAGCCGATCTGGGAGGCGGTGGCGGCGAAGGTGGACGCGAAATCGGGCAAGCCGATGGAGAACTACGCGCCGGGCAAGCCGGTGCAGGGGGGCGTGCCGTGCACGGCGTACCTGGGGCCGAACGGGGCGGGGCACTACGTGAAGATGGTGCACAATGGTATTGAATACATCGACATGCAGCTCATCGGCGAGGCGTACTGGCTGATGACCAATCTGCTGGGGATGAAGGCGCCGGAATTGAGCAAGGTGTTTGCGGCGTGGAACGAGGGGGATTTGGACTCGTACCTGATTCAGATCACGGCGGACATTCTGCAGCAGAAAGACCCGGAGCATCCGGAGGGGTATCTCGTCGATTACATCCTGGATACCGCGGGGCAGAAGGGGACGGGGAAGTGGACGAGCGTGAACGCGCTGGACATGGGCATCCCGGCCAACGCGATCGCGGAGGCGGTGTTTGCACGGTGTTTGTCGGCGCTGAAGGAGGAGCGGGTCGAGGCGAGCAAGCAGCTCAGTGGGCCGGCGGCGCAGGGGCAGCAGGGGGGGCGGGAGGACCTGATCAATGCGATCCGCGACGCGCTGTACTGCTCGAAGATTTGCGCCTACGCGCAGGGGTTTCAGCTCATGCGGGAGGCGCAGAAGGAGTACAAGTGGAAGCTGAACTTCGCCGAGATCGCGGCGATCTGGCGCGGGGGGTGCATCATCCGGGCGCGGTTCCTTCAGAAGATCACCGACGCGTACACGAAGAGTGCGGAGCTGGTGAACCTGCTGCTCGACCCGTACTTCAATGACCAGATCAAGCGGGGGCAGGCGAATTGGCGGCGGGTGGTGGGATTGGCGGCGCAGAACGGGATCGCGGCGCCGGCGTTCATGGCGGCGTTGGCGTATTATGACGGCTATCGGTCGGCGCGGCTGCCGGCGAATCTGCTGCAGGGGCAGCGGGATTATTTTGGGGCGCATACGTACGAGCGGGTGGATGCGCCGCGGGGGCAGTTCTTCCACACGGACTGGCCGGAGCCGGGAAGGCCGCAGATCGCGATCCCGGCGGCGGAGAAGCCGAAGATCGAGGTGGAGAAGCCGATGGATAAGAAGGACGCGGCGCGGGAGGCGGCGAAGAAGTGAGTCGTCGTTTATAATCGTTCCCGATGACCAGGGCTGTACTCGAACTTCGCGGGGGCGAGCCGATCCGGCGGTTCAGCGTGGAGGAGTACCACCGGATGATCGATGCAGGGATCCTCACGGAGGATGACAAGGTTGAGCTGCTCGAAGGCTTCATATTTCGAAAAATGACTCGGAATCCGCCGCACGATGCGACCCTGATGCGACTGGACGATTTGATCCGGGAGCGGATTCCGCCGGCGTGGCGCGTACGCATTCAATCGGCGATCGTTACCGGGGACAGCGAGCCCGAGCCGGACCTGGCGGTCGTTGCCGGCCCGGCCGAACGATACCGTAAGAGCCATCCGCGGCCGGGAGACGTTGCGCTGCTCGTTGAGGTATCCGACAGGACGCTGGCGCGGGATCGTGGAAGAAAGCGGCGTCTTTACGCGCGTGCCGGGATCGAGATTTACTGGATCGTGAATCTCGTGGACCGTCAGGTTGAAGTTTATACAGAGCCGTCGGGTACGCGCCGGCCTGCCCGGTTCGGTCAGATGCGCACCTACCAGGAGGGCGATGAAGTGCCGCTGGTGGTCGGGGGTGAGAGCATGACGCCTCTGTCCGTCAAGGACCTACTGGGGCTTCTTCCCGGTGATGAGCAATAACGCCGACGAACTTATTCGGCTTTTTTCTTTTTTCCCATCGGATTTGCGGGGTCGAATTGGGGCTTGGAGGGGTCGTAGTTGGGATTGGGGACGGGCATCTGGGCGCCGACTTCCGCGCGCCAGGCGTGGAGGCGGTTGCGGAGTTCGTTGACCTTTTCGGGCATCTTGGCGGCTAAGTCGTGTTGTTCGCCGATGTCGTCCTTGAGGTTGTAAAGCTCGACGCGCATGTCGTCGTAGAACTCGATGAGCCGCCAGTCGCCGATGCGGACGGCGCCGTAGGGCATGGCGCCGCCTTGCTGGTACCACTGGTGGTGGGGGTAGTGCCAGAAGAGGGCGTCTCTCTGGAGGGTGCCGGTGTTTTTCAATAGCGGGACGAGGCTGACGCCGTCGGGGTGGTGGTTGGGGGTGTCGGCGACGCCGGCGGCTTCGAGGAGGGTGGGGTAGAAGTCGGGGCCAATGATGGGGGTTTGGTTGATCGTGCCGGGTTTGGTGACGCCGGGCCAGTAGACGATCGCGGGGACGCGGACGCCGCCTTCGTAGGCGGAGCCTTTGCCGACGCGGAGGGGGTAGTTGGAGGTGGTGGGGACGCGGCCGCCGTTGTCGGAGGTGAAGACGATGATGGTTTTGTCGGCGATGTGCAGCTCGTCGAGCTTTTTGCGAACCTTGCCGATGGTTTCGTCGGCGGGTTCGACCATGGCGGCGTAGTTGGGATTCTTCTGGTGGAGGTCGGGTTTGAGTTTCCTTTTGTACTTGTTGATCAGGTCGGGACGGCCGTTGACGGGGAGGTGGACGGCGTAGTGGGCGAAGTAGAGGAAGAAGGGGCGGTCCTTGGATTGCTCAATGAACTTGACGGCTTCGTCGCCGAGGCGGTCGGTGAGGTAGTCGCCGGGCTTGCCTTCGGGCTTGAGGGTGGCAATGCCCCAGGGGGCGTAGTAGGTCTTGGTGGCGGCGGCTTCGGTGCCGCCGATGTTGAGGTCGAAGCCGTGGTGGGTGGGGTAGTAGGGCTCGGGGCCGAGGTGCCATTTGCCGATGCTGGCGGTGGCGTAGCCGGCGGAGTGGAAGGCGTCGGCGATGGTTTTTTCTTCGAGCGGGAGGTACTTGGTCCACTTCGGTGGCAAGAGTTTGGCATTGGCGGGGACGAGGCCGGCGATCCAGTCGGTGATGTGAAGGCGAGCGGGGTATTTGCCGGTGAGGATGGCGGCGCGGGAGGGGGAGCAGACGGTGCAGGCGGAGTAGGCGTTGGTGAACTTGACGCCGTCCTTTGCGAGGCGGTCCACGTTGGGGGTTTCGTACAGGTCGCTGCCGAAGCAGGCGACGTCGGTCCAGCCCATGTCGTCGATGAGGAAGAAGACGACGTTGGGTTTGTCGGCGGCTGGGGCGGCGGGGGAGAGCAATGCGAGAAGGAAAAGCGCGGTCAGGTGCCATCGGTATCGCATGGCGTCAGGTTATCATTCGTCGCGCTATGGGATGCAAGGCCGTCTGCCTGATCGTCGCCGCGGTGACTTGGTCCAAGCGGCGCGGCGAGCGGTCCCGGCCGTAAGTTCCTGTCGAAAAAGTCTTTCCGACGAAGGCGCAGGCACTCCGATTGCAGCCGTTGCAATGGAAGGTGCCGCCATGATTCGCCCCCTCCAGCCCGATGAACGTTTTGCGGACCGCTCCGAAGCCGGCCGGGCGCTGGGCGCCATTCTGGCGGCGACGTACGCGGAGCGTGAAGACGTGGTGGTTTTGGCACTGCCGCGCGGCGGTGTGCCGGTGGCGTTCGAGGTGGCGCGGGCGCTGCACGCGCCGCTTGACGTGTTTGTTGTGCGGAAGCTGGGCGTGCCGGGCCACGAAGAGCTTGCCATGGGGGCGATCGCCAGCGGGGGCGTGCGGGTGCTCAACGGCGAGGTCGTTCAAACGCTTTTGATCCCGCCGGACGCGATCGACCGGGTCGCCGCCGGAGAATTGAACGAGGTGCGCCGGCGCGAGCGGGAATACCGCGGGTCGCGGCCGCCGGCGGAGGTGCGGGGGAAGGTGGTGATCCTGGTGGATGACGGGCTGGCGACGGGATCGACGATGCGTGCGGCGGCGGCGGCGCTTCGGGCTCAGGGGCCGGCGAAGATCGTGGTGGCGGTGCCGGTGGCGGCGGCGGAGACGTGCGACGCGTTTCGCGCGGAAGTGGACGAGATCGTCTGCGTCAGGACGCCGGAGCCGTTTCATGCGGTCGGGCTGTGGTACGAGGATTTTTCGCAGACCAGTGACGAGGAGGTGCGGGACCTGCTTCGGCGGGCGTCGGATTACGCGGCGGCCCACGCGCATTGAGTTGAATTACGTGAAGATTGCACCCAGGAGTACGCAGCCATGGTCCGGAGCAACGAGAGATTTGATGAAATCAGCCTGAGCGATTCGGACAGGGGGATGGTTGGCGCCGTAAGAGGCGCGGCGAGGCCGGTGCGGGGGGCGGCGGGGGACTACGACGCCGTTCTCGACGCGATCGGCGACGCGCGGGTCGTGTTGATCGGCGAGGCGTCGCACGGCACGCACGAGTTTTATTCGACCCGCGCGGTGATTACGCGGAGGCTGGTGGCGGAGAGGGGGTTTCACGCGGTGGTGGCGGAGGCGGACTGGCCGGACGCGTACCGGGTCAACCGGTACGTGCGCGGGTTTGCGGACGACGGGGACGCGACGGACGCGCTGGCGGGGTTCAAGCGATTTCCGCAGTGGATGTGGCGGAACGCCGACGTGCTGGACTTTGTGGGGTGGCTGCGGCAGCACAACGACGCGCTGTCGCGGGACGAGGAGAAGGCGGGCTTTTACGGGATGGACCTTTACAGCCTGTACGGCTCGATCGCCGCGGTGCTCGGGTATCTGGATAAGACCGACCCGGCGGCGGCGAGGCGCGCGAGATCACGTTACGCCTGCTTCGAGCACTTCGGCGAGGACCCGCAGTCGTACGGGTACGCGGCGGGATTCGACCTCGAGCGGTCGTGCGAAGAGAACGTCATCCGCGAGCTGATGGACCTGCGACGCAAGGCGACGGAGTACGCTGGGCG
>Ga0308175_100001434_pt1 | contig 16088 bp, 16 predicted proteins | sample PhyCR1_3_FD_203893 | JGI IMG/M metagenome (GOLD analysis project Ga0308175, IMG submission 203893) | Soil microbial communities from UC Gill Tract Community Farm, Albany, California, United States - DLSLS.C.R1 | ecosystem: Environmental > Terrestrial > Soil > Agricultural land | place: USA...
AGCTGATCCGTTGCCAAGGCGATCCTTCCGACGAGGTTTTCTTCCTCTTTGAAGGCTGGGCCGCAAGCTGCGTCGACTCCGCCACAGGCAGCAGGCAGATCGTCAAGATCCATTTGCCTGGCGACATCATGGGAGCCCCAAGCCTTGCCTTGCGCCGCGCTGCCGAATCGCTGATGGCACTTACGAGCGCGAGGGTACATGTCATCCCGTCGACGCGGCTTGGCGAGCTGTTCGTAACCGCCCCGAAGCTCGCCGCCGCGATGTTCCTGTCCGCCCAACAGGAGCGCATCTGGCTCATGGACCGGCTGATGTCGATCGGCCGTACCAGCGCCGTCCAGCGGCTCGCCGCCCTTCTTCTTTCGCTCCACGAGCGGCTCAGCGCTTTGGCCTCTCCTTCACCCGAACGGATCGAGCTGCCGATATCGCAGGAGGAAGTCGCCAACGTGCTCGGGATCACCGCTGTGCACGCCAACCGCACCTTCGCGCAGCTCGACGCCACGGGACTGGTGAGCCGCTGCGGCCGCGTCATCGTCCTGCTCGACATTCCGGGCCTTCGGAGCTTCAGCTGCGTGCCGAAACGCGAGTTTCAGCAGACGCCGGCGTGGCTGAGCGGGCTTCGCCAAGGGGTCCCCGAAGTGGAAGTGGGGACCTGACAGCGGGTCAGCCGACGGCGTCGTTCAGCGGGACATCGCGATAGAATCTCAATCCGGCGTAGTGATCCTCCGACCAGACCACTCGTACCGCGGCGAAGAGCGAGCCGCGCTTGTAGACCGCATCGCAGTTGGCACGGATCGGCCGTTCGACCCAGATCTGCGCGCCCGACGTCGAAATCTCGCGGACCCTGACCTGCACGGCACCCTCGGGAGTCATGAGGGTGCCGGTCAGGAGCACGTGCCGCCGAGGTGCGGCCCGTTCGATTTCCAACGCAGTTGCAGCCGATGCCAAGCATCCCTCCCGCTTCAGAATGTTTGCGGGTTTTGAAAGCTTCGTGCCGCGCTTTGGTTGCCGGGAATGAAGGGCCGTTCCGTTGCGGGACAGAAACTAGAACGCCTCCGCGGGGATCTTCATCAGCGTCTCCGCGCCGGCTTCGATTTTCTTGCGAAGGCCCGTGGACAGCGGCAGCTCGCGTTGCGCGTAGAAGCGCGCCGTGATGAGCTTTGCGGCGTGGAAGGGCTCGTCTTCCGTGCCCTGATCGATCGCATGCTGCGATGCCGCAGCCATCTTCAGCCACATCCAGCCGAGGCTGACGAGCCCCATCAGGTCCATGTAGGCATAAGCCCCTGCCCCGGCATTGTCCGGATCGGTCATGCCGTTTTGCGCCAGCCACATCGTCGCGACCTGCAGGTCCTGCAGCGCGGGTTCGAGCGCGGCGGCGACGCCCGCGGGATCGCCCGCCTGCTTCGCATCCGCGATTTCGCGTCCGACAAGTTCGAGGAACCCGCGAATCGCTCGGCCACCGTCCTTGGGCAGCTTGCGCCCGACCAGGTCCATCGCCTGAATGCCGTTGGTGCCCTCGTATATCTGGGTGATGCGCGCGTCGCGGACGAACTGCTCGATCCCGTGCTCGCGGATATAACCGTGGCCGCCGAGCACCTGCTGCGCATAGACGGCGGCTTCGAAGCCCTTGTCGGTGAGATAGCCCTTGATGACCGGCGTGATCAGCCCGAGCAGGTCCTCCGCCTGCTGCCGCTCGCCTTCGTCCGGCGAACGGCGCATCAAATCGACCTGGAGCGCCCCCCAAAGCACCAGCGCGCGGCCGCCCTCATTCCAGGCCCGCGCTTCCATGAGCATGCGGCGGACGTCGGGGTGGACGATGATCGGGTCTGCCTTCGCGTCCTTGTCGCGCTCGCCTTCTTTCAAGGCGCGGCTCTGGCGGCGCTCCCGGGCATAGCTCGCGGCATTCTGATAGGCGACCTCGCCCTGCGCGAGGCCTTGCAGCCCGACGCCAAGGCGGGCGGCGTTCATCATGATGAACATCGCCTGGAGTCCCTTTTCCGGTTCGCCCACCAGCCAGCCTTTCGCACCGTCATAGTTCATGACGCAGGTCGCGTTGCCGTGGATCCCCATCTTCTTCTCGAGCGCGCCGCACGAGACCGCATTGCGCTCGCCGAGCGAGCCGTCCTCGTTCACCAGGAACTTCGGCACTACGAACAGCGAAATGCCCTTCACATTGTCCGGAGCACCCACGATTTTCGCGAGGACGAGGTGAATGATGTTCTCGCTGAGGTCGTGCTCGCCGGACGAGATGAAGATCTTGGTGCCGGTGATCGAATAGCTTCCGTCCGGGTCGGGATCGGCGCGCGTCTTGAGCAGGCCGAGGTCGGTTCCGCAGTGCGGCTCGGTGAGGTTCATTGTCCCGGTCCACTGCCCGGTCGCCATGTTCGGGATATATTTCTTCTTGAGCTCGTCGCTGCCCTTCACCAGCAGCGACGCGATCGCGCCCGACGTCAGCCCCTGATACATTTCGAAACTGTGGTTGGCCGACAGGATATATTCGCTGACGGCGGTGCCCACGGTCTGGGGGAGGCCCTGCCCGCCATATTCCTCGGGCACGGTCAGCGTCGGCCACCCGGCCTCGCAGAACTGCTTGTAGGCTTCCTTGAAGCCCGGAGGCGCGGTCACCGACCCGTCCTCGTTCCGCTTGCAGCCGACCTCGTCGCCGACGCGGTTGAGCGGCTGCAGAACCTCCTCGCAGAAGCGCCCCGCCTCTTCGAGGATTGCCTCGATCAGGTCAGGCGATGCGTTGGCGAAGCCCGGCAGGTTCGAATAGCGGCCGATGTCCAGGACGTTGTTGAGGACGAACAAAGTATCGCGAACCGGCGCGCTATAGGTGGGCATTAGCTTACCTCCGTGTCAGTATCGTCCTATTCCGCAACCGAATGGCCGTCCAGCCGGGTTTCGCATCGAGATGCATCCGCCGTTCAGCGGAGATCGTATAGCCTTCCAAAATGGAGACTGCGCGATGAAAGCCTTTTTTCTTGTTCCGCTTGCCGCCCTGCTCGCCGGTCCTGCAGCGGCGGCCCCGCGCACCGAAACGGCGGTGCTTGCGGGGGGCTGCTTCTGGGGCATGGAAGCCGTGTTCGAGCATGTGAAGGGCGTCACCGATGTCGTCTCGGGCTATGCCGGCGGCTCGGCGCGAGACGCGAACTACGATGCCGTCAGTTCGGAACGCACGCCGCACGCCGAGGCGGTACGCATCACCTACGATCCCGGCCAGATCAGCTACGCGCGGCTGTTGCAGATATTCTTTGCCGTCGCCCACGACCCGACCGAAGTGAACCGGCAGGGACCGGACGAGGGCCCGAGCTACCGCTCCGCAATCTTCCCGCAGAATGCCGAGCAAGCGCGGCAGGCCAGGACATTCATCGCACGGTTGAACGCCTCGCATGTGTTCAAGCAGCCGATCGCGACCAAAATCGAGAGCGGAGGCTTCTACCCGGCCGAAGCCTATCACCAGGACTTCGCGCGGAAGCACCCCTTCTATCCATATATCGTCGTGAATGACCGCCCGAAGGTCGCAGCGCTCAAGGCCAAGTATCCCAGTCTTTTCAAGGCGTAAGCACGGCTAAGCCGTTAAGATTTCACGCTTTATTCAGGCTGGGGGCGACAAAGGGGAGCACGCGCCCTATATCACGCGGCGGCGCTGCTCGGGGAACTCAACGCATGCTGACGACCAACCCGTTCGACGATGACAAGCTGCACGAGGAATGCGGCGTTTTCGGCATCTGGGGCGCCGACAATGCGGCAAGCTTCGTCGCGCTCGGGCTGCACGCGCTGCAGCATCGCGGGCAGGAAGCAGCGGGCATCACCACCTTCGACGGCAAGCATTTCCACTCGCACCGCGCGATGGGCCACGTCGCCGGCAATTTCGACCGTGACGATATCATTCGCAAGCTCGCGGGCCGCAGCGGCATCGGCCATGTCCGCTACTCGACCACTGGCGAGACCGCGCTGCGTAACGTGCAACCGCTCTTTGCGGAGCTCGCCGAGGGTGGCTTCGCCGTCGCTCACAACGGCAACCTTTCCAACGCGATGAAGCTTCGGCGGACGCTGAACCGTCGCGGATCGATCTTCCAGTCGACCAGCGACACGGAGGTGATCATCCACCTCGTCGCCACCTCGGATCGGACGAGCACGCTCGACCGGCTGACCGATGCACTTAAGCAGGTGGAGGGCGCTTATTCGCTCGTCGTCCTTACCGAAGACGGACTGATCGCCTGCCGCGATCCGCTCGGCATCCGCCCGCTGGTGATGGGCAAGCTTGGCGAAGCAACGATCTTCGCTTCGGAAACGGTAGCGCTCGACGTCATCGGCGCGAGCTACGTGCGCGACGTGGAGCCTGGCGAAGTCATTCTTGTCAACGACAGCGGCATCCGCTCCTTCCAGCCGTTTCAGAAGATCTCTCCGCGGCCGTGCATCTTCGAGCACGTCTATTTCTCGAGACCGGATTCGATCGCGGAAGGAATCTCGGTTTATGAGGTCCGGAAGAACATCGGCGCCTGGTTGTCGCGCGAGGCGCCCGTCGAAGCCGACTATGTCGTCCCAGTGCCCGATAGCGGAGTTCCCGCGGCAATCGGCTTCAGTCAGGAATCCGGCATTCCGTTCGAGCTCGGGATCATCCGCTCCCATTACGTGGGGCGGACGTTCATCCAGCCGAGCCAGGAAGTCCGCCACCTCGGCGTGAAGCTCAAGCACAACGCCAACAGCGCGCTGGTGGCCGGCAAGAGCATCGTCCTGGTCGACGATTCGATCGTCCGCGGCACCACTTCGGTGAAGCTCGTCCAGATGATGCGCGACGCGGGCGCCCGCGAAGTGCACATGCGCATCGCCTCGCCGCCGACCAAGCACAGCTGCTTTTACGGCGTCGATACGCCTGAGCGTGCGAAGCTGCTCGCGGCGCAGATGAGCGTCGAGCAGATGCGCGACTACATCAACGCGGATAGCCTCGCGTTCATTTCGATCGAGGGACTCTACAGAGCGCTCGGCGATGAGCGGAATGCCGGCCAGCCGCAGCGCTGCGACGCCTGCTTCACGGGCGCTTATCCGACAACGCTCACCGACGTGACCGAGAAGGAAAGCGCGGCCTCGCTTTCGCTGGTCGCATCCAGGTAGCCGCCATTGCGAGCGTAGCGAAGCAATCCAGGTACGACGACTTTCTGGATTGCTTCGTCGCTTTGCTCCTCGCAATGACGGATAGATATGACCGACACTGACAAATCCCTTTCAGGCAAGCTCGCGCTCGTCACCGGCGCATCGCGCGGCATTGGCGCCGCCACCGCCGAGGCACTCGCAGCAGCCGGCGCACACGTGATCCTCGTCGCCCGGACCGCCACGGCACTCGAAGAAGTCGAGGACCGCATCCACGAGACTGGTGGAAGTGCGACCATTGCGCCGCTCGACCTCACCGACGGTGAGTCGATCGGCAAGCTCGCCGTGGCGGTGGCCGAGCGCTGGCAGAAGCTCGAAGTCCTCGTGCTGAATGCCGCAATGCTCGGCTCCCTCACCCCGGTGCAGGACATCGACCCGAAGGAATATTCGCGCCTGCTCAGTCTGAACCTGCTTTCGAACCAGGCGCTCATCGCGGCATTCGATCCGCTGCTGCGGCAAGCGGAGCGCGCCGATATCGTAGCGCTCACCTCTTCCGTCGGCGGGGAGCCCCGCGCCTTCTGGGGCGCGTACGGGTCGTCGAAGGCGGCGCTGGAGACCTTGCTCGGCGCTTATGCCGACGAGACGGCGTTCACGAACAAGATCCGCGTCCACGTCGTCGACCCCGGCGCCACACGAACCCGCATGCGCGCGCTCGCTTTCCCCGGCGAGGAGCCGGAGAGCGTCAAGCCTCCGGAAGTGGTCGCCCGCGCGATTCTAGACCGTGTGCTTGCCGATGCAACAACCGGCGAAAAGGTTCGGGTTGAGGCATCGGCTCTGTAGCTACCGCACCTGCGGGGTGCACAACCTGGCTGATGCATGTTAGGTCAATTCTGCAAGGGAGCAGCCAGATTGCGCCGACCGGTCGGGTACATCAAGCGCGCACCGCGCATCGACTACAGCCGTCCGGCCGTGCTCGTGGATTCGGGCGGAGTCGAGCATCAGGTGAGCGTGATCGACATCTCGAGCAGCGGCTTCAAACTCCAGGTGACCGCGCTGCCCAGGATCGGCGACATGGTTACCCTGCGTGTGGACAAGTCCGCGCCGGTGCAGGCCCAGATCCGTTGGGCGGTGGCCGGCCAGGCCGGCGGCGTCTTCCTCACTCCAGTGGATTCTTCGCTATTGCCTTGAAAGTAGCGTCACGAACGGAGGAGTTCGGATCATGGCCAGCGACGGCAAGGACGAGCGGCGCACCGGCGACGACAGGCGGCAGGACCAGCGCCGAAGCGGTTCGGACCGCAGGGACTCGAAGCGGGGCCCGGATCGCCGCGAGGGAGAGCAGCGCGATGGAGACCGGCGCGGCTAAGCCTTCACCAGCGTGACTTGCGCGACATCGATCGCGCCGCCGCGAAAGCCGCCCTCGCAATACATCAGATAATAGCGCCAGAGCTGGTGGAACGGGTCGCCGAAGCCGTCGAGCGCTCCGCGAGCAACCGCTTCATTGTAACGCTCGCGCCACCGCTTCAGCGTCTCGGCATAATCGAGGCGGAGGCCCTCGCGGCTTCGCCATGACAGGCCGCGCTCGCCAGCCAAAGCTTCGAAGCAGGGCTCGTCGACCAGCATGCCGCCAGGGAAGATGTAGGTCTGGATGAAATCGGGGTTGCGCGCGTAGCGATCGAACAGGCTGTCATCCATGGCGATGAACTGGAGCGCCGCACGGCCGCCGCTCTTCAGGTTGCGGGCAATCGCGCCGAGATAAGTGCCCCACCAGCGCTGGCCAACGGCTTCGACCATTTCGACCGACGCGACGGCATCGAACTCCTCGGATGTGTCGCGATAATCCTGGAGACGGATCTCGATACGGTCGGCGAGCCCTGCTTCGGCGATCTTCTGATCGGCCCACGCTTTCTGCTCCTTCGACAGCGTCAGTCCGACGACGAAGGCACCACGCTTGGCGGCTTCGATCGCGAGGCTGCCCCAGCCGCAGCCGATCTCCAGCAGCCGCTGCCCCGGCTCGAGGTCGAGCCGATCGAGGAGCGTGCCGATCTTGCGCAGCTGCGCCTGTTCGAGGCTCTCGTCCGCGGACGTGAAGCGTGCGCTCGAATAGGTCATCGTCGAGTCGAGCCACTCGGAATAGAAGTCGTTGCCGAGGTCGTAGTGCGCGGCGATGTTCTTGCGCGCCTTGCGCGGCGCGTTGTCGCGAAGCCGATGGGCCGCAGCGTTGATCCAGCGGAACGGCCCCTTCGCTCGGCCGACGTCGCCGAGTGCGACGGCATTGGCCGAAAACAGCTCGAAGATCGCGACCGGATCGGGGCTCGACCATTCACCCAGTGTCCACGCCTTGTACCAGCCGACAGAGCCGGAGGTCGCGAGGCGCACCAGCGAGAGCCAGCTGTTGAGCCGTACCACCGCGCCGGGGCCAGGCGCGCGGAAACCGAGTCGGCGCTTCGACCCATTCGGCAAAATCGTCTCGAGCCCGCCGACGGGCAGCTTCCGGTCGATCTCGTCGAGCACCTTGGCGAACGCGGGGGCCGTCAGGCGCGCAAGCGTCCCGCCGCCCGTCGCAAAGCGGCGGTCCGCGCGCACCAGATGCTCGCCGCGCGTGCTCATGACGGCGCAGTTATGAATTCAGATGCCGATTGTCGAGCGGGAGAAAGTTAACAGCCCGTCGGAACGACCGTCTCGCGCGCCAGCCGCGACCGGCGCCCCTCACCATAGCGAGCGTCTCCGATCGTAACTCGCGCTTCGCAGCGGTCGCGCGTGACCTCCGCTTGCGGGAGGATGGACCATTTGAGGAACTTCTGCAGGCGCGGGTCACGCCGAATCGCTTCGCGGACCAGCGGGTCGCTCATGTTCGAAGGCACGCAGGCGCCGCGCGGTCCGAATCCGCTGCCGAGCGGGTCGTAGCTGCTGCGCCGGTAGCACCCGTCCTCCCGCCAGACGAGATCGCGGCGCCAGAACAGCACCGGCGGCGGCGATGCGAAGATCGCCTGCGCCTGGGGATATTGTGCTCGAACGAGCGCATCAGCGCGTTGGCTGATCGCGAGGTTCACGCCGATGTAGGCAAGCAGGATCAGGATCGCCGCCTGCGGAATGCGGCGCCACTCAAGCCCGCGCTGCTCGCGGCGCTTGGAAACGCCGATCGCGATGGAGAGCAGGAGCCAGATCCAGACGTCGATGATGAACAGCCCGTCGGCGTGGTACCAGGCACTGGAAAGCGGCGAGAAGAGCTGGACCGAATAGGTCGTCAGCAAATCGAGCAGCGGATGCGTCAGCGCTCCGAGATAGCAGAGCAGGACCAGCCAGCCGAAGCGCATCGGGAGGCCGCTCCTGAACGCGACGCCGCGCTTCGATTGCCAGCGATCCAGCAGCCACAACAGCCCGGCCAGGATCGGCGGCATGACGAGCACGCCGCCGAAAAGCCCGTGGGTGAAGCCGCGATGGATGGCCAGGGGATCCCACGGCGCGTTGCCGAAGAACACGTCGATGTCCGGCATGTTCGCCGCGAGGATCAACGCCGCGAGACCCTTGCGGCTCTTCGTCTTCAGCCCGGCCTGGCCCAGCGTCCAGCCGGCGAGCGAATGGGTGAGGTTGTCCAGGCGCTATCCTCCCCACGATTTCGTGGGGAGGGGGACCAGCGCAGCTGATGGAGGGGTTCTAGGCCAAGAGGCCCCTCCACCGCCTTCGGCGGTCCCCCTCCCCGGCAAATGCCGGGGAGGATGATCCTCGTTCAAAGCTTGTGCGGTTCCTTTTCGACCATCCAGGTCTGGCCCTTGGAGACGAGCGCCTGGAGGTCGGGGGTCTTGCCCTTGGCGACTGCGCGGTTTTGTTCGAGAACGGCGGACTCGAAGGTCGGCGCCGGGTTTTCATAGATAACGCCGAGCGCGATCGGGAAGCCTTCGGTCGGCATCAGGATCAGCATCGCTGCGAGAGAGCGGTTGGCGGGATCGTGGATCAGCACCTCGGGATCGGCGGCCTCGACCACCTTCAGCGCGAGACGATCGCGATCGAGCGCGATGCCCTTCGCGCCGCCGGCGAACAGCATCTTCTCGCCGGCCTTCAGCCACAACTGCTTGTCGGCGGCGACCTCGCGCTCGGTGAAGCTGGCGAAGACGTCGTCGTTGTAGACGACGCAATTCTGGTAGATTTCGACGAAGCTGGCCCCTCTGTGGGCGTGCGCCGCCTTGAGGACGTCGGGCAGGCTTTTGTGGACGTCGATGCCGCGGGCGATGAAGCGGGCGCCCGAGCCGAGCGCGAAGGCGCAGGGCGTCACCGGGCGATCGACCGAGCCGAAGGGGGTTGAGGGCGAGCGCGTGCCGACGCGGCTGGTCGGCGAATATTGGCCCTTGGTCAGCCCGTAGATCTCGTTGTTGAACAGCAGGATCTGGCAGTCGAGGTTGCGGCGCAGCACGTGCATGGTGTGGTTGCCGCCGATGCTCAGCGCGTCGCCGTCCCCCGTGATGATCCAGACGTCGAGCTCGGGATTGGCGAGCTTGACGCCGGTCGCGACAGCCGGCGCCCGGCCGTGGATCGTATGAAAGCCGTAGCTTGCCATGTAATAAGGGAAGCGGCTGGAACAGCCGATGCCGGAGATGAACACCGTCTTCTCGCGCGCGACGCCCAGGTCCGGCATGGTGCGCTGCACGGCTTTCAGCACCGCATAGTCGCCGCAGCCGGGGCACCAGCGGACCTCCTGGTCGCTCGCCCAGTCCTTGGTGGTGGTCAGGGTGGTCATCTCGTTCATCAGTGGGGCCTCAGCCAGATTATCAGCAAGACGATGGCGATCAGCATGATGACCATCGGGAAGACGTTGAGCGGTTTCATTCCCGTTCCCCGGCGAAGGCCGGGACCCAGGACGCTGCGGAGCAGCGTGTCCGGCTGCGGCCAAAAACATTCAAGCGCTTCGCGCTCCTGGACCCCGGCCTTCGCCGGGGAACATGCTGGCACGTGAATCTTCCCAATCTTCGCACTCACGAGCCCAATGTCCCGTCGATCGCGGCCTCGATCTCGGCAATGCGAAACGGATGGCCGCTGACCTTGGTGAGCGACTTCGCGTCGACCAGGAACTGGTCGCGCAGCACGGTCTTGAACTGGCCCATGTTCATTTCGGGCACGAGGATATGTTTGAACCCCTTCAATAGGACAGACATATTCTTGGGCATCGGCCAGATGTGGCGCACATGGACGTGGGCGACGTCCTGCCCTTTCGCAATCGCGCGGCGCACGGCCTGGTGGATGGGTCCGAAGGTCGAGCCCCAGCCGACGACGACCAGATCCGCGCCTTCGCGGCCGAGGCATACCTCCTGATCGGGGATCGCGTTCGCGACGCCGAGCACCTTGGCGGCGCGGGTCTCGCTCATCTCCTGGTGCGCGGCCGGCGAGTAATCGATGTTGCCGGTGCCGGGCTGCTTCTCGATGCCGCCGATGCGATGCTCGAGGCCGGGCGTTCCCGGCTTGATCCACGGCCGCGCAAGTCCGTCGCCGCGGGCAAATGGCATGACCCCGTGCCCTTCCGCCGGCGGCGTATCGAAGAACTTCACGGGGAACGGCTCGAACCCGCTCATGTCCGGCACCCGCCAGGGCTCGGCCGCATTGGCGATATAGCCGTCGGTGAGCAGCATGACCGGCGTCATGTAATGGGTCGCGATGCGGCACGCCTCGATCGCGCATTCGAACGCATCCGCCGGCGAACGGGCCGCGATCACCGGCACGGGCGCATCGCCGTTGCGGCCGAAAACCGCCTGGTAGAGGTCGGATTGCTCGGTCTTCGTCGGCAAGCCCGTCGAAGGTCCCCCGCGCTGCGAATTGACGACGACCAGCGGAAGCTCGGTCATGACCGCGAGGCCGATCGCTTCCATCTTGAGCGCGATACCCGGACCCGATGACGAGGTGATGCCGAGCTGGCCGGCGTAGCTTGCGCCAATCGCGGCACAGACGGCGGCAATTTCATCCTCCGCCTGGAACGTGGTGATCCCGAACTCCTTGAGGCGCGCGAGGTGGTGCAGCAGCGGGCTCGCCGGCGTGATCGGATAGGAGCCGAAGAACATGTTGACGCCGGCAAGCTGACAGCCGGCGACGAGGCCGAGCGCCAGCGCCTCGGCGCCGGTCACCGTGCGGTAGAGGCCCGGTTCCGCGGGCGCAGGCGCGAGATGGTGCTGCTTGAACGGTGCACCCATCTCGGCAGTCTCGCCATAAGCGTGGCCGGCGTTGAGGGCGGCGACATTGGCTTCGGCAAGCTCGGGCGCCTTGGCGAACTTCTGCTTGAGCCAGTCGACGATCGGCTGGCGGTCGCGATCGAACATCCAGAGCGCGAGCCCCAGCGTCCACATGTTCTTGCAGCGCAGCGCTTCCTTGTTGCCGAGACCGTAGGGCTTCACGGCATCCAGCGTCAGCTGCGAGATGTTGAAGTGCACGACCTGCCATCTGGCGAGGCTGCCGTCCTCGAGCGGGTTCTGCTCGTAGCCGGCCTTGGCGAGATTGCGCGCCGTGAACTCGCCTTCGTCAACGATCAGCAGGCCCCCTTCGCGCACTTGCGGCGCGTTCACCTTCAGGGCCGCGGGATTCATGGCGATGAGCACGTCGGGCTGGTCGCCGGCAGTGTCGATGGCGGTGGAACCGAAGTTGATCTGGAAGGCGGAGACGCCGAACGTCGTACCCTGGGGCGCGCGAATTTCCGCCGGGAAATCGGGGAAGGTCGCGAGGTCGTTGCCCGCGAGCGCGGTCGAGAGGGTGAACTGACCGCCGGTCAGCTGCATGCCGTCGCCGCTGTCGCCGGCGAAGCGGACCACCACCGCCTCCTGCGGCGGATGGGCGGTGGCTTCCTTTTCGGTGAGAAGATGGGTGGCTGTCGCCACGTTGGGGTCCTTACAAACGCGAGTTTTGAGTCAGCTCCTCTTTAGGACTGTAAGGCCGAAATCGCCACCATCTTCACGTCATTGCGAGCGGAGCGAAGCAATCCAGCGTCCTTTTTCTGGATTGCCGCGCCCCTTCGGGGCTCGCAATGACGACTCATGACTGACGATAATCGCTACCGCCGCGGGGTCGGCGTGATGCTCCTCAACCGCGAGGGCAAGGTGTTCGTCGGGGCGCGGATCGATAATACCGACGAGGCGTGGCAGATGCCGCAAGGCGGAATCGACAAGGGCGAGGAGCCCTGGGCGACCGCGCTACGAGAGCTGGAGGAGGAAACGGGGATATTGCCCCGTCTCGTCGAGCGGATCGCCGCCTGCCCCGAGCGCATGAAATACGACCTCCCGCCCGAGCTTCAGGGGAAATTGTGGGGCGGCAAGTGGAGGGGGCAGGACCAGGACTGGTATCTCGCGCGCTTCCTCGGCACCGATGCGGACGTGAACATCCGGACGGACCACCCCGAGTTCCGCGAGTGGAAATGGGTCGAGCCGCGGCAGCTCCCCGACCTGATCGTGCCGTTCAAGCGCGAGCTTTACCGGCGCCTGCTCCGCGAGTTCGCGGAGTACCTGTAAGACTCGTCTTAGGCGGCTGCTAGCAGTTGTGCCGCGGCGTCAGGCTTGCGCAGGATGCCCCATTGCGACAGCCCCGCCTTGCGCCTGAGAGAAACGGGCTCGAACAGACGAATCCGTTCGAAATAGACGAGGTGATCGTGGGGACTGGTGCGGCGCTGGTTGAGGCGGAGCGCCTCGAGCAGCTTCATCGCCCAATCCATGTGGGGCACGGGCGAGGTGAGCAGCAACAGGCCCCCCGGCCTGAGCAAGTCGTAGGCCTCCTGCACCAGATCGACATGCTCGATGACTTCGAACGCGATGACGACGTCGAAGCTTTCAGACTTGAGTCCGAGCGACCGCCATTCGCGGATATCGCCGACGATGTCTGCCGGCGGCACGAGATCGGCGCCGACGTAATTGCGCCAGCCGTTACCGCGCAGATGATCGCCCACCCAGCGCGAGCCACAGCCGATTTCCAGAATCCGCGCGTCCTTGGGCAGCGGCTTCAGGAAATAGTCGATCTTCTTGCGCTGCGCGTAGTCACTCAAGGCGGGCATGCTGCAATCCTTCGCAGGTTTGCAAACTGCCTAAACACTCTTGGTTAACGAACCCTGCAGCCGCCTATTTCGACTTGCGGCCCTTGGCGGTCTCCTCGCCGGCAAGCGCTTCGAGCGTGCGGCGGCCGATGTCGAGCGCCAGCTCCCACATCGCATTCCCGCGGTTCGCGCTTTGCTTGCTCATTTCGTCGAGCTGATCGCCGGCGTCGGCGGCGAGCCGGCGCGCCTTTTTGGAATCCTTGAGCGCGGCCGCAGCCCCGACCAGCGCCGCGGCGACGATGTCGGCGACCAGCGGGTTCTGCGAAATGGACTTGAGGCTCTTGGTCGCGGAGGCGAGCGAGCCATCGGACTTGTCCTTCTTCTTGTCTTTCTTCTTTTTCTTCTTGTCCTTGCTCACGCGCTGCCCCTCTCGCGACTCCGAAAAACCTCCGGACTCATACCAATTTTCGTCACGAGACTGTAACAGGCTGCTGTTTCATTTCTGCGACATGCCGTGGGCAAGATCGACCGTATCCCTTCTTCCGCTGCGAAGCTGATGGACAATCTGGCGGAGGCGCGCACCGCCGACGCGCAGCCGGCGGAGGCGCGCTATTTCAACCGGGAGCTGAGCTGGCTGGCGTTCAACCGGCGCGTGCTCGAGGAGGCATGCAACGCGAAGCATCCGCTGCTGGAGCGCGTCCGGTTCCTGTCGATCTCGGCCAACAACCTCGACGAATTCTTCATGGTCCGCGTGGCCGGGTTGAAGGCGCACCAGGCAATCGGCGTCGAGGAGCTTTCCCCCGAAGGCATGACGGTCGCGCAACAGCTCGCCGCGATTATCGCGGAGGCGGACCGATTGGTGACCAGCCAGCACGAAGTGTGGGCGCAGCTCCAGGCCGAGCTCGACGGCGCGGGCATGCACGTGATCGGCGAGGAGCCGCTCGACGCGGACGCCGAGAACTGGCTCGACCAGCATTTTCGCGAGCAGATCTTCCCGGTGCTGACGCCACAGGCGATCGACCCGGCACACCCCTTCCCGTTCATCCCGAACAAGGGGCTGAGCCTGATCTTCGAGCTCAAGAAGGGGCGCACCAGCGTGCGGGAGCTGGTGATGGCCCCGGCCACGCTGCCGCGCTTCATCCGCATTCCCGGTGAAACTGGGCGGTATATCGCGCTCGAAACGCTGATCCGGCGCAAGACCAGCTATCTCTTCCCCAAATATCATATGCTGCGCGGCGGCGCGTTCCGGATCATCCGCGACAGCGACATCGAGGTCGAGGAGGAGGCCGAGGACCTCGCGCTCTATTTCCGCACGGCCATCAAGCGGCGGCGCCGCGGACGCGTGGTGCGGCTGGAGCTCGAACCGGATATGCCGGAGAGCCTCGTCACCGAGCTCCAGGAAGGTCTGGGCGCGGAAAACGCAATCATCTCGCCGACGCGCGGCTTTCTCGGAATGAACGACCTGTCGCAGCTGGTCGATGAGGAACGGCCGGACCTCAAATTCACGCCGTTCAATCCACGCTTCCCCGAACGCATTCGCGAGCATGGCGGGGACTGCTTCGCGGCGATCAAGGAGAAGGACATCCTCGTCCACCACCCGTACGAGAGCTTCGAGGTGGTGGTGGAGTTCATCCAGCAGGCCGCCGCCGACCCGGATGTCATCGCGATCAAGCAGACGCTCTATCGCGCCGGCAAGCAGTCGGCGATCATCAAGGCGCTGATCGACGCTGCAGAGGCCGGCAAGTCGGTGACTGCGGTCATCGAGCTCAAGGCGCGGTTCGACGAAGAGCAGAACCTCATGTGGGCCAACGCGCTCGAGCGTGCGGGCGTGCAGGTCGTTTATGGCTTCATCGAATGGAAGACCCATGCCAAGGTGTCGATGGTCATCCGGCGCGAGGAAAAGGGGTTCCGCACCTACTGCCACTTCGGAACCGGCAATTATCACCCGGTCACGGCGAAGATTTACACCGACCTCAGCTATTTCACAGCCAATCCCGTGACGGGGCGCGATGCGGCCAAGCTGTTCAACTACATCACCGGTTATCTGGAACCACGGAACCTCAAGCAGCTGGTGATCTCGCCGCAGAACATGCGGGCGGAGCTGATCAAGCTGGTGGATGCGGAGATCGCGGCGAAGAAGGACCGTGAGCCGGCCGCCATTTGGGCCAAGCTCAATTCGCTCGTCGACCCGATCATCATCGACAAGCTGTATGAGGCGAGCGCGGCAGGCGTGCCGATCGATCTCGTGGTGCGCGGCATCTGCTGCCTGCGTCCGGGCGTTCCGGGGCTGTCCGAAAATATTTACGTCAAGTCGATCGTCGGCCGCTTCCTGGAGCACGGACGGATGTGGTGCTTTGCCAACGGCCATGAACTGCCGAGCCCCGCGGCCAAGGTGTACATCAGCTCGGCGGATTGGATGCCCCGCAACTTCGACCGGCGGATCGAATATATGCTGCCGATCGAGAACCCGACCGTGCACGCGCAGCTGCTCGACCAGGTGATGGTCGCGAACCTCATCGACAATGAGCAGAGCTGGCGGCTCAATCCGGACGGAACCTACACGCGCCTGGAGCCGAAGGCGGGGCAGGAGTTCAACCTCCACAGCTATTTCATGTCCAACCCGAGCTTGTCCGGGCGCGGCCAGGCGCTGAAGAAGGGAAGGAAAGTCCCGAAGCTGCGTTTCAGCCGCGGCCGGTAACCTTAGGGGATTGAGTGGCGGACGCGGAGCCCGTGGCGATCATCGATATCGGGTCGAACTCGGTGCGCCTGGTCGTCTATGCCGGGCCGCCGCGGGTGCGGACGCCGATCTTCAACGAAAAGGTGCTTGCCGGCCTCGGCTCCGGCCACGACCCGTCCGGGCGATTGCCCGAAGAACCGCGTGAGCGGGCGCTTGCCGCACTCAAACGCTTCCAGCTGCTCATCGACCAGATGAAGGTGAAGCAGACGCGAGTCGTCGCGACGGCGGCCATTCGCGATGCCGAGGACGGGCCGCAGTTCGTGCGCGAGG
>Ga0308175_100001436_pt1 | contig 16079 bp, 17 predicted proteins | sample PhyCR1_3_FD_203893 | JGI IMG/M metagenome (GOLD analysis project Ga0308175, IMG submission 203893) | Soil microbial communities from UC Gill Tract Community Farm, Albany, California, United States - DLSLS.C.R1 | ecosystem: Environmental > Terrestrial > Soil > Agricultural land | place: USA...
AGGCAAAGATGTCGGCGAAGGTGAAGGCGGCGCACCCCGGCAAGGGGGCGTGGTCGCGGGAGAAGGGGGGCGGGGGGTTGTGCGAGATCGATCTGCCGCTGCCGCCGCAGATTATTTCGCTGGCGGACTTGTCGGTGAAGGTGGAGGGGCAGCCGAGCGGTTCGGTGGCGATGCGCGAGGGGAAGCTGGTGTGGCGCGGGGAATTGAGCGGCGAGGCGGCGGCGGACATGGAGCTGACGTACACGGCGGTGGGGAAGGGATTGTTCATGCTGGAGGCGCAGGGTTCGCCGGTGGGGGCGGAGGGGATGCTGACGGCTTCGGGGATGGAGGTGGGGATCCTGGACAAGTTCCGGCTGGAGTTAACGACGTACGGGTCGGACGTGCGGATGGTGGAGCTGTCGCTGCAGCCGACTGGGGTGAAGCGGAACGACGGCGGCGCGGGGATGACGTACACGTGGGACTACAAGAACTTGATGTTCGGGCGGCCGATCGCGCTGGACGTGCTGGGGATTTCGCCGGTGGACCGGCTGGGGGAGCTGAGCTGGCTGGGGCCGCTGAGCGTGATCGTGTTCGGGATGCTGGTGGGCGTGGTGGCCAAGGCGTACCGCGTGGAGCGGTTCGACCGGTGGATGCTGCTGCTGGTGGTGGGGACGTTCACGGCGGCGTACCCGCTGATGTATTTCGCGCAGGAGTACGTGCGGCTGCCGGTGGCGATCGGGGTATCGGCGGGCGTGGTGCTGGTGATCATCGCGGTGCGCGTGCTGACGGCGATGCCGTGGGGCGTGGGCTCGGGCGGCGTGGTGCTGCCGGCGGGACTGATCATGGCGGTGACGCTGGCGGGGGCGGTGCGGCCGGGGATGCAGGGGCTGCTGCTGACCGGCGAGGCGATTGCGTTTTTCGTCATGGCGATGGTGCTGGTGCCGCGGCTGAGGGGGGCGGGGAAGAGTGACGGAGTGGGGAGTGACCGAGTAGGTCCGATCGGCGTGATCGCGCCGCAGCCTGCGCTTGGGTAGGGCGAAAGGTCAGGCGTGGGGCGGCCGGCGCGGCGAGAATTCCCGCTTCACGGCGACGAAAAGGACCGCGGCGATAAAGAACGACGCGATTGCGGCCGGGAGCAATAGAACGGCGGCCCCTTGGCCGACGCGGCCGGTGGTGAGCGATGCGATGGCCATGGCAGCGGTAATGATGCCGATGAGCAGACAGGCCAGGCAGAGGAAGCTGAGGAATACGCCGGTGAGGATGCGCGCCGGGGTGAGGGGGCGAAAGTCTTCGTGCGGCGGGCGGTAAGCGAGGACGGGCGGCGGTGCGGGATGGTCGGGGGTCGAAGTCATTGCTGGTTGGGTCAATAAAGAATCTCGAACGAGCCGTCGGGCTTTGCGAACGCCGCGGGCAGGGACCACGCCGGCAGGTCTGCGGCGCGGCCGGAGGCGTTTGCGATCGGGCGGGCCTGGGCGTCGAAGATTTGCCACGCGAGCGTGCCGCCTTTTTGCCAGCCGGTGCCTTCTGTCCAGGCGAGGAGGATCTGGCCGGCGGCGTTGGCGGCGATGACCGGGTGTTTGGCCGGCCGCGATTGCACCGGGGCGGCGATGCGGCGGAGGGGGCTGGCGGGATCCACGGGCGAAAAGAAGATTCGGTCGTCAGTTTCCCAGGCCGCCAGCAGCCCGCCGCCGGCCGCCGGCGCGAGGGTGGTGGTGCTCATCACGCACTTGGCGATGTTCATGGGGTCCAGCTTCGCGGCGGTGAACGTCGCGGCGTGGTCGCGCGAAGTAAGCAGGTACATGTCGCGGTGGACGATTTCGGCCGCCGACCGGTAGGCGATGAAGAGGTTGCCGTCGCGGTCGCAGAACGCGCGCATGCCGCAGCACCCGCAGGCGCCGGTGGGATGGGGGTTGGCGGCCGTTTCCGGCGAGAATGAGCGGCCGTCGTCGGCGGAGCGGGAAACCCAGACTTTGCGGTTGTCCTCGCCTTGGGTGCCGCGCTCCGGGGCGTGCCAGACGGCGTAAACGTTGCCGTCGGCGTCGGCGGCGACGGACAGGCCGCCGTCGAGGCCTGGGTGGGAGGTGATGAGGTTGCGCTGCGGCTCGAATGCCTCGCCGGCGTCGTCGAGACGGGCGTAGAGCAGGGGCGTCGTGCGGTTGTTGAGGCTCGGGCCGCGGGGCAATGCGGAATCGGAGCCCATCCAGATGACGTACGCCCGGCCGTTGCGCCCGGCGGCGAGCTGCGGCCCGCGCACGGTGCCGATGGCGATCGCGCTGCCCGGCTGCGAGTTGACGCGGACCGGCGGGGAGAAGGATGTGCCGCCGTCGGGCGAGCGGGCGTAGAAGACGTCGCCGGCTTTCGGATCGCCTTTGAAATAGATGAGGTGGACGGCGCCGGCCGAGTCGAGGGCGATCCGGGGTTGGATGCCGCCGTCGGGGGCGCGGCGGGCGGTGACGGCCGGCGGGGCGGCGAGCGCGGGGAGCGAGAGGAGGATCGAAAGGGCGAGGAGTCTCATGGCCGAATCATTCTACGCGCCGGCGGGAAGCGGGACAGTGTTGTGTCAGCCGGGCGAACCGGTCAGGTGGCGAAACCAAGGGCCCCAGGTCAAATGGCGGAGCACCAGGCACAGGATCAGGACGGCGACGGCGGCCAGGAAGACCAGGAGCAGCCCGGGGCCGAGGCAGCCCCGCTCGGCGGGTGCGCTGGGGCCGTCCGGCGGGCGTCGGGGTGAGAGGTAGTTCAGCGGTTCGGGCATGGATCAGAATTGTAGGAGGGAAACCCGGACGCGCGCGAACGCAAACGGCGATGGACGCGCGTGCGAACGAGGTTAAGCTCTGTTCATCCGGCCATGAAATCCGACTACGCTCTTTGCTCCCTCGGTGACGCGACTGCCGGCCGGCGGGATTGGCGGCCGTCGCTGCTGGCGGGGGTGGTCGGGGTGGCGGTGTACGCGGTCACGCTGTGGGGCGGGTTCGTGTACGATGACGTGACGATCATCCTTCGGGACGGGCGGATGTCGGCGCCGGCCGAATGGCGGCGGTTCTGGACCGAGGCGTACAACCCGGCGGCGTCGGACAACCTGTATCGCCCGCTCGTTTCAACGTCGTACGCGGTCCAGCGGTGGGTGGACGGCGAGAAGGCCTGGCCGTTTCACCTGGTGAACGTGTTGATGCACGGCGCGGTGTGCGCGGCCGTGGCGGAGATGGCGCGGCGATTGGCGGGCGGCGGCGATAACGGCCGGGCGGTCGGTTGCGTGGCGGGGCTGCTGTTCGCGGCGCACCCGGTGCACGTGGAGGCGGTGGCGAACATCGTCGGCAGGGCGGAGCTGGGGTGCGCGCTGGGCGTGGTGGGCGGTGCGTGCCTGGCGCTGCGGCCGATGAACGTGCGGCGGGCGGCGGCGATCGCGGCGTGCTTCTGGCTGGCCGTCCTGTGCAAGGAGCAGGGGGTGGTTTTGGCGGCCGTGGTGATTCTGGTCTTGTTCTGCCGGCGGTGGGCGGGTCCTATCGAAGCCGCCGAGCGGCGCGGGATGACGTGGGCGGCGGTGCTGCTGATGTGGTCCGTGGTGGGCTACGTGGTCTTTCGCGAGACGGGGCCGCGCGGGCTGCGGCTGTCGTGGGACAGGGCGTCGCTGGACTGGACGGCCAACCCGCTGGTGCGGAGCACGGGCGTCTCGCGGTGGCTGATGCCGGTGGAATTGCTGGGGAGGTACGCGGGGCTGCTGGTGTGGCCGGCGAGGCTGTCGCCGGACTACGGGGGGAGCGTGATCGGGTGGGAGGTGCGCTGGGGGGATGCTTACCTGTATGCCGGCATGACGGCCGTCGCCGCGTGGGTTGCCGCGGCGGTATGGGCCGTCCGCCGGAGGTGGGCGGCCGGGGTCGTGTGTCTCGGCGGGCTGGCGGCGGCGTACGGGATCGTCAGTAACTTCGGGATGCTGATCGGCACGAATTTCGGCGAGCGGTTGATGTACCTGCCGTCGGTGTTCTTTCTGGTGCTGGTTGCAATGGGGATCGGGCGGCTGCGGGGGCGGGTGCTGGTGGTGCTGATGGTGATCGTGATGGGTCTGGCGTGTGCGAAGACGGTGACGGCCGCGCACCGGTGGAATGACCCGCTTGCGTTCTACGAAGCCTCGCTTCGGGAGCAGCCGGGATCCATTCGCCTGTACATCCTGCTTGGCGAGGAATTGCTGCGGCAGGGGAAGCCGGATCGCGCGGCTGCCGTCATGGCTGAGGCGCGCCGGGTCGAGCCCAGTTACGGGCCGGCGTGGCTGCTGGCGGGGCGGGTTGAAATGGAACGGGGGAACTGGTCGGCCGCCGGGCAATTCCTCGATGAGGCGCAGAGGCTGATGCCCAACCCGATGGCGGTCATGAGTGCCCGCGAGGAACTCGAAGAGCGTGAAAACAGGAATAGCCGCAGGTGAACGCGGGCGCACGCGGATAGGACTTGGCTCGTCGTTTTCTACTCTTCTGCCTGATCCGCGTTCGTCCGGGTGCGTCTGCGGCTAAAACTTCGATCGACGAAGATCCGGCCGGACTTGCGGCGGACGAGGAGCGGGCCGGGGAAGTGGGACCTCGGCGGGGTGGCGGCGTCGGAGGCCATCAGGAGCAGGCGGTCGACGACGGCGCGGGAGAGCTGGTCGGGTGGGGAGCCTTGGGATTCCAGCCATCGGCGCAGGGACTCCCGGGCCAGCAGGGGCGGGAGGTCGCGGACGGCTCCGGGCGTGAATTCGTGCGGCAGAACGGGCGCGTGGCGGCGGGTGTAATCGCGCAGTCCCCGGCAGGCCGCGGCCAGGTCGAGCAGGCCGTTGGTCAATTCCGGGTGGGCGGCCAGGAGACGGCGGAGGCGGTTTCGGAAGTAATCGTCAGAGCTGTTGGACTGGTCCTCGCGCCAGCTCTGGGCGCGGTCGCGAAGGAAGGTGCGGAGTTGGGCCCGGTGTGCGCCCAGGAGCGGCCGGAGGATTGTGAGGCCGGCGATGTTTGAGCGCTGGGCCATCCCCGCCAGGCCCGCCGCGGCGGAGCCGCGGAGCAGGCGGTGGAGGACGGTCTCGGCCTGGTCGTCGGCGTGGTGGGCGAGGACCACGCCGTCCAGAGCGTGCCGGTCGCAGGTGCGGCGGAACAGGGCGAGCCGGGCGGCGCGGTAGCGCGCGGAGGGATTGGCGGGAAGCTCGCCCATTGCCGGCTCGATTTCGCTGCGCCGGGCGACCGTGCAGGGGAGGCCGAGTTTGCCGGCGAGCTCGCGGACGAAGTCCGCATCCCCTGTACTGGCGGCGCCGCGGGTCTCGTGGTCGAGGTGCACGACGTGGAGTGCGAGTTCATTGGTCGCGGCGCGGGCGCGGTGGTGGAGGATGAGCAGGAGGGCGACGCTGTCGGCGCCGCCGCTGACGCCGACGGCCCAGCGGCCGGCGGGGACGGGGGCGAGGGGGATCGAGTGCGCCGGGGGTTGCATCTATGATTATGGCGATTTGGGAAGAAACAAGCGAAGGCACAGGAGCGCGTCGGCGAGCAGGATGGCGGAGATCCCGTCGGGCCCGGCCGGGTGCAGCGTCTGGGATTGGTGCAGGAGCTGGTCGGCCAGGGATCGCGTGGCGGGATTCCACAGGAAGGCGAACACGCCCCAAGGCTGCGTCGTCGCGTGGTCGGGCTGGGTGTGCGCCTGGTGGAACTCGGTGTTGCGCTTCACCGCCGCCGCCAGGTGGCGGTCCTCGGCCTGGACGGCGTAGCTGGCGGCGGCGTGGAGCAGGACGAGCTCGTGGTACCAGTGAGTCTCGGGGTTGTCGGAGGACGAGGCGAGGAGGAAGGCGCCGCCGGGTTGCTGGGAGCGGGTGAGGTGGCCGAGGGTGGCGGAGGCGAGGTCGGTCCAGGCGTCGCGGACGTACACCTTGCCGGCGACGTGCAGGGCCAGCGCCATCCAGCACGCCTCGGCGGCCGTGGACCCGCGGCCGGCGGGGATCGCGCCCGACGCGCCGTCCACGAGCCAGTCGATGTCGGCGAGCTGTCCTTCGAGCAGGTCGCACCAGGGGCGCAGGCCTTCCTCCCAGCGGCCGAAGTCGGTGCGGGGAATCGATTCGTAGACGAGGCGGAAGGACTGGAGGGCGGCGTACACGAGCAGTCCGCGGTACACGGGGCGGTGGTGGCCGGTGCGGTCGAGGATGGTGAGGTCGGGCAGCCGTTCGGGAGAGCGGGTTAGGTCAAACAGGCGGCCGAGTGTGGCGAGGTCCGGTTTGGACGTCGTAGAGAGCAGCGAAGCCAGGAGCGAGCCGCGCTCGACTTGCACCGCGGTCGCGGATTCAGCCTCGGGTAAGAAAGGACCGGCGGAATTCAGTTGCGCCGCGATCATCTCGGCGTAACGGTCAAACGGCGCGGTGAGCTCCTGCGGGGACATGATTGAAGGATAATAGGTATTCATGAACCCCCCGTGTTATGTGGTGCTCCCCTTGCCGGCCCGGTACGCGGCCGGGTCTTTCATGCCGTTTTCGGCGAAACCTTTGAGGCGGAGGAGGCAGGCGTCGCAGGCGCCGCAGGCCTGGCCGGAGGGGGAGGGGTCGTAGCAGGTGCTGGTCGTGGCGTAGTCCACGCCGAGTTCGAGGCCGGCGCGGATGATCTGGGCCTTGGTCATGTGGATGAGGGGCGTGTGGATGGTGAGGCGCTGTTTGACTTCGACGCCGGCCTTGGTGGCGAGGTTGGCCATGGTTTGGTAGGCGGCGATGTACTCGGGGCGGCAGTCGGGGTAGCCGCTGTAGTCCAGGGCGTTGACGCCGATGAAGATGTCCTGCGAAGCGAGCGTTTCGGCCCAGGCGAGGGCGAAGGAGAGGAAGATGGTGTTGCGGGCGGGGACGTAGGTGACGGGGATGCCGTGGGACATGGATTCGAGGGGGCGGTCCTTGGGGACGTGGATGTTGTCGTCGGTGAGGGCGGAGCCGCCGAAGGCGCGGAGGTCGATGTCAACGGTGACGTGTTTGGCGACGTTGGCCCACCTCGCCAGGCGCTGGGCGCATTCCAGTTCGTACACGTGGCGCTGGCCGTAGCGGAAGGACATGGCGTACAACGCGAAGCCGCGGCTTCGCGCGATCGCCAGGGCGGTGGCCGAATCGAGGCCGCCACTGAGGAGACAGACCGCTTTCGACTGGCTCATGGTTGGTTCCCATTCTACGGTGCGGGGGCGCAGGAATTGCGCTTCGGTGGCGGCTGCGGCGCGGCGGGGGTTTACCCATCTTATAGAGATTGGCTGGTCCCACCCGATAGTAACCGGCGGAGGCGGAGTGGGTCCGGTCACGGTTGGCGCAAGGAGGCTCACTTTGGCAGCAGCGCAGATCAACGTGTCGAAGATGGCTGCGCGGGGACGCCGGTTCAATGTCCACGGGTTGACCGTGGAATTGACCTGCGGGGTCGAGGCGCTCGAGGCCGAGCTGGGGCGCGTGCTGGGGGAGTTTGCGGCCGACGGCACCAGCGGCGGGGCGGCGGGGTTTCTGCCGACTGTGGGCGTGGTGCAGCCGTACGATGCGGAACAGGTGGTGCGGCACCTGTCGCCGACGGCCAAGGCGGTGCGCGGGAGCGGCGCCGGGGAGGTGCAGGAGGTGTACCAGGAGGGTGAGCGGTTCTGGGTGGTGAACGAGCGGTGGGGGTTGGCGGAGATCAATCTGCTGCGCGGGCAGTGGCGGAGCTGGGTGCTGCCGCGGGCGGGGGTGGATGCTGCGGCGTGCGTGGAGGGGGCGGTGGTGTGGCCGATGGCGCAGCTTTTGCGCGGCAAGGGGTTGCACCTGGTGCCGGCGATGTCGGTGGTGCGGGACGGGTGGGGGGTGCTGATCGTGTGTCCGTTTGGGATGGAAGGGGAGTTGCGGGCGCTGGCGCGCGCGGGGTTTCGGGTGATCGGGCGGCGGTGGACGGCGCTGCGGGAGGGGACGGGCGGGCGGGTGGAGATGTTGAGGGTGCCGGGGCAGCGGGCGATCGACGAGTATTGCGGTGTGGAGGCGGAGCGGGGGTGGTGTGAGGCGGTGCTGGTGGTGGGGCCGGGGAGGCGCGGGGAGGGGAGCATTGAGGAGCTGCCGGCGGGCGTGGGGGCGGCGGTGCTGCGGAATGCGTGGCCGATCATGGAGTTGCACCCGGTGGGGCGGCCGCCGGTGATGGCGGGGAGGTTGGGGAGGGCTTGCCGGGTGTGCGAGGCGCGGCTGTCGCGCGAGGCGGGGGAGGTGGTGGAGATGTTGACGGAGCTGCGGGAGACGCCGGCGAAGCGCGTGACGGTGACGGTGGGGGAGGGGTGTGGGGCAAGGCCGCGCGGTGGGTTCGTTTTGCAGAATGCGTAATCGGTGAAGGGGTGAGCTGTGAGCAGGGGCTCGTTGGCTTCGTTCCGTAATGGGCGCGTTGGGTGAATGGCAAGATGGGCTAGGGCGAGGGGCTCTTTCTGGGGCATCCTGGGGCATTTTGGGGCGTGGAATCCGGGGCGGGGTGGGTTGGATTGGGTTTGTTTTGCAGGGGGGCGGGTGGGGTTTGATGTGGGCGCAGAAGGGGCGGGGACGCGTTGCGCGGTGCGGTGGAGATGAGCGATAGCGGCGGTCATGCCCCCGGTCCCTCCCTTTCATTGTTCAGACGTGGGTACTACGAGCGGGGGACGGCGGAGTTCGGTGGGAAAGTGAAATGGACCGATTTCAACGGCCAGGCCCCCCTTATGGGGGCCACTTCACAAAGATGTACTCGTGGTATTCCTCCGGCGAGTAAGCCGAATGCTCCTGAAGGGCGATGTAGTCTTCGTAGACAACGCCCGTGCAACTTGTATGCGATTCGCTTTGACCGTCGGCAGTTAGGCCGGTGAGAACGAACGCGACGTTCGAACCGTCCAGCGTGTACTTGCCTGTCACTTTGTAGGGATCGCCGCGTCTTTGTTCGAAGAGTAGCGCGGCCCGGCCGGTCGAAGACGGCTCCAAATCGGGGACGTAGAAGACGTTGCCCTGCGCGTCGAACTTCAAGAAGAACACGAGGCTCACCTGGGTCTGCGGTCTTTCCCAGACGCCGGGCAGACCGCCGGAGGAGCCCATCGTCTTAAGCCCCCTGCACTCGTAGATGCCGTCGAACCTGAGCCGGCCCAGCGGGTAGGTGGTCGGGCGGCGGTTGCTCGACATCCTTATTTCCGGCGCGGATGCGTCCGAGGCGCAACCGGAGAGCGAAAGCAGGCCGAGAAGGCAGGCGGCGAGGGTTGTGGCGCGCTTTAGCGTCATGGCAGTGGGGCTCTGGCTTGGGCGTGGCGCTGCGCCGGACGCGGGGGAGGCGTGCCACATTCTGGGCAGCGGTCGGGCGTGGCTCGGAGGTCATAGCCACAGAAGGGGCATGCGTTGAGGCGCCGCTGCTGAGCCGCCTGATGCCGGCGGAAAAGCCATACGCATGGGAGGATGGCGGTGGCGGGGATGAGCAATAAGAGTGGCACCTTCAAGGTCCACAGGGTGGCGTCGGGCCATTGGAAGTGGCGGAAGTAGATGCCCGCGCAGTCCCAACTCACGGTGCGGGGAACAGTGCTGCCGGCGATGCCGATAATACTGCCGTTGTACGGGAGCTCGTCGTTGTAGAGGCATAACCGGCCGTCGAAGGCGCCGATGCGGAGTTTGTCGTGAAGGCGGATGCCTTGGCGAAATTCGTAGCTGATCGGGAGGAGGAGGCACAAGCAGGCGCAGAGCGCTAGCGATACGGTGGAGGCGAGGGTGAAGAGGCGGCGTTTCATGATGATTCGCCCTTTGCTGCTGGTGTGCCGCATTCGGGGCAGCGGTTGGGGGTGGCGCGGAGGTCATAACCGCAAGACGGGCAGATCCCGAGGCCAGATTGCCTTCGCAGCAACATCGTTTGGAACCATCGGAGGGGCATTACTGCAATTACCGCGAACGGGAGCCACAACGGAAGCACCGCTACGAACACCTGAAGGTCCGAATGGGCCTCCGAGGTAACCCGCACCCTCCAAAAGTCGAGTCCACCCGCCGTCGAGGCAGCAACGGCGCTTACATTTGCCGCAACCTCGCCTGGGTCAGAAACTTTGTAGTGCCAGCCCTGTCGTTCTGCTGGAAGTGTCGCAAGATATTTGAGCCTAATTACCGCAAATCGCCCCCGCGCCGTCGAAATCCATCGGACGCTGTGCGAGTTGCCGACGGTAAGATCATCTGCGGCCCAATAGCTCCGCACCCACAGCGCAACCACTGCTAGGCACAGGACCAACGACGTGGCGGATGCGAGGGTGAAAAGGCGGCGTTTCATGCCGATGCCCCCTTCACTGCAGCTGTGCCGCACTCCGGGCAGCGGTCGGAAGTGGTGCGCACGTCGTAGCCGCAGTAGAGGCAAAGTCCGAGGCGACGACGGCGTTGCCGGCGGAGGGATCGAACGAGATGGCCGAGCGGGGTAGCTGCAAGCACGGCGGCAAAGGGCCAGTACGGGGCCGCGATGAGCCATGCGGGGATGACGGAATATCCCCTCGTCGACGATTTACGGGCGACGAAAGCTCGCCCGTTGGGCGGTTCCTCCTGCGAGAAAAGGGGAGACCACCCCTGCAACTCGCCCCAATCGACTCGATTGATGTCGGCCGCTATTGCCGGCGTCGTTGACTGCCAGCCGTGAATGCCGAAGTAATCAGGTGCCTCCACGCGCAGGATAAAAGCGCCGCCTCTTCGTGATTGTAGTGAGTAGTCGGCCGAGGAAGAGCCGACGATAAAGCCGTCGAAGTGCTGATAGCTCCGGACCCAGAGCGCGATCAACGCCACGCGGACTAGCAGCGACGCGGCCGAGGCGAGGGTGAAGAGGCGGCGTCTCATTGTAATGCCCCCTTTGCTGCCGGCGTGCCGCATTCGGGGCAGCGGTTGGGGGTGGCGCGGAGGTCGTAGCCGCAGGTGGTGCAGAGCGCCAATTGGCGACGACTCTTCCGGCGTCGCTTTTGGACCTGCCATGCCGCGGGAGGCAGCCAGAGCAGGACGACAATTACCCAATGGGGCACGGAGAGGCGCGAAGATACGGGAGATGGCACTGCCCCGCGCGCGACCGGAAACACGCTGAACACGTCGGCGGCGGCGACCGACTGACTGCTGTAGAATATGCGCCCGCGGTCGTCCCAAAGCAGATCGTTCTGGAGGGCCTTGTAGTCTTCGGGCCGGAGGGAGTAGAGCTCGGTCGTGAGCGACAGGACGCCTCTGAGGGATGCGGCCTTGTACACCGTGGTGCGGTAAGATGGTCCCCAACGACCGGGCGTGAGAAGCCATTTGCCATAGCCGATTGAATCCTCGGCCCAGTAGCTCCTTGTCCACAATCCGGCTACGCCCAAGCACAGCACCAGCGACAATGTCGAGGCGAGGGTGAAGAGGCGAGATCCCATCCCACCTATTCTACGTTGTTTTGCTTGGGGAAGTTGTGTTGCGAACGTGGTCAGCGGAGCTGACCACGCCGCGCCGGAACAGGGCGGTTTGGGCGCGGTTGGGCGGTCGCGCCAAACGGCAAGCGTTTTCCGGGTGGGTTATCCCTGTTTGACGTTTTCCCAACACCCGGTCTTGGCGGAGGCGAGGACGGCGTCGCAGACGCGTTGGGTTTCCAGGGCGTCGCGGAAGGTGGGGTGGGTGGGTTGGTTTTTGGCGAGGTTTTCCAGGAAGTCGGCGACCTGGTGGACGAAGGAGTGTTCGTAGCCGATCTGGAGGCCGGGGACCCACCACTTGGCCATGTAGGGGTGTTCGCCGTCGGTGACGTGGACGGAGCGCCAGCCGCGGGTGAGGCCTTCGTCGCGGTGGTCGAAGTATTCGAGGCGGTGCAGGTCGTGGAGGTCCCAGCGGATGGAGGCCTTTTCGCCGTTGATTTCGAAGGTGTAGAGGGCCTTGTGGCCGCGGGCGTAGCGGGTGGATTCGAAGTTGCCCAGCGAGCCGTTGGCGAAGCGGCAGAAGAAGATGCACGCATCATCGATGCCGACGGGCTCGACCTTGCCGGTGAGGTTGTGCTTGCGCTCCTTGACGAAGGTTTCGGTGGTGGCGTTGACCTTGTTGATGGAGCCGTTGAGCCAGAGGGCGGTGTCGATGCAGTGGGCGAGGAGGTCGCCGGTGACGCCGGAGCCGGCGGCCTGGACGTCGAGGCGCCAGAGGCCGGCGCCCCCCTGCGGGAGGTCGGCGTTGATGGTCCAGTCCTGGAGGAAGTTGGCGCGGTAGTGGAAGATGCGGCCGAGCTTGCCCTGGTCGATGAGCTGTTTGGCGAGCGTGACGGCGGGGATGCGGCGGTAGTTGTACCAGACGGTGTTGGGAACCTTGGCCTGCTCGACGGCCTTGACCATCTCCTCGCCTTCGGCGGAGTTCATGGCCAGGGGCTTCTCGCAGAGGATGGTCTTGCCGGCCTTGGCGCAGGCGATGGCGATCTCCTTGTGGAGGTTGTTGGGCGTGCAGATGTCGATGGCGTCGATGTCCTTGCGGTCGAGCAGCTTTCGCCAGTCGGATTCGATGGATTGATAGCCCCAGCGGTCGGCGAAGGCCTTGGCCTTTGCCTGATCGCGGGCGGCGACGGCCTTGAGGACTGGGCGGTATTCGAGGTCGAAGAAGTCGTTGACGCGCTTGTAGGCGTTGGAGTGGGCGCGGCCCATGAAGCCGTAGCCGATCATGCCGATGTTGAGGGGTTTGGTGGGCATCATTATTCCCTTTTCATTGCATTGCAATTTATGGGCGCCGGTCCGCGGGTCGTTGACCCGCGGCTATGGGGCCTCGAGCTTTCTCCAGATTACTCCTGCCAGCCGTGCTGGTCTCTTACGGCGAGCATGACCTTGAGGATGTCGTTCCAGGTTTGCTGGTTCATCATGGTGGCGTTGGGGAACATGCAGCCGTCCCAGCAGATGTGTTTTAGGCGTTTGAGGGGGCGGCCGGACTCGTTTTTGAGCCAGAAGCCGGCGTGTTTGGGGATGTCGAGTTTGCCGGTGGGGTCGGTGGCGAGGCAGTGGCGGCCGGTTTTGTCGTGGGAGCCGGAGCCGAAGACGGTGGCGTTGTTCTGGGCGACGTGGAAGTCGATCGTCCAGGGGCGCAGGGCGGCGGTGAGCTTGGTCAGGGCCTCGTCGAGCTTGGACTTGTCCTTCCAGTCGTAGTTCTCGGGGAGCAGGGCGTCTTCGGGGGCGTTGTAGCCCATGGTGTACAGCAGGGTGTGGGCCATGTCGGCCTGGAAGCCGACGGTTTCGGGACGGGCGGTCATTTCGAGGAGCTGGACCATGCGGCGCCAGGAGTGCATGCCGCCCCAGCAGATTTCGCCTTCGGCGGCGAGCTTTTCGCCGTAGCCTTCGGCGACGTCGGCGGCCTTGGCGAAGGTGTCGGCGATGAGCTTCTGGGAGCTTTCGGGGTCCTTGTACCAGGCATCCGGGCTGGAGGCGGAGTCGATGCGGACGACGCCGTAGGGGCGGGCGCCGAGGCGGCGGAGGCGCTCTGCAATCTTGCAGGCTTTTTCGACCTGGGTGACGAACTGCTTGCGTTCGGATTCGGAGCCCATGGCGCTGCCGCCGCCGGTGGGGGGCCAGACGGGGGCGACGACGGATCCGACGGCGAGGTTCTTGGCGCGGAACTTGTCGGCGAGGCGTTTGAGCTGGTCGTCGGCGGCGTCGATGGAGATGTGGGGGTCGAAGAGGAACAGGTCCATGCCGTCGAACTTCACGCCGTCGACCGAGGCGGCGGCGGTGAGGTTGATCATGGTGTCGAGGTCGATGGGGGGCTCGGAATCGGGGCCTTTGCCGACGAGGCCGGGCCAGGCGGCGTTGTGGAGCTTGGGGTGGGTGTTGGTGTGTTGGGGCATGGGGGCCTGCCTTTCTTGGGATACTGAATGGACTGGGGGAAAGATCGCAGTTTGGGCGGCGGGATGCAAGAAGAGGGGTTAGGGGTAAGGGGTTAGTCTGCGGCGGGTCGAGGTTCGATCGAATTGCACGAGTCGGACGTCGCCTTTGGGGAAGTGGCAGACGATTTCCAATTCACCGCCGAGGGCGCCGACGAGCTTTTTGAGCGTCGTCACCTGCATGTCACCGGCGTTCTCCAGCTTTGAGAGGCTCGGCTGCTTCATCTTCAGCTTCGTGGCGAGTGCCATTTGGCTGAAGCCGGTCGCCTTGCGCAGTTCGCTGAGGAGCATTTCACGAAGCAGCGAACTGGTGCGCTTTGCGGCGCGCCTCTGGCTGGCTTTGCTCATCGTGCGGGAGACGAGGTCGTCGAAGCTCTTTGCCATGATTACTTGCCCTTACCTTTCCTTTTGGCCGCGATGATTTTGGCGAGGTGCGCGGCGAACAGCCTGTCGGCGCGGTCGATGAACCGTGCACGCAGTTCCTTCATGTTCTGGTATTTCGAGCCTTTGAGGGTGTCGGCGTGGGGCCGCTTGAGCATGGGGCCGAACAGTTTGAGCAGGTTCACGACCGCCGTGACCTCTTCGCGCTCCTCGTCGGAAAGGTCGCGCGTGAACCACTGGTCAAAGTCGGTCGTCGTGGTGACGGTCCACATCACCGGAGGAGTATAGCTTTAAGGCTATAAAAGGTCAAAGACCGGCGGGCAGAGTGGTGCGGCCGGGCGCCCATTATCGAAGGTGTTCCCGGATCGCTTCGGCGAGGCGGTGGATGCCGGGGGGGATTTTTTGTTTGGGGACTTGGCCGAAGGAGAGGCGGAGGTGGTTTTTGGGGAGGTGGCCGGTGGTGGGGTGGGGTTGGAAGCAGTAGTCGCCGGGGACGTAGAGGACGCCGTGGGTGAGGGCGGAGTGGAAGAGGGGGGAGGGGCGGGAGGTGTCGGTGTTGTCGGGGAGGGTGAGCCAGATGTAGAGGCCGCCGTGGGGGCGGGTCCAGGTCAGTGCAGAATGCAGAGTGCAGAATGCAGAATTTAAGGCTTCGAGCATCGTGTCTCGCTTGGCGCGGTAGGAGTGTTGGAGGAGTTGGACGTGGTGGGCGTAGGCGCCGGATTCGAGGGCTTCGAGGAGGATTTGTTGGCAGAGGTTGGCGCTGCCGAAGTCGTGGTTGCCTTTTTGTTGTAGGACGGCGTTCATCAGGTCGGGGGGGAGGGCGGTGTAGCCGGTTTTTAGGCCGGGGGCGAAGGGCTTGCTGAAGGTTTGGGTGAGGATGGTGTATTGGTTGGTTTGGTCGTACGACTTGATGGAAGGGAGGGCGGGGCCGTCGTAGCGGAGCTCGCGGTAGGCGGCGTCTTCGAGGATGAGGATGCGGTGGTGTTGGCTGTATTTTTTGGCGATTTCGAGGAGGCGCGGTCGGCGGTCGGCGGAGAGGGTTAGGCCGGTGGGGTTGTCGTAGTAGCTGGTGAGGTAGATGAGTTTGACGCGCGGGAGTTGGTTGCGCTGGGCGAGGTCGGAGAGGAGTTGGTCGAGGGCGTCGGGGTCGAGGCCGTTTTCGTCGGTGTGGGTGGGGAGGATGGTGGCGCCGAGGGAGGTGAGTGTGCCGGTGTAGACGAAGTAGGAGGGGTTGGGGGCGATGACGATGTCGCCGGGGTTGAGGAGGGCGTCGCCGATGAGGTAGAGGGCCTGTTGGGAGCCGGTGGTGATGAGGATGTCGTCGGCGGAGAGGTTCATGGCCGACGCGGGTTTGGATTCGAGTGCTTCGATGTGCTTGAGGAGCGCGTGGCGGAGGGGGCGGAGGCCTAGCGTCGTGTCATATTGGAGGGCGCGGCGGGCGCGGGGTTTGTCGGAGAAGAGTTTTTGGGTGATCGTGAGGCACTCGTCGGCCGGCAACGTTTCGTCGTCAACCAGGCCGGCGGCCAGGTTGATGAGGTCGGGGTTGGCCAGGGCGTAGGCGATGAGGTAGGAGATGGGTTGTTCGTGGGTGCGCGCGGCTTTGGCGGAGAGGAAGAGTGAGGGGATGGCGGGGGTGGTGCGGTCCATTTGGTGGTGGCATCGTAATCGTAGGGAGGCGGGAGGGGACAGGGGGTATAGGGGTTAGGGAAGACAAGGGGAGGAAACGTGTTCGCGGGGCGGGGGGCGGCGCGTATCATTTGGGCGTGGCGGTGAAGTGTCGCAATTGTCGCGCGCGCATTCGAGCGGGGGCGCGGTTCTGTCATCGGTGTGGGCGGGCGGCGGCGGTGGCGGGGGAGTTTCCGGGTGGCGTGGTGGTGTTGATGGCGGTGAGTCTGGCGGGGGCGGTGTGGGTTTTGGCGGGGGTGT
>Ga0308175_100001438_pt1 | contig 16072 bp, 14 predicted proteins | sample PhyCR1_3_FD_203893 | JGI IMG/M metagenome (GOLD analysis project Ga0308175, IMG submission 203893) | Soil microbial communities from UC Gill Tract Community Farm, Albany, California, United States - DLSLS.C.R1 | ecosystem: Environmental > Terrestrial > Soil > Agricultural land | place: USA...
GGTAAATGCTGAGAGTGATAAATTGCTGGACCAAGCACTAGATATAAACGTAGTAGGAACAGATAATGACAAACGTAAAGACCTTTATGTGCAATGGCAAAAGCTATTCATGAAGGAACTTCCTATTTTGCCGATTGCTGAAATTGATGAAACAATGGCAGTTAGCAAGCGCGTTCAGAACGTTAAATTTGACGTATCTGGTATGAACCGACCAAATGAATGGTGGATAAAGCAATAATTATTAACATGCATTTGACTATGTTTCATTCTTGAATTTTTTAATATAGCAGAGGGCAATCAGATGGGCGGGGCTGGAGAGGGTCTCCAACAACTCACCCATCTGACCCATATGCTTACATAAACACAGGTGTGACATAGTTTAAAGACAAGGAGAATGCACATGCTTAAGTATGCATTTCGAAGAATTTTGGGCATGATTCCAATGCTATTTCTAATCTCTATTGTAGTTTTTACCTTGGCAAAACTGATGCCAGGAGATTCTTTAAGTGGAGAAATTGATCCAAGGAATACGAATCCGCAATATATTGCTGAAATGCGGGAAAAATTGGGCTATAATGATCCAATGCCACAGCAATATGCCCGGTGGATTGGAAACTTTGTTCAAGGTGACTTTGGTAAATCAACACGTTTTAAAGTAGAAGCTGCAGATGTTATTGGCGAACGTCTTCCCAATACATTATTATTGGGGCTTTCATCCATCTTGATAACCTATATACTCGCTTTCATTATGGGGCTTTACTCAGGTAGAAAACCTTATACACTTGGTGACAATTTGATTGGAGGATTAAATTATTTAGGATTATCCATCCCATCATTTATCGCAGGGGTATTTGCAATTTTTCTTTTTTCCTTTACGCTAGGATGGTTTCCTTCAAATGGGTCAGTAGACATTGGAGTAACTGAAGGTACTCTTGATTACTGGCTAAGCCGCATCCATCATGTATTCCTGCCAGCAGTAGTTTTAGGATTATTAAGTACCGCAAGTTATACGCAGTTTTTACGTAATGATATTATTGAAAACAGCCGCAAGGATTTTGTACGCACAGCCCGTGCAAAAGGAACACCAGAAAGAAAGATTTACAATGTTCATATCTTACGAAATTCAATTATTCCACTTATCACTTTTTTAGGCTTCGATCTAGTTGCCATTATCAGTGGTGCAATTATTACTGAAACGATTTTTACTTATCCAGGCCTTGGACAACTATTCCTGCAATCAGTAGGAACTAGGGATTATCCAGTATTAATGACGTTGACTATGTTGTTCTCGTTCTTAACACTAGTTGGCAACCTTGTCGCTGACATTTTATACGGTGTTGTAGACCCGAGAATTAGGTTAGATTAGGGGGAAGACGATGGAAATAGTGACACAAAAGAGTTCTAAAATTATTGAAGAACCCCCAAAAAGAAGTTTATCTCCTTGGGCAATTGCCCGAAAAAAGTTTGTAAAGAATAGACTTGCTATAATTAGCCTTATCTTTTTATTAGTGGTTGCAATCGTTTCTTTCCTTGCTCCATATATTACGACGGCGGATGTGACAAAGATTAATATCGGCCAAATGTCTTTGGAGCCATCTAGTAAGCATTGGCTAGGAACGGATAAGGCAGGTCGGGATGTGTTTACAAGATTACTTTATGGTGGAAGAATTTCCTTATTGGTTGGATTGAGCTGTACCTTATTTGTTATATTTATTGGAACTTTAATCGGATCAATTTCAGGTTATTTCGGCGGAGCAGTTGATAGCTTATTAATGAGATTTACTGACTTCATTTTAAACTTTCCATTTTTAGTATTTGTCATTGTACTGAATGCGATTCTTTTTGGTAAGGTCAATGGGTTATGGGTCTTGATCGGAACCATCAGTGTTTTGAGCTGGGGGGGCATTGCTCGGATTGTTCGTAGTAAGATTCTTGCTGAAAAGGAAAACGAATATATAACTGCTGCTATTTCCATCGGATGCTCGCCGGCAAAAATAATTGTGAAGCACTTATTGCCGAATATTTTATCAACCATCATTGTCCAAGCTACCATTACCTTTGCGACGATGATTGTTGCAGAAACAGGATTAAGCTTTTTAGGATTTGGTGTTCCGCAAGAAATTCCAAGCTGGGGCAATATGTTAAACTCTGCAAACGAGCCAGATGTACTGCAATTCAAACTCTGGATTTGGGTACCGCCGGCTTTAATTATCACTATCACAATTCTATCTATTAACTTTATTGGTGAAGGCTTAAAGGATGCTTTCAATCCTAAATCAAGAAGATGAAAATCTACCATTAAGATATGGTAGATTTTTTTGTTTATCCAGTCAACCATGTAGACTTGAATTCAAAATCCTTGCTGACTACAAATAGCCTAAAGCAGGTAAGATCCCTATTTATTAAATTTATAATTGGGGCAAAATATATATATAGGAATAATTTAACTAAGGTCTGCCCATACTGATTGACAAACAGTTTCTTGAAGTGAGGGGTTGTACAATGTTGTATCTTCATGATGTTTGGGTAAATTGGTTTGAAGGGGAAGAAAACGGGTATAATGTTTGCCACTTTCATGAATGGCGTAAAGATGACGGGGTGGAACTGCTAGATCAGGTACCACTCTTAAAAGTCGAGCCGCTTCTATTTCATTATATCGAGAATGACCTTTCAGAGCTGCCTCAACAATTGCTTGATGATATTTTTCAGAAAGCCTATTTAAGGAAAAACCACGAAAGAACCCAGCTTGATTATTGTTTTGTTGTTACGGATGGAGTAGGAATATTGGCGGTTGATACGATAGGTTATAATATCCCAATCCGAAAGAGCCGGTTGATACCAAGGCAGGAACAACTTGTTTACGAAATGATTAGCCAGAATGAAGCAAAAAAATATCATTTTTATTCACAGTCGAAAACTAAGGATTACCATATCCTCTCGCCTGAGCCGGATCTAATGAGGGGATTGACTAGAAAAGAACGGCAGCTAAAACAGCTATTATTTATGGCATTAGATCAATTGTTATCTTCTAGTAACGAAGCAGAAGTCCGTTATTGGTATACGGAATGGTGCCCTGAACAGTACTCTACCATTCAGGAAATGAATTTTGAAAATGCGTGGGAGCAATTGTTTGAGGAAATAAAGTTTGGATGGTCGAATCAACATGAAACCTTCTGTGAAAATTTAATTAAAGGTCAACCATTTTTTGAGAAGCTCTGGGAAATGGAGCATGGTCCTAAAGTTAATTAAAAAGCCAGACCCAAAAGGTAAGATTCATATACCTTTTGGAGTCAGGCTTTTTTGCTCTTTATCGTAGCATCCCTTTCAAAGAGAATTAACGTCTTTTACGTCCTAAACCCATTGCATTTTCCATTTTCTTTAATGTTTTACTTGCAACAAGGTTAGCCTTCTCTGCCCCTCGATCTAAAATATCATCCAATTCACGTGACTCTAATAAGTTGTAATATTTATCTTGAATCGGTTTTAGAAAATTTACAACGACTTCAGCGAGATCGCCTTTAAAATCGCCATATCCTTTTCCTTCATAGAATTGTTCTAATTCTGCAATAGACTTCCCATCTAAGATGGAATAAATCGATAATAAATTTGAAACACCAGGTTTGTTAGCTGAATCAAATTTGACGATTCCTTCTGAGTCGGTGACAGCGCTCTTTATTTTTTTTACAATTTGGTTCGGCTCATCCAATGGAGTGATAAATGCCTTTTTATTCGGATCTGATTTACTCATTTTTTTAGTGGGTTCTTGAAGGGACATGATTCTGGCCCCAACCTTAGGTAAACTAATTTCAGGAATGGTTAAAATGTCATTATACCTCTTATTAAATCTTTCGGCCAAATCCCGAGTAAGTTCTAAGTGTTGTTTTTGATCCTCACCAACAGGAACAAGGTCAGCATTATACAATAGTATATCAGCAGCCATTAATGGTGGATAGGTAAGCAAACTTGCAGAAACTGCGTCTTTTCCTGATGATTTATCTTTAAATTGGGTCATCCGTTCTAATTCGCCGATATAAGAGATACATTGCATCATCCATCCTGCCTGTGCATGAGCAGGGACCTCTGATTGTATAAACAATGTAGCTTTCTCTGGGTCAATGCCCACAGCAAGATATAGGGCAGCTAAACTCCGGATATTTTTCCTTAGAGTAATTGGGTCCTGGGCTACTGTAATTGCATGTTGGTCGACAATGCAAAAGAAGCAATTGTATTCATTTTGCAGCTCAACGAATTGTTTTAAAGCTCCAATATAATTTCCAAGCGTAATGGTCCCGCTTGGTTGAATACCTGAAAAAATTGTTTTCATTCGATTTCCTCCTAAAAAATATATAAAAAAACCATTCATCCCAATATACGATAGGGACGAATGGTTCGCGGTACCACCCTAATTACTCAAGTAAGAGTCACTCTGTTTTAACCCATAATCTAATATGGCTTAAAGACCTTATAACGCAAGGTAAAACGTCAACACCTACTATTTAATCGTATAGACAAAAGTTCAGTTAGAAGCTCCAAAGTCCATTCCGTATTTATTCGTGTTTGTTTCCACCAACCACAAACTCTCTAAAACGAAGAAAAATACGTACTACTCTTTATCATCGCATAACAGTGTATTCTCGATTATACACATTATAATGAATAGATTATTTAATTTCAAGCCCGCTAAACATAATAGATGAGAAGGGCAAGCCCCATTAATAACCCATTAATAATTCCGTGATAAAAAAGAGGTTTTTCCTTAAATGAAATCATTTCAGATAATTTGGGAATATCCTCAAATCTCCGCTTGTCCTTCCCTCTTGAAAAAGCAAGATTAAAGGAACGGAAAATCGTATCATAAAAACCGCTATGAATGGTATAAACAAGCAAGGCTGAAAGCAATAATGCTGAGGTAGCGAAGAAAGATATATTTATATAGTGAACGAGCGAGATTTCCCTATGGTAAATTAATGAAATAATGATAATCGCTAATTGGGTAAGAATAAAAGAAATGAGATTTTTTTTAAAACGGAAACTCATTGAATATCCTCCAAAACCTTGATTTAATAAGATGTAGCCCATGCAAATCATAAATAAAAAAAATTAGTATAAGTTTAAATTATACCACATTTTTTTGTAATCAATACGTAATGAGTGTTGCTAAGTTGTAAATAAGTTTTCAAAAAGTAATGTACAATTCGTTGAAATTATGTATAATAGGGAATGAAGTAATTTTTCAGAATAATAGAAAAGGGAGGTCTACTAGTGAAGAAATCAAAACTTTCACTACTTTTAGTACTATCACTAGTACTTAGCATGTTCCTTGCCGCATGTTCTGGCGGTGATAAAGAGACAAGCAAAGATGATGGCAAAGATAAAGGTGCCACTAAAGAGGTATTAGCAGCTAAGCAAGAGTTAAATATGCTTGAATCCGCTGAAATTCCTACTATGGATAGCGTAATGTCACAGGACGCTTTAAGTTTCACTACATTAAATGCGACAAACGAAGGGTTATATCGTTTAGACCAAGATCAAAATGTAGTTCCTGGTGTTGCTGATGGGATGCCGACAGCAAACGCTGATAAAACTGTTTATACTATTAAATTGAAAAAAGATGTAAAATGGTCAAACGGTGATCCAGTGACTGCACATGACTTCGTATATGCTTGGCAGCGTGCAATTGATCCGAAAACGGCTTCTCCATATGGACCATATTTCTTGACTGATAAAATCAAAAACGCAACAGAAATTGCTAAAGGCGAAATGAAGCCGAGTGAATTAGGTATTAAAGCTCTAGACGATAATACATTAGAGGTAACTTTGGTAAGACCTTTACCTTTCTTTGAATCTTTTATTGCTTTCCCATTGTTCTATCCTCAAAATCAAAAGTTTGTTGAGGCTGAAGGGGCGAAATACGGTACAAGTGCAGAACACATTCTTTACAACGGACCATTTAAATTAGAAAAATGGAATGGGCCAACATCTTCTGAGTGGACACTTGTGAAAAACGATAAGTATTGGAATGAAAAAGAAATCACTTTAACAAAAGTTAACTTTAACGTTTCAAAAGACCCGCAAGCATCTGCAAACGCATTTGAGGCTGGTGAAGCTGATGTAACACCAAGATTAGCTCAGCAAGCGATCATTTCTCAATATGAAGGTTCTCCTAATTTAACTCGTTACCTTGAATCTTCTATTTGGTGGTTGAAGATGAATGAAAAGAACCCAGTATTGAAAAATGTAAACATCCGTAAAGCAATTGCGCTTTCTATTGACAGGAAAGCACTTGTAAATGATGTATTAGCAAACGGATCTATTGAAGCTGGATTTATTGTTCCTAAACAATTTGCGAAATCTCCATCTGGCGAAGATTTCCGTACAGATTCAAATAATTATTTAGCAACTGATAAGGATAAAGCTAAAGAGTTATGGAAACAAGGTTTGACTGAAACTGGCAAAAAAGATATCACATTGAACTTTATTACTCAAGATACAGAATCTGCCAAAACAGAAGCTGCTTTCATTAAAGACCAGTTAGAGAGCACTCTTGAAGGGTTAAAACTTACTATTACAACTGTACCATTTGCAGTACGTTTGGATCGTGAAGACAAGCAGCAATACGATTTAATTGAAAGTGGATGGGGCCCAGACTATCAAGATCCGATGACATACATGGATCTTTGGACAACTGACAGTCAACAACAGCATATGAGCTACTCAAATCCTGAAGTAGACAAATTAATCAAATCGGCACAAACTGACTTAGCTGCAAAAGCAGAAGAGCGTTGGAAAGCACTTCAAGATGCAGAAAAAATTGTTGTTGAAGACGATGCAGCAGTTGCACCACTATATCAACGTCAGGTTAATAAGCTGATTAGACCAACAGTTAAAGGTCTTGCTCATCACGATATCGGTGCTGAATATGACTTCTATTGGACTAAAATTGTTGAAAAGTAATCGTTACATGACTGCTAAGAATTAACACTAGCTAACTAAAAAAAAAGAGAGTATATTCTTCAATATACTCTCTTTTTACCTGTTTGCGCTGAAATTGTCGAAAAAGGTCGACTATTTAAAAAAATAGGAGGTGTAGGAATGGCAAAGTATATATTACAGCGGGTGCTCTATATGATTTTTACGTTATTTATCGTAGTTTCCGCGACTTTCTTCTTAATGAAGTTGATTCCTGGGACTCCATTTAGTAGTGCTGCTAAACTTTCACACGAGCAACTTCAAATCATGATTGATAAATATGGTTTAAATGATCCCATACCTGTTCAGTATTTTCATTACATTGTAAATATGCTTAAAGGTGATTTAGGCGTTTCTTTCCAGTTTAATAACACACCTGTATCCCAATTAATTTCAGATAGAATTGGCCCATCTGCTATTTTAGGAGCTCAATCAATCATTATAGGAGCTATTATCGGTATAGCCCTTGGTGTAATTGGTGCATTAAAACAAAATACATGGATTGATTACACTTCCACTTTCATCGCTGTCCTTGGTAAATCAATCCCAAACTTTGTTTTCGCAGGATTACTGCAATACTATGTTGCAGTTAAATTGGAGTGGTTCCCAGTAATGTTCTGGAAAGGACCATCTTATACGGTTCTTCCTACTATTGCATTAGCTATGTTCACCATTTCAATCACAGCTCGTTTTATGAGAACAGAAATGGTTGAAGTACTAGGCTCTGATTACATTACTCTTGCAAAAGCAAAAGGAGCTAGCTTCTTTGAAATTTCCGTTAAGCATGCTTTAAGGAATGCTTTAATACCAGTTATAACAGTACTTGGTCCCCTAGCTGTCAGTTTAATGACAGGTTCTTTGGTAATTGAGAGGATTTTTGGTATTCCTGGTCTAGGTGAACAATTTGTTAAATCTATTTCTGTTAATGATTATCCTGTTATTATGGGAACATCTATTTTATTTGCTGCATTATTTGTCGTAGTCATATTGGTTGTTGATATTCTTTACGGAATAATTGATCCAAGAATTCGCATTTCAGGGGGGGGTTCAAAGTAATGACAAATAAAGATACTGTTATTTCAAAAGACATGTTCCAACCCGCCCAAATGGACTTATTAAAAAGTGAAAAAATTGCTAAGCCTAGCCTGAATTTTTGGCAGGACGCTTGGTTAAGGGTTCGTAAAAATAAGGCAGCTGTTGTCAGCTTATTTGTAACCATACTGTTAGTTGTTATGGCTCTTTTAGGACCAATATTAACCCCTTATAAGTACGATAAACAAAATACTGCTCATGCTAACCTCCCGCCTCGTATACAAGGTTTGGAGAACATTCATTGGCTTCCTTTTGATGGTACTGTTACCACAAGGTTTGGAAAAGAGCTCCATCCTTACGAAACTAAGCAAATTAAAGAATATTATTGGTTTGGAACAGATATACTTGGCCGCGACCAGTTTGCACGTGTTTGGAAGGGGACTCAAGTATCACTATTAATTGCTTTTTTTGCAGCATTAATTGATATGTTAATAGGTGTAACCTATGGAGCAATCTCTGGTTATGTTGGTGGGAAAGTTGATAGTATCATGCAACGTATTGTTGAAGTGTTAGTAGGGATACCAAATTTAGTTGTGGTAGTACTGATGATACTTGTACTTAAGCCAGGGATTATTCCAATCATTCTTGCATTATCCATTACAGGATGGACAAGTATGGCGCGTGTTGTTCGTGCACAAGTGTTAAAGTTCAAGAATCAAGAGTTTGTGCTTGCTGCTAAAACATTAGGAGCTTCTAATGGTTCGATTATTTTTAAACATATGATTCCTAACATGATGGGGATTATCATTATTAATACAATGTTTTCAATTCCTAATGCGATTTTCTTTGAGGCGTTCTTAAGCTTTATCGGTTTAGGTTTACAAGAACCAAATGCTTCATTAGGAACTCTTATAAACGATGGATTTAAATCGATGCTGGCCTTTCCTTCCCAGATGGTCATTCCAGCAGTAATAATTTCAATAATTATGATTGCATTTAATTTAATTGCAGACGGTTTACGCGATGCACTAGATCCAAAAATGCGAGACTAAAGGCAGGTGAATAGTAATGAATAAAGTTTTAGAAGTAAAAGACTTGAACATATCGTTCCACACCTTTGCTGGAGAAGTAAAAGCAATAAGAGGTGTTAATTTTGACCTGTATAAAGGGGAAACATTAGCAATTGTAGGGGAATCTGGTTCAGGTAAGTCTGTAACAACAAAGTCGATCATGAGACTACTTCCTGAAGGGAATTCCGAAATTAAAAGCGGACAAATTCTTTTTGATGGAAAGGACCTTACTAAACTTAAAGATAAGCAAATGCAAAAAATCCGCGGTCATGATATCTCTATGATTTTCCAGGATCCCATGACTTCATTAAATCCTACGATGAAAATTGGTAATCAAATAATGGAACCGCTGGTAAAACACCAAAATTTGAGTAGACATACTGCAAGGGAAAGAGCAATTGAATTGTTAAAGCTTGTTGGTATTGCTAAACCTGAAATCCGAGTTGATCAGTATCCGCATCAATTTTCAGGCGGAATGAGACAACGTGTAGTTATTGCAATTGCTTTGGCATGTAATCCTAAAGTTCTGATCGCTGATGAACCTACAACTGCATTGGATGTAACCATTCAAGCACAAATACTAGAATTAATGAAGGATCTGCAGAAGAAAATTGACACTTCAATTATCTTCATTACTCACGATTTAGGTGTAGTTGCAAACGTAGCAGATCGTGTTGCAGTTATGTATGGCGGGAAGATTGTAGAAATAGGTACTGCTGAGGAGATATTCTATAATCCGCAACATCCTTACACGTGGGGATTAATTAGTTCAATGCCCGATATAGACACTGACGATGAAGAGTTATTCTCTATCCCGGGAACACCACCAGATTTATTGGATCCCCCAAAAGGTGATGCCTTTGCGCCACGTAACCCATATGTCATGAAAATTGACTTGGAGCAGGAGCCTCCATTCTTTAAAGTGTCTGACACTCATTATGCTGCAACATGGTTACTGCATCCAGATGCACCTAAGGTGGAACCACCAGAAGCAGTAAAGAGGCGGCAAAACCAATATGACGGTACCCTCGGAGCGGCAAGTGAATCTACAGCCTTAAATAAGGGCAAGTTCCCTGGTAAAAAGGAGGGGAAGTAAATGGCTCATCCAGAAAAATTACTTGAAATTAAAAACTTAAAGCAATATTTTAACGTTGGAAAACCGAATGAAGTTAAGGCAGTCGACAATATTTCATTTGATATATACAAAGGTGAAGTAGTGGGTTTAGTTGGTGAGTCTGGATGTGGAAAATCCACCACAGGACGAACCATTATCCGTCTATATGATGCGACTGGCGGAGAGGTTTTATATGATGGTGTTAATGTTCATGGGCAAAAATCGAAAAAACAGTTAAGAGAATTTAATCGAAAAATGCAAATGATTTTCCAAGATCCATATGCATCATTAAACCCAAGATTAAAAATTGCTGATGTAATTGCAGAGGGAATTGATATCCATGGATTGGCAAAATCCTATAAAGAGCGGATGGAACAAGTCTATGATCTTTTAGAAACTGTTGGATTAAGCAGAGAGCATGCTAATCGTTATCCACATGAATTCAGTGGCGGTCAGCGTCAACGGATTGGAATTGCAAGGGCCCTAGCTGTGCAACCTGAATTTATCATTGCTGATGAACCAATCTCTGCATTGGACGTTTCTATTCAGGCACAGGTTGTCAATTTAATGAAAAATCTGCAAAAAGAAAAAGGGTTAACCTATCTATTCATTGCACACGATCTTTCAATGGTAAAATATATTAGTGATCGTATTGGCGTAATGTATTTTGGTAAAATGGTTGAGCTTGCACCTGCGGATGAACTATATAAAAACCCTCTCCATCCCTATACTCAATCCCTATTATCTGCAATACCTGCTCCTGACCCAATCAGCGAACGGACACGCAGACGTAAAACCTATGATCCGGCTAGTCATAACTACGAAGACAGTGAAAAAATTGAATTTAGAGAAGTTACCCCTGGTCATTTTGTTCTATGTTCAGAAAAAGAGTATAAACAATACCAAGCACAATCCAAGCAATAAAAAAAAACGATCTCGATTTAATTGAGATCGTTTTTTTAAAGTGAATTTTTAAAAATTCAGGAAATTATAAGTTGCAACTTTGAAAATTGTCCAGCGCTTAGCCCCTCGGGTCATAAGCCAATCCAACATGGAGGTTAAAAGGCAACCTCCACTCAGGCTCCATATGCCTGTCGGGGTGACCAAGACTCTTTCGCTTTTCTTATTAACTTTTTTTACCACCGCCAACAGGTTTAAATCCAGTCCTGTATTTAGCGCCTTCATCTACAAATTCACTACGACGTTTTCCGCCGAATATTTTCTCTCCAATACTATTGGTAATAACACCCATTAAAGCTGTAATTCCAATGATTAGCAATGCAACAATTGTTAAATCTGTTATGTATGCACCCATGATCTAAACCCCTCCATTTAATGCTAATCTGAAAATTGTATTTGACTATAAAAGATCTCCTAAGGTTTATTTTAAAAGAACTTTCGTATTAATGAAAGAGCAAATTACATTTATATTCAGAAAGGTTTTTAGGTAAATAGTATTTTTTCATTTCTAAAATTTGATTGAGAATTGAATTTTAATAAAAAATTAAGCAACCACGGATATAATGAAGTTGTTCGATGGTTATCTGAATATAACCATCGTAATAAAAATGCGAACGATTTAAAAAAGGAATAAATTGTTTGAAAGCCTTATGTGTTTAAAGGGGTTAATATTTGAAACTTTTAGGTTTTTTATTCGTCTACTATAGTATGAATCATCTCTTTATTTATTGAACGACCTGTAATATTTTTTAAAAAGGGATACCTTTTTTAGAAACTGTGGTGTATAATTTATGATATATATTACTTATTTATAATTATTTTAATTAGATACTAAATGGTTCAAATAATAACATACTTATTCAACTTTTAAAGGTTTGTAAATAATAGAGGAGTGTGAAGACCCCATGGTAACATTATACACTTCACCAAGTTGTACATCATGTAGAAAAGCTAAATCATGGTTGGAAGAACATGAAATTCCATATACGGAAAGAAATATTTTCTCTGAACCACTTTCAATGGAAGAAATCAAAGAAATTTTAAGAATGACAGAAGATGGAACAGATGAGATTATTTCAACACGATCAAAAACGTTCCAAAAATTGGATGTTAATTTAGATGCTATGCCATTGCAGGATTTGTTTAAATTAATTAAAGATAATCCTGGACTACTGCGTCGACCAATTATCATTGATGAAAAACGTTTACAGGTTGGTTACAATGAAGATGAAATTAGACGATTCCTGCCAAGAAGAGTGAGAACATTTCAATTGCGTGAAGCGCAGCGTATGGTTAACTAAAAAAGAAGACCTTCATATATGAAGGTCTTCTTTTTTATCTATGCAAGAAATTTGTTATTTTGCATTCATTTTGCTACAATAAAAAGAATATCTTATATAAACTAAATAGGCAAGATAATGGATTTTTTAATATTAACCTTTTTTATTTCCCTTATTAGTTCTTTTGTCATAAAATAAAAGTACAAGATAATTTACATGATAAAATGTAAATGTTAATGGCATTATCTGCTTGGGGGTATATAGTCCCTTCAATATGGAAACGGAAGGGAGAGATTTTGATGGAAATTGAACGCATTAATGAAAATACTGTGAAATTTTACATTTCCTATGGCGATATTGAAGAAAGAGGCTTTGATCGAGAGGAAATTTGGTATAATCGAGAACGTAGTGAAGAACTTTTCTGGGAAATGATGGATGAGGTTCATGGCGAGGAGGATTTTGTCGTGGAAGGGCCACTGTGGATTCAAGTCCAAGCACTTGATAAAGGGTTAGAGGTTCTTGTAACCAAAGCCCAACTTTCTAAAGATGGACAAAAGTTCGAACTCCCTGTTCCAAATGATAAAATAAAAGACATTCCTGTTGATGATAAAATTGAGGAATTACTAGACCAGCATTTTAATCCAGTACCAACTGAGGACGATGAATTCTTTGTTGAGGAAGAGACATTGGAATTTCTTCTTGTATTTAAGGATTTTGAGGATGTCATAAGTCTGTCTAATCGGGTAGAAATGGCTGATTTAGTAACAAAGCTTTATCATTTTGAAGGTAAATATTATTTATATACGGAATTCCCAGATGATTCATATGAAGAAGATGAAATTGATGATATGCTGAGTATATTGCTCGAATACGGTTATGAAACACAGTTGACCATTCATCGGATACAGGAATATGGAAAAGAGATTATTCAAGGAAATGTTTTTGAAGAAATAAGAAAACATTTTAGTTAGTTAAAATACCGATTTCACTTCTGAAATCGGTATTTTTTTGCCGATAGGAAAGATAATCTTTTCAGGCATAATAAGGCAACGTAACCATAGCTCTAGCCGAAAAGCTAGGAGGCTTGGCAAGTATTCATCAAAATCCTCCCTTTTGTGGGTCACTGGGAGAAATGTTTATATAAAATTGTAATACTGGCAGGTGAGAAGTATGAAAAACACAGTAAGGGTTATATTCTTTTTAGCTGTTTTATCCGGACTATTGTTTTTCTTTAAGGATCAATTGGAAAGTGGCATTTTTGGGTTCTTAAGCGTCCTAATTACACTGTCAGTTATTTTTATTGGGTTTGTCATTTTCCTCGAAAACCGCCATCCAACGCAAACCATAACTTGGTTGATTGTATTAGGAAGTTTTCCATTAATAGGGTTTATTTTTTACCTGTTATTTGGTCGAAATTATCGGAAAGAGAAAATGTTTAGAAAAAAGTATTTTTTAGACAAACAAGCCTTTCTGACCGTTGAAGGGGAAGATGATCCAAGAAGTGAGGAAAAGCAAAGCTTGTTGGGCCAGCATCAAGCGAAGTTATTTCAGTTGGCACAAAGGTTGGGAAACAGTCCAATATCCTTTGATACCTCAACAAAAGTATTAGCTAATGGGGAAGAGACGTTTCAACACATTCTTAACCAATTAAAAAGGGCTAGGCACCATATACATCTTGAATATTATATTGTCCGTCATGATTCGATTGGTCAAGAAATCAAAGATTTACTGATTCAAAAGGCAAGTGAAGGGGTAAAGATCCGCTTCTTGTATGATGCGGTTGGGTCATGGCAGTTATCTAAGAAGTATATTAATGAGTTAAGAAATGCTGGAATTGAAACTGTTTCATTTGGACCGGTAAAACTGCCTTTTTTAAATAATAAATTTAACTTCCGTAATCATCGGAAGATTATTGTCATTGATGGGACAATCGGATTTGTCGGAGGATTGAACATTGGTGATGAATATTTAGGAAGAAATAAGCAAATTGGTTTTTGGAGAGATACACATTTAATGCTTAAAGGTGAAGCGGTCCGCACACTCCAGCTTATTTTTTTACAAGATTGGTATTATATGACCAACCATAGCTTTTTAACAGCGGAATACCTCTCGCCTCAGCTTGATAACAAAAGTCACGGGGGAGTTCAGCTTATCGCTGGCGGTCCGGATAATGAATGGAGCGTCATTAAGAATATTTTTTTCTCAATGATTGCATCCGCAGAAAAATCCGTTTGGATAGCTTCACCGTACTTTATTCCGGATGAGGATATTTTTTCTGCTATTAAGGTTGCTGCACTTAGTGGTGTTGATGTTAGGCTATTGGTGCCAAATAGGCCAGATAAGAGGATTGTTTTTCATGCTTCACGTTCTTATTTTCCTGAACTTCTAGAGGCAGGGGTAAAGGTGTATGAATATCACCGTGGTTTTATGCACAGTAAAATTATTATAGTCGATGATGAGCTTGCCTCAATTGGGACGTCTAATATGGATATGAGGAGTTTTCACTTGAACTTTGAAGTCAATGCATTTTTATTTCGTACAAAAAGCACACAAAAGCTTGTTGAGGAATATGTCAACGACTTAAAGTACGCTAAACAATTGGACCTGGGAATTTTTCAAAAAAGGCATATTGGTTTGAGACTCTTGGAGTCAACAGCAAGGTTATTATCGCCATTGCTTTAGATAGGTGCTGGAGAAACTCGTCGAAAAACGGCGGGTTTCCTTTGGTTTTAAAAGGAATTTAGCCGAAGATGTCGAATTATTATCTAAAAGGAGGAGAGAAAATTGCTGACAGCGCAAACTAAAAGTGGTAAAAGGATATGTTTAGGATATGATGTCAAGAAAGAAACTCTTTTGTCTTTACGAAATAATGAGGAATTTGTATGTCCGATTTGTGGCGAGGCTGTTTTGTTAAAGCTTGGTAATCAAAGAGTGTTTCATTTTGCTCATAAGCATGGAAGTAATTGCGAAAGTCTTTATGAAAATGAATCAGTAGAACACATGCAAGGGAAAAAGCAATTATTTCAATGGCTGTTAAGACAAAAGGTGCCCGCTGTTCTTGAGTACTTTGATAAAGAAATTCAGCAGCGACCCGATATTATGTTCGAATTTCAAGGGGGAAAATATGCTTTAGAGTATCAATGGTCTACCATACCGGATAAGTCATTTTCCAAGAGGACAAAAGCCTATTTAGACTATAACTACATTCCGCTTTGGATAATTGCAAGCAAACACATACAACAAAAGAAAAAAGATATGGTTACACTTTCAAATTTCCACTACTCATTCTTAAGAAGCACCACATCGGGAACGCTTTATATACCTACTTACAGCTCCGAAAACAAATTCTTCGATTTCATTGAAGGCATATCTCCCATCTCAATCAAAAATGCCCTTGCAAAACATTCTTTTCATTCACTCAATAAGATGAAGCTTACGGACCTGCTTGAGCGTGAAAAAGGTGATTCTCTTAGTTTATCAAGGTGGGGTACCGAAGTAGAGAAATTCACCTTAAACTGGGCACTTCACCCCCAGCTTGAACAAAAGGTATTCTTTCATGAACTCTATAATCGTAGTCTTAATCTTTTCTTATTACCTCCTGAAATCGGTCTTCCTGTTGCCCACTCCATACTCATACAAACGCCTCC
>Ga0308175_100001439_pt1 | contig 16067 bp, 13 predicted proteins | sample PhyCR1_3_FD_203893 | JGI IMG/M metagenome (GOLD analysis project Ga0308175, IMG submission 203893) | Soil microbial communities from UC Gill Tract Community Farm, Albany, California, United States - DLSLS.C.R1 | ecosystem: Environmental > Terrestrial > Soil > Agricultural land | place: USA...
GACGGCTACAACTACTCGGGCCCGATGAAGCGCGCCGACATCACCTGGACGGCCCAGACGCTGGACGCCTTCCTGGCCGACCCGCAAGCGACCGTGCCCGGCACCAAGATGCCCTTCGCGGGCATGGCGGACGCTGCCGACCGCGCCAACCTGGTGGCCTACATCCAGTCGAAAGGCGGCCCGGCGCCCGCGCCTTAACCCACGGATGTCAGCCGAGGCCACTACGGGTCGATGCGGGCTTCGGCGTAGCCGCTGAGGACTTCGACGCCGTCCTGGTTCCTGGTGGAGACGTCGAGTTCGACCTTGTCGCCGTTGATGGCTTTCACGGTGGCGGTGGAGTCGAGCGTGTCGCCCGGCCAGACCTGGCTGGTGAAACGTACGCCGTACTTGGTCAGCCGCGCGTCGCCGACCCAGTCGGTGAGCATCTTGCCGGTCATGCCCATGGTCAGCATGCCGTGGGCGAAGACCGACGGGTAGCCGGCCACCTTGGTCGTGAAGATCTCGTCGGTGTGCAGCGGGTTGTAGTCGCCGCTGGCGCCCGCGTACTGGACGATCTGGGTGCGCTTCAGGTCCTCGACCAGGCGCGCGGCGTGGGTCTGGCCGACCGTGAGCTTCGATGCGGAAAGCGCCATGGCTCAGGCCTCCTCTTTCTTGGCGGCCGGCTGTTCGACGGGCCGTTCGGTGCGCACGCCGACGCCGCGGGCGGTGACGACGAGTTCGCCCTTCTGGTCGCGGTACTCGGTGACGCTCTCGGAGAACACCAGCTTGCCCGAGCGCTTGCCTTCCTTCTCCCAGGTCTTGCCGGGGAAGGTCGTGGCGGTGAGCACGTCGCCGGCGCGCAGCGGCCGGTGGTACTCGTAGTGCTGCTCGGCGTGCAGGCCACCGCCTCCGCCGCCGCCGCCCCGGCCGCCGCCGCCCTCGGTGCGCACGATGCCCGTCGGGTTCTTGCCCGAGCCGAACCAGGGCTGGCCGACCTTCGGCCGCAGGAAGTAGTCCGGGTCGAACTGGGCCGAGGCCTGGACGAAGGTGGGCGGGGCGATGATGCCGCCGGCTTCGGTCTTCCTGGCCGCATCCTCGTCGGAATAGACGGGGTTATCGTCGCCGATCGAGCGGGCGAACATCAGGATGTGGCTCGCCTCTACGGGAAATCGCTTGGCCGCCATGGGGCGCCTCCTATGGGTTCCGCCTCTCCCGGGCGGGATCAATGCCCCATCAAAGCTGACGACGCGGCGTCATCGCAAGGGGCGTCGCGCCGGGGCGGGACAGCGGGACTGGCGCCGGCCTTGCAGTTACGGCGCAGAACGTTCGCTTTTCGGGAGAAATCATGAACCGCATCACCCTTCTCGCCGCCGTGTCGGCCCTGTCCCTTTTTGGGGCGGCGGCGCAGGCGTCCACCATCGACACCACGCCGTTCTGGGACGGCGCCAGCTCGATCTCCGCGTTCGGCGGCAACGCCACCGGCGTCTACGGCGAGACCTTCGTCGCGCCGGGCGGCGACCTGACGGACTACACCTTCTACGTGAACACCGGCGCCCCGCTGGACGTCGTCGGGCAGGTCTACGCCTGGGACGGCAGCCTCACCGGCGGCAGCAGCCCGCAAGGCGCGGTCGGCCCGGCGCTGTTCACCAGCGCCCAGTTCACCATCGACGCCGGCCGCGGCTTCCAGGCCGTGACGGTCAACACCGGCAGCCTGGCGCTGACGGCGGGCCAGCACTACGTGGCCCTGCTGGCCGACGTGAACCCCAACGACTTCGGCTCCGCCAGCTGGGGCGACATCCTGTTCAGCCACCCGGGCGTGGCCGGCGACGGCGGCTTCAACTTCTACAACAACGACCATACCACCGGGTCGATCAACGCCAACGCCTGGGACAGCTTCAACGACTTCGGCTCGCTGGCCTGGACCGCCAACTTCACGGGCGGCGGCGCGCCGGAACCGGCGGAGTGGGCGCTGATGGTGCTGGGCTTCGGCGGCGCGGGCGCGATGCTGCGCCGGCGCGCGGCGCTCGCCGCCTAGCCTCTCCTAGTCGAGTATGCGGAGGGCCGGGACGGCGACGTCCCGGCCCTTTGTCGTGGGCGCTAGCCGACGCCGATCCAGTCGGCGTGCAGCATCGACAGCTGGACGTTCTGCAGGGTGACCTCGTCGCCGCCGCCGAAATCCACGACCACGTCGCCGCCCACCTGCGCGGCGCTCCAGGTCATGCCGGCGTCCAGTTGCAGGTGGTCGCCTTCCCAGGTGTTGAAATCGGTGATCACGTCGTGGCCAGAGCCGGGGGTGAAGTGGAACGTGTCCGTCCCCGCGCCGCCCGAGAGGGTGTCGTCGCCCCGGTCAGCCAGTCGTTGCCGTCGCCGCCGACCAGCAGGTCGTCGCCCTGTCCGCCCAGCAGGGTGTCGTCGCCGGCGCTGCCGGACACGGTGTCGTTGCCCATGTTGCCATGCAGGAAGTCGTTCCCGGCGTCGCCGTTGACCTGGTCGTCGCCCTGGCCGCCGTAGAGCCGGTCGGCGCCTTCGCCGCCATTGAGGACATCGTCACCCTTCAGGCCGTTGGCCACGTCGTCGCCGCCGCCCAGCCAGGCCTGGTCGTTCGACTGGCCGCCAAACCATGTGTCGTTGGCGTCGGAGCCGGTGAAGGTCTGCGGCGTCGCGGGGCCGCCGTCGGCGGGCGGCGCGACGGGCGAGCCACCGCTCGATGTGGCCGGAGGCGCCGCCTCCGAGTCGCCGGGGCCGGAGGCGTAGGCGCGGATGTAGTCGATGTCCATGTGCGCCGGCAGCGGTGTGGACGCGTCGGCGTTGCCGCCCCACGAGCCGCCCACCGCCAGGTTGGCCAGCATGTACATCGGGCTGTGCATGTCGGCGGGGGTGTCGATCTGGTAGACCTGATGGCCGTCGAAGTACCAGGTGACGTGGTCGGCCTCCCAGTCGAGGCCGTAGGTGTGGAAGCCGCTCGACATGTCGCCGACGTGGGTGGCCAGTCCCTTCGAGGTGTGGCTGCCGGTCTCGTCGGTGTGGGAGCTGGTGTAGAGCGTCGAAGGGTCCTTCCCCAGCACCTCCATGACGTCCAGCTCGGGCGGCCAGCTGCCGTCGGCGCGCAGCAGCCAGAAGGCCGGCCACGCGCCCTGCCCGGCCGGCAGCTTCGCCGACATCTCGAAGTAGCCGTAGGTCTGGGCGAACGAGTGCGCCGAGGTGATCAGGCCCGAGGTGTAGGCGTAGGAGCCCAGGCCCGGCCCTTCGCCGTGCGCATAGCCCAGGAGGCCCGAGATCGACGGGTCGGTCGGCTGGGCCGTGAGCGTCAGCACGCCGTTGTCGACCGTCCATGGATGGGCGCCCGACGTCGGGGCGTACATGGAGTTGATGTACCACTCCTGCTCGCCATTGCCGGGCAGCGAGGAGCCGTTGCCGTTGGGATCGGCGAAGATGAACGTCGTCGCCCAGGTCCCGGACTGGCCGTTCCAGAGGTTGAGCGAGTTGAACTCGTCGTCGAACGTCAGGTGCGCGGTCGCGCCAAGGTTCGTCGGATCGATGGACATGGAAGGTCCCCCGGCTTGCGGCAAGGCTTCGCCGACGGCCGCGCGCATACGCCGGCCCTACAGCAAAGCTTATTTCAGATGATGGAAGGCCCGACCCCTGATCAGGCCCGATGCGTTTTCAGATATTGCTGTGATTCTGCAGTGTCAGGATTGATTTTCGGTCAACGAACAACAGTCTCATGTCGATGACGACGCCCTTCGTTGCTGACGACGCGCCCCACGCCCGCTGAGAGACCTAGCTGCCGAACGCCGCCGCCGTAACCGCGCGGATTGCCGCAGTTTTCCGGCGAACCTAGCCGCGGCGCTCAGCGTGCGCCGCCACGATCAGCGCCGCGGAGGCCGTCACCCGCTTGCCGGTGGGCAGGTGGATGAATTCGTTCGGGCCGTGGGCGTTGGACTGGGGACCCAGAACGCCGGTGATCACGAACTGGGCGTTGGGGAACTTCTCGCCCAGCATGCCGATGAACGGGATCGTGCCGCCCTCCCCCATCAGGGCCGCCTCGCGGCCGAAGGTCGCCTGGGAGGCGGCCTGCACGGCCTTTTCCAGCCAGGGCGCAAGCGGCGGAGAGTTCCAGCCGGGGCTGGCCTGCACGGTCTTGAAGGTGACGCGCGCGCCCTGCGGCGGGTCGGCGGCCAGGGTCTCCTCCAGCTGCCTGGCGCACGCGGCCGGGTCGGCGGTGGGCGGCAGGCGGATGCTGAGCGCCAGCGAGGTTGCGGGCCGCAGCACGTTGCCGGCCTGGGCCGGCTGCGGCAGGCCGGCGGCGCCGATCACCGTCAGCGCCGGACGCCAGGTGCGGTTCAGCACCAGCTCGGCGCCGTCATGGATCTGCGGCGCAGTGTCGCCGGCGAAGGGGAACTTCTTCCAGACCTGCTCGCCCAACGCCTCGGCGGCGACCTTGGCCTGGGTGCGGCGGTCGGTGGGGATCTGCACCTGGAAGGCGCCCAGCCTCACCTCGCCGGTGGCCTCGTCCTCGATGCGGCTGACCAGCTGGCGGGCCAGGCGGAAGCTGTCGGGCACGACGCCCGAGGCGTCGCCGGAGTGGACGCCCTCCTCCAGCACCTCGACGGTGAGCAGGCCGCCCGCCAGGCCGCGCAGCGAGGTCGTGAGCCAAAGCTGGTCGTAGTTCCCGCAGCCGGAGTCGAGACAGATGACCAGCGAGGGGCTGCCGATGCGCGCCGCCAGGTGGTCGACGTAGAACGGCAGGTCGTAGCTGCCGCTCTCCTCGCAGGCCTCGATCAGCACCACGCAGCGGGCGCGCTTGATCCCCTGCCGCTGCAGGGCCACCAGCGCCGTCAGCGAGGCGTAGATCGCATAGCCGTCGTCCGCGCCGCCGCGGCCATAGAGCTTGTCGTCGCGCAGCACCGGCTCCCAGGGGCCCAGCCCCTCGGACCAGCCGGTCATCTCCGGCTGCTTATCCAGGTGGCCGTAGAGCAGGACCGTGTCGTCGATGTCGCCCGGCGCCTCGATAAAGATCACCGGCGTGCGGCCCTCCAGGCGCACCACCTCCAGCGTCGCGCCGGGCAAGGCGTCGACCTTGGGCCGGGCCCAGGCGACCATGTGCTCCACAGCCGCGTCGATGTGGCCGGTCCTGGCCCAGTCGGCGTCGAACGCCGGGCTCTTGGCCGGGATCCTGATGTACTCGGTGAGCTCGCCGGTGATCTCGTCGTCCCAGACCTGGCCCACGAAGGCGTTCAGGGCTTCGGCGTCCATGCTCGCGACTCCACTCTCGTCCGCTCATCCCCGCGAAAGCGGGGACCCAGGCTTTTTTGAACCACGGATTGAACGGATTACACGGACTAAGCCGCGTCTCCGAGCCCCCCACTCCGCGCCATGCAACGGAAAACGCCTGGGTCCCCGCTTCCGCGGGGATGAGCGGAATAGAAGTTGGCCTAGCCATCCCCCGTGCGCAGCGGGGCTTCGGGTTCGTCGTCTTCGTCCCGCATGGCGCGGGCCAGGCGGCGCGCCAGCTCGCGCTCCTCGAAGGGCTTGCGGATCACCCGGGTCTCGTCGACGTGAGTGATGGCGGCGAGGTCGGCATAGCCGGTGACGAACAGGATGCGCAGGCCGGGCCGGCGGGCGGCCGCAGCGCGCGCAACCTCGGCGCCGTTCATCCCCGGCATGGCGAAATCCAGGAGCAGCAGGTCGATGCGGCGGTGGGAATCGAGGATTTCCAGGGCCGCGCCGCCGCTGCCGGCCTCCACCACCTGGAAGCCCAGGTCGCGCAACATGGCCGCGGTGGTGAGGCGCACCTGCTCGTCGTCGTCGACCAGCAGCACCGTGCCGCCCCGCTCCGAGGCCGTCAGGCTCTCCAGCACCAGCGACGGCACCGCGACCGCGGCGGCCTGGCGGGCGCGCGGCAGGTAGACCTTCACCGCCGTGCCCTCGCCCAGCTTCGTTTCGATGCGCACGCCGCCGCCGGACTGCTTGGCGAAGCCCAGCACCTGCGACAGGCCCAGGCCCGACCCCTTGCCCACGCCCTTGGTGGTGAAGAAGGGTTCGAAAACCCGCGCGAGCGTCGCTTCGTCCATGCCGGCGCCGTCGTCGCGCACGGTCAGCACCACGTACTGCCCCGGCGGCGGGGCCTCCGGCCGCGTGGGCGGCTTGCGGATCACCGCATTGGCCGTCTCCACGCTGATCTGGCCGGCGCCGGCCATCGCGTCGCGGGCGTTGATCGCCAGGTTGAGGATGACCATCTCGATCTGGGTCGGGTCGACCATCGCCGTCCAGAGCCCCTCCTCCAGGCGGGTCTCCAGTGGACTTGCGCTGCCCAGGGTGCTCTGCAGCAGGTCGCGCACGCCGTTCACCGCCTCGTTGAGGTTGATCGGCTTGGGCTCCAGTTTCTGGCGGCGCGAGAAGGCCAGGAGCTGACCGGTCAGCTTGGCCCCGCGCTCGGCGGCGACGCGCATCATCTGCAGGCGCTTGCCATCCTCGGCGGCGCACGTCCGCTCGAGCCGCGCGATGTTGCCCAGGACCACCGTCAGCAGGTTGTTGAAGTCGTGCGCCAGGCCGGCGGTGAGCTGACCCACGGCCTCCAGGCGCTGCATGCGCATGACCGTGGCCTCCACGCGCTCGCGCTCGACCATCTCGGAGACCAGCTGGCGGTTGGCGGCGGCCAGTTCGCCGGTGCGTTCCTCGACACGGCGCTCCAGATGCTCGGCCAGCCCGCGGACCTGCTCCTCGCTGGCCCGCAGATCGTTGAGCAGCGCCTCGGCCTCGCGTTGGCGCCGACGCGCGCGCACCGCCGAGCGGGCGGCGCTGACCAGGGTGGTCGGGTGCAGTGGCCGCTCCAGGATGGTGACGTTGCCCAACTGCTCGATGGCGTTCTGCGACGCCGCGGTGACCGGCGCGCCGCGGGTGCGCAGGAAGACGATCGGATAGTCCGACCACGCCGGCTGGGCGGCCAGCCACCGGTTCAGCGCCGCGGCGTTGGTGGGATCCAGCGCCTCCTGGGCGAGGATCAGGCCCGAGCCTTGCGCGAGCTGGCCGACGCTGGGGGCCAGGTCGGGGATCACCTCGATTGGAAGCCCCGCCTTTTCGATCATCGCGGCGATGACGCGAGCGTCGCGGCCACGGGGAGCAAGCACGTATAGCGGATTGTCCGGCCGGTCAGCCGCCATTCTTCCGCGCCTCCAGGAGCGCCCCGGCGCCGCCCGAGAACGACGGGACGCCCGTCAGAACGCCCTGGAACTCGTCGAGCACTGGGCCCACCTGTAAACCACGGCCATCGATCAAGAACTCGCGGATGGTGGATTCGTGCCCCCCGGTGCGCTTTTTCAGCACCGAAAGGGCGCGGCGGATCTGGCCCCGCGCCTCGAAGAACCGCAGCATCAGCACGTTGTCGCTGACGTAGGTCAGGTCGACCGGCGTATGCATCTGGCCGATGAGGCCGTGCTGGGCCAGCAGGACCAGGGTGATCACCCCCTGCTGTCCGAGATAGCTGAGGAGCTCGTGCATCTGCAGGGCGAGGAAGTTCTCCTCCGGCAACGCGTTCTGGTAGCCGGTGAGCGAGTCGATGATCACCATCCTCGCGCCTTGCTCGACATGACGGGAAATGCGGCCGGTGAGCTCGCCAGGTGAGAGTTCCGCCGGATCGACGTGCTCCATCGCCAGCCGGCCGGCCGCTTCGTGGGCGGCGAGATCGATGCCCACGCCCATCGCGCGGCGTAGCATCACGCGGCGACTTTCGTCGAAGGACATGATCAGGCCCTTCTCGCCCCGCTCGATCGCGGTGTTCAGGAACTGCAGGCAGAGCATCGACTTGCCCGAGCCCGCCGGCCCGATCACCAGCGTGCCGGTGCCCCGGTCGAGACCGCCGCCCAGCAGCTTGTCCAATTCCCGGATGCCGCTGCTGGCGGGCACGTCGTCCTGGTAGGCCGCGTGATGCTCCGCCGCGATCAGCCGCGGATAGACGGTGACGCCGCCAGTGTGGATGACGAAGTCGTGGTAGCCGCCGCGGTATTCGCGCCCGCGCATCTTGTAGATCCGCAGCCGCCGCCGGTCGCCACCGAACGCCCGCGGGCTGTGCTGCAACCGGATCACCGCGTGGGCCAGGCTATGCAGGCTCGTCTCCTCGACCTCCTGCGTCAGGTCGTCGAGGAAGAGTGCGGTGCAGCCCATCTTGGCGATGAAGTGTTTCAGCGCCAGCACCTGGCGGCGGTGACGCAGCGGGCTCTGCGACAGGAGGCGGATCTCGGAGACCGAGTCGAACACCACCCGTTGGGGCTTCAGGCGTTCGACCTCCTTCATCACCATGCTGACCGTCTCGCCGAGCTCGAGATCGGAGGCGTAGAGGACGGTCTGGTCCTGCTCCGGATCGAGCGTCAGTTCGGGTGGGATCAGCTCGAAGATGTCGATGCCGTCGAGCGACCAGCCGTGGGTCTTGGCGTTGTTCAGCAGCTCCTCGCGGGTTTCCGACAGGGAGATGTAGAGCCCGCGCTCGCCACGGTCGCGGCCGTCCATCAGGAACTGTAGGGACATGGTGGTCTTGCCGGCGCCGGGCGCCCCTTCGAGCAGGTGCAGGCTGGCGCGGGCGTAGCCGCCGGCGGTCACGTAATCGAGACCGGGGACACCCGTCGACACCGCGTCGCCGTCCTTCACACCTTCCATACGCACTGAACCTTCGGACACGACGCCGAGCGACAAGGGGCGACCTCCATTCCGTTCAAGGGTCTCGTCTGTCTGCCGGACTCCCGACCCAGCCGGTCGGAAGGCGCGCCCTCACGCCCTTTACGCGGCGAACCGGCACGGGGGCGCCGGCCCTGTCGGCGAGCCGACCTTGAACGCAAAACGGCGAAGCCGGTTGCCGGCGCAACCGCGGCGACCCGCGTTCGCGCAATGCAGCCTTTACGGCCCGGGCCCTGCGGATTACTCCGCCAGCAGACTTCGTGGGGAAACAGCCTGTGCAGATGAAAGTTTGGGGCGCCGCGCTCGCGGCCGGCGCGACGCTCGGCCTGTCGCACGCGGCCATGGCTCAGGGCGCGCTCAGTCCCGACCAGGCGCGGTTCCGGGCGATCTACAAGGAGCTGGTGGAGACCAACACCCAGCTCTCCAACGGCAGCTGCACCGAAGCCGCCGCCAAGATGGGCGCCCGGCTGAAAGCCGCGGGCTTCGCCGACGCCGACCTCACGTACTACTCGGTCCCCGAGCATCCGAAGGACGGCGGAATCGTCGCGATCCTCAAGGGCTCCAGCAAGACGGCCAGGCCGATCCTGCTGCTCGGACACCTGGACGTGGTGGAGGCCAAGCGTGCCGACTGGGTGCGCGACCCGTTCGTGCTGAACGAGGAGGACGGCGTCTTCTATGGCCGCGGCACCTCGGACATGAAGGCGATCGACGCGGCCTGGGTCGACACCCTGATCCGCTTCAAGGAGGCCAAGTACACGCCAAAGCGCACCGTGAAGCTGGCGCTGACCTGCGGGGAAGAGACGCTGGAGGCGTTCAACGGCGCGAGCTGGCTGGCCAAGAACAAGCGCGACCTGATCGACGCGGAGTTCGCCCTCAACGAGGGCGGCGGCGGCCGGGCCGACAAGGACGGCAAGGTGCTGACCCAGTCCGTCCAGGTGGGCGAGAAGGTGGTGCAGCAGTTCCGGATGGAGACCACCAACGCCGGCGGCCACTCCTCGGTGCCGATCAAGGACAACGCGATCTACGAGTTGGCGGACGCGCTGATCAAGGTGCGCGAGTACGAGTTCCCGCTGCAGATGAGCGACACGACGCGGGCCTTCTTCGCCAAGGCCGGCGCCGGCCGGACCGACGCGCAGGGCCGCGCGATGATCGCCATCTCGCAGAACCCGAACGACAAGGCGGCCGAGGCGGAGCTCAACAAGGACCGCGGCTTCCACTCGATGCTGCGCACCACCTGCGTGGCGACGCTGCTGGACGGCGGCCATGCCGAGAACGCGCTTCCCCAGCGCGCCGGCGCCAACATCAACTGCCGCATGTTCCCGGGCGACACGATGGAGGGCGTGAAGGCCCAGCTGGAAAGGGCGATCGGCGACCCGAAGGTGAAGCTGATCCCCCTGCAGCCGATCCGCGGCAAGGCCACGCCGCCGCCGCTGGACCCGAAGGTGATCGGGCCGATGGAGCAGGTGCTGGCCAGGCACTATCCGGGCGTACCGCTGGCGCCGACCATGTCGACCGGCGCCTCCGACGCGATCTACCTGACGCCCGTGGGCATCCCGACCTACGGCGTGCCGGGCTATTTCGGCGGGCCGGAGGGCTCGGGCGCGCACGGGCTGAACGAGCATATGTCGGCCAAGTCGCTGTGGGCGGGCCGCGACTTCCTCTACGACCTGGTGAAGACCTACGCGGACGAGGGCTGATGGGCCCTGATCCGCTCATCCCGGCGAGCGGGATCGAGCCATGACCGATACCCGCGTCCACGTCCTCGTCACCGGGTCGACCCGCGGCATCGGCGCGGCGATCGCCCAGGCGCTGCGGGATCGCGGCGTGCGGTTCGTCGGGCACGGCCGGACCGACGGGCCGGACACGATCGGCGCGGACCTGGAGAAGCCGGGCGCGGCTGACGGGCTCTGGGACGGGGCGCTGGCGCGCCTGGACGGGCGGATCGACGTGCTGGTGAACAACGCCGGGGTCTTCGAACCCGTGGCGGTGGACGCAGACGACCATGCCTGGCGCGCGGGCTGGGACCGCACCATGGGCATCAACCTGCAGGCCAGCGCCGACCTCTGCCGCCGCGCGATCCTGCACTGGCGCGGGCGGGCGGCTGACGCGACCGGCGTGCGCGGGCGGATCGTCAATGTGGCCAGCCGCGCCGCCTACCGCGGCGACTCGCCCTCCCACTGGCACTATGCGGCGTCCAAGGCCGGCCAGGTGGCGATGACCAAGTCGATCGCCCGCGGCTTCGCCGGCGAAGGCGTCCTGGCGTTCGCCGTCTGCCCGGGCTTCACCATGACCGGCATGGCCGAGGACTACCTGGCCAGCCGCGGCGGCGACAAGCTCCTGGCCGACATCCCGCTGGGCCGCGTCGCGACGCCGGACGAGGTGGCCAACACCGTGGCCTACCTGGCCCTGGACGCGCCGCCCTCGATGACCGGGGCCGTCCTCGACATCAACGGCGCGAGCTTCGTGCGTTAGTCGGCGCGGCCGCGCATTCGCTGTGGCATTTCCGCAGCGCCACCCCGGCGAACAGCGTTCCGTTTCACAACTGTAGCGGTCGCGCCGGATCACAGCCTCAATCCAGCGTTGCCTTGGGCCTCTGGCGGGGGCCGGACGAGACCTGATTCACAGGCGCCCCCGGCCGCCCGTCGTCACCAGCCCCCAACCGCCGTCAGAGCGCGGGGCGGACCGGGAGAGAGGACCTAAAGGATGTCGTTCAAGATGTGTGTGTTCGCCGGCGCCTCGGCGCTGGCCCTGACGGCTGTCGCGGACCAGGCGGCGGCCCAGGCGACGACCCCGAATCAGAGCTCGCCGCCGGCCTCGCCGGCCGGCGTCACGTCGGTGACGGAGCTGGTGGTCACCGCCCAGAAGCGCGAGCAGCGGCTGCAGGACGTGCCGGTGGTGGTCACCGTGCTGACCGACAAGAAGCTGGCCGCCAACAACGTCAATTCGGTCGCCGACCTAGTGACCCTCACGCCCGGCCTGACCTCGACCACCAACGCCACCGAGGGCACGACGATCGCGCGCATCCGCGGCGTCGGCAACGTGGCCGACAATCCGGGCCTGGAGGACGCGGTCGGGCTCTACATCGACGGCGTCTACCGGCCGCGCAACGGCGTGTCGTTCAACGACCTGGGCGAGCTGAACGACGTCGAGATCCTCAAAGGGCCGCAGGGCACCCTCTTCGGCAAGAACACCATCGCCGGCGTCATCCAGATCACCACCAAGCGCCCCAGCTTCACCTTCGGCGCCCAGGGCGAGTTCACCGCCCAGAACTACGGCGGCTATGGCGGCTCGGTCTCGGTGACCGGCCCGGTGTTCGGCGACAAGGTGGCGATCCGGCTCTACGTCGCCGACCGCCAGCGCGACGGCTTCGTGCCGGTGAAGACCACGCCGGGCTCCGACGTGCAGAACCAGAACGACGAGAACGTCATCACCACCCGCGACCAGCTGCTGGTCAATTTCAGCGACAGCTTCGACGTCAACGTCATCGCCGACTACACGCGCCGCTACGACCACTGCTGCGTGGCCATCGACTACCTGAACGGCACGCCGGCGGCGGTGCAGAACCTGGTCTTCCCGGGCACCATCCCGAACCCGGTGAACCCGGAGAACCGCACGGCGTTCCTGAACCACTCGACGGTCAACCGCATCGTCGACCAGGGGATCTCGGCGGAGGCGCACTGGCGGCCGAACGCGGACACCACGCTGACCTCGATCACCGCCTACCGCGACAACAAGGAGAGCTTCGGCGGCGACACCGACTCCACGCTGGCGGACCTGGTGTTCACGACGCCGGACAAGAACTTCACCCGCTTCCGCCAGTTCAGCCAGGAGTTCCAGCTGCGCGGCTCGACGCCGATGATGAACTGGCAGGTGGGCGCCTTCTATTCGTATGAACGGCTGGACACCGGCGACTTCGTCGAGAACGGGCCGGCGCTGGGCGCCTACCTGAACGTGCTCTCGGCCGGCGTGCTGCCCGCGGCCGGCTATCCGGCCAACCAGGGCGCCATCAACGTCTATCACCAGAAGGAACGCTCCTACGCGCTTTACACGCAGGAGGAGTTCAAGCTCTCCGACAAGTTCTCGATCATCGCCGGCCTGCGCGAGACCTGGGAGCACAAGGAGCTCAATTCCCTCTTCACGAACAACGATACGGCGAACCTCTGCGCGCTCACGCTGCAGGGCGCGACCGGCAGCCCGACGCCGATCCCGTTCTCGCAGTACGTGAACTTCCCGAAGTCGATCTTCGGCACCGCCTGCCTGGTGAACCCGGCCTTCAACAACCTGAAGAACAACCAGAAGCTGGACGAGCGGGCGACCACCGGCACGCTGAAGGCGCAGTACAAGTTCAGCGACTCGAAGATGGCCTACGCCAGCTATTCGCGCGGCAACCTGGTGGGCGGCTTCAACCTGGCCGAGGTGACGCTGCCGTTCCAGGGCGGGGCGCCCAACACGTCGCTGGCGCCGGCCACCGACACCAGCTTCCCCGGCGAGTTCGTCAACGCCTACGAGGCGGGCCTGAAGACCCAGTGGCTGGACCGGACGCTGTCGCTCAACGCGGCGGCCTTCTACCAGGCCTACAACTCCCACCAGCTGAACGCCTTCACCGGCACGCAGTTCGTGGAGTTCACGATCCCGCACGCGGTGACCAAGGGCTTCGAGCTCGAGGGCGTGTGGGCCGCGACGCCCGAACTCACCTTCAACGGCGGGGTGACCTACGCCTACAGCTACTATCCCGACGACACGCAGAACCGGCTGGTGCTGCAGGCGCCGGGGTCGAACCTGTTCAACCTGCCCGGCAGCCGCCTTTCCTACGCGCCGCTTTGGTCGGCGACTTTGGGCTCGTCGTGGCGCCATCCGGTGATGAGCGGCTGGGACCTCTTCGCCAACGCCGACGCCAAGTACACGTCCAGCTACCAGATCGGCTCCGACGAGGACCCGGTGAAGATGCAGAATGGGTTCTGGCTGGCCAACGCCTCGATCGGGGTGGCGACCCACGACGACCGGCTGTCGCTGTCGTTCTGGGCCTCGAACCTGTTCAACCAGTTCTACAAGCAGACGGCGTTCGACGGGGTGATCCAGACCTTCTCGTCGCCGCCGGCCCTGAACCCGGGCGAGAACAACTACTACTACTTCCCCGGCCCGCCCCGCTTCTACGGCGTGACCCTGCGGGTGAAGTACTGAGCTGACGGGCGCTCATTCCGACCGCTTCAGCAGCGCGGCCAGTTCTCCCTGCCAGAAGACGGCCCAGGTGTGGGTGCCGTGGCCGTGGGTGTCGGGGCCGGCGGGGATCAGGACGAACTTGCCGGCCTTGATGCGCTTGATGGCTTCGCCCGCGATCGGCAGCTCCGGCGGGTTGATGAAGTCGTCGGCCGAGTTCACCCAGGTCATGGGCGCGGCGATGGTCTCCAGGCCCTTCGACGGGTCGTAGGTGCGCGAAGCGTCCAGCTGGTAGAGCGTGTCGTTGGCGTCGATGCTGGCGGCGCGCTTCTCGGGCTCGGCGGCCGCGTAGGCGTCGACCTTGGCGTGGGTCGGCATCGCGATCTGCATCGGCCACGGCGACGCGCCGGCGACGATCAGCAGGTCCTCGACGGCGATCAGGCCCATCTTCGGCTCGGTCTTGTACTCGCCGCCCATCCAGGCTGGGTCGGCGCGGATGGCGTCCATCGCAAGCGCCCGCCACAGGCGATTGCGGCCGGCGATCTCCACCGGCAGGCAGGCCAGGGGCATGTAGGCTTTCGAACCCTTCGGATAGGTCTCGGCCCAGACGAAGCTGTGCATGCAGCCCATGGACGTGCCCATGACCAGGCGCAGGGTCTCCACGTTCAGGCCGTCGTGGGTCAGCGCGTGCTGGGCGGCGACCATGTCGGCGTAGTCGTACTTCGGGAACTTCATGTGCAGGCCGTCCGAGGGCTTGGACGAGCCGCCGTGGCCGATGCCGTCGGGCATGATCAGGAAGTACTTGGCCGGGTCGAGCACCCCGCCCGGCTTGAACAGCACGTCGGCGAACTGCGGGGCGGTGAACTGCCGGCCGGATCCGCCGGTGCCGTGCAGGATCAGGACGGCGTTGGTCACATGGCCGGCGGCGTCCTTCTTCGGCGTGCCCAACGTGTAGTAGTGGACCTTCAGCTCCGGCAGGCTCTCGCCCGAGCGGAAGTGGAAGTCCTTGACCACGAAATCGTGCGCCGCCGGCTCCGGCGCGGCGGCCGCGCGGCCCGCGCCCAGCCCCAGAAGCGCGCCTGCCGCCAAGGCCGCCATGCAATGGCCCAGCTTGCGCATTATCTGATCCTCCAGCCCCTCGTGTCCGGGCAACCTAGCGTCCGCGCCCGCGCCGGCAAGCGCGGGAACTCGCCAAGCTAGGCCGCGTTCAGCCCAGGCATCGAGGGACGTCCACGTCCCACGGAGGAGATTTCATGCGTAAGCACCACCTAGCCGCCGGCATTGCCGCCCTCAGCCTGATCCCTGGTCTCGCGATGGCCCAGCAGACCTGCGAGGAGCGGTCGGCCAACCGAGCGGCCGGCACGGCCGTGGGCGCGGTCGGCGGGGCCCTGGTGGGCAGCGCCGTGGCCGGTCGCCACGACCGCGGCACCGGCGCCGTCGTCGGCGGCGTGCTTGGGGCCATCATCGGCAACCAGGCGGCCAAGGGCTCGCGCGACTGCGTCCACGCCTACGGCTGGTACGATAACGACGGCCGCTGGCACTCCAACCGCGTCGATGAGCGCAATGCGCTCGGCTACTACGACAGGAGCGGCGTCTGGATCGACGGCCGCCCGCCGGGCCGCTGGGACAACGGCGTCTACGTGGCCACCGCCGGCGACTACGGCGCCAACGCCAACTACGTCGCCCGCGGCCGCACGCTGGATGTGGACTCGCGCATCTACCACATGGATGAATGGATCGACCGCGGCCGCGACAGCGGCCGGCTGCGGGGCTACGAGGCGCGGCGGGCCCGCGACGAGCTGAACGACATCCGCCGCGAGGCCAACGACCGCCGCCGCGACGGCTACTACAGCCGCCGCGACGAAGCGGCCCTGCAAGGCCGCCTCGACCGCCTGGCCGACCAGGTCCGCTTCAACCTGCGCGACGACAACGCCTACGACCGCGACCGCGACCGCGGCAGGTACTAGACGCTCAAGGTAAGGCGGCGCGCTAGGCGCGCGCCGCCGCGCGGCCCACTGCGTTGGGGCCGTAGCTGCCCGCCACGCGGTTCTGGAACCACGCGACCGCCTGCTCGTGCTTGGGCGAGAACACACCGCCGGCGTAGACGCCGGCCGCCAGGTTGCGCGCGACCTCCTCGCAGACCTGCTTGTCCTGGGCGGTGACGCGGTCGGACACCGCGAACATTTCGGCCAGCTCGGCCGTGCGGGCGGGATCGAAGAAGTAGAAGTAGTCGAGCTGGGTGGCCTCGGGGCCGACGGGCG
>Ga0308175_100001440_pt1 | contig 16064 bp, 13 predicted proteins | sample PhyCR1_3_FD_203893 | JGI IMG/M metagenome (GOLD analysis project Ga0308175, IMG submission 203893) | Soil microbial communities from UC Gill Tract Community Farm, Albany, California, United States - DLSLS.C.R1 | ecosystem: Environmental > Terrestrial > Soil > Agricultural land | place: USA...
CGCCGCCGTTCCCGACGCTGCAAAATACCACCACGAGCGGCTCGACGGACGCGGCTACCCGGATGGCCTTTACGACCGCGAAATTCCATACATCGCAAAGATCGTAAATCTTGCCGATTCGTTCGATGCGATGACGACGGACCGTCCCTACAAACGCCGCCGTCCGGCCAATGAGGTCGTTGACGACCTGACAAGGAATTCGGGTAAGCAGTTCGCACCTGAGATCGTTTCGGCGTTTTTTCGTGGAATGCTGAATGAATTGAGCGGTGATACAAAAGACAAGCGTTTTCGCCGTCTGCTCGGCAGGGAGTATATGGAGGCTGAAGGGCTGGCCCCGATGCTGCGGATCGCGCTAAACGAGATCGGCACAGGCGCGGCAATAAGAGTAATGAGTCTTAGCTAACCAGTTCTTTTCGGTTGCGAATGATCCGTTTTCGATGGCTTTCACCCCAGCAGATTAGCTCCGCAATTACCTTTTCAAGCGATCTTCCGTAGTTTGTAAGTTCATACTCGACCGAGACGGGCTTTGTGTCAAAAACGGTCCGTTTTACAAGCTCGTTTGCCTCTAGCTCTTTCAGCTCCTTGGACAGCATTTTTCCGGTGATGCTGCCGACATCCCGCTGAAGCTCCTTAAACCGTTTTTTCTCAAAATTGAGAGAGCACATTATCGCGATCTTCCACTTGCCGTTGAGGATATCAAGGGCGTCGCGCAGCGCCATCATCTGTCTTGAAAATTCCTTTGAATGAATCGATGTATTGAATGCCATAGCCTATGGTGGTTTCTCAAAGGAAACCACTATACAATGGAAAAGTGGTTGCTAAAAGATACCAACACCATTATAATAGCATTAAGAATAAAACGATGGCAATAGCGAATGCCATTAATTACAAAGATATGAAAAATTTGAAACAGATAGATTCAATACTTTCGCGGCCGGATGATTTCGGCATGGTCGGCGACGGGTTTCGCGTTTATAACTATTTTCCGAACGGTTACCGTATTCGCCACAAAATCAGCCCGTTTATAATGCTCGATTTTAACCCCGAATACGATTTCGGCCCTTCGGCAACGCCGCGCGGCGTCGGGTCTCATCCGCACAAGGGTTTCGAGACGGTAACGATCGCATACAAAGGCAGCGTCGAGCACCACGACAGCACCGGCAAAGGCGGCGTGATAAATCCCGGCGATGTTCAATGGATGACGGCGGGCGGGGGCATCTTGCACAAGGAGTTTCACGAAAAGGAATTCTCGAAAAAAGGCGGCCCTTTCGAGATGATCCAGCTTTGGGTAAATCTGCCGAAAAAGGACAAGCTGACACCTGCGAAATATCAGGCGTTGGAAGCGTCTCAAATGGGCAAGGTGACGGTTGACGGTGGCACGGTGAACGTGATCGCAGGCGATTTTAACGGCACAAAAGGCCCGGCGACTACGTTTACCGAAATGAACGCTTTCGACATTCGTCTCGAAAAAGGCGGCAAGCTCGAAACCGAGATTCCGGCCGGTCATAACACGGCAATACTGGTCGTAAACGGGTCAGCGGAGATAAACGGCCAAAAGGTAAAAGAGCATGATTTTGTGCTTTTCAAAAACGAAGGTGAGCAGATCGAGATCACGGCGGATGAGAAAAGCGTTTTGTTCCTGATGAGCGGCGTGCCTATCGACGAACCCATCGCCCAGTACGGACCGTTCGTGATGAACACCCAAGGCGAATTGCAGGAAGCTTTTGAAGAATTTGCAGCAGGTAAATTCGGCTATCTCGATTAACGACTAGGTGTTTTCGTGTTGTTTTGTGTAATTTAGTGGTTCCAGAAATTGAGAAAACTGGAACCACGAAACAACGCGAAAAACCACGAAAGAATTCCTGAATTATTCGGCAGCTTTTCGATAAACCAAATCGGCTGCCGCAACGTCTTCGACGGCGACTCCCACCGATTTGAAAAGCGTGATTTCATCGTCGGACTGCCGCCCGGTTTTTGAGCCCGATATTACCTCGCCGATTTCAGCAGAAATTTTCCCGGCGGCAATGACATCGCCCGATTCACGCATTGCGGCCTCGCTCGATTCGACAAAAAGCTGCGACTTTCCTAACGTCTCGTCGTCCAGTTCACGCCAATTCTTAAGGGTCGCACCTACTGCGTTTATGTGTGTTCCGGGCGAAAGCCATTCGCCCATTAAGACGGGCGTTTTTGATGCCGTTGCGACAACGATGACGTCGGCGCCGCGAACGGCTTCTTCGGCAGACGCTGCAGCTTTTATCAGATGTTCGTCGGCAAAGTTTTTTGCGTTTCTCGGGCTCCAAACCCGCACTTCGGAAAAATTCCGAACAAGACGAAGAGCCTCTAAATGGCTGCGGGCCTGCACCCCTGATCCAATTATAGCCAGCACCTGCGCATCTCGCCGAGCCAGGAGGTCAGTCGCAACCGCTGAGACCGCTGCCGTCCGCATTTCGGTTATTAAACGTCCGTCTATCATTGCTATCGGCTCGCCTGTTTCTGCGCGAAACAGCAGAACTACCGCGTGATGAGTGTGAATGCCCTTGTTATTTGGATAAAACGTTACCAGCTTGGCTCCGAGCGAGCCGTTATACGCCGGCATGACGCCGAAAAAGCCTTCGTGGTCGTCAATGGACAGAACGGTGCGGATAGGCTGAATTACGTTGCCGGTTGAAAGGTCCGCAAGAGCGAGTGACATCGCCGGGATCAAGTCCCGCATCATGAGCAGACCGCGGACAGCGTTTTCGTCGAGTATTACGATACTGTTTGAAGGGCCTCCCGTCGGCATATTCAGCTCTGCATCGTGGCGATAAAACTTGCCTCGTTCTCCCGGAGAAAAATCATATTCGTTCTTTGTCGTTCACTTTGTTTTGCTCATTGTTTCCATCCGCTTGAAGATACCGTTCCTCAAACTTTGCGACAAAATGCAGTACGATAAATACGATAATCGTGCTTCCAACCGCCAAAACATAACGCTCAAGCCCGACGATCATTCCGATAGCTGCTGTGGTCAGGATGCCGGCGGCTGTCGTCAAGCCCTTTATGCGATTGTTGTTGCTATTGAAGAAAATCATACCGGCGCCGAGGAAGCTGATGCCAGTTACGACGGCGCCGACGAGGCTTGCCGGGTCGAACCGCATAAGTTCGCCATAGACCGAAAATTTCTTTACCATCAAGTCGCCGACGACCACAAACAAAACTGCCGCGATGCCGACGAGGACGTGCGTTCGCAAACCTGCAGATTTGCCCACGCTTTCGCGTTCCCAGCCAAGAGCACCGGCCAGAACGGCTATTATCAGAATGCGTAGAAATATATTCAGGTCAGCTTCGAGCATAAACGCAATAAGTCAAAGGGTTATTGGACTTTTTCAAAACAGCCGAAAAACAGATGTCGAAGACAATTTTTGAAAAATCAGTGTTCACTTTCGAGCAGTTGAACAAATTTTTTTGCCGCCAGCGAAAGACTGCGGTCGCTGCGGTGGATAACGCCGACCGGCCGCTGCCATTCCTTTTCGGCGAGTTTGACGATGGCGACCTGCCCGCCCTGTTGTGCATACATAACTGCCGGATGCGGCACGATCGCAAGCCCGAAGCCGACCTCGACGGCACGCTTGATCGTTTCGATGTTGTCGAACTCAGCGATCTTTTTGACCTCGACGCCATGGTCTTTTAATATCCGGTCGGTCGCTTTGCGCGTCGGAACGTCGCGTTCGAACAGCACAAAATCCTGGCCGTTCAACTCTTTTACCTTCACCTGGGCCCGCTTTGCAAATTTGTGACCGGGCGGGCAGATCAGCACCAGGCGGTTGCTCGGCATCGGCACAATGGTCAGGCCGCGACGCGGTTCGGGAAATGCCACAACGCCGAGCTCGACACTGCCGTTCAGCACATCTCGGACGACGCGCGTCGTGCGCGAATATTCCAGATCGATCTTTGCCGACGGAAATTTTGTCATAAACTCGCGCACCTTTTCGGGCAGCTCATGCAGGCCGACGCTGTAAACCGTCGCAACCTTGACCGTGCCCCCGATCTTTCCGACAAGCCCGCGCAGGTTCTCCTGAAGCTGATCGTAAGCCGCAAGCACGTGTTTTGCCTCGCGGTAAAAAACCTCGCCCGCCGACGTCAGTCGAACCTCGCGCCGCCCGCGAATGCGTTCAAGCAGACGGCGTTTGAATTTGTCCTCAAGCGCACGTATTTGCTGGCTGACTGCCGATTGCGTGATGAAGTTTCTCTCGGCCGCAAGCGAAAAACTCTGCAGATCGACGAGATCGCAAAATACCTTTAATGTCTCGATGTGCATTGCTGGTTGCTGTAATCCTAATTAACTCAAGTTGCCAGTTGCCGTTTTTATTCAATTAAAGCCCAAGATCCAGGTTGTGTTGACATTTGTCAGGGCCTTTTCCGGTGTTTTCGCATAGCCCCGCCCGTTCACGGCGGGGTTGAGGCAGCGACCAGGTTAACAGCCCGTTTTAACGGGCTTGCCTGCAAACCGGCTTAAGCCCCCGGAATCAAGGACGTTAAAACGCCCTCGGTAATCGTTCGGCAATCCTGACCCCGCCGTAAACGGACGGGGCTATGCTTCGGAAACTGAAGAAAGCCGCTGATCCAAAATTTTGAATAAAATATCAATACAACCTAATGCCGGAACCACGAAATAACACGAAGGAGAATTACCTTTTTCGTGTTATTTTGTGTTGTTTCGTGGTTTCAGTAACATAATTTTATTAACGGGCAACTTGGGTTAATTATAAGATTTTCTCAACAGTAAGAGCAAACGAATTCATTTTATCTTATAAGGAAATCGCGGTAAGATTAAAAACTTAGGATAGTTGCATTGCCGATTGGAGCATTTCGTCTTAAAATTTGAGGAAACCGATCAGGCAAAACAGCGCGTAAAATGGCTATTAAATTAAGCAATACTTTCCTTTTGAGGAAGTTGCATCAGTTAACGGGAATTGTGCCGCTCGGCATATATTTTCTCGTTCACATGTACACAAATTCGACCGCGATGAGCGGGCCGAAGGTATTCAACGACCACGTTCAGGACATTCACAACATACCGTACCTGATATTTATCGAGATTTTCGGCATATTTATACCATTGCTCTATCACTCGGTTTACGGCATTCTTATCTCGGCGGAGTCGAAGCCGAACGTTCTCAACTACGGCTACGGACGCAACTGGTTTTACCTGTTCCAACGCATCACCGGCATCTTTCTTTTCTTTTTCCTTTTCTTTCACATATTAAATCTCAGGCTGGGTTTGATACCGGGATTGAACCTGACGCCGGTTGCCGGAAATGCCGACCGCGCGTTTACGATAATCTCCGGCGAGTTTCAAAAGGGCTGGGTGCTGGTTTTGTACATTTTCGGAATTACCGCGACGGCTTGGCATCTGGCATACGGGTTCTTTTTGTTCGCGGTTGACTGGGGAATTGTGATAGGTGAAAAGGCGCAGAAAGTGACAATGTACGCCTGTGTCGCCCTGGCGGTGTTTTTATCGGCGGTTGGTATTAACGCAGCGGCGGCGTTCGTCAGGCCGTGCGGAATTTTGCCTGCGGCGTTTTGCGCCGAGGTGGAAAGGAATGAGATCGTTCCGCCGCGAAGTTTTTAGAATATGGCATCAAACGGATTAAAAATTGCGATCGTCGGCGGAGGGCTTGCGGGCCTTGCCGCAGCGATGAAGATCGCCGAGGCGGGACACGAGGTCGATCTGATCTCCGTCGTTCCGGTAAAGCGTTCGCACTCAGTCTGCGCACAGGGCGGAATCAACGGCGCGGTCAACACGAAAGGCGAGGGCGACTCGCCGGCGAAACATCTTGACGACACGGTTTACGGCGGTGATTTTCTGGCGAACCAGACACCGGTGAAACGGATGTGCGACATGGCGCCGCAGATCATATATTTATTCGACCGAATGGGCGTTCCGTTTTCTCGCACAAAGGAAGGCCTGATGGATTTTCGTCGTTTTGGCGGCACACTGCATCACCGTACGGCTTTTGCCGGAGCTTCAACGGGACAGCAGCTTTTGTACGCACTCGACGAACAGGTCCGCAAATGGGAAGTTGCCGGAAAAGTTAACAAATACGAAGGCTGGGAGATGCTTTCGCTTGTGCTTGACGATCATCAGGTTTGTCGCGGACTTATCGCAATGAACCTGCAAACGCTTGAATTGAAGGCGTTTGCAGCGGATGCCGTGATAATGGCGACCGGCGGGCCGGGATTGATCTTTGGCAAATCGACAAACTCGATGACGTGCACGGGCAGCGCAACATCGGCCTGCTATCAACAGGGAGCGCGCTACGGTAATGGTGAATTCATTCAGGTTCACCCGACCTCAATTCCCGGCGAAGATAAACTTCGGTTGATGAGCGAATCGGCCCGCGGCGAGGGCGGACGCGTTTGGGTTCCGCGAAACAAGGGCGACGAACGCAAACCAAAAGACATTCCCGAAAGCGAACGCTGGTATTTTCTCGAAGAAAAATATCCCGCATTCGGTAACCTTGTGACCCGCGATATCGCGACGCGTGAGATCTTTCAGGTCTGTCTCGAAGGCATGGGCGTCGGCGGCGAAAATCAGGTCTATCTCGATCTGACACATATTCCTGCCGAGACGCTGACGCGAAAGCTCGGTGCGATCCTCGAAATCTATGAAATGTTCGTCGGCGACGATCCTCGATATGTGCCGATGCGAATTTTCCCGGGCGTTCATTATTCGATGGGCGGGCTGTGGGTCGATTTCGAACAGCGAACAAGCATCCCCGGACTTTTCGCAGCGGGCGAATGCGATTATTCGATACACGGTGCAAACCGGCTTGGCGCTAATTCGCTCGTTTCCTGCGTCTATGGCGGATTTACCGCCGCGCCGTCGGCAATCGAATATGCAAAAAACGTCGAGCGGGGAGCGACAGAAACGAACGGCGTCCACGAGGCGGAATTAAAACGGCAGCAGGAAATAAACGACGCGATCGTCAGAAACGAAGGCACCGAGAACCAGTACAAGCTGCACGAGGAACTGGGCAAATGGATGACGGATAACGTGACCGTCGTTCGCTACAACGACCGGCTGAAGGCAACCGACGACAAGCTGCTGGAACTGATCGACCGCTTCAAACATATTTCGATAAACGATTCGAACCTGTGGGCGACACAGGCTGTACCGCATGCTCGACAGCTTTGGAATATGCTGCAGCTTGCGCGTGTGATCACGCTCGGAGCTTTGAATAGAAACGAATCGCGCGGCGCTCATTACAAACCGGAATTTCCGGAACGCGATGACGAACACTGGATGAAATCGACCATTGCGGAGTATTCGGAAGAGGCGCCGGTGTTCAGCTATGAGTCGATAGACACGTCGCTGATCGAGCCGCGAAAGCGCGATTATTCAAGTAAAAAAACGCCCGCAGCGAAAATGCCGAAACCGGGAAGTGAGTTGAAACCGGAAGGCCGGGCGGAAATGCTAGTTCGCGAAGGCGAAAGAATAAGAAAAGGCGAAAGTATCAAGGAGTAACGGCTCAAAAAAATATGAGCGAGACCAACGGGCAACACGAAAAAAAGCGGCTTGAAAATCCGCCAAAATCGGTAAAGATCAAGATACAGCGACGCGAAAACGAAAAAGCGCAGGCGCTATGGGAAACATTCGAGATACCGTATCGGCGAAACCTCAATGTCATTTCGGCGTTGATGGAGATCCGCAAAAATCCTTTAACTATCGATGGCAAAAAAACGACGCCGCCGGTTTGGGACATGAGTTGCCTGGAACAAGTTTGCGGCATCTGCACGATGGTGATCGACGGAGGCGTGCGGCAGTCGTGTTCGGCGCTGATCGACGATCTTTTGCTCGCCTCCGGCGGCGATACCGTAACGCTCGAACCGATGTCGAAATTTCCGAACATCAGGGATTTAAAAGTTGACCGCTCGCGCATGTTCGACCACCTCAAACAGGTTCACGCGTGGATCGAACTCGACGGCACTTACGATCTTGGCCCCGGGCCGCACATCTCGAACGAAATAGCGCAGGAACGCTATAAATACTCACGCTGCATGACGTGCGGGTGTTGTCTTGAGGCTTGCCCGCAGTATTCGGGAGATCAATACATCGGCCCGCAGGCGATCGCGCAGGCACGGCTTTTTAATATGCACCCGACCGGAAAGATCACGATGGATGAACGTTTGGAAGGGCTGACCGGCGATGACGGCATCACAAATTGCGGCAACGCACAAAACTGCATTCAGGTTTGCCCGATGTCGATCCCGCTCACGCGGGCGATCTACGAAACAAATCGCGATATGACCGTTCATGCGCTGTTTGGTTGGCTGAAAAAATAGCTATCAGATCTTAAGAAATAGAAAAAGGAGAGATTGCACAGTGCAATCTCTCCTTTTTCTATTTGGTAGAATGTTCGCGGCTTAATTACGCCGCTTTTGCACGAAATCGTCTCTGGTCGAAAACAGCGTGCTGTGCCTTGCCTGAGCGTTTCGCCGCGTACATTGCCCGGTCCGCGTCGCGCATCATATCGTTCGCGGTAACATGGCTTTCGGACGCGTGCAGGATGCCGATACTGGCCGAACTGAAAACCTCATGTTCACCCAGGAAAAACGGTGCGCTAAACTCCTGCTTTACCCGTTCCGCGATGCCGATCACCTCGTCACGTTCATAGCAGCCTTCGACAAGTATCACAAATTCATCGCCGCCAAACCGGGCAACGACATCTGACGGACGTACGCACGTGCGGAGCCTTTCAGCGACTCTGATCAGCAATTGGTCGCCAATCTGGTGGCCGTACGTGTCGTTTACCTGCTTGAAATGGTCCAGATCGATGAACAGAACACTAACCCCGTATTCGCTGCCGTTCTGCGAACGGTAGAGGGCCGTCGTCAGGCGATTCAGGAACAAGTTGCGGTTTGGTATGGCCGTAAGGCTGTCATGTGTCGCTTCGTATTGAAGTTTCTCGACCACCTGTTTCTTGTCGGTGATATCCTGTATCTGAAAGATCAACTCGGGCTTATTCGACTGTCCTTTTGCCGCCAAAGAAATACTGAGCGAAACCCAAACCACCTGGCCTGAGTGATGAGCGAAACGCTGATCCATCTGGCAGCCAGGCGTCAAGCCGGTCATTACCTGACCGATCAAAAGCAGCGTGTCGCCGAAATCATCCGGCAAAATCAGTGACTGGATGTTTGTTGCTAAAAATTCATGTTCAGAATAACCAAGGATGTCGCATAGCGCATGGTTGACACGCAGCCATTTGCCGGCAGACGAGACCAGTGCGATGCCTATCGGGGCGTTATCGAAGGCACTTCTGAACCGCTCCTCCGACTCGCGCAAGGCAGCCGCCTGTTCTTCAAGAACTGCGGCGTATTGTTTCGCTTGATCGGCCTGCTGGAGAGACACTTCGACGCTTCTGCAGTACATCCGGTAGCTTAGAAACACAAAGAAAATTACCGGGATGATCGCCACCATTACCGGAAAGCCGAATTTTTCGGATAACTGGACCATCACTCCGGCACAAATGGCGCCGGTCAGGTAACTGAAGAATGCGAGAGCATATTTGTTTCTCCAAACGTCCCAAATCCGAATGCTGTTTTTCACCGAAGCGTGTGTGGCAGCGAGGGCGGTGTTAACGACGAACGGCGTTATAGCAATAACGCAAAGGGCCTCGATAAAGTGTGAAATATGTCCTGCACGGCCATGAAGAATGTTTTCGTCCGTCAGCCCGAAGAAATTCAGCACAAGCAAGGTAACGGTAACCGAGATCGCCATCACTGCGGCATTAAAGAGAAAGGTTATCTTCCTCGTGCAAAACCGCATGGACGAACACAACGCTTCAAACGCAGCAAGAACGACTGCGAGTTCGCCGCCGTACAAAAGCAAAGCAAGAAAGACAACGGTATCGGAAACCGAAATATGAGACTTGAATTTTGGTATCTGGATGGTGATGTACGAACCGAGAATTATGGTCGCAACACAGAGCACAAGGAAGGAAATGTCGATCGAACCGAGCGGCAGCCGGAGAGCCGAACCGAACAGACACACCAAACCCCCGCCGATAACGGCGAGCATGTAATATGTAGTTTTTGTTCGGTTGTCCATTGCCGTTACTAAAAACCAGATCGATCAACGGGCCTAACCAGGGAGACAAACTAATATAGTCCGTGAGGCCAAATATCAGTGGGAGATAAAGCAAGCCGAAATTTTCGCGGGCTGCGACGAAGGGAGAAAGGAACCCGCGTCGGCTGCTTAAACAAAGTATGTCGTACAAGAGTCGGTATTCTTATAACCGGCCTTCAAATAACTAAGGTGAGCATCGATGTAATTAATGTTGCTCAGTAAACAGATCGTTTTTGCACGCTTTAAAAGTTGCAGCGTAAGGGACGAAAGGCATTTCGAACCGATTCCGCGACCGCGGCACTCAGGGGCGACGTAAACGCCTTCGAGATAAATTACATCTTCGGTTTCTGCAACTACGTCCGCCTTGAAGATAAGTTTACCATTTTCGAAGACCACAAAGGTACATCCCTTTTCAATGCGACGTGCGACGCGTTTGAGAAAGCCGTCACGGTCTGTTTCCATCGGATCGACTTCGCTTTCCATTACGGCGATTGCAGCGTGGGCCTCAGCGATTTCGTTGAGATCGTCTAGAGAAGCCGGCCGAACATTCCATTCGCAGTCCTGAACGGGGAATGGAAATGCCACTTCGAAAAGCAGTTCAGTGCACGCTATACGCGGATTTGCGTCGCCTTTGTAGTATTTCCAAAACGATTCGGTCGAGTTTCCGTCCGACATCACCATGTGTACCGGCGTCTCGGCGTTTCTTGCGACAAATCCGAATGCCTTCACCGCATCGACCGTCCTGGCGTCGATAAGCGTGGTGTGTCCGATAAGGGCAACACCTTCCAGATTTCCGGCAGTATTTCGATAGCCGTAGAATCGTCCGCGATTTAACTCGCTCACGATGCCGTTGTCATTTATAAAGCTTGTCATGGCGACACTGTGAACCGGGCGGACGGCCAGGAAACTCAGCACCTCGGTACGATCGTTTTCGGTCAGAGCGTGAACGGCGTGCAGGTTCGGTACTTCTGTAAGAAACGTTTTGCCGCGAGCGATTTCGTAATTGGCGATTTGGTTTGCTGATAGGTATGTCATTTTTGTTCTCCTTTTCTCCCTTTGCTGACTACATACCCCGTGTCGGGTCACCTGCTAACGTGCTGTCGCCAATTAAGACCCCATCACCTATCAGTACACCGTCTCCGATCAGCACTCCATCACCGATCAGGACGCCGTCCCCTATCAAAACGCCATCACCGATCAACACTCCGTCACCGATCAGGACACCCGAAGCCATAAGCACCGAGCCGCTGCCCATCGCACCGCCGTCGCTTGTCATCACGTTCGGATTGAGCGTAACGCCGCCGGAATAGCGGGAAGCATTCAAGCTGGGATTGCCGGCAGCGTCGTAGCTGATGCCGTCTTCAAACCACCAATAGTCGTGATACACATACTGGAATTTATCAGCCAGCGGCTGGCCCTTTAGATACGTTGTGTTCGTCAAAATTCCCTGAGACCAGCCAAATGTTGTTCCGCCAACTGTGCTGGATGCCGCCGGAAATGCGTAACCGGATTGCAGCAGCGTCGAACCCTGCGAGTAGTTATCAAAATCGGTACCCGTTTTATACAGGCGGGCTAACCGAACGGCACCGTCGATATTTAACTGTCCGGCACCCTGTTCGAGCATATTTACTCCGTTGAGTGGCTGCGCGGTGTATTCCAGGATCATCTTCGCCATCGTCGGTGTCAGCTTCGGATTCATCTGGAAAAGCAACGCAGCAGCACCCGAAACCATCGGGGCAGACATCGATGTGCCACTCAGGTACATCATGTCGTTGTCGTCGCCTGAGACATCGAGTGCAGAGTTCGTTAGCGAAGGGTTATGCGAGATCAGGTAGCTTGTCGAGCGGGCCTTCGCCGCGACGATCTTGTTACCCGGAGCAACCAGATCGGGCTTGATGACGTTGTCGTAATGCTTGACGTTAGAGCTGTCGGTCCAATAGCTGCGCGTCGGGCCGTGCGAACTGTAACTCGCCATAACGTCATCGCTGCGCGAATCCGTTCCCATCGAGTTGCTCGCTCCGACGGTCAGTACGGACGGATCGTTACCTGGGGAGTGGATCTGTCCGTACGCCTTTTGACCGGCGGAAGTTTTTCCGTTGTTGCCGGCTGCTGCGACGACCAGAATGCCGTAATAGTTCAGGTCCTGAACCTTGCGGCAAAGCGGGTCGTTCGTCCACGTATCGATTGATGGCGTTCCGAGACTGATATTCACAACTCGGATGTTGTATGCCGCCCGGTTTTGAATTACCCAATTAAGAGCATTGAGCAGAGAAGAAGTCGTTCCCTGGCCGTTGCCATCCAAAACTTTTAGATTGATTATTTTTGCATTGGAAGCGATACCCTCATAAGCGCCCGAATCGCGGTTGGCGCCGCCCGCTGCGATAGACGCGACGTGCGTTCCGTGGCCGTACTCGTCCTCGGTTGATGTTACGCCCGACACGAAACTCTGGCTATAAACGACCCGCGAGCTCAAATTAAGCAGGCTGCCGTCGGTAAATGATCTTTGAGTGGAATATATTCCCGAATCCAGAATCGCGATACCCACGCCGCTGCCGTCGAGCGTGTATGGCAGAAGGCGGCCGTATCCCAAGGGCTGCGAGCGCATCTGCGCGACACCAGTTGTGTTCTCGATATGTCCGAGCGATTTGATCTGCCGATCAGGGGAAATGTAGTTAACAAGGCCGCTTGTCGAAAGCGTTTCAACTGACGAGAGCGGGAGATTAACCACGAGTGTGTCGCTGTTGCCCACACGGTCCGAGATATGAGCTTTTCCTTCTTTCAGCAGCGAGCGAAGTGCAGCGTTGTCGGCGTCCTTTGCCTGCAGGATCACGTCAAGACGCTTCGAGCTGTCCGTAGCCATCATCGCGCGAAGGTCTGTCGAAACGTTGTTGCCGCGAAACGTGTTCTTTTCGCTGGGCGGCACGTCCTGCTTCTGACTTTCGCCAATGACGATGATGCCCGTTGTTTCGATCGGTTGAAACAATCCGGAAAGCTCAGGAGACGGTTCGATCTTTTGGCTATATGCAGCCTTAGAGCTGCCGCCGATGATCGAGAGCTTTCCGGATTGGAGCGCGGCCACCAAATTGCTGTCGGAGCCGGTGAAATTGGTCAGCTCGTTAACGAACAATATAACGCCGTGGTTTGATGAAACCGCTTCGCCGATAATGTTGTTAACGTTTTTGGTTAATTCAGCCTGCGAACCAGCGTTCGAAAAAAGCACGTCCGTTTCGAGCTTAACGACCTTTTTGTCCTTAAGCGAATCGGGTACGGCGCCGTTTGCGATGCGTATAGCAAGCTGCTCAACAATGACATCCTGACTCTCACCTTTTTCATCCACGATCACGGGTTGACGCGAACCGCCTTTCTCCAACACTTCGATCAGACGCATTACGTCCTTTTCAAAGCTCAGACTCTCACGCAGTCTTCCTTCACGGCCAAGCTGCGTAAGATCGGTGGTCAGCGTAGAAGTAGTGATCCCTGATTTAACCTTTACATTCTCTGCGACGGTCGAACGGCCTGCGGCTGCGTTCGTTATCAGGAAGGATAAAAGTAAAATGAGAGAAATCATCCTGCTGAGAAAAAATCCCGGTTTATGTGACAATTTCATTCTTGTGCTCCTCATAGGGTGAGTGCTAGTGGGTCTTGCACCGTTTTGACAGGCGAATGCCGTCGCTCGTTCTAAATCAACGCGCGTGCCAAAGGCTAAATGAAGTGATATAAGGAGTTAATGAAACAAGGTTGCGGTCAAAGCCGCTCACAATCGGTCAGCGTGAATGACCGAATCGGTCAGAATGAATGAAGAGGTGATTGGTGGACAGTGGTCAGAAAAAAGAGGCGGTCAGAAACCGCCTTCAAGTGATTCGATGTTGATTAGATTCCAAGAACGTCGATTAGTTCCTGGACGGCACCGGCCGACTTTTGCAGTGCGGCACGTTCATCGTTGGTCAGGTTGATTTCGATGATCTGTTCGACGCCGTTTTTGCCGAGTTTGACGGGAACACCGACGAAGAGGTTGTTGATGCCGTACTCGCCTTCAAGAAAAACTGCACAGGGCAGGATCTTCTTTTTGTCTTTAAGGATCGCTTCGGCCATTTCGACCGCGCCGAGGCTGGGTGCGTAAAACGCCGAACCGGTTTTCAGAAGTCCGACGATTTCGGCTCCGCCGTTCGCGGTGCGTTTGAGGATCGCGTCGATCTGGTCTTTTGGCAAAAGCTCGGTGATCGGGATGCCGGCGCAGGTCGAATAGCGGGGAAGCGGAACCATCGTGTCGCCGTGACCGCCGAGAACGAACGCTGTGACGTTCTCGACCGAGACATTTAGCGCCTCGGCAAGAAAGCATCGCATACGCGCCGAGTCCAGAACGCCTGCCATGCCGATAACTCGGTTCTTTGGAAAGCCCGAGCGGCGAAACGCGACTTGCGTCATTGCATCAAGTGGATTTGAAACGACAATTATAAATGCGTTGGGCGAATATTTTGCGACTTGATCGGTAACGTTGCCGACGATCTCGGAGTTTGTTTTGAGCAGGTCGTCGCGGCTCATACCGGGTTTGCGGGGAAGGCCCGCGGTTATAATGACAACATCGGAATTTGCCGTTTCCTCGTACGAATTCGAACCGACGCACTTCACATCAAAACCGTCGATCGGAGCAGCCTGCGCAAGGTCGAGAGCCTTTCCCTGCGGCGTGCCTTCGACAATATCCACGAGAACGACATCGGCAAGCTCCTTGCTCGCGATCCAATGTGCAGCCGTCGCGCCAACATTGCCCGCGCCGACGACCGTAATTTTATTTCTTCCAGCCATGTTTAATCCTCACTGATTAGAATATTTGTATAAAACAAAAAGCTTATTTTGTCACAGTTGACGGCAAACGGCAAAAGAGACAAAATTCATCAAGGAAACTTTATGGCAGTACAGCCCGACCGCAAATATTCGTTAGAAGAGTACTTCGAACTCGAGAGTAACTCGGAGGAGAAGTTTGAGTTCTGGGACGGACATATTTGGTGTACGTCCGGGGCGAGTCCTGTGCATGAAAGGGTCGTCTCGAATACGAATTTTCATCTGAGGACCATTCTTGGGCGCCGTTGCTCTGTTTTCGGCTCCAACCTAAAAGTCAAGGTACAGGACTACGCCCCTTATCGTTACCCGGACCTTTCGGTTTATTGCGGCGAGGGTATTTACGAAACAATGGGCGGGTTGGAAGTTTTGACCAATCCTCAAATGATTGTTGAGGTTCTTTCACCGTCAACCGAAGCATTTGACCGTGGTGAGAAGTTTACGTACTACAAATCGACCCCCAGCTTGACAGAATACTTGCTAATTTCGACCAGCCAGCCTTACATAACGCAATTTATCAAGCAAGGTGAAAATGAGTGGGTTCAGCGCGAAGCTCTCGGAAGGGGTGGAAAACTGACGTTGTCGTTTGGCGTTGAGCTTTTACTGTCCGAGGTGTTTCTCGATGTCGAGTTTCCCGACCCGCCGAAAAACCTTTTTCTCGTGGATGAGAGATAAAGAAAAAGCCTGATGTGCTCTCCCCTTCACACCAGGCTTTTTCTATAATGGCCGCGGATTTTCTCTCGCCAACGACCAAACTTAAAAAATTTTTACGATACTAAGACTCGGATATTCGTTGCTACGTTTTTGTTAGTGCGAAGATCTAGGCCGAACGTATTAGGAAGTTCTGGTGGCTTCGATCTCCGCGGATTTCAAACGACATCCGTCGCTCTCTTTGCAATGGCCGTGCCATTCGGCTCCCCGGTTCCTGAAAATTCGCGGTTCTTTAATTTTCAATACTTTACCTGTTAGCATTTACGGGAACTCAGACCACAAGCTCACAAAATCGTTTATGTCCTATACGAAATCGGGCATAACAGTTTATTGAAGGATCGGATGTCCGCCGCCGCGGCTGTGGTCTTTTGTTTCCTCGAACCGCTGCCGGTCGTTATAAAACAAGACAATA
>Ga0308175_100001441_pt1 | contig 16064 bp, 14 predicted proteins | sample PhyCR1_3_FD_203893 | JGI IMG/M metagenome (GOLD analysis project Ga0308175, IMG submission 203893) | Soil microbial communities from UC Gill Tract Community Farm, Albany, California, United States - DLSLS.C.R1 | ecosystem: Environmental > Terrestrial > Soil > Agricultural land | place: USA...
GCGCACGTCCCAGCAGGTGCAGCTCGCCCGGGAGAACATCGCCCGGCTGCGGGCCGCGGTCGACACCATGCTGGTCGAGCCGGTGCCGTACCAGAAGGTGGCCGGGACGGGCTTCTACGAGCAGTTCATCGACACCGCCGAGTGGCCGGAGTTCATGCGCGTCGGCCGGTCAGTGATGCTCGACGCACTCAGGCTCGCGGCCGCGCGCCGCCGTCGCTGAGGCACCACGGCGACCGCCCCGAGATCGACAGACGGCTGCCACTGTCGGCGCCGCGCGCCATACTGCCGACATGGCATACGACGAGGAGCTTGCCGACCGGGTCCGGAGCGTGGTCGAGGGCGAGCCGGCCCTCACCGAGCGGCGCATGTTCGGGGGGCTCGCCTTCCTGGTCCACGGCAACATGGCGGTCAGCGCCAGCGGGCAGGGCGGCCTGCTGCTGCGCGTCGATCCCGGTCGGACCGACTCCCTCGTCGACCACGGCCACGTGCGCCGCTTCGAGATGCGCGGCCGTGAGATGGACGGGTGGCTGCACGTCGACGTCGAGGCCGTCGAGACCGACGAGGAGCTGCGCCGCTGGGTGGAGCACGGGCTCACCTACGCGCGATCACTCCCACCCAAGCCCGCCCCCTGAGCTGCGGCCATGGCGACCCACTGGACGCTCGGCTGCGACGCGGCCGACCCGCACGCGATCGCGGCGTTCTGGGCGCAAGCGCTCGGGTACGTCGCCGAGCCGGGGTACGACGACCCGGACGGCGCCTCCATCGTCGACCCGGACGGCGCGGGGCCGGCCGTGAGCTTCCTCCGGGTGCCCGAGCACAAGACGGCCAAGAACCGGATGCACATCGACATCCGGGTGGCGGGCGGGGCGCCCTGGGACATGGTGGAGCGCGAGCGGCTGATCCGGGCGAAGGCAGCCGAGCTGGTCGCCGCCGGGGCCACGACGGTGCGTGAAGAGGCCTACGGTGAGCACCTCGGTCACGTCGTGATGCTCGACCCCGAGGGCAACGAGTTCTGCGTCGCGTGACGCCGAGCCACGTACGCCGGCCGGCGCTCAGCCGCGTTTCCCGGCCAGCACCTTCACCGAGCGCGTCTCCGGATCCCAGTGGCGCAGGGCGGCGAGGTTCAGCTCGACGTCGTCGTAGCCGAGCACGTCGACGGCGAGCTGCACGTGCTCGCGCTGCAGGCCACGAGCCAGCGTCACGTGCGGCAACCAGCCGCGGTGGGAGAGGTCGTCGATGGCACCCCGCAGCGCCACCACCGCCCGCAGCAGCTCCTCCCCCACGTCCACGGCGCGGGCCACCGTCACGCGCCGGCCGCCGAAGAGGATCAACCCCGACGAACGGACCCGGAGCGGGAGCAGCGGTCCCAGCCGCTGGAGGGCCAGCGACTCCATGACCGGCCCGATCACCGGCGACGCCACGACGGTCAGGTGGGGCGCGTTGGTCGGCGACCGGTGGTCGAGCTGCGTCGGCAGCCCGGCGTCGCGCAACGCCTCCCAGTCACGGCGTACGGCGTCCTGGCCGGACTCGTCCGGCAGCAGCTCGAGGGAGTGGAGGGGCAGGCTCACGCCCCCCATACTCACCCCATGACCCTCCTGGACAGCTGGACCCGCGGCGAGCACACCGCCGACGGCGTCAATCACCCGACGTACCGCAGGGGCACCGGCCCGGGGGTCATCGTCATCCACGAGATCCCGGGGATCACGCCCGAGGTGATCGGCTTCGCCGACGAGGTGGTGGCGGCCGGCTTCACGGTGGTGATGCCGCACCTGTTCGGCACGCCCGAGGCGCCGGCGAGCGGCGCGAACATCCTGCGCTCCATCCGTCAGGTGTGCGTCAGCGCGGAGGTCACCAAGCTCGCCACCGGCGTGACGTCGCCGGTCTCGGTCTGGCTGCGCAGCCTCGCCCGCGGGCTGCACGCCGAGCTCGGCGGGCCGGGCGTCGGCGCTCTCGGCATGTGCTTCACCGGAGGGTTCGCGCTGGCGATGATGGTCGACCCGGCCGTCGCCGCCCCGGTCGTGGCCCAGCCCTCGGTGCCGTTCGCGATCGGCCGGCGACGGGCCGCGGACCTGAACCTCTCCCCCGCCGACCTGGACGCGGTGAAGCAGCGGGCCGCCGCCGGCTGCGAGGTGCTGGGCCTCCGCTACCGCGACGACAAGGCGACGGGCACCCGCTTCGAGACCCTCACCCGCGAGATCGGCGACCGGTTCATCCGGGTCGAGTTCGAGGGCAAGGGACACGCCACCCTCACGGCCCACCACCAGCAGGCCGGCGTGGACCGGGTGCTGGCGTTCTTCGGAGAGAAGCTCAAACCCTGACCCGGCTCACCGGCCGGACATCGCCGGTCGCGACCGCGCCGCCCACTGCTCCGCGGTGGCGACGCACCGAGCCGCGTCCAGGGGCTGTCCGGCGGCCGTGAACTTCGAGATCGCGGCGTCGATGCAGCGAGCGGACTCCGCGAGGTCGCCGCGCGCCATCGCCAGGTGCGCCCGCGCCTCGGCGACCGCCGCGTCCCACGAGGTGCCCTCCCACTGGCCCTCGGAGACCTCGGCCATCACGATGTAGCGGGTGGCGGCCCCGACGTCGCCGGCGTCCGCATGGGCGATGGCGGCGGGAACGGCGAACATCACGTCGCAGAAGAGGCAGCGGTCGGTCTCCCCGAGCGTCTCCTCCGCACGTTCGGCGATCGTCACCGCGGCGGCCGGACTCGTGGCCGCGGAGATCATGGTCCCGTAGATCCGCTGCAGCAGGTGCATGCTGACGACCGACCACCGGGCCAGGGGCAGCGCCCGCTGCAGCAGCCCCAGCGCCTCCTCCCGGTCACCGCGTGCCAGCCGGACCTCCGCGAGGCGCTGCAGGCAGTGCGCCTCGCCCGCGGACGCGTCCACGTCGCGATGCAGGTCGACCGCCTCCCGCAGCTCCCGCTCCGCGAGGTCGAGGTCGCCCTTCAGCAGCGCCGCCTCGCCGATCAGGGCCGTCGCGAACGCCACCCCGCGCAGCACGCCGTGGTGCTGCGCCCGCCGGCGCAGCCCGCCGGCGAGGTCGATCACCTCGTCGTACGGGATGGGTCCGTAGAGCAGGTACTCGGCCACGCAGAGGTGCGCGTCGAACACCGCCGCGGCCAGGCCCGGGTTGTCCTGGGTACGCCGCAGCTCCCGCAGGAAGCGCTGGAACCACTCCCCGCGCTGGTGCGCGATCAGGCCCTGGAGCCCGACGAGGTCCATGATCTGCCACGAGTCGCCGGGCTGGAGCAGCGAGCGTGCCGCGTCCGCGGCCTCCCACGCGGCCTGGACGTCACCGGCGAAGTAGGCGAGGTTCCCCCGCGCCAGCAGCAGCGGCGCGTCGGCGGCGTCGCCCTCGAGGTCGAGATGCGCCAGGGCGGCCTCCGCGGTGTCGAGGTCCCCCTGGAAGGTGGCGGCCCGCGCCAGCCGGGCCCGCACCAGCCGGTGCTCGGTCCCGGTGGTGACTGAGACCGCGGCCCGGTAGGCGTCGACGGCCGACGGGTCCGCCAGCGCCATCAGCAGGTCGCCCCGACGGGCGAGCAGGTGCGCGCGGTCGGTGCCGCTGGCGTGGTCCACGACCGCGTCGAGCAGGGCGAGGCCGTCCCGGTACGCCCCGAGCGCCCCGGCCGTCTCGATCGCCGGTCGGGCGTACGGGATCGCCTGCACCGGATGCCCCGAGGCGACGAACAGGTGCGCCACCCGGACCGGCGGGGCGTCGAGGGCGGCGAGCCGCTCCGCGACCTGGCGCCCGGCGCGCGACCGTTCGTGCGCCGGGAAGCCGGCCAGCAGCGACTCCCGGACCAGCGCGTGGCGGAACCGGTAGCCGGTCTCCGCGGGCTCGACGACCGAGATCGCCAGGGCGGCCTCGAGCGCCGCGTAGGTCTCCGGCTCACCGGCGTCGGAGGCGGCCAGCAGCTCGTCGGTGGTGAAGACCGAGCCGAGCAGCGCCACCCGCCGGAAGATCGCCAGGGCATCGGGCGGCAGCCCGGAGACGGCAACGTTCCGGGTGCCGCTGCGGGCGTCGCGGGCCGCCTCGAGGATGCGGAACGGCAGCCCGGCCGAGACCGCCCAGATCTCGTCGACCGTGGGCTCGTCCAGGTCCGGGAACCGCATCTCGAGCAGCCTCCGGGTCCCGCGCTCGTCGAGGGGGGCGAGGTCGATGACCCCGCCGATCCCACGCGCGACCAGGCTGCCCTGCACCTCGCGCAGGGGCCCCCCGGTCGGCCGCGCCGCGATGAGGATGACGACCGTCTCGTTGACGGCGCAGCGGGCCAGGTAGTGGAGCAGCCGCAGCGAGGCCTCGTCTGCCTCGTGCAGGTCGTCGACGACCAGTAGCAGCCCGCGACCGGTGGCGGACAGGCGAAGCAGCTCGGCGGCGGCCACGAACAGCCGCTGGTGGGCCGTCTCCCCGTTCCACGAGATCTGCCGGCCTCCCAGGGCACGACCGAGCTCCTCGCCGTACATGTCGTCCAGCCCGTCCAGGAGCGTGGGGTGGCGGCGACACAGCTCGGCGAAGGCCTCCAGCACCGGGGCGTACGGCCACGACCCCTCGACCGCCGACGCCCCGCCCCGGGCGACCCGCCAGCCCCGGCGCCGGGCCAGCGCGGCGGCCAGCTCCAGCACGGCGGACTTGCCGACCCCGGCCACGCCGGTCACGACCACGGTGCTGCCTCTGCCCGCGTCGGCGCGGTCCATCCGGTCGCGGATCGCGTCCGCGACGCCCCGCCGGCCGATCAGGCGCATCGCCTCGCGGGAAGCGGCCTCGGGCTCGGGCTGCTCGACCTCCCCGGAGAGACGGCTGCGGAGCTTGAGGGCCGCCGGGCTGGGCGCGGTGCCGAGCTCGCGGCGGAGCGCCTGCTCCATGCGCTCGAGCTGGCGGAGCGCGGCTCGGACGTCTCCCCGGTCGGCGTGCTCACGGGCCAGCGCGAGGTGGGCCTCCTCGTCGGTGGAGCTCACGCGGACCAGGTCCTCCCACCGGCCCGCAAGGCGCAGCAGGTCCTCGTGCAGGACGCCGAGCGCGTCCCGCCACGGCGACGCCCACGGCTCGTAGGGGTCCTCGGGCAGGAACGGGCCGTGGAACAACCCCAGCGCGCGCTCCGCGTCGTCGGTGGAACCCGAGGCCAGCGCCGCCTCCGCGGCGCGCCGGAACTCGACGGCGTCGACGCGGATCTCGGCGTCGGGGAAGAGCATGACGAGCTCGTTGCGCAGGGCCAGGCCGGCGGACCCGCCCAGGGCACGGCGTGCGTAGTGGGCGGCCTTGTGCAACCGCGGGGTCGCCGACTCGACCGGCAGCTCCGGCCACAGCGTGTCCATCACCTGCTCGCGGTGCATCCGCCGCCCGTCGGCGACGGCCAGCAGCTTCACCAGCGAGGCTGCGCCACGCCGGGTCCACGCCTCGGCGGGCACGCGGGCACCACCGACCTCGACCGAGAACCCCCCGAACAACGTGATGGTGACGTCCATGCGGTTGCCTCGACCGGATGGGATGAGTTCGGACCCGACCACGTTACCCCCGAACGGGCTCGGGGCGCGCACGTCGTTCACCTGCCGTCGGCAGCGACTCCAGCATCTCGACCTCGTCGATCATCGCGGCGCTGACCCGCCGCAGCAGGGGCTGCACCTGGTCGCCGTCCCACGCGTAGCCGGCGAGCTCGTCGCTGACCTCGAACAGCTGGGCGGAGAGCTGGTCCCTGCGGCGCTGGTACCCGTCCAGCGCAACCGACTCGGGTCGGGTCCCCGCGAGCGAATCGAGGAGCGCGCCGGCCAGCAGGTCCGCGTCGCGCAGCGCATCGGTCATCCCGTGCGTGCTGATCGGGTCCTTGAAGTGGCCCGCGTCCCCCACCAGCGCCCACCCGGGGCCCCACGACCCGCGCACGAACCCGCGTCGACCGGCCCAGCCGTGATAGCGCCCGGCCGGCGTCGCCGAGGCGAGCCGGTCGACGTGCCGGGGCGCCGCCAGCGCGAACATCGTGTCGAACGTGCTCCGGGCCGACCGCTCCATGCGCAGCGTGCGCATCCGCAGCGGCGAGGTCGCCACGAAGACGCAGCTGAGCCCGTCGTTGGTCGGGATCAGGCCCGCGGCCGCGCCGTCACGGTAGGCCCACTCGTAGCCGGCGCCGTCGAGGCCCTCGTAGTAGGCGTACTGCACGGCGCTGCCCCAGCGGCCCTCACGCAGCAGTGGAGCGCCGACCTGCTGGGCGACCAGCGAGGAGATCCCGTCGGCGCCCACCACGAACCTGGCGGACAGCTCGCCCGGGCCCCGGGGCGTGCGGAACCGGACCCCCGACACGCGCCCGGCGCGGTCCCGGAGCAGCTCGGTCACCCGGGTCTCGTGCAGGACGTCGACGCCCGCGGCGGCCGCGGCGTCCACGAGGATCCGGTCCAGCACCGTCCGCCGCGGGGCGTACAGCGCGTCGACACCCGTGCTCGGCCGGATCGAGATGTGCACCGGGTCCTCGTCGCCGTAGTGGAACGTCGTGGTCCTGATCCGCGGGGTCCCGGCGGCCACGACCTGGTCGAGCAGCCCCCAGCGGCTGAGCTGCAGCACCCCGGCCCGCATCAGCCCGTGGGTCGAGAGCGTGTCGGCGGCGTACCTCGAGCGGTCGAGCAGCGCGACCCGGGCGCCGGCCCGGGCCAACAGAAGGGCCGTCGAGGCCCCGGCGACCCGGCCGCCGACCACGACCGCGTCGTACGTCCTCATGACGCCTCCCCCAGCGCTTCGGTGACCGGCAGCCCGTCGCAGAGGTGGGACACCACGTCACGGGCGCCGAACCGGGCGCCGTCGATGAAGGTCGAGTCGCGCCGGTGCTGGAACCGCTGCCCCACGACGTAGAGCCCCGGGGCCGCGGTCACGCCGCGCTCCTGCTGGATCGCGCCGTCCGAGCCCACGACCGGGATCCGCAACCAGGGGTGGTGCGGCCGGAAGCCGGTGGCCAGCAGGACCGTGCCGATCCCCTCGGCGCGCAGGTCGAGCCGGCTGGGCTGCCGGGACGTGGCGACCCGCAGCGGCCGGACCGGCGGGTCCACCTCGGCACCCAGGCGTTGGCTGTCGACGTAGCGGTCCACGGTGTCGAGGAAGCGGAACATCTGCTCGTCGGCGGTGTAGGTGGTCACGGGCAGGTCGGCCCGGAAGTCGACCCGGTGGCCCTCCACCCCGCCCAGGTGGCCGGCGAGCTCGACGCCGGCCCGCTGCAGGCTCGCGAGGTCCACGTCGGAGCCGCGGGGGTCCGCGGCCTCCCGCCCCACCAGCTGCAGCGACGGCTCGATCCGGGCCTCGCCCCGGGAGACCTGGCGGGCCAGGCGACCGGTCTGCTCGAGCCACCAGAAGATGTCCATCCCGCGGTAGCTCCGAGGCAGCCGCGTGTGGCGGCCGACGGCCAGCACGACGCGACGCCCGGCGCGGACCAGCTCGTCGGCGATCTGGCTGCCGGAGGCCGAGGCCCCGACGACGAGGACCCCACCGGGGGCCAGCTGGTCCGGGTTCCGGTACTGCGCGCTGGTCACCAGGTCGATGTCGGGGTCCAGCCGGTCCATGCTCGCGGGCACGTTCGCCCGCCCGGTGGCGCCGGTGGCGATCACCACGTGCCGGGCCTGCCAGGACCGGCCGGCGGTCTCGACGCGGTAGCGGTCACGGTTCAGCCAGACGCGGTGGACCTCCTCCCCGAGGACGAGCGGCGCCGCGCTCGCGGCGGCGTACTGCTCGAGGTGGCCGACCAGCTCGGCGGCCGGCATGAAGCCGTCCTGGTCCTCGCCGGTGTACCGCCAGCCGGGCAGCCGGGTCATCCAGCGCGGGGAGAGCAGGCGCAGGGAGTCCCAGCGCTCGCTCCGCCACCGCTCGGCGATCCGGCCGCGGTCCAGGACGACGTGGTCGCGCCCGGCCTCGGTCAGCAGGCGGCTCACCGCCAGGCCGGCGTGGCCGGCTCCGATGACGATGGTGTCGATGGTGCTCATGGGGGGTTCCTCCTGGCGCCCGGCCCGGTCGGTGTTGGGGCCGACCGGGCCGCGGTCGCTCCGTCAGCGGCGCAGCCTCAGCTGGGCTCGCGCCTGCCACCGACGACCACGTCGACGTGGACCGGGGTGGGGTTGGTCAGTGCGTCGTAGACGGCCGAACGCCGACGTGACTGTTCGACGATTCCCCGCAGCGTCTCGTCATCGGCGTCACCCTCGATGTCGAAGGTGACCCGCAGCTGCTCGTAGCCGTTGCGGACCGAGCCGCCGGAGAGTCCGAGGATCCCCAGCAGGTCGATGTCGCCCTCGACGGTCGAGCTGACCTTCCAGAGGTCCACGCCCCGGGCGGCGGCGATGTTGCCGATCCCGGCGGTGAGGCAGGCGGCGATGGCGTGCAGCAGGTACTCCGCGGGCGTGGGGGCGTGGTCACCGGCGACGAGTACCTCGGGGTGGTCGGCCTCGACGACGGTGACGTGCTTGTGCTCCATCTCCTGGAGTGCGCCGTGGAAGTCGGAGAACTCGGTCCGGCTGTGGGTGCCGCCCTGCCAGGTGTTGCGGGCGCGGAACTGGAACTGCGCGATCTCGGGCTGGCCCTTCACCGCGTCGAGGGTGGCGAAGAGGGTGGCGACGTCGACGCCGTTGCGGCGGGGGTTCTCGGTGGTCGTGCTCATGTCTGGATTCCTCCTGTGTGGTGTTCCGGCATCGATCAGCCGGTGTCCACACGTTCTCCGGAGGGCCTTCCCGCGACCTTCCCCCGACCGTCCCGCGTGCTCTGCCAGGGGGAAGGCCGGAGGGAAGGTCCGTCAGACCGAGAGCACGAGTCCGCTCGTCGGCACGCCCGTCCCGGCGGTGACCAGCACGTTCTCGACGGCGTCGACCTGGTTGACCGACGTCCCGCGGAGCTGCCGCACCGCCTCGGCGATGCCGTTCATGCCGTGGATGTAGGCCTCCCCGAGCTGCCCGCCGTGGGTGTTCAGCGGCAGCCGGCCACCGAGCTCGACCGCCCCGTCGGCGATGAAGCCCGGTGCCTCGCCCCGGCCGCAGAAGCCGAGCTCCTCGAGCTGCATCAGCACGTACGGCGTGAAGTGGTCGTAGAGCACCGCGGTCGCCATGTCGCCGGGGCCGAGCCCCGACTGGCGCCAGAGCTCGCGGCCCACCACGCCCATCTCGGGGATGCCGATGTCCCGGCGGTAGTACGACGTCATCACGAACTGGTCGACGCCGCTCCCCTGCGCCGCGGCCGCGATGTACGCCGGCCGCTGCCGCAGGTCGCGCGCCCGCTCGGCGGACACCACCACGATTGCCACGGCCCCGTCGCTCTCCTGGCAGCAGTCGAGCAGGTGCAGCGGCTCCACGATCATCCGCGAGGCCTGGTGGTCCTCGAGCGTGATCGGCCGGCCGTGGAAGAACGCGGCCGGGTTGTTCGCCGCGTGCCTGCGGTCCGCCACCGCGACCCGGCCGAAGTCCTCCGACGTGGCGCCGTACTCGTGCATGTAGCGCCGGGCCTGCATGGCCACCGTGGCCGCCGGCGTGCCGAGCCCCATCGGGTAGGTCCAGGCGTTGTCGAGGCCGTTGGTGTTGACCTGCTGGGCGGCGGCGACGGAGAACTGTCCGAACCGGCTGCCCGACCGCTCGTTGAAGCCCCGGTAGGCCACGACCACGTCCGCGACGCCGGTGGCGACCGCCATCGCCGCCTGCTGCACGGTGGCGCAGGCACCGCCGCCGCCGAAGTTGATCCGGCTGAAGAACCGCAGCTCGCCGCAGCCGAGCTCGCGGGCCACCGCGATCTCCGAGGAGCTGTCCATCGTGAACGTCGTGAAGCCGTCGACGTCGGCCGGCGTGAGACCACAGTCCGCGAGCGCGGCCTGCACCGCCTCGACCGACAGCCGCAGCTCCGAGCGGCCGGACTCCTTGGAGAACTCGGTCGCGCCGATCCCGACGATGGCCGCCTGCCGACTCAGCCCGCTCACGCCCGCACCCGTACCGTGCCGGTCACGTGGTCGCCCAGCGACACCGCGCCGCGGACCTCGACGACCGCGACGCCGTCCTCGACCGACGCGACCGAGCCCGTGAACGTCAGGGTGTCGTAGGGGTACGCCGGGGCGCCGAGCCGGATCGCGATCCCGAGCACCTCGGTCCCGTGGCCGAGGTGGTCGGTGACGTACCGCTCGACCAGCCCGGTCGAGGTCAGGATGTTGAGGAAGATGTCCTTCGAGCCGTGCGACTGCGCCAGGTCCCGGTCGTGGTGGACGTCCTGGAAGTCGCGGGTGGCGATCGCCGTGCTCACCACGAGCGTCGGCGTGATCGGCAGCTCCCAGGCGGGCAGGGTGTCTCCGGCGTTCACTGCGCCCTCCTCCAGACCGGCAGGGCCAGGTCGTCGTCGATGCGGCGGAAGTCCACCGAGACCGGCATCCCGATCTCGATCTCCTCGGCCTCGATGCCGACCAGCTCGCCGACCATCCGGACGCCCTCCTCCAGGTCGATCAGGCCGATCAGGATCGGCAGCTCACGACCGGGCACCGGCGGGTGCCGGTGCACGACGTACGAGAACACGGTGCCGCGACCCGAGGCGACGACGTACCCCCGGTCGAGCGCGCCGCAGTCCGGGCAGGCCGGGCCCGGCGGGAACCGCAGGGATCCGCAGGCGTGGCAGGACTGGATGCGCAGCTCGCCGGTGGACGTGCCCTCCCAGAAGAACTCGGTGTCGCGGTTCTTCATCGGCCTCAGCACGAACTGCTCCTCGGCCGGCTCGCTCCCGGCTGTCGAGCTCGTCGAGACCCCGGGCCGGAACTTCAGCACCCGGAACAGCATCGACGCGACGCGCTCGCTCCCGCCGTCCGGCAGGTCGACGTACCAGGTGTTGCGGGAGGTGACGAAGTACCCCTCGCCCATCGCCGTCTGCTTCGGCCCGACCACGGAGTCCAGGGCGGTGGTGACGCGCACCTGCTCCCCCACCCGCAGGTAGCGGTCGTAGGACTGCTCGCAGTTGGTGCCGAGCACGGCGGTGAAGCCCTCGTCGGTGAGCACCCCCATCATCGCGTGCAGCGGGTCCTCGGCAGGCGGACGGCCGCCGAGTCCGTACATCGTCCAGACCTGGGCCATCGACGGCGGTGCCTCCCCGGCCCGGAACCGCGGGTTGTCGTTGCCCATCGCCTCCAGCCAGTTGTTGATCGTCGGCTGGTTCACCGGGTCGCGCGCCTCGCGCTCGACCGCCTCGCCGAGCGACCTGATCCGCTCGGCCTCGGCCATGATCCGCTCGTGGGAACCCCCGGTGGTCGAGCCTGTCGAGACCACGCCCCCGTCGCTCATCGGGGGACCCGCGGCAGGCCCAGCCCGAACATCGCGATCAGCTCGCGCTGCACCTCGTTGACGCCGCCACCGAAGGTGAGCACGAGGTTCCGCTTGGCCTGGGCGTCGAGGTAGGCGGCCAGGTGGCCGGTCTCCTCGTCCGACGGGTCGCCGTACCGGTGCACCACGGCCGCCAGCTCGGCGAGGAGGTGCTGGACCTGCTCGGAGGCGAAGACCTTCGAGGACGACGCGTCCGCGACGCTGATCGACTGCTCGGCCGCGCGGGCGACCTCCCAGTTGAGCAGCTCGTTGACCCGGAAGGCGGCGGTCACGCGTCCCATCGTGGCGACGACGTCCGGCCGGTCGATCACGCCGGCCCTGGCCGCCCACCCGGCGACCCGGTCGCGCAGCCCCTCGAGCCGTCCGGCGGGGCCGAGCATGACCCGCTCGTGGTTGAGCTGGGTGGTGATCAGCTTCCAGCCCGCGTTCTCCTCGCCCACGAGCATGTCGACCGGCACGCGGACGTCGTTGAAGTACGTCGCGTTCACGTGGTGCGAGCCGTCCGCGGTGATGATCGGCGTCCAGGAGTAGCCCGGGTCGGTGGTGTCGACGATCAGGATCGAGATGCCCCGGTGCTTCGGCGCGTCCGGGTCGGTCCGCACGGCCAGCCACAGGTAGTCGGCCTGGTGGCCGCCGGTCGTCCACAGCTTCTGACCGTTCACGACGTAGTAGTCGCCGTCCCGGCGGGCGCTGGTGCGCAGCGACGCCAGGTCGGTGCCGGCGTCCGGCTCGCTGTAGCCGATCGCGAAGTGCACGTCGCCCTCGAGGATCCGCTGCAGGAACAGGTCCTTCTGCTTCTGGGTGCCGTAGCGGATCAGGGTCGGCCCGACGGTCTGAAGGGTGACCGCCGGCAGGTGCACGTCGGCGTGCTGGGCCTCGTTGGCGAAGATCGTCTGCTCGACCTCGCCGAGCCCGTGGCCGCCGTACTCCGTCGGCCAGCCGACGCCCATCCAGCCGTCCTTGCCCATCTGGCGCACCACCCGCTGGTAGGTCTCGCCGTGCCGGTCGCGGCCCATGTCCGCGTGCTCCTCCTGGCTCGCCAGGCCGGTGAAGTAGTCGCGCAGCTCGGCCTTGAGCGCCCGCTGCGCGGCGGTGAGCTCGAGGTTCTTGGCGGCCGGGTCCTCGATGCGGACATCTGCGGCCGAGGTGTCGAGCGCGTGGGCGATGTCGGTGACCCACGAGAGGTAGCGGTGCAGCGGGTAGGTCTCGTCGACGCCCATGCCGCCGTGCAGGTGGTGGCAGGTGCGCAGCGCGGCCGGCCCCTCGGTGGCCGTCCAGTAGGCCGCCACCGCGAGGTCGTCGGTGACGTCGAGGCCCTCGGCGACCCGCCAGGCCGCGTTCGCCGCGGCCAGGTCGATGGTGCGCGAGGCGATGTAGACGTCGGCCACCTGCTGGGCCACGGCCTGGAACTCCGCGAGCCTGCGGCCGAACTGCTCGCGTCCCGAGACGTACGACGCGGTCAGGTCCCGGGCGCCCGCGACGACCCCGGCGGCGGTCAGGCAGAGCCCCGCGATCGCGAGCTCGCGCAGCAGACGCGCGGCGTCGCCTGCGAGCAGCTCTGCCGGCGCGCCGTCGAGGACCACCGTGTGGGTCGGTTCGCCGCTCGACGAGCCGGACGGCAGCAACGTGACACCGGGTCCGGCCGGGTCGACGACTGCCACGACGACGGTGCCCGCGCGGGTGGCCGGCACGAGCAGGCGCGCCGCGCGGCCGGCGTACGTCACGCCGACCTTGCGGCCGGTGACCCGGGCGCCGGCCCCGTCCTCGGTGACCGTCGTCGAGGGCCGCGCCGGGATTCCCCGTCCCACCTCGCGGACGGCGGGGCTGAGCATCGTCTCGCCGGTGGCCACGCCGGGCAGCAGCTCCGCGCGCAGGGCGTCGGTGCCGTGGGCGGCCAGGGTCAGCACGCCGCAGCACAGGGTCTCCCAGACCGGCAGGTGCAGGGCGCGGGTGCCGGCCGCGCGCAGCAGCACGCCCACCTCGGTGAGGCCGAGCCCCTCGCCGCCCTGCTCCCGGGGCACCGGGAGGGCCAGCAACCCGGCGGCGGCGAGCGCGGACCAGTCGGCGTCGAGGTCACCGGTGGCGCGGTCGAGCGCCCCGGTGGCGACCGCCCGGACCGCCTCGGCTGCCTCGGAGACCGACGCGTCGTACCCGTCCTGAGCCACGGTGCCTCCTGCCGTCCCGATCTCCGGTTCCGCCAAACTGTAACCTGTTCTACTCTAGACGGACTCGGGGGTCGAGAGGGAGGACCACGGATGACCTTGCCGTCGCCCGGGGACGTGCTGCGCCGCCAGGTCTACATGCCCTGGGCGCGCATCCCCGCAGGCCGGATGGTCGAGCTGCCCGGCCGCGGGTCGACGTACGTCACCGACACCCCGGGCCCGTCGCCGGACGCGCCGACGGTGGTGCTGCTGCACGCCGTGGCCTGCACCGGGCTGCTCACGTGGTACCCCGCGATCGAGGCGCTCTCGCACCGCTACCGCGTCGTCACGATGGACCAGCGGTGGCACGGGCGCGGGATCCAGTCCGCCCAGTTCTCGCTCTACGACTGTGCCGACGACGTGGGAGCCCTGATCGAGGCGCTGGACCTGCGGCGCGTCATCGTCGGCGGCTACTCGATGGGGTCGATCGTCGCCCAGCGGGTCTGGCGCCAGCACCCGAACCTGATCGAGGGTCTCGTGCTCTGCGCGACGACGGACCGGTTCCGCTCCTCGGTCGCCGAGCGCGTGTTCCACCAGGGCCTCGAGCTGACGATGGTCGGAGCGCGCGGGTTCTCCCGGTCCCGGACGGCCGTGAAGGCAGCGCATACGGCTGCCCGCGCACTGGACATGAAGCCCGACGACATCCACGACTGGGCGATGGCGGAGTTCCGCAGCACCAGCCCGTGGGCGGTGGGCCAGGCCGTCGCGGCGCTCGGCCGGCACCACTCCCGCCCGTGGCTGGACCGGATCGACGTGCCGACCGCGGTGGTCGTGACGCTGCGTGACAAGGTGCTCGCCCCCGAGAACCAGATCGCGCTCGCGCACCGGATCCCCGGCGCCACGATCCACGACATCGACGCCGGGCACGCGTCGTGCGTGCTCGAGGCGGAGCGGTTCGTGCCTGCGCTGCTGGAGGCGGTCGCGACGGTCAACGCGCGACGGACCGACCTGACGCGGCCCTGACCCGATCGGGGGATTGCCCGACCCGCCCCGCGGGCGTAGGACGGATCTCGTGCAGGCCGTTCGGGCATCGGAGGCGTTCGACGGGGAGGCGTTCCGTGCAGGCGGCGCCACCGTGTTCGTCGAGGACGGCCTGATCGTCGGCGTCGAGCCCTTCGACCACCCGCTCCCCCAGGGCTGCCCGGTCATCACCTACGAGGGCACGCTGCTGCCCGGGCTGATCGACGCCCACACCCACCTCGTGGGCGACAGCCGGATGGGCGCGCTCGACCGGGTGGCGGGCTACTCCGAGGAGGAGATCGACGCGGTCGTGACCGAGGCGCTGCACGACCAGCTCGCGGCGGGCGTGACCACGGTCCGCGACCTCGGGGACCGCGGGTTCTGCGTGGTCCGGCGCCGGGACCGGCAGGTGACCCTCGGCACCGCCGAGCCGACGATCGTCGCGTCCGGACCGCCGCTGACCAGCGAGGGCGGGCACTGCCACTTCATGGGCGGCGAGGTGGCCGGTCCGGAGGAGATCGAGCGGGCCGTCGCCGAGCGCGTCGAGCACGGCGTCGACGTGGTCAAGGTGATGGCCTCGGGCGGCGTCAACACCCCCGGCAGCGACGTGCTGCTGTCCCAGTTCACGACGGCGGAGCTGAGGCTGGTCGTCGAGCGCGCCCACGCCGCCGGGCTGCCCGTCACCGCGCACGCCCACGCAACGGTCGCCGTCGAGCAGGCCCTGGCGGCAGGCGTGGACGGCATCGAGCACTGCAGCTGCACGACCGCCGAGGGGATGGGACGGGTCAACGCCGAGACGGTCTCGGCGCTCGCCCGCAGCGGGACCGTGGTCTGTCCCACGCTGGGCACCGACCCGCACGTCCTGGAGAACCCCCCGCCCGCGATCGCGGCCCTGATGGCCCGGCTGGGGACGACCCCGCAGGACTTCGTCCGAGAGCGCGGCGAGTTCGTGGCGCGGCTGCACCGGGCCGGCGTCCGCGTCATCTCCGGGGTCGACTCCGGCCTCAACCCGGGCAAGCGGCACGGCCTGCTCGGGCTGGCCGTGGGCGAGCTGGTGACCGCGGGACTGGGCACGGCCCCGGCCGTCGCCACGGCGACCTCCGGCGCCGCCGACGGGATCGGCCTCGGCGGGCGCAAGGGCCGGCTCGCCGCCGGGTACGACGCGGACGTGCTGGCGGTGGACGGCGACCTGGCGAGCGACGTGACCGCCCTGCTGCGGCCGGTGGCGGTCCTGCTGCGGGGCGAGTCGATCGCGTCCGTGACGGGGGTCCCGTCTGCCAGACTCCCGGGGTGATCTCGGACCACCTCGCCGGGTCCCGCGACCGCGACCGCGCCATCCACGTCGTACGCCGCGCCGTCGAGCTCGGCGTCAACCACATCGACACGGCCGCCTTCTACTTCTCCGCACGCCGCTCGGCCAACGAGCTCATCAACAGCGCGACCGAGGAGGTGCTACGGGCCTGCGGCGAGCGGGGGCTCGGCTTCGTGCCGTACTTCGCCATCGCGGGCGAGGGGCGCGAGCAGGGCGCCTCCGGGGAGGAGCACGACGAGGTCCTCGCCGTCGCCCGCGCCCACGACGCCACGCCGGCGCAGGTGCGGCTGGCGT
>Ga0308175_100001442_pt1 | contig 16060 bp, 13 predicted proteins | sample PhyCR1_3_FD_203893 | JGI IMG/M metagenome (GOLD analysis project Ga0308175, IMG submission 203893) | Soil microbial communities from UC Gill Tract Community Farm, Albany, California, United States - DLSLS.C.R1 | ecosystem: Environmental > Terrestrial > Soil > Agricultural land | place: USA...
GTTGACCGGACCGGGCGGCAGACCCGGATGCAGGTACGTGTTGTACGGCGAGGCGAACTGGTAGTCCCGCTCGTAGAGCCGACTCTTCCGCCGCCCCGTCGCCAGGAAGATGGCGTACTGGATGGTCGGGTCGGCCTGGAGCGCCATGCCGATCCGCAAGCGGTTGTGGTACACGCCCGCGATGGTCTCCCGCTCGTCATCGGCCCGCGCTTCGCCCTCGACGATCGATGCGAACGTGACCAGCTGGACCTGGGTCATCCCGATGGAATCGAGCCGGACGGTCCACGCCGGCTGCCAGCCCGCCTTGAAGCCCTGGGCCATGATGCGCACCAGCTCGCTCGCCCCGACCCCGATGGGCAAGGTATAGGTCTCGGGGCGGAGGAAGCCCTCGAAGGAGCGGACCGGCATGCCCAGGATGGCGCTGGCGGCCGCGCCATCCGATGCGGCGGTAGTGGTAGAGTCTTCCGGAATGCCAAGCCGCTCCGAGGCCAGCGCCGCCACCTCGGGAATCGTGAGTCCTTCCGGGACGGTGAACTTCTGAGATACCGCCGCGCCCTTGGCCAGCACATCAAGCACCTGCCAGGACGAAGTGCCGGGTGCGAATTGGTACACGCCGGCCTGGACGGAGCGGTCGAGGCGCCGTACCCGGGCAATGACGCGGAACACCCGCCGGTTCGAGATGACGCCGTGGGCCGCGAGCGTATCGGTCACCGCGGCGAAGGAGGTGCCGGGCGGGACGGTCACTCGTTCGTCCCGGGCATTGGTTCCACGGCAGCCGGCCGCGGCGAGGAGCAGGGCCACGCCCGCGGCCGATAGCGGGCCTAGGGGCCAAGGCCGGGCAGATCGTCCCGCCGAGCTCACCGCTCACCCTCGCGGCGGCGGCGAGCCTCGAGGTAGTGCTGCAGCACCACCGCGGCGGCGAGCGCGTCTACATCCTCCTTCCGCCTGCGGGTCGAGCCGCCCTGCTCCCGGATGGCGGCCAGCGCGCGCGCGGTGCTCATGCGCTCATCCCAGAAGTCGAGCGGGAGCCCGGTGCGCCGACCGATCGCATCGGCGATCTCCCGCGCGCCGGCGGCGCTATCGCCTTCGCCGCCGTCGGCCGTGAGCGGCAGGCCAACCACGATGCCGACCGGCGCGTGCTGCGCCACCAGCTCGAGGAAGCGGGGCATGGGGAATCGCTTGCCTGGGCGGCGCACCAGCGTCTCGAGCGGCGTGGCGATGACCTGGATCTCATCGCTGAGCGCCAGCCCGATCCGCACGTCGCCCCAGTCCACGGCGAGCAGGCGGCCCAGGGGAGGAAGCATGGGGGGAATGGTAAGGCCGGTCGCACGATAGGGACACGAGGGCGATGCGGGCTGGTCGTACATCGGCTCGCCCTTCCCGCCCCCTATCGCCTTATCGCCTGATCGTCCTCACTGCGCCATCGTCGCGAAGAACTCCTTGTTGTTCTTGGTCCGCTTCATACGCTCGAGCAGGAACTCGAGCGCCTCGACCGGCGGCATGTCGGCCAGGAAGTTCCGCAGCAGGTATACCCGGTTGAGCTCGTCCTTGTCCATGAGGAGCTCTTCCTTGCGGGTGGAGGTCTTCTGGATGTCGATGGCGGGGTAAATGCGGCGGTCGGCCAGACGGCGGTCGAGCACCAGCTCGGAGTTGCCCGTGCCCTTGAATTCCTCGAAGATCACCTCGTCCATGCGGCTCCCGGTGTCCACCAGGGCCGTGGCGATGATGCTGAGGCTGCCGCCCTTGTCGATGTTCCGGGCCGCGCCGAAGAACCGCTTGGGCTTCTGGAGGGCGTTGGCGTCGACGCCGCCCGACAGGATCTTGCCCGAGTGCGGCACCACCACGTTGTGCGCCCGGGCCAGACGGGTAATCGAGTCGAGCAGGATGACCACGTCGCGCCCGTGCTCCACCAGGCGCTTGGACTTCTCGATCACCATGTCGGCCACCTGCACGTGGCGGTCGGCCGGCTCGTCGAAGGTGGAGGAGATCACCTCCGCCTTGACGTTCTCCTCCATGTCGGTGACTTCCTCGGGCCGCTCGTCGATCAGCAGTACGATGAGCACCACCTCGGGGTGGTTCTCGCTGATGGCGTTGGCCAGCTTTTGCATCAGGATGGTCTTGCCGGCCTTGGGCGGGGCCACGATCAGCGCGCGCTGCCCCTTGCCCAGCGGTGCCAGCAGATCGACCACCCGCATGCTGAGGTCGCCGTTCTTCCGCTCGAGCCGAATGCGGGCATCCGGGTAGCGCGGGCGCAGGTTGTCGAACGCGATCCGGTGCTTGGTCTTCTCCGGCTCTTCGAAGTTGACCTGCTCCACCTTGAGCAGGGCCAGATATCGCTCGCCCTCCTTGGGCGGGCGGACCTGCCCCATGACGGTGTCGCCGGTGCGCAGGTCGAAGCGCTTGATCTGGCTGGGGGAGACGTAGATGTCGTCCGGCCCGTAGAGGTAGTTCCAGTCCTGGCTCCGGAGGAACCCGTAGCCTTCGGGCAGAATCTCGAGCACGCCCTCGCCCCGGATGACGGTGTCCGAATCGAGGAGCGACTGTTCGATGCGGAAGATGAGATCCTGCTTCCTGAGGCCGGAGTAGTTTGAAATGTTCAACTGCTCAGCCAGCGTGTGCAGCTCCGCAACCGATTTCTGCTTCAGCTCAGCGATATCCACGGACGATACTCCAGAGGGACGAGGCCGGCCGACGATGCGACGGGCGGTGGGATGAAATGAACGTATGAACCCTTATGTCAGGCTGGATAATGGTCTAGGTGACTGTAGGTGCGATGTATGAGTGGCCCCGGGACCGGAGCTGGCGGTGCATGAGGTGTGACGGGGAGTTTCCTGCCGACCCAAGAAGCAATTCAACATAGAGTGTCAGGTATAAGCCGTCAAGAGGGGGGCGGTGCATTGCATAACTTGCAGCGCCGTACGATGTTTGAACACTACAGCACTCCATCCGGAGGTACTGCGATGACGGCTCAGCCATACCGGTTCGGCTCCGCTGCCGCCACCCGGGACCCCGTCGTCCACGAACTTGCCCCCCTCCGCCTGTCCGACCAGCTCATCGCCATCCACCTGAAGGTCCGCCGGGAAGACGACGGGACCTGGCGTGCCCGACTGCGTTTCATCGACCCTGAGTTGGTGGCCCGTGAGACCGCCGAGATCTTCTGCGCCGACTCGGAACCCCAGCTTTGGGAGTCGGTCCGCACGCTGCCGCAACATCACCTGCGGGCGTTGTACCTGTCGCTGGCCTAGATCACATGTCGGACGCCGACCGGCTCAGCAGGCTGCGACACGACCTGTCCAATCCGCTCTCGGCCCTGTTGGCCGAGACCCAGCTCCTCCTGCTCAACGAGCCGGAGCTCGACCCGGGGACGGTGACGAGCCTGCGGGAGATCGAGGCGCTGGCGATCCGGATGCGGACGATGCTGCGCGAAATCTGAGGCCGCTCGCCAGATAACCGGCCAGCAAGGCCAGGCTGAGGGCGCTCGCCGCCAGGCGAACCTCCAGGCTGTACCCCCCGGCCGAGATGAACCCCTCGATCAGACCAGCAACCACCAGCAGCACCCCGGTGGCGCCGACCATGCGAACGGCCACCCTTCCGCTTACTACCAATGCATCAGCCCGGCTGAGAGTTCCGGGTGCGACGATCGAGCGCCCCAGTAGAAACCCTGCCGCGCCCGCCACCCAGATGGCGAACAGCTCGAGCAGGCCGTGGCCCAGGATGAAGGTGAGCAGGTAGTCGAGCAGCCCGACATTGGCGAAATGGCCGGCAAAGGCGCCAATGGCGAGCCCGTTGTAGGCCAGCAGGATCAGCGACCCCACCCCCACGAAAACCCCGCCCGCGAAGCAGGCCACGGCTACCCGGACGTTGTTGGTGATGATCCCCGATGCCATCAGGGCGCGGTCTTCGGTCGCCACGGTGACATAGCCCTGTCCCGCCGCCTTTCGCGCGCGCCCGGCCTCGGCCCGCCGGAGCATCACGTCCGGAATCAGCTCGGCGGCGAGCGCCGGGCGCTCGTGGAGCACCATGAATCCGGCCGCCGCCGGCACGATGAAGGTCAGGAATGCCACCAGCACGTAACCCCGGGCTTCGATCACCGCCGCGGGGCACTCGCGCGCCAGGGCAATCCACAGCCGGCCCCAGGTGCCCCGGTCGTCGCGATAGAGCGCGTTGTGGCCGGCCGCCGCCAACCGTTCCAGGCGGCCCAGGATGGCGGGGTCGGCCCGATAGGTCCTGGCGCGCGCCAGGTCGGCGGCCACCTCCCGGTAGCTGGCCGCGAAGTCGGGCAGCTCGTGGGAGGCGAAGCTGTCCAGGCCGTCGCGCGCCGCCCGCTCGGCGAGTCGCTCGAACCGGTCCCACCGGACTCCCTTCTGGGCGGCGAAACGGGTGCCGGCCCCGGCAGCACCACGCGCCGCCAATCCCCCTTGCCTGCGGGCCAGCTCGGCGGCGTGCAACCCGAGCAGGTGGGCCAGGTCGCTCTGCCCCGGCGTCGCCGGATAGTCGGACAGACGGGCCGCGAGACCGCGCGCAAGCCGGGCGCGGGCGGCGGGCTCGAGCTGCGGCTGGCGGGCGGCGAACTGCGACAGCAGGCGGAACTCCTCGTCGTCGAGCTCGGGAATGGACGGCGTGTCGTCGGCCAGGGGGACCGCGGCGACCGTTCCTGGAATCTCGTGCGGGCGGTCGCGCGCGACGATGGTGCCGGCCACCAGATCGCCCAGGCGTTTGCCGCGCGGATGAAAGGCTACCAGCAGGAGCCCGATCAGGTAGGGCGGTGGGAGAGCGTCGGCAATGCGGAGCAGATTGCGCGCGGCGGCGGCGCCGAAGCTCACGGCGTGGCCGGTGTCCATCACCACTCGTATCCCGACGATACGCTTCCCGGGCGTCTGCCCGCGCCGCAGTCCCTCGAACAGGATGAAGTACCCGTTCCACACCACGAAGCCGCCGAGCACCAGGACGACGGACCCGACCCGGCCGAAGGTGATGCCGTAGCCCGACAGGATCGTGAGGAGCAGCAGGAGCGCCAGGGCCGACCCTATCAGGATCAGCATGTCGAGCACCGCCGCGAGCGCGCGGCTCCCGATGCCCGCGATCTCGAGGTCGAGCACCACGTGCTCGGGGGTCTCGATCTCCAGATGCTGCCGGTAGTCGGGAGGTGTCGTCGGGAAGACGGGGGCGGGCATGCTGCGATTGTAATATCTTTTCGGCCATGACGCCTCCCATGCTTCGCCCCCTCAGCGTGGGCGAGATCCTCGACACCTCGTTCTCCCTGTACCGCCGCCACTTCGGCGCGCTCGCGACAGTGTCCCTGGTCTGTACCGGGCTGCCGCTGGTCCTCCGGCTGTTCGTGGAGGCGGCGGGCGGCCTGTTCGCGCACCTGACGCTCGCGCTGGCGTACTTCCTGAGCCTCGTCGTCCTGAGCCTGATCGCGACCGGCGCCACGGTGTTCATCGTGTCGGAGAGCTATCTCGGCCGGCCGCTCAGCGCCCGCGAGGCGCTCATGCGCGCCACTCCGTACATGGGCCGCATCCTCATCGCCTCGCTGCTCATGGCGCTGGTGATCGGGATGGGATTCCTGCTGATCGTTTTCCCCGGCGTCATCCTCGCGGTCGGGCTCGCGGTCGCGATCCCGGCGGTGGTGCTCGAATCGGGTCGGAGCGCGAGCGGGGCGCTGTCCCGATCCTGGGAGCTCACCCGGGGCTCCCGCTGGCGGATCTTCGGGCTTGGCATCACCCTGTTCGTGCTGCTGTATGTGCCCGTGCTGGCGATCAGCGGGATGGTCGCGGTGCTGCTCCCCGGCGGCTCGGCCGCCGCCTTTGGTCCTTCCTCCACCGCGACCATCGTCGCGCTCGCCATCGGTGGAGTGATCCAGCTGTTCATCTATCCGCTCTTCTACTGCGTGCTCACCGTGACCTACTACGATCTCCGGGTGCGCAAGGAAGGGTTCGACCTGGAGCTGCTGGCGTCGTCGCTGCAGACGGCCTGACCCGGTGAACGCCGCGCCTGCCGCGGGCGACTCCACGGCCGCCGCGCTCCGCGCGGTGCTGGACCGGGTGTACGCGGCGCCGGCCTACCGCTGGGCGGAGGAGCCGCCGGTGCTCCGGCTGGTGCGCGATTGGTGGCACCGTCTGACCGACTGGCTCGAGGGCCTCCGGCTGGGCAACCCGTTCGCTTTCCGCCTGTTCGTGTTCGCACTGCTCATCGTGCTGGCGCTGGTGCTGGCGCACGGCCTGTGGACCGTGTGGCGTACCCTGAGGGGCGCGGCCTCGCCAGAAGAGGTCGACCGGGCGCCGAGGGCCGGGGAGCCGCGGGATGCCGCGTGGTACTATCGGGAGGCCGATCGCGCGGCGAGTCAGGGGCGGAGGGCGCAGGCGCTGCAACTGGCCTTCGTCGGTCTCGCGCTCACGCTGGAAGGCCAGGGGCTGCTGCGGTACCACGGCAGCAAGACGCCGGCGGAGTGCGTGCGGGAGGCCCGGCTCGCCGGCCCCGATCGCGAGCGGCTCCGGGCGCTGGTCGGCGCGCTTTACGCCCACACCTTCGGTGCGCGCCCGCTGGAGGCGGAGGAGTACCGCCACTGGCGGGAGGACATCGCCCGGCCCTGGCATGCGCCAGCGCACTGAGCTGGCCCTCGGCACGGGCATCGTGTTGGTGCTTGGCGTGACCGCCGGGCTCATCGGCGTCCAGCGCGGCCGCCTGTCGGACGCGGATCCGCGGCGCTCGACCTTCCTGGCGGGGCCCTCGGGCGCGCGTGGGTTCGCGGAAGCGCTGGGCCGGTTGGGGGTGGCCGTGCAAGCCTTCCGCCGGCCGATCGGGTCGCTCGACAGCGCGGCGGCGGGCGCGCTCACCGCCTTCCTCGATCCTTCAGTGGCGCTGAGCGCCCGCGAGGGCCAGCAGGTGGCCGGCATACCCGGAGACGTCCTGGTCGCCGGGGTGCGCGCGAACACGGCGCTCAGGTGTCTCGGGTGGGAGGTGACCTCCCCGATCCACAACTCGGCGGCGATCAAGCCGCCGCCCGGCGGCGAGGCTCGCCCATTTCCCCGGCCCCGGGCGGTGCTGCTCCAGCGCGACTCGGCCGATGCGGTGGACTCTGCCAGCGCGGAGGACGATGCGCCGGTGCGATGCACCGCCCCCGCGGCGGCGACCGTGGACACCCTGCTTCGCACTACCGACGGGCGGCCGGTGGCGGTGCGGCTCGGGCTCCAGGACGGACGCACCGCGACCCTGGTGGCCGACGGCCGTCTGTTTACCAATCGCGCCCTGCGGGAAACAGCGGCCGGCCCCTTCGTGCTCGGACTGGTCGTGCCGCGCTATCGACGAGTGGTGGTGGACGAGTATCACCACGGATTCAATGCTTCGCGGAGCCTCAGCGGCGCCACGCTCGACTGGACGTTCCGCTCGCCGTGGGGCTGGGCGATCCTCCAGCTCGCGGGCGTGGGAATGCTGGCTCTGCTCGCGTCGGGCGTGCGGTTCGGGCCGAGCCGGACCGGGATCGAGCGGCGCCGCCGCTCGCCACTGGAGCACGTACGCGCTCTGGCCACGGCGCTGGCCGCCACGCGAGGGCACGACGTGGCGGTGCGGCTCATCGTTCAGGGCCTGCGCCGCCGGCTGTCCGTCACCGACCGGCGCGCGCCGGGCGAGGTCGGACGTTGGCTCGACGGCCTTGAGCCCGCGGTTCGATCTCCCGCCGGACGAGCCGCGCTCACGACCCTCACCGCCGTCACCCGGCGACCCGCCTCCGCCGAAGACGTGCTGCACGCGGCCGATGCCGTCGAAACGCTGTGGGAGGAGCTGACTCCGACATGACCGCCCGCCCGATCCCGCTCGATCCCGAGGAAGCCGCGGCCGGCGCGGCCGCCGCCGCGCATCTGGTGGAGGCGTTGGGCCGCGTCGTCCTGGGGCAGCCGGCAGCCGTGCGTGAAACCGTCGCGGCGCTCCTGGCCCGTGGACACGTGCTGCTGGAAGGCGTACCCGGCACGGCCAAGACACTCCTGGTGCGCACCCTGGCCCTCGCGCTGGGGCTCGAGTTCCGCCGGATCCAGTTCACGCCGGACCTCATGCCCTCCGACATCACCGGCGTGAACCTCCTCACCGGCCCGGGCGAGTTCAGCTTCCGCCCCGGGCCGATCTTCGGCGACCTGGTGCTGGGCGATGAGATCAACCGCGCGCCGGCCAAGACCCAGGCCGCGCTGCTGGAGGCGATGCAGGAGCGCCGGGTGACGGTCGATGGCACGTCGCATGAGCTGCCGGACAGCTTCACCGTGTTCGCCACGCAGAACCCCATCGAGTTCGAGGGCACCTATCCGCTGCCGGAAGCCGAGCTGGACCGGTTCGTGGTGAAGGTACTGGTGGGCTACCCCGAGGAGCCGGTGGAGCAGGGGATCCTGCAGCGCGTCCTCGGCGGATTCGAAGCGGACATTCCGGCCAGCTACGGCGTGTCTCGCGTGACCGAGGCCAGCGATCTGGCCCGGCTGCGGGAGGCGGCGCGGCGGGTGCGGGTCGAGCCGAGCCTGGTCGCTTACATCACCGCGATCGTTCGCGCCACCCGGACCTCGCCGGTGCTGACGCTCGGCGCCTCGCCCCGCGGCAGCGTGGCGCTGCTCAAGATGGCGCAGGCGGCAGCGCTGCTCGAAGGCCGTTCTTACGCGGTGCCCGACGACGTGAAGGAGCTCGCCACCGCGGTGCTGCGGCATCGAGTGGCGGTTGCGGCGGAGCTCGAGCTGGAAGGCATCACCGCCGACACCGCGCTCCGCGGCATCATCGAAAAGGTGGAAGCGCCGCGGTGATCCCGATTCCGACCCGCCGCTGGCTGGTGGGCGCCGCCTTCCTGGCGGTTGTGCCGCCGCTCGCGCTGGTTCGCCCGTGGGCGGCGGGGCTGCTGCCGGCGCTCGACCTGCTGTGGGTGGGGGCTCTGCTGATGGACTGGCTCGGTGCGGCCCGTCCGCGCGCGCTGACGATCACGCGGGACCCGCCGGCCGCGTTCGGCATGGGCCGGACGGCGACGGTGCGCTACCGCTGGCGTCATTCCGGGCAACGACCGCTCACGCTTCAGGTGCGCGAGGCGCTGCCCGCACCGCTCGGCGGGGCCGAGACGCCCACCCGGCGGCTCCGGGTCCCGCCCGGCGACGGCCTCGATGAACGGCTCGAGCTGATGCCACTCCGCCGTGGCGCGGGCAGCGGCGGTACCATGGCGGTGCGGGCCCTGGGCCGCCTCGGCCTGGCGCTGCGCCAGGAAACGGTCACGCTGCCGTGGTCGGCAACCGTATACCCCACCGTGCCCGACACGGCGCTCCGCGCGCTGCCTCTGCAGGTCACCCGGCGGCGGGAGGCCGGCCTCCGTGCCATCCGCCGCCCCGGCGAAGGGCGCCTGTTCGAGGGGCTCAGGGAATGGGTGCCGGGCGACGACACCCGGGTGATCGACTGGAAGGCCACCGCGCGGCGGGGCAAGCCCATCGCGCGTCAGTACGAGGATGAGCGGCGGCAGCAGGTGCTGCTGGTGATCGATGCCGGCCGGCTGCTCACGGCGGAGGTGAACGGAGTTCCCCGACTCGAGGCGGTGATCGTGGCCGCGCTGCAGCTCGCACGCGCCGCCGTGGAGCACGACGACAACGTGGGCCTCATGGTGTTCGCCGACGTGGTCCAGCGCTACGTAGCGCCGGCGCGCGGCCGCCGCGGGCTTCGCGCGGTGCTCGAGGGGCTGGCGCACGCCGAGGGCCGGCTGGTCGAGTCGGACTATCCCGCCGCGTTTCGCTATCTGGCGGCCCGCAACCGAAAGCGAGCCCTGACCGTGCTGTTCACGGATGTGGTCGACCGGACGGCGAGCGACGCGCTGGTGGCCCATGCGGCGAGCCTTCGACCGCGCCATCTGCCGCTGGCCGTCACCCTACGCGACCCCGCCCTCGAAGCGCTGGCGGCGCGCCGCCCGGCGAGCGCCGCCGACGCGTTCGAGCGGGCGGCCGCCGAGGAGCTGTTGGGGGCGCGGGATGCGGCGCTGGCGGAAATGCGGGGACGGGGGGTGATGGTGCTCGATGTGCCGCCGGCCTCGGCCGGCGAGGCTGTGGTGGCGCGGTATCACGGACTCAAGCGGAGAGGGATGCTGTAGGGATCGCGGTCGCAGGCCACAAGCCTATGGGCGGTACTTCGGGGGAGATAATCCCATGACCTGCAACCTACGGCCGCGACCCGGGTGAGACAGGCCACAGCGCAGCATAATCGATGCTGTATTGTAACTACAATGTCAACAGGCAACCGGTTCGCCGGATTCGCGAAGACTACCGCCCGTGCGGCAGGGCACGCCGGCACCTTCGGCGTGGCGGTCGTAATCGTGCTGATCTGGGCCGCCACCGGCCCGATCTTCCACTTCAGCGATACCTGGCAGCTCGTGATCAACACGGGCACGACCATCGTCACCTTCCTGATGGTCTTCCTGATTCAGAATACCCAGAACCGGGACAGCGTGGCCATGCAGGTCAAGCTGGACGAGCTGCTGCGCGCGCTCAAGGGCGCCGAGACGGCCATGGCCGATCTGGAGGACCTCACGGAGACGGAGCTGGACGCGTTCAAGGAGCACTATGCCCAGCTGGCCGCGGCCGCGCGGAAGAGAATGCGGTCCGAAGGGCGGCTGCCCTTCGCGGACGAATCAACCGACACGCATGCCGAACGGGCGCGCCGGGAAAAGAAGGCCCGCACCGACTAGGCGGAAAGCGGCAACCCCGCCGGGTCGGGAAACGCCGCGACGAACGCCTCGACCGCTTCGGGGTCCAGCTGGGTACCCGCCACCCGGCGGAGCTCGTCCACGGCGGCGTCGGGCGGGCGCGAGTCGCGGTAGGGCCGCTCGGTGGTCATGGCATCGAAGGCATCCGCCACCGCGACGATGCGCGCCTCGATGGGGATGTTCTCGCCCCGCAGCCCGTCCGGAAATCCCCGCCCATCCAGCCGTTCGTGATGCGATCGCACGATGCGAAGCACGTCGGGCGACTCCTGGGCCAGCGGCAGCAGCATGCGCTCGCCCAGCGCGGGATGCTCGCTGATCTGGCGGAACTCGTCCGCGGTGAGCAGGCCCGGCTTGTGGAGCACCGATTCACGGGTGCCGATCTTCCCGATGTCGTGCAGCTCCCCGCCGAGGCGGATGCCATCGAGACTGTGTCCCGCAAACCCGAGCCGGCTCGCGGTTCCGACCGCGTACTGGCTCACGCGGATCGAATGGCCGCGCGTATAGGCGTCCTTCGCCTCGAGCGCGCGGGCCAGCATCTGCACGCCTTGAAGGAAGAGCTCCTGGATACGCTGGGCCTGCTCCCGAACCTGGCGCTCGAGGTTTTCCTGGTAGAACCGGTTCTCGAGCACGAGCGCGCGCTTTTCGAGCACCCGGGAGACCCGGGCCTGGAGCTCGCTGACGGAAATGGGCTTGAGCAGGAAGTCGGCCGCGCCCTTGTGCAGGCAATCGACGGCGGTGGTCGTCTCGCTCATGCCGGTGAGCATGATGACCGACGTGTCGGGATATTGCCGCCGCACCGCGTCGAGCAAGCCGATGCCGTCGAGCTCCGGCATCCGCATGTCCGAGATCACCAGCGGGGCCTCGCCGATGCGCTCGAGCACGCCCAGGGCCTCGCGGCCGCTGCCGGCCTCGAAACAAGTAAAGCCCTGGGCCTGAAGCATGCGGACGAGCGACCGGCGGACGCTGGGCTCGTCATCGACGATCAGGCAGTTGGCGGAGCCCGCGGTGACGGGCTGCGCGGCCGGAAGATCCGACATGTGTGCTGGTCAGTCCGAGGTGGGGGGATGGATGCCACGAACATCCATTCGCTTACAGACTAACACGGGTGACCCGGGAATGTCCATCGGCCCGCTGCCGCACCGGTCCCGCGCCGACTACATTTGCGAGCGTCCCGCCAGAGGAGGCTCAGTGGCCGGCGTTCAAGCCCGTCTGCGCTCCGAGCACCAGCGCAAATATCCCGATCTCACCGCGTCCGTCTGGTACGATGTGGCGCCGATCTTTCCCGGCGTCACCCAGCGGATGGTCAACATGGCCGGCGAGCGGCTGTGCCGGCTGGCCACGCCGCGTGGGTTCCTGATTCTCCGGGCCGACCACCTCGAATTCCGTCCCGTGCCCGAAGACAGCCCGACGGCGGAAGCAGGCTCCGCGGTGTCCTAGCCGGCGCCCACGGCGGTGCGGGCCGGCATCATGTCCAGCATCTCACGGACCTTCCTGGCCAGCCCGTCGGGCGTAAACGGCTTCTGCTGAAACGGCGCGCCCGGCTCCAGCAGCCCACGCTGGATGACATCCTCACCCGTATATCCCGAGATGAACAGCACCGGCAGGGATGGCCGCAGTCCGGCCAGCCGCCGCGCCAGCTCTCGCCCGCCCATCTCCGGCATGACGACGTCGGTAATGACCAGATCGACGCCGGCGGGCGCGTTCTCCAGCTGGCGGAGCGCGTCGGTCCCCTGGCGGGCCTCGATGACCCGGTAGCCGCGCTCCCGCAGGCTCCGGCTGGCCAGCGACCGGACCAGATCCTCATCCTCGACGATGAGGATGGTCTCCGCGCCGCCTCGGGTGGCCGGCGTGCGGTCGGCCGGGAGCGACGGAGTGTGGACGGTGCTCACCCGAGGCAGGTAGATCTTGAACGTGGTGCCCAGGCCGGGCTCGCTGTACACCCACACGAAACCGTCGCTCTGCTTCACGATGCCGTAAACCGTGGAGAGTCCAAGACCGGTACCCTGGCCGACCGGTTTGGTGGTGAAGAACGGCTCGAAGATCCGGGCCTGAACGTCGCGATCCATACCCACGCCGGTATCGCTCAGGCTGAGCTGGATGTACGCGCCCCGTGGCAGCGTCACGCCGTCGTGCCGCTGGGCGTAGGCATCGCCCAGCTCCACGGCAGCCGTGGCGATGGTGACGCGGCCGCGGGATGGCATCGCGTCGCGCGCGTTGAGCATCAAGTTCACCAGCACCTGCTCGAGCTGGCCCCGGTCGGCGCGGATCTGGCCTGCTTCGGGGGCGAGCGCCAGCTCCAGCCGGTGGTCCTCGCCGAGTACCCGGCGGAGCATCTTCTCGAGATCGTGCACCACCGCGTTGATGGAGAGCTCTTCGGGGCGCAGGAACTGCTGGCGCGTGAAGGCCAGAAGCTGGCGGGTGACGTCGGCGGCGCGGGTGCCCGCCTTGATGATCTCGGTGACCTCGTTGCGCCGCGGATCGGCCGGCTCCAGGCTCCGCATCAGGAACTCGCTGAAACCGATCACGCCGGTCATCATGTTGTTCACTTCGTGAGCGACACCGCCCGCCAGTCGTCCCGCCGCCTGCATCCGCTCGGCGCGCCGCAGCTGCTCCTCCACCCGCTTTCGTTCGGTTACGTCGCGATAGATGCCGCGCACCCGCGGCGGCCCGCCGTCGCTCGCGGTGCAGCTGATGTTGCCCTCGAGCGTGAGCGGCGCGCCCGCGGAGGTGAGCAGGACCAGATCCACATGCCCCAGGGTCTCGCCCGCCCGGGCCCGCGCGAGAACCTGGTGATACCGGTCCAGGCTCTCGGGATGGAGCAGCTCGGGCAATCGGCGGGTCGCAAGACTCTCGTCGCTCGAGCCCATGGCCTGGTGCCACGCGGGGTTGACGTACAGAAAGCTGCCATCGAGCGTGGTGGAGCAGACCAGGTCGCTGGCGTTGTCGAACAGGTCGCGGTAGCGGGCCTCGCTCTCACGAAGGGCCTGCTCGGCCTGCTTGCGCTCGCTTACATCGCGCGCGTTGAGGCACACGCCGATCACGGTCCCGTGCTCGTCCACCACCGGCGCGTGGGTGGTCTCGTACCACCGTTCGGTGCCATCCTGGTCCCTCAGGCAGCGCTCGGCGCTCCGCGCCTCGCCGGCCAGGGCCGCGCGGAATGCCTCCGCAGCGCCCGGGATGAATTCGTGGACCCGGTCACCTTCGCGGAGGCGACGGGCGGTGAGGCGGTGGGCCCAAGCCTCCGCCGTGGGGTTCATGGCTTGGATGGTACCGTCCCGACTTACCAGCACGAACGCCTGCAGGCTGGTGTTGAAAATGGCGCGCAGGTTGGCTTCCGACTGCCTCAGCGCCGCTTCCGCTCGAGCCTTCTCGGACCTCGACTGGACCCGCGCCAGCGCGGCCTCGATGGCAGGGCCGATCCGCGCCAGGTTGCTCTTGAGGAGGTAATCCGTGGCCCCGGCCTTCATGCAGCCTACGGCCGTTTCCTCGTTAACCGAGCCGGTCACAATGAGGAAAGGGACGGCCGGCGCGCGCTCGCGCGCGAGGCTGAGCGCGGCCATGCCATCGAATCGGGGGAGCGTGTAGTCGGACAGGATCAGATCGGGGCGGAACTCGTCCAGCGCGCCCAGAAAACCCTCACGGGTATCGACGCAGCGGGCCTGGAAGGGGATGTCGGCCCGCGTGAGCTCGTACTCGACGAGCTCGGCGTCCATGGGCACGTCCTCCAGGATCAGGATCCTGAGCGGTTCGGCGGGCATGAACGAGTCCCTCGGGACAGGGTTCGGCCGACGGCACTGGGTGTCGGTCATGCTCCGCGCTGGCTGGGGTGATCCACCACACAACCTGGCTGCCCCCAAGCGGATAGGGCTGTGACGGCGCTCACAGTACGGAGTTTCGGCATATAATAGGGTAATCCAGCCCATCCCGTACTCGCCAAGCCGTACCGGAGATCCCATGCCCACCGCACCGACGACCGGCAACGGTCGATCTGCGAAGCGCTCAGCTCCCAAGCGTCCTACCGATCCCGAGAGTCTCGATCTCGAACAACTGCTCAGCGTTCTGACCGCCGTCCGGAAAGGCGACTTCTCGGCCCGTATGCCGGTGGCCAAGACCGGGGTGGCCGGCAAGATCGCCGACACGCTGAACGAGATCGCCGAGCTGAATCAAGGCATGGCTCGGGAGTTCGAGCGGGTCAGTCTGGCCGTCGGCAAGGAGGGACGCATCACCCAGCGGGCGTCCCTGGCCGGCGCGGGCGGGTCCTGGGCGGCGTCGGTGGACTCGGTGAACACCTTGATCGGCGATCTGGTCCAGCCGACCAGCGAGGTGGCCCGCGTCATCGGCGCGGTGGCTAAGGGCGATCTGTCTCAGACCATGGCGCTCGACATCGAAGGCCGGCCGCTCATGGGCGAGTTCCTGCGGATCGGCAAGACGGTGAACTCGATGGTGGACCAGCTCAGCTCGTTCGCGTCCGAGGTGACTCGCGTGGCCCGCGAGGTCGGGACGGAGGGCAAGCTGGGCGGGCAGGCACGGGTGAAGGGTGTGGCGGGTACGTGGAAAGACCTGACGGATAATGTGAACTCGATGGCGGGGAACCTCACGGCCCAGGTTCGCAACATCGCCGAGGTCACGACGGCCGTCGCCCGGGGCGAGCTCAACAAGAAGATCACGGTGGATGTGAAAGGGGAAATTCTCGAGCTCAAGAACACCATCAACACCATGGTGGACCAGCTCAACTCGTTCGCCTCGGAAGTGACCCGGGTGGCGCGCGAGGTGGGCACCGAAGGCAAGCTGGGCGGGCAGGCGCGGGTGGCCGGGGTGGGCGGCACGTGGAAGGACCTGACCGACAGTGTGAACTCGATGGCGGGGAATCTGACGGCCCAGGTCCGGAACATTGCCGACGTCACCACGGCGGTGGCCAACGGCGACCTGTCCAAGAAGATCACGGTGGACGTGAAGGGGGAGATCCTCGAGCTCAAGAACACCATCAATACGATGGTGGACCAGCTCAACTCCTTTGCCTCCGAGGTGACCCGCGTGGCCCGGGAGGTCGGGACCGAAGGCAAGCTGGGCGGCCAGGCGCAGGTGAAGGGCGTCGGCGGCACCTGGAAGGACCTGACGGATAATGTGAACTCGATGGCCGGTAACCTCACCGGGCAGGTCCGGAACATCGCCGAGGTGACCACGGCGGTGGCCAACGGCGACCTCTCGAAGAAGATCACGGTGGACGTGCGGGGCGAGATTCTGGAACTCAAGGACACCATCAACACCATGGTGGACCAGCTCAGCTCGTTCGCCTCGGAAGTGACCCGGGTGGCCCGCGAGGTCGGCACCGAAGGCAAGCTGGGCGGACAGGCCCGC
>Ga0308175_100001443_pt1 | contig 16057 bp, 15 predicted proteins | sample PhyCR1_3_FD_203893 | JGI IMG/M metagenome (GOLD analysis project Ga0308175, IMG submission 203893) | Soil microbial communities from UC Gill Tract Community Farm, Albany, California, United States - DLSLS.C.R1 | ecosystem: Environmental > Terrestrial > Soil > Agricultural land | place: USA...
CTGCGCTGGACCGCCCTTCTCTGTTTTCTCATCGTTCTGGGAGGGCTGGCCCCCGCGGGGCGGTCCGCCGCGCGGGGCGAGAGCCGCCCCAACATCCTGGTCATCATGACGGACGACCAGCGGCTCGATCAGATGCGCGTGCTGCCGAAGACCCTGGCTCTGCTGGGCGCGAAGGGGACCACCTTCGACAACAGCTTCGTCGACGTCTCGCTCTGCTGCCCCTCGCGCTCGACCTTCCTCACCGGGCAGTACGCCCACAACCATGGCGTGCAGGCCAACGGCGGACCGCACGGCGGGTACATCCATCTGGATCATTCGAACACCCTGCCCGTCTGGCTCCAGGAGGCGGGGTACTACACGGCCCACGTCGGCAAGTACCTCAATAACTATGGGGTGGATTCCCCCGCGCCGCCGCCGGGGTGGTCGCGCTGGTTCGGGCTGATCGACCCTTCGACCTACCGGATGTACGGCTACAGGGTGAGCGACGGCGGCACGCCGGTGTCCTACATGGAGTCGCCGAAGGACTACCAGACGGACGTGCTGGCCGCGAAGGCCGAGGAGATCCTCCGCTCGCGGGCGGGCACGGGCCAGCCGTTCTTCCTCACCGTGGCGCCGATCGCGCCGCACCTGGAGCGGCTCGGCCACCGCCAGACGCCCCCGCGCGCGGCTCCCCGCCATCGGGGCAGGTTCGCCACCGAGCTCCTGCCGGCCGAGGCCTCCTTCAACGAGGGGGACATGACGGACAAGCCCGCCCACGTCCGCGGCCTCCCACCGTTCACTCCGGAGAGACGGGCGCTGATCACGGAGACCTACCGCGCGGAGCTCGCCTCGCTGCTGGCCGTGGACGACCTCGTCGAGCGCCTGGTCAAGGTCCTCGACGCGACCGGGCAGCTCGACCGCACGGTGATCCTCTTCACCTCGGACAACGGCTTCTTCCTCGGCGAGCACCGGATCCTCGAGGGAAAGTACCTCCCCTACGAGGAGTCGATCCGCGTGCCTTTGATCATTCGGGGTGGCGGCTTCCCGGCCGGAGCCCATGTGGCGCGGATGGTCTCGAACGTCGATCTGGCGCCCACGATCGTGGCGCTCACCGGCGCCAAGGCGCGCCGGACGATGGACGGCCGGCCGCTGCTGCCGCTCGCCCTCGATCCCAATCAGGGGAAGGACCGGACCCTGCTGATCGAGGGGTACGGTCAGGGGAAGGGCAAGCCGCCGTTCACCGCGGCGCGCGATCCGCGCTGGTTCTACGCCGAATACAAGAACGGCGACCGCGAGCTCTACGACCTCCAGAGCGATCCCGCCGAGCTGCGCAGCCTCCACGCGGACCCCGCGTCGGCGGCCGTCCGCCAGGACCTCGCCAAGAGGCTGGCCCGGCTGCGGACCTGCTCGGGAGCCTCCTGCCTCTAGAGCAGGAGCCATCCCCACCACCGGCGGCTCTTCCGAAGCAGCCGGTGGAGATGCCTCCAGAAGGCTTTGCGGTGCAATTGGCGCAACCGGCGTAAGGCTCTCATCACGGTGCTCTGGTAGACGGACAGACGGCATAAGATTCGGTGCCCAAGGGGGATTTGAATGCGCGACGGATATCCGCTGGTCGAGCTGCACCGCCATCTGGACGGCAACGTCCGCATCGGGACCGTGCTCGACCTCTGCCGGCAACACGGCCTGGAGCTGCCGGCCTGGACGATCGAGGAGCTGCGCCCGCACGTCCAGATCCTCGAGCGCGAGCCGAGCCTGGTGCATTTCATCGCCAAGTTCGAGCTCCTGCGGCGGGCGATGGTGGACTACGACGCCGTGCGGCGGATCGTGCGGGAGAACCTGGAGGACGCGGCGCGCGAGGGGATCGACTACATCGAGCTGCGGTTCAGCCCGTATTTCATGGGCGAGACGCACGGGCTCGACCCCTTCGGGGTGGTGGACGCCGTCTGCGACGCGCTGGAGGAGGGGCGGGGGACGATCCCGGTGAAGGCGAAGCTGATCGGCATCATCGCCCGCAACTACGGGCCGGAGATCGGACGCATCGAGCTGGCGGCGGCGATCCGCGGCCGGGAGCGCGGCGTGGTGGCGCTCGACCTCGCGGGGGATGAGGCCCATTATCCCGGCGAGCTGTTCGTCCGCCACTTCCAGGAGGCGCGGGAGGCCGGCCTGCGCACCATCGCCCACGCCGGCGAGGCGGCCGGCGCGGAGAGCGTCCGCCAGGCGGTGCTGGGGCTGAAGGCCGAGCGGATCGGCCACGGCATCCGGGCGATCGAGGACCCCGCGGTGCTCGACCTGCTCGCCGAGCGGAGGATCCCGCTGGAGGTCTGCCCCACGAGCAACCTGCACACCAGCACCGTGCGGGACTACCGCTCGCACCCCCTGCCGGCCCTGCTGCGCCGGGGGATCCGCTGCACCTTGAACACGGACGACCCGAGCATCAGCGGCCTCGACCTCGCCCATGAGTACCGGGTGGCTTCCGAGGAGCTGGGCCTCTCGGCGGCGGAGATCCGGCGGATGCAGGAGACCGCCGTCGAGGCTGCCTTCCTGGCGCCGGAGGAGCGGGCGGAGCTGCCCGGGCTCTCCTGATAGACTTCGGGACGATCTCAGCAAGGAGGGAGAGACAGGATGGCGAAGAACGGCATCGACCTTTCGAAGCTCTCGATCGAGGAGCTTCAGACCCTGGCGCGGGACATCGAGACCGAGATCGTGACCCGCCGCGCGGCCGAGAAGGAGCGCGTCCTCCATCAGATGCGGGAGCTGGCGGGGAGCCTCGGCATGACGTTGGAGGAGCTGCTGCGGGAGGAGCGGGGCGCCGGCGCGGTGGTGCCGCCGAAGTACCGCCACCCCGACAACCCCGGCCTCACCTGGTCGGGTCGCGGGAAGCGGCCCACCTGGGTCAACGAGGCGCTCGCCTCCGGCAAGACGCTCGACGACCTCGCGGCTTCTTAACCGGTATACGAATCGTCCTGCTCGATCTTCGACAGGACCCAGTCGAACTCGCCGCTGGTGATCTTGGCGCCGCAGTGCTCGCACTGGCCGGCCATGTTGACGTCGAGCGGCGCGCCGCAGTTGGGGCAATTCTTGTCGGCCCGCGGCGCGCCCTTGACGTTGGCGCCGCGGATCAGCGTCCAGTATTCCGAATAGAAGCGGTCGTGCTTGGGATCGCCGGTGACCACGTCCCCCGTGGCCTGGCGGACGGTGTAGTCGCGCCCCGAGCCCCAGAGGCGGACGGTCAGCGCGTCGTAGTGGCGGTCGCGCACGATCTTGACCGTCTTCCACTCGACGATTCGCATCCCCTCCAGGACGTTGCGCAGCCCCTGCTTCTCGTAGGCGGTGATCCAGTACTGGAGGTAGTCGAAGAGGCCGTCCGAGACGTACGGCCGGGCGCCGCCGAGATCCCGGCGGGACCACGCGGCGTTGAGCTCGCCGTAGATGAGCTGCAGCCGGGCGTTGAGGGCCTCGGTGGTCACGCCGGGATCCTCGCGCACCAGCTCGGCCCAGCGGGCGCTCAAGCGTGGGTGGAAGACGGTCGGCCAGTTCGTCCCCACCTCCTGGACGTCGGAGGTGAGGGCGGGGGGGCGCTCCTCCATCCGGATCAGGTCGATCGACTCGACGCTCCAGTCGAAGCGGCCGCCCGAGACCACCTGGCCGCAGTACTGGCAGCGGTCCCCCCCCTCCGGCCCGAACGGCGCGCCGCAGTTGGGGCACTGGAAGGAGAGCGCCTTCTCCGGCGGCTTGCTCTGCACGGTGGCGTCGCGCTCCAGGCGCCAGCGCTCCTCCACATAGTGCGTGTGCTCGGCCCCCGGTTTTTCCACCGGAAGGCCCACCGTCATGTTGGCCTCGAATTCGAGCGTCACCACCTCGCGCGGCGGCGGGCCGCCCGGCGCGGCGTTGGTGGCCGGAGGGATCGACAGAGCCACGACCCGCATGGCGCCGACCACCACGTTCGAGACCGGCGCGCCCACCGGCCGCCGCTGGGCGAGGTGGCTGCGGGAGGCCGCGGAGAGATAGGGGGACAGCGCCTCCAGGTCCCGCTCGCTGGAACGCGCCTCGTGGGCGCGGGCGAAGAGGGCGTAGGCGAAGTCCTCGAAGAGGACCACCGAGAATTCGGGATCGAGCGTCCGCAGGCCGTCCAGGTCGCGCGAGGCCTGCGGCGCGGGGGGCTCCTTGGGGGGCGCCGAGTCCCAGCTCTGCCCCTTCGCGGTGGCGTGCCTCTTCTGATACTGGACGAAGGCGTAGATCAGCACGATCGTCAGCGGCACCCCGATCACCGGATGGTGGAAGAGCAGCCAGAACCAGAGCCGGATCAGCAGCCAGATGAGGCCGCCATCCCCGCCCCCTCCGCCGCTGCCACCACTCCCGCCTCCCGAATAGCTCTGGCCGCCGCCCGCCCGGGCAAGCGCCATCGCGGGCTCCAGCAGCAGGAGCAGGAAACCCATCCAGGGAAGGAGACCGCGCGGCCGCTTCAAGTCAGCACACCTCGTCCGGCAGCTCGTTGATGTCGTCCGCGCCACGGACCAGGGCGGAGCTCAGCAGGGTGGCGAGGCCGCGGATGCGCGCCGCCACCGCGACGCCGTCCTCCTTGTTCCGGACCGCCGTCTCGATCTCCGCCACGGCCCCCTTCCAGCCGTCCATGGCGGCGAGCGCCTCGACCCCCACATCGACCACGAGAGCCGCCTCCCGCTCGAGGACGGAGACGTAGAGGAGGATGCCCGTCCGCCCGGTAGTGCCGTGGACCCGCCGCTCCACGAAGGTGGAGCGGGCCGCGGTCTCGACCCGTTGCCGGCGCAGGGCGAGCGGGGTGAAGCTCCGCCGCAGGCCTGAGCTCCACGCGGCGAGGAGCCCCGCCAGCACGCCGATCACGACGGGGTCGATCAGGATCCAGAGGGGCGCGAAGAGCCAGGGCGAGAAGAGCAGGAAGGCCAGAGCCGCGATCCCCGCCAGGATGCCGAAGAGGAGGTCCGCGTGCAGGTAGGAGCCGGTCCGGTGGCGCACCGCGATCACCAGCTCCGCGCTGCTGCACGACTCCACCGCGCGCACCGCCTCGGAGAGAGCCGTCTTCGATTCAGGGGTGAGAAAGGGCTTCGCCATGGGGATTCCGACCGCGCGGGAGAGTGTATCGCAGCGCCGCCCGCTAGAATCTCACGCCATGACCCTCCCCCACTGGCCCGTCCCCCGGCGCTCCGGCTCCTGGTCCTGGGAGGAGATCCCGCCACTTCCCCCCTTCCAACTCGCCGACGGCGGCGGCGAGGCCGGGCTGCAGACCCGGGTTCGCCTCTGCTGGGACGAGCTCGCGCTCCAGGTCCGCTTCGATTGCATGGATCTCGACGCCTGGGGGACCTTCCGGCAGCGCAACGATCCGGTCTACCAGGAGGAGGCGGTCGAGGTCTTCCTGGCTCCGGGGGAGGCGGCCCCCGTCCGCTACTTCGAATTCGAGGTGAGCCCGCTCGGGACCCTGTTCGACGCCACCATCCACAACCCCACCTCCCGGCGGGCGGACATGACGGGCGATCCCTCCTGGGATTGCCCCGGGCTCCGGTGGGCGGCGGGGCCCGGCACGTCGCGGGAGGACCGGCAGGACTGGTGGGCCTGGCTCGCGATCCCCTGGAGCGCCGTCTCACCGTCCCCGGAGCCGCCGCGGATCTGGCGGGCCAACTTCTACCGGATCGAGCGCCCCCGCGGCGGCGAGCCCGAATTCAGCGGCTGGTCGCCGACCCTCACCCGGCCCGCCGACTTTCACAAGCCGGCGCGCTTCGGATTCCTGGAGCTCGCAGGCGGCGGGAGCAGCCGGTAGACCCAGATGTCATCCTCCTGGTACACCCGTTCCACCTGCCTCCCCTCCCCCGCGGCGAACCGGGCCTCCCAGTCCCGCAGGACCGCCACCCTCCGGGGCGATTCGGCATGGATCACCAGGTGCGAGATCCTCAGCTCCCGCAGCAGATCGAGCCCGTCCTGCTCCGGCACGAAGTGGATCGTCCCCGCCAGGCGCTCGTGCTCCGGCGGCATGTAGCCGCTGTAGCCGTTGGCCAGCGGCTTCCAGTGCGCGGTCGAGTGGTAGATGTACTCGTTCTCCCGCGTGTCGCTGTGGATCGGCAGCTCGATCAGCGCCCGCACCGACGGCTCGCGGGCGATCCAGCGATAGACGGCGGGAAACTCCTCTTCCCGGTCCAGAGGCCGCCACCGGAGCGGCCGCGGCGCGAGCTCGACCAGGAGCCCGGCGCCGAGGAGAGCCACGAGCGCCGCGCGGGACCGGCGGCCGGGCACCTTCTCCCGGAGCAGGTCGATCCCCCGCCCGGCGAAATAGACCAGGGTGAGCGAGACGAAGGCGTAGAAGCGCGCCGGGACCCGCATACCGTTCATCCCCGGAACGACGTGCATCAGCGGCGCGTAGATCCAGGGAAAGGTGAGCGCGAAACAGAGGAGGCCGGAGAGCGCGAGCCCCCTCTCCCAGGGGTCCGGCGGACCCTCCCGGCGGCGCCGCCACCGGCCGGCCGCCCCCACCAGGAAGAGGGCGGTGGGGAGAAAGCCGGCGAACAAGACCCGCTCCGGCTTGTAGAGGGCTCCGAGGGGCAGGCCGGCCCGGCGCAGGAAATTTCTGACCTCGGGACCGAAGTAGAGGCCCTCCCGCGCGGGGCTCAGATAGCTCGCCGGCGTCGCTCCCAGCTCCTGGATCTCCCCCTCGGTGCGCACCAGCCCCAAAGACTGAGAGAATTTCCGGTAGGGCAGGAAGAGGACGGCGACCGCGATCCCGGCGATCAGCGCCACCGGGACGAGGAGGCGGAGCGAACGGAGCGAGAGGATCCCCCGCCCCTCGGCCAGGGCGCGGCTGATGAAGATCGCCAACAGGGGGACGTGGATCATGTAGGCGAGATAGCACCCGCCGGTCACGTGAAGGAGATAGAACGCGAGGAACAGCGCGGCGTTCCGCGCAGTGCGCTCGGCCAGCAGGCGGTCCCAGAACCAGAGCGTCAGGGGGGCCCACTGCGCGATGAGGAGCTGGAGGTGCGCCGTCTGGGTCAGACGGAACGGCGAGAAGGTGTACATCCAGCCCGCCAGCAGGGCCGCCGGCCAGGAGAGGCCCGCCCGGCGGCAGACCCAGCAGACGGCGGCCGCCGTCCCCACGAACGCGGTGAACAGGAGGAAGTTGTAGCCGGCGATGGCGTTGGGCACGACCAGCAGGAACAGGGCGAGCTGCGCCGCCGGCCCTAGAAGGTGGTCGGAGAGGGTGAGCGTTCCGTGAGTGGGATAGAAGAGGTTGGCGTTCCAGAGGCCGGGGAGCCCGAGCCGGATCTGGTGGGCGCTCCACTTGAGGACGTAGAGATTGAACAGCGGATCGTCCAGGCTGGGCACGAGGTGGTCCCCGCCCACGCGCCAGACCGGGCGCAGGTAGATCAGCGTCACGAGCGAGTAGGCCGCCACGATCGCGGCCCACACAAGCCACCGCGCCGCTCCAGAGCGGCCGGGAGAGGCCGGCCTGTTCGGGTCCATTTCAGACAGAGTATCTTTACTCCCGGCCTCGACGCCACTCCCCGCGCATCCATGAGCCCTCGCCCCCCCTTCCGCCTCTCGCCGGCCGCCGCGTCCCGCGCCGTCTGGACGCTGTTCGCCCTCGGTCTCCTCATCGCCCTTGGGCTTCTGGCGTACAGCCAAGTGGCGGGGGACCAGCTCAATCTTCTGGCCCGCGGGTGGCTCCTGGCGGTCAAGGGAAAATGGATCGTCTACGGCAATCCCATGTCCACGGGGGGCAAGGAGCCGGGCGCGCTCACCAGCCTGCTGGTGGGATTGCCGTTCTTCCTCTGGCGGGACCACCGGGCGGCGAGCGCCCTGGTCCTCCTCTTCCACGCCGCCGCCTACCTGATCCTGGACGGCGGGCTCAAGCGCATCCTCTCGCCGTACGAGCGGGTGCTGCTCGCCCTCTTCTACTGGCTCAATCCCTGGCAGCTCTACTTCGCCTCGTTCCTCTGGAATCCCAACTATCTCTATCTGTTCGGCGCCATCCACCTGTGGAGCGCCCTCGTCCAGCGCGAGCGGGCCCGGTTCTGGCCCTCCTTCCTGCACGTCCTGGGGATCGGGCTGGCGTTCCAGATCCACGCCTCCTGCCTGCTGTTGGCCGTGGCCTCGCTCCTGCTCTGGTGGCGCCGCCACCTCCGGATCCATTGGCCGGGCGCCATCCTCGGCGGGCTGGCGGCGGCGCTCTCCCTGATCCCGTGGGCGATCGACGTGATGAGCCAGCCCGCCCTGGTCGAGGCCAAGAAGGGGTTCCCCGGCCGGGGGCTGCTCCTGCTCTTCCCGCTCGCGCGCGGGGTCCTCTATTGGCTACGCTATGCCTCGCTCTCGGTGACGAGGGACATGGCGGCTTTCAACTTCTCGGGCTTCCTCCGCTCGGACCGCTGGCTGGGCCCGGGGCTCACCCTCCTCGCCAAGGTGCTCGACCTCACGGTCGTCATCCCCCTGCTGGCGAACGTCCGGCTCTGGCGGGGCCGAAGGCGCTGGCGGCGGTGGCTCGCCCCGGGCACGACCGGCCGCTCGTGGCTCAAGGGGTACGCCCGGGTCTGCTTCGTGGCGGCGGTGATCGTCTATTCCTTCTCGCCGACGACGATCATGATGTGGCAGGGGCTGATCCTGTTCCAGGCGGCCGTCCTGCCGGTGGTCCTCTGGGGGGGCGCGCTCGGCCGCTCCCGGCTTGCCGCCCGGATGATGCGGTGGACGCGGACGTACGCCGCCGTGGAGATCGTCTTCCTGATCCTGATGGCCCTCGGCGCCGCGCAGTACCGTTGCGGCGGCCACACCGGCAAGGACGGCTTCGGCTTCGCTCTCGCCTACGACAGCCCGATGCTGAAGGATCTCCACATCCAGCAGACCTGCCCCTGGCCGGTGAACGTGCCGGGCGGATGGTGGCCGGATGTGCTGCCGAAGCCGGGGGAGTGAGGAAAGCCGGGGCCGCCCGGGCGGGCGGCCCCGTTCCGGGCAGGACCTACTTCTTCCGCGGCCGCCCCGCCTCCCGCTCCTCGAAGACCGTCTTGTAGAGCAGGCCGGCGACGACGCCGCCGAGGGCCGGGCCGACCAGATAGACCCAGAGGTCGTTGAAGTTGCCCATGGCGACCGCGGGGCCGATGCTGCGGGCCGGGTTGAGGCTGGCGCCGGTCAGCGGGCCCCCCATCAGGATGGCGAGGGTCAGCGTGAGGCCGATCGCGAGGCCGCCCGGGATCGTCGCCTTGCCGCTGATGCCCGCGTTCATCACCGAGTTCACCAGGAAGAAGGTGAGGATCGCCTCGAGGACCATCCCCACCAGCGGCGTGATCGTGATCGCCGTCCCCTTCACGTCGAGCCCTTGCGCGAGCTGGGTGAGGCCGAGACCCGTCCCGGTGCCGCCGAGGACCCAGCGCAGGGTGAGCGCGCCGGCGATGCCACCCACGATCTGGAAGACGATGTAGGAGCCGGCGCGCGCGGTGTCGATCTTGCCCGCCACCCAGACCCCCAGGGTCACCGCCGGGTTGATGTGCGTGCCCGAGATGTGCCCGTAGGCGTAGGCGAAAGCCAGGACCACCAGACCGTGGGCGAAGGCCACCGCCACCAGCCCGGCGTTCAGGGCCCCGGCCCCCGCGCCGATGAAGATCAGCGCGAAGGTGCCGATGAACTCGGCGAGCAGAGACGTCGAGAGCTTGTGGTACATGCAAGACCCTCCTTCTGAATATCAGATGTGATTGAAAACGGCGAGCGGAGTCTATCAGCGGGACCCGGAAATCAGTGCCGCCGCTCCTGCATCTTCTTGATGACCTTCGTGGCGAGGGCGCGCGGGGTGGCGCGGATCGACTGCACCCCCACCTTGTTGATCAGGCCGGGGATGACGACCCGCTTCCCCGCCCGGAACCCCTCGTAGCCGGCGCGGGCCACCGACGCCGCGTCGGCCACCCGCAGGAGCCCCGAGAAGAGCCTGGAATTCTCCATGCCGGCCCGCCGCTGGAACCCGGTCTCGGTGGGGCCCGGGCAGAGCACGCTGACGGTGAGGCCGGTGCCGCCCAGCTCCTCGGCCAGCGCCTCCGAGAAGGAGATCACGTAGGCCTTGGTGGCGTAGTAGACCGCCATCAGCGGCCCGGGCTGGAAGCCCGCCGTCGAGGCGACGTTGAGGACGCCGCCCCGCCGCCGCGCGAGCATCCCCGGCAGGAATCTCTTGGTGAGGTGGGTGAGGGTGACGACGTTGAGCTGCAGCTCCTCCAGCTCCTTGCCGAGGTCGATCTCGACGAACGGCCCGAAGGTCGCGAACCCCGCGTTGTTGACCAGCACGTCGACCGCGACCCCGGCCGCCTCCAGCTCCCGGAAGATCTCCTCCGGGGATTCGGGGGCGGCGAGGTCCTTCGCCAGCGCCCGCGCGGCGACCCCGTGCCGCTCCCGCAGCTCGCCGGCCAGCTCCTCCAGACGCCCGGCGCTCCGCGCCACCAGCACCAGGTCGTAGCCACCGGCCGCGAACAGCCGCGCCAGCTCCAGCCCGATGCCGCCGGACGCTCCCGTGATCAGGGCCGTCTGGCGGCCGCCCCCACCCGTTCCGTCAGCCATGCGCGGATTCTATCTCCAGTTGACTCCTACTGGCCCGCCCCCTTCTCCTCCTTCGGCGCCTCCAGCGCGAACGGCGTCATCTGGATCTTGCTCACGCAGGAGAGGTCGAGCCCCTCCCCCGAGCCCTTCTCGATGAAGTCCTCCTCGATCTTCTCCGTGCAGGGGTCGTCGCCGCCATGGGTGCCCCAGGGGACGAGGATGCGGGTGGCGTGCGTCATGGCCTTGGTGACCCGCGGGCCGAAGTCGGGCGGCGTGACCGGATCGCGCTCGCCGTTCATCACCAGCACGGGGAGGTCCGTATGGATCGCCTCGCTGTGGCCGGGCTCGATCCTGGCGCGCGGCCAGACGCCGCAGGCGGCGGTCTGCTGCTTCACCCGGTAGTCGCCGAGGAAGGTATTGGCGGTGCGCGCCGGCACCTGGGCCGGGTCGATGAACGGGATGTCCTCGGAGCAGGTGACCGAGAAGAACAACCCCATGGTGAGCAGGTCGATGGCGTTGAGGCGGGCGTTGACGCTGGCCTGGGCGAGGGGCGCGAAGTCGCCGGTGGCCGCCTGATGGATCATCCAGGGCAACAGCGCGCTCGCCCGGGGGTCGTAGAGAGCCCAGCGGACGCCGTCCGCCACCACGTTCCAGGCGATCTTGACCCGGACGGGCTTGTCGGTCTTCGGGTGCTGGACCTCGACCGTCACGGGCTCGCGCCGGAGGCGATCCATCATCGACTGGAATTCCTGCCGGAATTCGGGGAACTTGCCGTGGCAGGCCGGGTCCTTCTCGCACCAGCTCGCGAGCAGGTCGAACGAGCGCTGGCCGGCGGCGGCGTGGGTGATGGGGAGCCTCTCGTCCATCGGCACGGCGCCCACCAGGGTGACCGTGCGCACCTGCTCCGGATGGCGCCGTGCGAAGACCTGCCCCGTCCGCGTGCCATAGGACCCCCCGGAGACGTTGACCTTCTTGTAACCCAGCCAGGCCAGCGCCTCGGCGAAATCGTCCACCGCGGCATTGGTGGTGTATTGCGTGAGGTCGTATTTCTTCGCCAGGCGCTCCTCGCACTCCCGGACGGCCGCTACCGGGAACATCTCCCCGAGATAGCTCTGCAGGTCGTCCTCATGGCCGCCGAGCTCGCAGGCCAGCTTGTCCGGCTCCGCCGTGCCCCGCTGGCTGATGAAGACGAGATCGCGGCCCTGGCGCAACGGGGACTCGAAGTAGCCCGCCTCCTCGGCGATCGCCTCGCCGGGGCCGCCGCCGAGGAAGAACACCGGATCGGGCTTCGGCGTCGCGGAGAGCGCCGGCAGGACGACGACCTTCACGCCGATCTTGCGGCCCGACTTCGCCTCCCGGTTCTCCCAGACCTTGTAGGTGGCGCAGCGGGCGTCGACCGGGCCCTTCTCCCCGGGGACCTTGCAGGGCTGGAGCCTGGTCTCGACCGGCTTGGAGGCCGGCTTGGCGAGGGCCGGGAGGGCTGCCAGGAGCAGAGCGACAAATAGAGTTTTCACAAGTTTCATGCGTGCTCTCCTTTGTTTCTTCCAGATACGTGGAACTAGCGAGGTAGTTTCACCGGCGCCATATACAATCCCCCGCCATGGCACTGTTCCGGCGCAAGTTCCGCCTCACCGCCTGCGCGACGACCGGCGGCTGAGCGGCCAAGATAGGTCCGGGGGACCTGTCAACGATGATCGGCCCGCTCGTCCGGCTCGCCGGACGGGATGAGAGGATCCTCGTCGGCGCCGACACCGCCGACGACGCCGGGGTCTACCTGCTCGGCGACCGCGCCCTGGTGGCCACGGCCGACTTCATCACCCCCGTCTGCGACGACCCCCACCGCTTCGGCCGCGTGGCCGCCGCCAACGCCCTCTCGGACGTCTACGCCATGGGCGGCCGCCCCCTCTTCGCGCTCAACCTCTGCTGCTTCCCGGAGCTGGAGGGGGAGGGTGCCCAGGCGCTCGCGGGGGTCCTGCGCGGCGCCGCCGAGGCCCTGGTCGACGCCCACGCCGTGCTGCTCGGCGGCCACTCGGTGCGCGACCCCGAGCTCAAGTTCGGCCTCGCGGTGATCGGCGAGGCCGATCCCAACCGCCTGCTCACCAACGCCGGAGCGCAGCCCGGGGACCGTCTCCTCCTCACCAAGCCGCTCGGCACGGGCATCCTGATCAACGCCTTCAAGGCGGACAAGATCGGCGAGGACGGCCTGGAGCCCGCGCTGCTTGAGATGGAGCGGCTGAACGACGTGGCCGGCCGGCTGGCCCTGGAGCACGGCGCCCACGCCGCCACCGACGTCACCGGCTTCGGCCTCACCGGCCACGCCCTGGGGATGGCGAAGGCCTCGGGGGCCGGCGTCCGCTTCGTCTTAGAACGGCTGCCCGTCCACGAGGAGGTCTACCGGCTGATCAAGGCGGGGGTGACCACCGGCTGCACGGCCGCCAACGAGGACAACGTCCGCGAGCACCTGAAGGACTACGCCGGGCTCGACAAGGTCCGCCGCGAGATCCTCTTCGATCCCCAGACCTCGGGCGGCCTCCTCCTCGCCGCGCCCCCCGAGGCCGCCCCCGCCCTCCTCGCCGCCCTCCTCGCCGCCGGCCACCAGGCGGCCGAGGTCGGCGAGGTGCTGGACGGGGAGGTGCGGATCGAGGTGGTCTAGACCCCCAACTGCCTCTTCAGCTCCGCCAGCTCCGCCGCCAGCCGCTCCACGACCTCCTCCAGCCGCTCCACCCGCGAGGAGAGAGCGGCGCGGGGGGGCGCGGACGGATCGGGGGCGGCGGCCGCGAAGACCTCCTCGGGCTCCGGCTCGGGGGACGCCTCCCCGATGAGATGGGTCCAGCGCGCCTCCTTCTGGCCGGGGCGCCGGGGGAGCTCCATCACCAGCGGCTCGTCCTCGGCGGCCAGACGGCGGAGCGCCTCCTCGGCCTCCTCCAGGGTGGCGAACGGAACCAGGCGCTCGCTGCGGGTGCGCAGCTCCCCCGCCGTCTGCGGACCGCGCAGCAGGAGGAGCGTGACCAGCGCCTTGCCCGCGCGGTCCAGCCCCCAGCGCCGCGAGACGCTCTGCTGCCAGCGCTCCGTGCGCGCCCCCTCCGAGCGCCAGGCGAGCACCTCCTGGCGCAGCCAGTCGAGGGCGGTCACCACCTGGTGCTCGCTGAGCTGCATCACCGGCTCCCGATTGGTCTTCTGATTGCACGCCGCGATCAGGGCATTGACGGTCATCGGCACGGTCTCCGGGCTCGTCTGCTCCTTTTCCAGGAGCGAGCCGAGCACCCGGACCTCGACGGGATCGAGCTTTCTTGGAATGCGGGTCGACATGCCACGGATCTTACCGGACGAAGAGGGGGAGGTCCCCTTGCTTTCTTTCTGGAGAAGTGGCATAGTCGTCGGAAATCACCGAATTGGACACACGGATAAGGTTGGACGCGGTTTTACGAGACACAGCCCCGCCAGATACTCTCCTTGCAGCAACCGGTTCACCTGCTCAACCGTTCTGAATAACCCCCTCAGCCGACTCCTTGCATGCGCAGCCACGGAATTTCATCAGGGTCGTCCAGGAGGAGAGGAGCCGTCCGGAGGCTCGTCATTCGTTCAATGATTTTGCCCCCCTGTGGGGTGGAGGAGACCGCCTGACCGGGCGGCAAGAACAACAACCCTGTTTCATTTGTTGCAAGGAGCAAGAGTATGCCTGAGCAAGGTACCGTGAAGTGGTTCAACGACGCCAAGGGCTATGGCTTCATCGTGCGGGAGCGCGGCGCGGACGTCTTCGTCCACCACGCCTCCATCATCGCCGAGGGGTTCCGGACCCTGAGCGAGGGCGATCGCGTCAGCTTCGACGTGGTGGAGGGCCCGAAGGGCCTCCAGGCCAAGAACGTCGTCAAGATCTCCTGAGCCGCTTCGCGTCCCCATAGTGGCGCCCTGCCGGTCCTCCCCGGCGGGGCGTTGTCGTTTTCAGGGCACCCCGGAATCTCCCGTCCGGAGACCGCGTTACAATCCCCGTCCTATGGTGCAGCTCGGCCCCCTCCGCATCGATCCCCCGCTCTGGCTCGCTCCCATGGCCGGAGTGACCGACCGCGACTTCCGCCTGATCGTGCGGCGGATCGGCGGCGTGGGGGTGGTGTCGATGGAGTTCATCTCCTCGAAGGCGATCGTCAACGGCAACCAGCGGACCCGCGAGCTGATGTATTTCAGCAAGGAGGAGCGCCCGCTCGCCATCCAGATCTACGGCTCCGACGCCGCCACCATGCGCGAGGCCGCCCTGGTGGTCGAGGAGCTCGGCGCCGACATCTGCGACATCAACATGGGGTGCCCGGCCAACAAGGTCCTCAAGGGGTGCGCCGGCGCCGCCCTGATGGGGGACCTCGAGCTCGCCGAGACGATCGTCCGCACCGTGCGCGACGCCATCTCGATCCCGCTCACCGTCAAGTTCCGCTTGGGGCTCGACGACTGCCGCCGCAACTACCTGGAGCTGGGGAGGATCTGCGAGGCCAACGGCGTCGCCGCGGTCGCCATGCACGCCCGCACGGCCCGCCAGATGTTCACCGGCGAGGCCGACTGGAGCCATCTCGCCCGCCTCAAGGAGACGCTCGCCATCCCGGTGATCGGCAACGGCGACATCAGAGAGCCCGGGGACGCCCTGCGCATGCTGGCCGAGACCGGCTGCGACGGCGTCATGGTGGGGCGCGGCGCCACCCGCAACCCCTGGATCTTCCAGCAGATCGCCTCGCGGCTGGAAGGGAGCGAGGTATGCGAGGCCAGCCTGGCCGACCGCCGCGACCTCATCCTCGACCACTTCCGCATGGTGGCCGAGCGCGAGCACTCCAAATTCGCCATCCACAAATTGCGCAAGTTCACCGGCTGGTACACCCACGGCCTGCCGAACGGCCGCAAGCTCCGCCAGGCGATCAACCAGATCCCCGACGTCCCCGCCTTCCTCGAAACGGTCGAGGCGTTCCTGGACGAGATCCAGCTCGAAGAAGCCGCCGCTTAGGTACTGTTCTTGCATTTGAACCCTGCGCCGTTTTTTCAGGACTCAGGGATCAGGGAGGGAACGAGAATGACTTCTAAGCGGAAGGTCGACCGTCTCCTGTTCGTCTTCAACGCCGAAACGGGATCGTTCAACGCGTTCCTCGACAGCGCGAAGAAGGTCCTCAAGATCAAGGGCTGCACCCTCTGCGCCATCACCCACGGGCTGGCCGGCGAGAAGTCCGAGTGGCGCGACTGCAAGGAAGAGATGGGGGTGCAGATCGACTACGTCCACCGCGACGAGATCTCCTCGGACCTGGGGGCGATCATCGGCGACAGGCTCCCCTGCGTGGTCGCGCAGACCGGGCAGGACCTCGTCCTCCTGCTCGGCCCCGACGTCCTGGACCGCTGCCAGGGGAGCGTCGCCGACCTCAAGGGGCGCCTCCACTACTTCGCCTCGATCAACCGCCTGGAGATGCCGCCGCTGGCTCAGGTCTAAAGGGTTCTCGTTCTCTCCTGGGCTATGCTTCCCCCCATGGCGGTGGAGCACGCGATCGACCTGGGCCTCCCGCCGGCGGGAGCCCTGTCGGCC
>Ga0308175_100001444_pt1 | contig 16057 bp, 15 predicted proteins | sample PhyCR1_3_FD_203893 | JGI IMG/M metagenome (GOLD analysis project Ga0308175, IMG submission 203893) | Soil microbial communities from UC Gill Tract Community Farm, Albany, California, United States - DLSLS.C.R1 | ecosystem: Environmental > Terrestrial > Soil > Agricultural land | place: USA...
TGCTGACGGTCCTCTGGTCGATGAAGCCGCAAGGCCTGTTCCTTGGAGCGCTGTCCGGCGGCGACACCCTGCCGCGCCTACGCGCCTCGATGCGCGCCGCCGACGCTTCGACAGGCGGCGCATCGGCGCACGTGCACCCCCGCGTCGAAGCTTCCGCCCTTTCATCTCTGCTCGGGCAGACCGGCTTCGCGAACCCCGTCGTCGATGTGGAGAGAGTGGCGGTTTCCTACACGTCCTTCGCGAAGCTCATCGCCGATTTGCGGCGCATGGCGGCGACGAATATCCTCGTGCAACGCTCTCGCCGTGCCCTCGGCAAGGCCTCTTACGCCGCTGCGTCCCAGAATTTCGAAGGGTCCGCTGTAGACGGCCGCACTACCGAAACCTTTGAAATCCTTCACTTTGCCTGCTGGTCGCCGGGCGAATAGCGGACCTCCGCAAACGATTATGCGCCGTTAACTCTGTTGACGGGAAAGTTATTAACCGAGCTGGCGGTAAACCATCCCCGTGGACGTGGACCAGAGGAGGGTGGCGTGAGCGCTATCCGAACGATCATGCGCAAGCTTCGCGCCGACCAGCGAGGAGCGACTGCGATTGAATATGGGCTAATCTGCTCGCTCATCGTCGTTGCGGCGATGGGCGGGTTTACGGCTTTGGGTGGCAGCTCCAGCTCCGGCTGGGGCAAACTCCAGAACCAGGTTTCGGCCCATATGTGACGGACGCGGCGGGCTCAGGCCCGCCGTGGCCCGTAGATGACGAGCTTGACCTTTTGGCCCGGCAGCAGCCTGCTGTTGGGCGCGAGGCCGTTCAATGACAAGAACCGCTCCAGCCTGAAGTCGCGATACGCCATCCGGCTCGCGAGCGATTGCATTGTATCCCCGGGTGCGACGGTCACCACATGGATGATCCTCGGCCGGATCGCCGCGGCCTCGGCGGGCGTGATTCTCCGCAGCGAGTTGATCATCGGGATGAACGGACCGACGCCATAGCCGCCGGGCGTGAGCATCACGAAATAATACACCCGCTGCGGGTCCCATTGATAAACCGCAACACTCACGTCCACCGGACCGGACGAGCCGTTGGCGCGCGTGGTCGTCACGGCGGCGGGCATGCCATTGATCGTGACATGCTGCGGCTGGGGCATCGGCAGATCGTACTGGCCCCGGGTTAGCTGGCGCATGGCGAGCATCGCGGCTTGATCGAGGCTGCCGGTGAACTGCCCTCCGCGGAACTGGGCCTTGCCCGCCGATCCGGAGATGGTGACCGCGTCGGTGGAGTTCGACATGAGGTAGCCGGCCGGAACGCTGAACTGAATCCGCAGGTCGGGATGGGTGAAAGTCGGACCGTCGATCACGCCCTGCGCGGGGTCGTCGTCGACGTAGACGCCTTCGAGCTGCGCCAGGAAACCGTCGCGGTTGCGCAGCCCCTTGCCCAGACGGCCGGTGGAACGCGCCTCGAACAGAGCGCGCTGCATCCGGTTTTCGCTCAACGGGTGCGTGCTTGCCCATTCCGGCGTCTGGCGGTTAGACCGTCCTTCGACCCGAGCCTGCAGCGCGGAGTTGCGGCTGAGCGCCGCCAGGACTTCCGACGCGCCGACCGGATCGTAGCCGGCCGCGATCATGTACCGTATCCCTAGCGAGTCCGCCTGATATTCCTGATCGCGTGAGAAGCTCAACGTATCGAGCCTCGAGCGGGCAGAGAGCAGATCGCCGAACCCGCCGCCGAAGATGGCGCCAATGATCTGCCCGAGAACGCCGTAGCTGTTCTGGCGCGCATATTGCTCCCGGATGTGCGCATGATTGGCGGCGACATGCCCCACCTCGTGACCAATCGCGAACGCAAGCTCCGACTCGTCGTCCATCAGGGTGAGGAGCTGCCGCGTGACGTAGACGTAGCCGCCGGGGACGGAGAAGGCGTTCTCCACAGCCGAATTGAGCGTCGTGAAGTGTAGTGACTGACCAGGGTTGGCGAGTCCCGAGAACGCGCTGACGCGACGACCGACCGAAGCGACATAAGCCGCCCGAGGACCGGTCTCCGCCCCGCCCAGCTGCTGCACCAGCTGCGGGTGCTGGCGCTGCGCCTCGGCAACATCACCCGGATTGAGAAACTTCAGCTGTTGAGCAGCGGCCGGCGTCAGAGCCAGCAACGCCGCGGCAAGCAACAGGACGCTCTTACGCATCAGCACCCTCCGTTACACACGCTTAATCAAGCGCGGCGAGTTTGAACGGAAAATGACTGACTGTCGTTGGCGCTAGGTTACCCCATTGCCAGGAACTTGGCGCGGCGCTGCGCACGAAGCTCGTTCGATCCGAGGTTCGAGCAGCCGTCGAGTTCCTCAATGATCGCGCCTTTGAGGGCGCCGATGGCCGCGTCGGGGTCCCGTTGGGCGCCGCCAAGCGGCTCGGGCACGATGCGGTCAATCACGCCAAGGGCAAGCTGGTCCTGCGCGGTGAGCTTCATTGCCTCGGCGGCGTCCGGAGCCTTGTCCGCCGTCCGCCACAGGATCGAAGCGCAGCCCTCCGGCGAAATCACCGAGTAGATCGCATGCTCGAACATCAGCACGCGGTTGGCAGCGGCGATCGCGATCGCGCCGCCCGATCCGCCCTCACCCACGATGACGGCGATCATCGGCACGCCGAGGGCCAGGCACTCCTCGGTCGAGCGGGCGATGGCCTCCGCCTGCCCTCGCTCCTCCGCTTCCACGCCCGGAAACGCACCCATGGTGTCAACGAGGCTGACGACCGGGATGCCGAACTGGTCCGCCAGCCGCATCAACCGGATCGCCTTGCGGTAGCCCTCAGGCTTGGCCATCCCGAAATTGTGCTTGAGCCGGGACGCCGTGTCGTCACCCTTTTCGTGGCCGATCAGCATCACCCGGCGGCCATCGATCTTGGCGAGACCGCCGACGATCGCCGGATCGTTCGCAAAGGCGCGGTCCCCGGCGAGCGGCATGAAGTCCTCGGCCAAGCCCGCAACGAAGTCCTTGAAGTGTGGCCGCTCGGGGTGGCGCGCAACCTGCGCCTTCTGCCAAGGCGTCAGCTTGGCATAGGTGTCCCGCAGCAGTTTGTTCGACTTGCCTTCGAGCCGGCCGATCTCGGCATCGATGTCGATGTCGCCGCTGCTCGCCGTTTCCTTGAGCTCGGCGACACGCGTCTCGAGCTCGGCAATCGGCTTTTCGAAATCTAGATAGGTCAGCATTCGAGGGCGCGCCTAGGCGGAACGACCGCGGGTCGCAAGCGGATGGCGGCTGTTCACCAGCTCGACCAGCCGCGCGCTGTCGACGTGCGTGTAGATCTGCGTGGTGGCGATGTCGGCGTGGCCAAGCAGTGACTGAAGCACGCGCAAGTCGGCCCCGCCCGACAGGAGATGCGTCGCGAACGCATGGCGAAGCACATGCGGGCTCACCCGCTCGGGCGAGATGCCTGCGTCAGCAGCCATGGCGCGTACAATCTGGAACAACCGCATGCGGCTGATGTGAGCCTTGCCGCTCGGGAAGAGCCACAACGTGCCCCCCGGTGCGAGCTCAAGCCACTTGCGCACGGACGCATCGGCGCGCGACGAGATGGGCACCAGCCGCTCCTTGCTGCCCTTTCCGCGGAGTATGAGGAATGGCTGCCCCGCGCGGACGGCTCCTCTTGGCAGGCTGACAAGCTCACTGGCGCGAAGGCCGGACCCGTACAGCAGCTCCAGCAGCGCGAGATTTCGGACCGCGGTGATTTCCCCGCTCGCTGCACGGTCTTCCGCAGCCTCGAACATGCGGTTGACCTCCTGCTCGTCGAGGATTCGCGGCAAGGGGCGTTGGAGCTTGGGTCGCGGCAGGGTTTCCGAGGGGTCGTCCTTCCGCAAGCCGTCGTCCACGAGGAAGGCGTAGAAGCGTCGCAGGGCGGCCGAGCGCCGTGCGACCGTCGAGGGCGCGAGGCTGGCCCATTGCGCTCCCAGTCCGGAAAGCTCGTCGGCGCTCGCTGCCGACAGCTCTCCGCGAACACCCTCGGCGGCGCGCTCCAGGTCGTTGCGGTACGCAGCCAGCGTGTGCCGCGAGGCTCCCGCCTCCGCCGCCATCATGTCGAGGAAGCGATCGACGAGCGCCGCGTCCCCGGGCTTCACGTCCGCGACAGGGCCTCGGCAGCGATCATCCGCGCGCTGAAGTCCTGGCCCGTGCGCTTGAGCCCCATGATCGCATGATACATGTGCGATGCGGGCAAATGCTCGAACGCCGGTGTCTGGAAGCCCGTGCCCATCAGCACGAGCACGGTGCCGGATTGGCCACGCCCGGCGGCCGAATCGATCATCCTCGTCCAGCTGGACTGATGGCCCAAGCCCAGGCCGTAGCGCTGATTCAGCGAATTGGCGGTGTTCGTATCAATCCTTCCGAGACCCGCGAGCCCAGCGACGAGCAGGGCGCTGCGCAGCTTCTCCTTGCTGTTGTCGCGGCGAATGAAGGTGTTGAGTCGGCTCGTGCCGACATTGGCCACGTCCGGCGCGCCGAGCGCAACCATCGCCCAGCAGCGATCGGCATCTTCGTCGTCCATGCGAGAGATGACCGGAATCCATCGCGCGGCGGCCTGATCCAACCCGGCGGCGAGCATCGCCGAGATGAGCTCGGGCGCATCTTTCGCCAGGTTCGCGTCCGGCTCGAGGAGGCTTGCTGCGCGCGCAGCAAGCGCCCGCGCTGCTTCCTTCTGGTAGCCATCCTTGCCGATGGCGAGGAGCTTGCGGATGGCTCCGATCCGCGTATCCGTGTCCTTGCCGACGAACGCCAGGCGGACCTGCCACGCGTCCGTTGCGGGAAGGTCGCTCGGATCGGTCGAGTCGTAGATGGTCGAATAAAGGTCCATCAGCGACTGGGACGAGAACACGCCCAGTCCGGTCGCAATCAGCGCCGAGCTCAGCCGCTGTTGCGGCGTCAGCAATGGGGACCGCGCCGTGAACGCGCGCAGCTGCGGAGAGCTGGCATTCAACAGCCGATCGGGCGGAAGCATGCCGGTGCCAACTGACAGGCCGAACCGCCAGGCAGTAAGATTGTCCACCGGATCCCACTCGATCGTCGCCGCTCGGCCGCCCCCTGCCGCGCCGACAACTTTCTGCGCGAGGGTGAGGTCGATGCCGCCGATGCGACCGTGCCGCCGCGCATCGTCGATCTGCGAAGACGCGCTCTCCGGCTGTCCAGCGAGGGCAGAGCACATCGCCTGCACCATTGCGCGAATGTTCGCGTCATATTTGGCGATGCCATCCTGCAAGGGGCAAAGCGCCGGCGGGTCTCCGTTCGCGAGTGCGCTCTGGACCGCGACCTGCACCATCTTCGGCGTGAACCGGTCGGCATCCACGCCGGCGACGAGCATCCGCGCCGCGTCCGCCTCGCCCAGGCGGAGGAGCAGCCAGGATCGCTCGGCCACCCAGTCGATTGGATTGACGTCGCGCGGGGCCGGCACCCGTGCCAGCAAGCCGTCGCGGAGCGCGATATGCGCCCAGCGCGACGCCAGCGGCGTGTGCATCCGCCGCATCAGAGTCGAAAGGAACACGCCGCTCGCCGTCCCAAACGGATCGGAGCCCAGCCGCAGCTGCTCGGGGCTGAGCTGTCCGACGTTGCGATAGTCGCGGCGCGCCCAACCCGGATATTCCTGCGGCGGCGCCGGCGGCGGAAGGTTGAGGTCGCGGACTTCCTCGATCGCGCTTTCGTCGGCCGCATCGGCTGCGGGAGCTGGCCGGGCTGCACTCGGCTGAGGCAAGCTCACCGTCGGCGCCGGAGTGGGTGTGGCCGTTGGCTGCGTCGCTATCTGATGCGCGACGGCCGGGAGCGCCAGCGCAAGTACCGCGCCGGCAAGCAGCGACGGCTTAATGCGCATTACCCTGCGGCACTTCGACTTCGATCGTCTTCGTCGGCTGCTGCTTGGGCACCGTCGAGAGGAAGAAGAGAGCGCCGATGATGACGAGGAGGATGATGATCAGGACGGCAATTCGGGGCATGGCTCGCGCTTGCAAGAAGAGTGTCGAGAAGGGCTTTTGGCGACGTTCAAAGCCGCTGTATAGCCCTTCGAAGGATGGATTTGGCGAAGCGTCTCGACCGCCCGGTGGTTCTTGTCGGCCTGATGGGAGTGGGAAAATCGACCGTGGGCCGGCGGCTCGCGCGGCGGCTTGGGCTGCCCTTCGTGGATAGCGACTCCGCAATCGAGGATGCCGCGGGCTATTCCCCTGCGGAGATTTTCGAACGTTATGGTGAGCAGGACTTTCGCGACGGCGAGCGGCGGCTCGTCGCCCGCCTCGTCGAAGGCGCGCCGCGCGTCATCGCCACCGGCGGCGGAGCATATATCGATCCAAGGACACGGCAGATCCTCAACGAACGGGCGATTACGATCTGGCTGGACGCGCCCGTCGATATCCTCACCGAACGGACCTCACGCCGCGACACGCGCGCCCAACTGAGGAAAGGCGATCCGCGCACGACACTTGAACGTCTGTCCGAAGAGCGCCGCCCATCCTACGAAGAGGCGCATATCCACGTGAAGAGCGGACAAGGCGCGCACAAGGAAGTCGTGGAAGCGATCGTCGACGCGCTGGAGCAGCATCTTTCGAGGCGTCCGGCCGCCTAGGAGAGTGACTGCACTTCCTCGCCCGGTAGCGGCCGGTCGGGCGCAAAGCTTGTCTCCCAGCCGGCCCGAACATCCCCGGTTTCCCCCTGAAGCTCCAGCCGATCGCAGTCGCGCATACGATACTCGCGATCGACCCGCTCGATCTCCTCGGAGCTGACGCCGCTGGCTTTCAACGCGGCTCTTCCCATCGCGACCGCGCCCTCGAAGAGTTCGCGCTCGGCGAAGGCGAGATCGAGGTCTCTCAACTGGAGCATGTGCAGGCGGTCGAAGGTGCGAACCATGACTGCCGCCTGGGGGAAAGCCTTCATCACGCCGGCGAGTGCATCATGGGTCATCTCGCCGCCTTCATTGTCATTGCAGAAGGCGATGACTTTGGCGGTGTCCGCGCCCGCGGTTCGGAGCAGGTCGATCCGCAGACCGTCACCGTAATAGACCTTGGTTCCGAACTCGCCGGACAGCTCGATCTGGCTGGGCTTCTTGTCGATGATGGTGACACCGATACGCTTGGCCATCATCATCTGGGCGACGGTCTGGCCGAAGCGGCCGTATCCCACCACGATGGCACTGGTCTCGGGCGACAGCTCAGGTCCGTCGAGATCGTTGCGCGCAACGTCCTTGCTCTCGAGAAAATCGATGAAGCGCATCAAGAACGGCGTCGTCGCCATCGACAACGTGACGACTGCGCTGAACAGCGATGCCGCGGTCGGCGAGATGAGCATCGCAGCGGTCGCCTGGGCAAAGAGCACGAAGCCGAACTCGCCGGCCTGGCTGAGAAGCAGGCCGAGCCGGATGCTGAGCTTCGTCGAGCAGCCGAACAATCGGCTGAGCAGGCTGATCAGGACCGCCTTCGTGACGATGATCCCCGCCGCAAGGCCGATCACGAGAAGCGGCCGCGCGGCGATGAGCCTGAGGTCGAGCAGCATGCCCACCGAAAGAAAGAACAGACCGAGCAGGATCGAGCGGAATGGCTCGACGTCGCTTTCCAGTTCGTGCCGGTAGGGCGACTCGGCGAGGACGACGCCGGCGACGAAAGCGCCCAGAGCCGTCGAAAGGCCGAATTGATGCATCACGGCTGCGGCGCCGATGACGGTGAAAAGACCGGCAACGACGAACAACTCGCGCTCGCCGAGGCGGCCGATAAAACGGAACAGAGGGTTGAGGACAAGCCGTCCGACGAGAACCAGCCCGATGACCGCCAGCACCGTGTGGAGCGCCAGCTTCCAACCCGTGGGCGCACTCGGGTCCGGGGCCGCCCGCGACAACGCGGCGATGATCGTGATTAGGGGAACAATCGCGAGATCCTGGAACAGCAGGACGGAGAATGCTCGCTCACCCTGCGGGGTGTTCAGTTCGTTCTCCGAGCGGAGCATTGGCAGCACCTGCGCCGTGGAGGACAGCGCAAGGGGAAGACCGAGTGCAAGGGAAGCTTCCGGCGAGAAGCCTGGGCCGAAATACAGGATTGCAGCGATGGCGAAACCGCACAGGACCACCTGAGCGAGGCCCAACCCGAAAATATCCGTGCGCAGCCGCCACAGCCGACTTGGCTGAAGCTCCAGGCCGACGATGAACAGCAGCAGCGCGATGCCGATCTCCGACACCCGCTGGATCGCTTCCGGCTCCTGGAAGAGGCCGAGGACCGAAGGGCCGATCAGCGCTCCGGCAACGATGTAGCCAAGTGTCGCTCCGAGGCCGAGCCGGCGAAATATCGTCACGAAGACCAGGGCCACGCCGAGCATCAGCGCCGCGTCGCGCAGGAGCCCCCCGGCCAAGGCGGGTTGAACGCTATCCAAGCGCCGTGCCGTCCATCGCCGCAAGCAGGGCCCGAAACGGCAGGAGGATCGCGCCGTGCCGTGACTTGCGCGAACGCGCGGGTGCGAGCGCGTCGATGTTGGGCCAGTCGGGAAGCCCTTCCGAGCCGCCGAGCCAGGAATCGAGCTGCGACAGAGCCGCGTGGATCTCTTCGCGCCGGCGGCCGGTGACGCCCTTTTCCAAAAGGCTCGCCGATGCCTGTCCGAAAGCGCAGGCGTGAACCTGCTGCGACAGCGCTTCCACGCGCCCGTCCGCATCCAGCACGACCATCGTGGCTATACGGCTGCCGCACGTCGGTGACCTCACCTCCGCCCTCCCATCGACACGCTCAAGCTCACGCGGCTCGGCGAGCGAAGCCGCCAGCCGCAGGATCTCGATCGTGTAGAGCGGCGCGTTCATGATGTCCCGATCAGTCCCGGCGCCAAGTAGTGCCGCCCGGGCCGTCCTCCAAGATTACGCCCTCGGCTTTCAACTGCTCGCGGATGCGATCCGCTGTCGCAAAGTCACGGTTCTTCTTGGCCGCGGTGCGCTCCGCGATGCGGGTTTCGATGGCTGCTGCATCGCCGCCGCCCTGAAACCAATCCTCTGACGAGCTTTGTAGCAGCCCCAGCAGCGACGCGCTGGCCCTGAGCGTTGCAGGATCCTCGATCGCCATGAGGCGCGCGAGAGCCAGTGGCGTGTTCAGATCGTCCGATAAAGCATCGATCACGCCCTCGTCGGGCTCGCTGGCCTCGGCATCACGTGCCAATCGATAAAGCTTGTCGAGGTTGGTTTTCGCTTGGCCAATGACCTCGTCCGTCCAGCTCAGCGGCTGGCGATAATGCGCCGACAGCAGCGCCAGCCGCAGCGTCTCGCCGCGATGTCCCTGCGCCAGAAGCTCCGCCGGGGTCACGATATTGCCGAGCGACTTGGACATCTTCTCCGAGCCCATGTCCACAAAGCCGTTGTGAACCCAGTAACGCGCGAGCGGCAGTCCACCATGAGCGCACCGGCTCTGCGCAATCTCGTTCTCGTGATGCGGGAAGATGAGGTCGAGCCCGCCGCCGTGGATGTCGATGGTTTTGCCGAGATGGCGCTCAATCATCGCCGAGCATTCGACATGCCAGCCGGGCCGCCCCCGGCCCCACGGTGAGTCCCATCCAATCACGCCATCGGCACTTGGTTTCCAAAGCACGAAATCGGCGGCGTCGCGCTTGTATGGAGCCACCTCGACGCGGGCTCCGGCCACCATGGCGTCACGGTCGCGCTTGCTGAGAATGCCATATTCAGCGTCGCTCGGAACCGAGAAGAGCACATGGCCTTGCGCCTCGTAAGCGTGGCCGCGCTCGATCAGCTGCTCGATCATCGCCACCATCGGCGCGATTTCCTGCGTCGCATGGGGAGCAATGTCGGGCGGCGTGACGCCGAGGGCGCCCATATCCTCGAGATAGTGGCGCTCGTACCGTTCCGTGATCACCGAAGGATCGACGCCCTCGGCCTCCGCGGCGGCGATGATCTTGTCGTCGACGTCGGTGACGTTCCGCGCATAGACGAGGCTGTTCTGGCCGAACTCCCGGCGGATCAGGCGCGCCAGCGTGTCGAACACGACGGGCGGCCGGGCATTGCCGATATGCGCGCGCCCGTAGACCGTCGGCCCGCACACATACATGGTGATGCGATCGGGATTCAGCGGGACGAACGGCCGCTTCTCCCGGGCCAGTGTGTCGTGAAGACGGATCATTTCTTGGCCGGTGCTCCGTGCTCGCGAGCCTGGACGAAGTCCACGATTGCGCGGCCGCTGGCGTTGAGCAGCGGATAGGTCCGCGACTTGGTCATCCAGTTGGGCCTGGCCGCCTCGGGACCGTAGACCATGTCTGTCGCGAGGTTTGCCAGAAGGAAGAAGAGGGTCACGCCAAGCAGGCCCTTGAGCGCGCCGAAGCCGCCTCCCAGCACGCGGTCGAACGGGCCGAGCACCGGCGAACGCCGGGTCCGCCCGCCGATCGAGCGGGCAAGCAGCTTCACGATGAGGAAGCTCGGCACGAACAGGATCGCGAAGGCGAGCACCGCGCCCGCCGCGGCGTTCATGTGGAAGCTGTTGTCGATTCCGCTCCAGAGCTGGGTGTGGAAGAGCTTCAGCATCGCGATGGCGACGATCCACGCAAACAGTGAGATCACCTCATGCACGAACCCGCGCACGAAGCCGACGGCGGCGCCGCCGATCAGCAGGATGAAGACGAAGACGTCGAGCACGGTCATTGCCGTTCGGCTAGCGGCTTCTTCTGGGGAATGCGACCCTCCCGCGCACGCATGCAGCGCTTGCCTGCGTTGGCTGCCTCGGCCATGCAAGCCTCGAACGGGGGTTCCTCATCGATGCGGACTTTGGACAAGACGATCCTGTACATCGTCGGTGGCGATGGAGGTGACCGCGCCGCGCAAGCCGCGCAGGCGGGGAAGGTCGTTGCGCGCGCTTCCGACCTTCGCAAGCTGGTGGATGACCCATCCGAGATCCTGCCGGTGAGCAGGAATTTCTTCCGCCACCCCAATGAGCTCACGATCGGCCACTTCAGGGTGCTGGTGAACCTCATCACCGAGCCCGAAGAGAGCCGTCGCGAGCTGGAAAACGTGCGCAAGTTGCTGCGCGGCGTTCGCAGCCGGGTCATCAATCCGCCGGATGCCGTCCTGCGGACAACCCGGGACCGTGTCGCGCGCCTCCTCACCGGCATCCCGGACCTAATCGTTCCGAAAGCCGTGCGCTTCTCTGCCGCGAAGCCTGCAATCGCGGAGCGCATGATCAGGAGCGCGGGCATTGAACCGCCGATCATTTTGAGGGAGGCCGGGACTCACGGTGGCAAGATCGTCGGCTGCTTCGATTCGGTCGAGGCAACGGTCGCCGCGCTGCAGGGCGGTCGCGACCACGTCGCCACGCAATTCGTCGACTTCAGCAGCGCGGACAATCTCTACCGGAAATACCGCGTCTATTTCATCGGCAAGGGCAAAGTTCTTCGGCACATGCTGATCTCCGATCACTGGAACGTGCACGCGAAGGATCGCCTGCGCTTCATGGCCGAACGGCCCGAGCTCGTCGCCGAGGAGCGCGCCTTGTTCGAGAGTGACGATTACCCGTTGCCCTTCTCGCCGAAGGTGCGGGCAGCGCTTCATCGTGTTGCCGAGCGAATGGGCATGGATTTTTTCGGGATGGACTTCGGCGTAACCAGGGACGAGCAGGTGGTGCTCTTCGAAGCCAACGCCACGATGCGCTTCTTCCCCTACTCCCCGGAGCCGATGTTCGAATATTCGTTGCGCTCATTTGCGCCTGCCCAGGCGGCGTTCCGCGACATGCTCGGACTTGAGCCGCAGCCGGCCACGCTTCCCTACGAGATCAAGCTCCAGTCCGCCTGACCGATGTACGATAGCTACGCCGAGATCTTCGCCGAGCGGGGACTTTCCTATCACCAGGCGATGGCTGCTTCCCCGCGTGCTCGCGATGCGGAGTTTCATGCGGTGCTGGAGCCTCTCGACATGCAGCCAAGTGCCCTCCTGTGCGACCTTCCTTCGGGCGGCGGCTATCTCGCGGAATTTCTGCCGAGCGGCGTAGGCTATGTCGGGGTCGATCCGTCCCATGATTTCATTGACGCCTGCCCGCCGGGACTCAAGCGCGTCCAGGCCGATGTCACGAATGTCCCGCTCGATAACGGGTCAGTCGACGCCATCGTCAGCCTCGCAGCGCTTCATCACGAGCCGGACCTTGCGGCCGTGTTCCGCGAAATGCGCCGGCTGCTGAAGACCGGCGGACGGGCGGTCATCGCCGACGTCGCGGCGAACACCACGCCCGCGGTTTTCCTCAACGGCTTCGTCGACCGCAACAACCCGATGGGCCACGAAGGTCATTTCCTCGACGAGCGGCTGCCAAGTCTGCTCGAAGGAGCCCGCTTCGTCATCGCCGACGACCGGCTGATCGAGACACCCTGGCGCTTCGACAGTCTACAAGAAGCCGGCGAGTTCTGCCGGAAGCTGTTCTACATGCCCTCGCTCGATGCGGCCGCAGTGGCCGACGCCATGGAGCGCGAGATTGGGCTCGAACTGACCGGCGAAAAGCCCAGGGTCCGCTGGATGCTGAGAAGGGTCGTCTGCGACGCGATCTAGCCTAACGGCCCAGCACCTGATCGACGAGCGCGCGCAGGTTGCGGAACTCGGCCACTTTCAGCCCATCCCCTCCCTTAATGCCGGTCGGCACCCAGCCGGCTTCAAAGCCGAGCTTGGCCGCTTCCTTCAGGCGTAGGCCCGCGTGAGCCACAGGACGAATCTCCCCGGACAGTGCGACCTCACCGAGAACGACGCATTCGCCCGGCACCGGCCGTTCGGACATGGCGGAAACCAACGCCGCGGCGACGGCCAGGTCGGCGGCGGGATCGTTCAGGCGGTATCCGCCGGCGACATTGAGATAGACCTCGGCCGTCGCGAAGCTGAGGCCGCAGCGTGCCTCCAGCACCGCGAGGATCATCGCCAGCCGCCCGCTGTCCCAACCGACCGCTGCGCGGCGAGGCGTCGCGCCCGTGGCCAGGCGAACGGTCAAAGCCTGGATCTCGACCAATACGGGCCGGGAGCCCTCCATCGCAGGGAAGACGCTGGTGCCGCTGACCGGCTCGCCGCGATGGGTCAGGAACAGCGCCGACGGGTTCGGCACCTCGGTCAGCCCCTGCCCCTCCATGGCGAACACGCCGATCTCGTCGGTCCCGCCGAAGCGGTTCTTCATAGCGCGAAGGATGCGGTACTGGTGGCTGCGCTCGCCCTCGAAGCTTAGCACCGTATCGACCATGTGCTCGAGCACGCGCGGTCCCGCGATCGTTCCGTCCTTGGTGACGTGGCCGACGAGGACCAGCGCCGTGCCGCGCTCCTTGGCGAAGCGCACCAGTTCCTGCGCAGAGGCGCGGACCTGGCTCACGGTTCCAGGCGCGCCTTCGATGAGATCGGAATGCATCGTCTGAATCGAATCGATGATCAGGAGAGCAGGCGTCTCCCCCTCGCCCACCGTAGTCAGGATGTCGCGCACGGAGGTCGCGGCGGCGAGCCGCACGGGCGCTGCGCCAAGGCCCAGCCGCACGGCGCGCAAGCGGACTTGCTCCGCCGACTCCTCGCCGGACACATAGATGACTCGCTTGCCCTCGCTGGCGAGGCGCGCCGCGACCTGAAGAAGCAACGTCGACTTGCCGATCCCCGGATCCCCGCCGACCAGCATCGCCGAGCCTGCGACGATACCGCCGCCGATGGCCCGGTCGAACTCGGCCAGCCCGCTCGGCAGGCGCTCGGGCAAGGCGGCGGGAGTTTCGAGGCCGACCAGCGGAATGACTCGCCCACCGCCCTGCAGATTGTGCTTGGCGGCAAAGATGCTGGAGACCTCAGCGGCGTCCTGCACCAAAGTGTTCCACTCCGCGCAGTCGGCGCACTGACCTTGCCAGCGCGAAGACACCGACCCGCAGGCCTGACAGACATAACGTGACTTGGGCTTTGCCATCTTCGAGGGCGTAACCGATCCCGTTCTGTTCTCCTAGAGGGCAGAAGCAGCAGCAGGGCAGACCTCGGCGAAATCGCCTGATATGGCCCGCGTCATGACCGGCCTTTCGCTCGCACCAATTGGAGTATTGCTCCTCGTTGCCTGCCTCATCGCCATGCTCACGCGCCGGCTGGGCCTGCCCTACATTGTGGGGCTGGTGGTCGCGGGTTTTCTGATCGCCATCTTGCCGAACGGGCCCGAGGTCCCGCTGTCGCGCGAGCTCATCTTCAATGTCCTTCTTCCACCCCTCGTGTTCGAAGCGGCGCTGCAGCTCGACTGGCGGCGGTTTCGCTACGAACTGCCGCTGACCCTGACGCTGGCATTCTTTGGCGTTGCGATCGCCGCAGCCGTGGTCGCCGCCGGGATGCACTGGATCGCCGGGTGGAGCTGGATCGGGGCGGCGCTGTTCGGAGTGCTCATCGCCGCTACGGACCCCGTTTCCGTCATTGCCTCGTTTCGCGAGATGGGATGCCAGCCCCGGATCTCGATGGTCGTGGAGTCCGAGAGCTTGCTCAACGACGGCGTTGCAGCCGTCGGGTTCGCGGTTCTGTCTGCAGTGGCTGCCGGCGCTTCGCCCGCTGCCTTCACGGTCATCCCGGCGTTCGTCTGGACACTGGGCGGCGGCGTTCTGATCGGCATCGCAATCAGCGGAGCCATCCTTCTGATCGTCGGCCGCACGGATGACCCTCTGGTCGAGATCACCCTCACGACCATCGCCGCATACGGCGCATTTCTGCTCGCCGAACATTTTCATGCGTCGGGGATCATCAGCGCGCTGACGGGCGGCCTGCTGATCGGCAGTTGGGGAACGCGCTTCCTGTCACACGAAGGTCGCGACCGGGTACGCGGCGCCTGGGAGTATTTCGCGTTTCTCGCCAACAGCTTCGTTTTCATCCTGATCGGGATGACGGAGGCTAACCAGCCGCTGCGGGACCTCGGGTCCTTCGGGGTCATAGTAGCCATTGTCACGGTGCTCGCTGGCCGCGCCATATCCGTTTACCCGCTCGCGGCGGCCTTCTGCAGATCGCGCTGGCGTCTTTCGGCCGCCTACCAGCACACGCTTTTCTGGGGTGGGCTGCGAGGCGCGCTTGCTCTCGCGCTCGCTTTGGCCGTGCCGCCGACAGTGGTGGAGCGGAACGCCATCATCATCACGGCCTTCGTCGTCGTCGCCTTCTCGATCCTGGTTCAGGGCCTGACCATGCCAATGCTGATCAAGCACTTCAATCTCGCGGGGCCACCTCCAGAGGAGCCAGTTGCGGCGCCGGTGACGCAAAGCTAGGCGCGCCTCGGTGAGCCTAGTTCCCGAACCGCTTCGCATCCCCGCCTTTCGCTATTTCTGGCTATCCAGATTGACCTGGACCATCGGCAGCCTTGCGATGGTCATCGTCATCGGATGGCAGGTGTACGACATCGCCAGGGCCACGATGGGGCTCAAGGAAGCCGCGCTCCGGCTCGGCATGATCGGGCTCGTCCAGTTCGTGCCCCTGTTCCTCCTGACCTTGGTGAGCGGCTGGACCGCGGACCGCCTCGACCGCCGATGGATCGCCCGTGCCGCCGTGGCGCTGGAGTTCGCCTGCGCGGTGGCGCTCGGCTGGCTGGCCTGGACTCACACGACGACTCTCTTGGCGCTCTACACGGTGGCGGCGCTCCTTGGCGTCGGCCGGGCGTTCGCCGGCCCGGCACTTGGCGCACTCGCGCCCAACCTCGTCCCGGTGAAGATCCTTCCACGAGCGATCGCCCTCTCGTCGATGTCCTGGCAGACCGGAGCAATCCTGGGCCCGGCCATGGGCGGCTATCTTTACGCCTACGCCTCGTTCGCCCCTTACGCCGCAAGCGCAGTGCTGTTCGGAATCGCGTTTGCGGGCCTACTTGGCATTCCGCCTGTGCCGCGCACGGAGCTGACGCATCGCAAGAACCCGTGGGCGCAGATGATCGAAGGTTTGAAATACGTCCGCCACAATCGCCTGGTGCTCGGTGCGATCAGCCTCGATCTGTTCGCGGTGCTTCTCGGCGGCGCGACTGCGATGCTGCCAGTGTTCGCGCGCGACGTGCTGCACGCCGGACCCGAAGGCTTGGGCCACCTGCGGGCCGCACCGGCCATCGGCGCGACGCTCACCGCCGCATTTTTCTCCAT
>Ga0308175_100001446_pt1 | contig 16045 bp, 13 predicted proteins | sample PhyCR1_3_FD_203893 | JGI IMG/M metagenome (GOLD analysis project Ga0308175, IMG submission 203893) | Soil microbial communities from UC Gill Tract Community Farm, Albany, California, United States - DLSLS.C.R1 | ecosystem: Environmental > Terrestrial > Soil > Agricultural land | place: USA...
CGGGCAAGCGGGCCACGCTCGCGCGGTGCCCGGCCAACTCGCCGATGATGCCGCTCGAGCTGCCGTGCGACAGAACCGCCCGGGCCCCGGAATGGCGGCGTGGGAACCCCGCGCCGAGTGACGCTTTCGTTGGTGGCGTGGAGTGGCCCGGCGTCGCCAGCTGTTACATTGAAAGGCCGCAGCCCAACGGCGCTCACTCGCCGCAGACCGTCATGCCGCCCGCCGCCTCTTCGCCGACCAACCCCAGGGACCTGTTCGCGCAGGCGCGTGCCGCGTTCGATCGCGGCCAACTGCTGCTGGCTGTCGAGCGGGCAGAGCAGTTGCTGCAACGTGCGCCCGGACACGCACCAGCCCATCTATTGGCCGGACAGGCCCTCCTGCAACAAGGGCAGGCGCAACGCGCGCTGGACCATTTGCATCAGGCGGTGCAGTTGCAACCCGATCAGGTCGAACCGCTGGTGGAGTTCGCGAGGGTGCTTGCCGCGACCCGGCACAGCGGCGACGCGCTGCAGATGGCCAACCGTGCGATTGCACTGGCGCCGACCGACCCGCGCATGCTCGGCACGCTCGGGTTGGTCTACAGCCAATGCCAGGCCCACGAGCGCGCCGCGGCGGCATTCCGCCGCGCCGCCGCGCTGGCACCGGGCGACCCGCTGTGCCGCTTCAATTTGGCGATGGCGCTGGCCTTCAGCGGGCAAGTGGATGCGTGCGAAGCGGAGCTCGAAGCGTGCCTCGCGATCGCCCCGCGCTGCTGGCCCGCTTTAGCCCTGCGTTCGCGGCTGCGGCGGCAGACTCCCGACAGCAACCACGTCGGCCCGCTGCAGGACCTGTTGATGCAGATCGCCGGCGACCCCGCCCAGGCGCAGTTGCATATGGCGTTGGGCAAGGAGCTGGAAGATCTGGGCGACTATCGCGCCGCGTTCGCGCACTTCAGTGCCGGCAAGGCAGCCAGTCGACCGCACCCTGCGTACGCCAGCGCACAGGACGCAGCGCTGGTAGAGGCAGTGATCCGCGCCTTCCCCGCCGACAGCGCGCCGCAGACGTCCGGCTGCCTGACTGACGAGCCGATTTTCGTGTTCGGCATGCCGCGCTCGGGCACCACGTTGGTCGAGCGCATGCTTTCCAGCCACCCGGAGGTCCATCCGGCCGGTGAGCTGGAGAACTTTCCGGTCGCGCTTGAGCGGCTGCTGGGCACGCGGGTACCGCTCACGCTGGATCCGGCCATGATCGACCGGGCCCGCGGGCTGCCCTGGCTCCAACTGGGCAACGACTATCTGGAAAGCACCCGCCCGGCGACCAGTCTGAAGCCCCGTTTCGTCGACAAGCTTCCGCACAACTTCCTGTTTGCCGGCTTCATCGCACAGGCGCTGCCGAACGCCAGGCTGATCTGCCTGCGACGCCATCCGCTGGACACGTGCCTGGGCAACCTGCGCGAACCGTTCTCGGAGCTGTCGCCCTATCACCGCTATGCGTTCGACCTGGCGGACATCGGCCGTTACTTCATCCTGTTCGACCGGCTCATGGCGCACTGGCGACAGGTGCTGCCCGGGCGGATCCTGGAGGTCGAGTACGAGCAACTGGTCGAATCACCCGAACCGATGACACGCCGATTGCTCGCCCATTGCGGGCTGCCATTCAACGAAGCGTGCCTGCACATCGAACGCAACCAAGCCCCGACCACGACTGCCAGCACCCTGCAGGTGCGCAGCCCCATCCACACGGCCGGGGTCGCACGCTGGAGGAATTACCAGCCGGAGTTGGCCGGCTTGCGCGACCGTCTGACCGCGGCCGGAATCGACTGCAGTTGAAGCGCCGGCCGATCAGATCGAGCGCTGGAGCAGCATCCCGGGCTGGTACATCGGCGCGATGATCCAGTGATCGGCCAGCAGGAAGGCGAACAGCGCCATCAGGTAGACGATCGAGTACTTGAACACGCGCATCGCAAAAAACTCGTCCGGCGGATTGAGCAGGCGGATGGCGTAGTAGAGGAAGCCGCCACCGAGCACCAGTGCGCCGCCCAGGTAGATCGCGCCGCTGAAGCCGGTCAGCGCCGGCAGCAGGGTCACCAGCAGCAGCAACACGGTGTAGAACAAGACGTGCCAGCGCGTGTAGGCCACGCCGTGGGTGACCGGCAGCATCGGGATCTGCGCCCGCGCGTAGTCGTCGCGGCGGAAGATCGCCAGCGCCCAGAAATGCGGTGGCGTCCAGACGAAGATGATCAGGCACAGCTGCAATGCGAAGGCATGTAGCTGGCCGGTCACCGCGGTCCAGCCGAGCACCGGCGGGATCGCGCCGGCCAGGCCGCCGATCACGATGTTCTGCGGCGTGGCGCGCTTGAGGTAGGCGGTGTAGACCAGCGCATAGCCGATCAGGCCGCCGAGGGTCAGCCACGCGGTCAGCGGGTTGACCAGCAGCGCCAGCACCAGCATCGAGGCGAGGCCCAGCGACACCGCAAACACCAGCACCTGGCGTGGCTTGAGCGCACCGGTGGCCAGCGGCCGCCGGGCGGTGCGCGCCATCAGCTTGTCGATGCGCTCGTCGATAAGGTGGTTGAACGCCGCGGCCGAGCCCGACGCCATCCAGATGCCCAGGGTGCCGAACACCAGCGCGCGCCACGGCGGGATGCCAGGCACGGCCAGGAACATGCCGATCACCGCGCAGAACACCAGCAGCGCGACCACGCGCGGCTTGGTCAACTGCAGGTACTCGTGCACGAGCGCACTCATCGGCGAAGATCCGTGGAAGGCATCCGTGCATGATCGCGGTGCGGCTGCGTGCACGCCAGTGTCGCCAGCAGCGTGAACAGCAGCAGCGCCGCCACGCCGTTGTGCGCGGTGGCCACCGGCAGGGGCAGGCCGAAGTGCACGTTGCTGATGCCCAGCAGCACCTGCGCCAGCAGGACCACGCCGATCGCCGCACCGGCCCGCCGCAGACCGCGCCGGGCCACGCGATGGCCGAGCCACAGCAGATACGCGAACACCACCAGCGCGCCGAAGCGGTGGGCGATCTGGATCGCGCTGCGCGCGGCCATGTCGAGCACGCCGCCTTCGTAGTTCACGCCGATGCCGCGCCACAGCACGAAGCCTTCCTTGAAGTCGGTCGGTGGCATCCACTGGCCCAGGCACTGGGGGAACGCATCCGGGCCGGTGCCACAGGCGAGCGCGGCGTAGTTGGACGAGGTCCAGCCACCCAGCGCGATCTGGCACGCCAGCAGCACGATGCCGAGCACGATCCAGCGGCGCAGCGGTGCGTGGCGCTCGTCGAGGGCGCCGACGCCGGCAAAGCGCAAGGCCACATAGGCCAGCAGGGCGAACGTGGTGATGCCGCCAAGCAGGTGGCCCATCACCACGATCGGCTTGAGCAGCAGCGTAACCGTCCACATGCCCAGCATCGCCTGGAAGATGATCACCGCCAGCGCCAGCACCGCCAGCCGCCAGGCGCCCGGGCGACGCAGGCGGACCGCGGCCGCCAGCGGCAGCGCGATCGCAATCACGGCCAGCAGCGACGACCATGCGTGCTCGCCGCGCATGTACAGGCTGACGCCCGCGGCCGCGAACAGCGCGCCCAGGATCACCACCACCCGCGTCCAGCGAGGTCGCCAGGCGGCGAGCAATGCCAGCACCAGCACCAGTACGCCAAGCGTGCCGGCAAGAAAGCGGTGGACCTGCTCGCGCCAGGCCTTGGTGGCCTCGTACGGGCGATCCGGGAACGCCGCATCGGCGCGCGCGACCGCCTGTTCGTGGTGCGGCCAGGTGGCCTGGCCGTAGCAGGTCGGCCAGTCCGGGCAGGACAGGCCCGCGTTGGACAGCCGCACGAAGGCGCCGAACATCACCACGCCGAAGGCGAATACCGCGGCACACAACGCCAGCCAGCGCATGGCCCGGCGCAGCTTCCGCTGACCGCCCGCGGTGGCCGTCTCCTCGCCGTTCATTTGATCACCTTGTGCATGTCGCGCAGCAGGCCGGTGCCGTCGGTGCCGGCCGGATAGAACGCCAGCGCCGTGCCGTTGGACTCGACCAGCAGCGCGCTTACGCTGTCGGCGGTTGTCGGGCGGAAGCCGGCGAGCTTGCCGTCGACATCGTGGCCGAGCGTCCAGAAGGTTTTCATCGCAGCCAGTCGGGCTGGATCGCCCGGCGGCGTACCGACGTACAGCAGGCGCAGCCGCTGCTGGTTGCGGTTGAGCGTCACCCACGACTTGGCCATGCCGGTGAGCGCCTCGTAGCAGCGCGCCGCGCAATCGGGTCCGGCCAGCGCGAGCAGGGTCATTCGCGGCTCCTGCGGATCGCGCCAGGCGTAGTCACCGCCCGCGGCCAGGCTTACCCGCACATGCTCGTCGACGAAGTTGCGTTGGGGTTCGATCGGTTGCCCGTAGCCTTTGCCGGCCGGCTGCCAGCCGGTAAAGGTCAGCACGCCGGCGATGATCATCGGGGCGGCGAACACGGCGGCGATGGCCAGCAGCTTGAGGCGGCTGGCCTTGAGATCGGAGGGCTTGCGGGTCGTCATCGTTTATCCGTGCGGCGGGGGCGGCGCTTGCGGTGCAGGACCAGGAAGATCGCGAGCACCGCCACCGCAAAGCTGAACCACTGGAAGGCATAGGCGCGGTGCCGCGCAGGCGGCATCGCGGAGAAATCGAAGGCATGTGCGCGCTGGTAGATCGCCGCCGGATCGGCGTCGAGCGCGAGCACCCGCGGGTACAGCGGGCGGCGCAGGTCGCGGCCCACCTGCGCCAGATCCAGGTAGATGGTGGTCTTGGGCCAGCGCGCCTGGCCGGCCAGCGCATCGCCACCCAACTCCAGGCCGACGCCGGGCGGCGGCAGGTAAAGCCCGTGCAGGCGGACCTCGCCCGGCGGCAGCGCCGGCAGCTGCGGTAGCTGTTCGTTGCCGCTGCCGGCCAGGAATCCCAGGTCCACCAGCAGCAGGCGCGCCTGCCCCGGCAGCACCAGCGGCACGTAGACCTCCACGCCACCGCGCGCGTCGTGGTGTGGGTTGTCGACCAGATAGGCGCGATCGGCAAGCCAGTGTCCGGCCACGGCGACCCGCGGGAACGCGTCGGCCGGCGGCGTCGCGGCCACCCGCTCGAACGCAACCGGCGCCGCCGCGGCGGCGGTTGCGTACTGCTGCAGCAGGCTTTCCTTGTAGGCGGCCCGATCGAGCTGCCACACGCCCAGGCGCACGAACAGCGCCGCGGCGGCCATGGTCAGCAGCACGCTCCACCAGGCTGGCCTGCGCCAACGTGTCACGCGGGAGCCCTGCTGGCGGCGGCTATACTGCCGATTCGAAAGTCGTGCGGACCGCTCACGTGGAAACCATCTACAAAATCGCGCTGGTGATCATGTTCCTGGTCGTGGTGTTCAACCTCGGCCAGGCGCTGTATTACATGATGACCGACAAGGACAGCAGCAAACGCACCGCTTGGGCGCTGACCCGCCGTATCGGCCTGTCGCTCGTGCTGATCGCCATGATCATGCTGGGTATCTGGATGGGCTGGCTGCAGCCCCACGGCGTCGGCCGTTGATTGTAGCGGCTGGCGGTTTGCCGCGCCGCGGGCGCGACATTTGGCGCATCTTGCGCACCCTGTAGGAGCCCGCTTGCGGGCGATGCTCCTGCTCTGACATCCGGAAAAAACATCGCCGCAAGCGGCCTCCTGAAAAAAGGGACCATCCGCCCAACAAAAAGCCCGCCGATGGCGGGCTTTTTGTTGGGCGACGCCCGGCGTCGCTCAGAGGATGTAGACGAACATGAACAGGCCAAGCCACACCACGTCGACGAAGTGCCAGTACCACGCAACCGCCTCGAAACCGAAATGGTGGTCGGGACTGAAGTGACCGGCGAGCACGCGCAGCCAGATGATCGCCAGCATGATCGTACCCAGCGTCACGTGCAGGCCGTGGAAGCCGGTCAGCATGAAGAAGGTCGAACCGTACACGCCGCTGTGCAACGTGAGGTTGAGCTCCTTGTAGGCCTCCATGTATTCGTGCGCCTGGGCATACACGAACGTGGCGCCCAGCAGCACGGTCAGGCCCAGGAACAACAGCACCTTGCCACGATGGCCGGCCTTGAGCGCATGGTGCGCAATGGTCACGGTGACGCTGGAGGTGAGCAGGATCAACGTGTTGAGCAGCGGCAGGCCCCACGGCGCCACGGTCTGGAAGGACCCGCCGATGTGCCCCGGCCCGTTGCCGCCGCCAGCGCCCCACGCCGCGGCGTAGTCGCTCCACAGGAACTGGTGGGTCAGCACGCCATGGCCGGTGCCGCCGAGCCACGGCACCGAGAACATGCGGGTATAGAACAGCGCGCCGAAGAAGGCGGCGAAGAACATCACCTCGGAGAAGATGAACCACAGCATGCCCATGCGGAACGAGCGGTCGACCTGGGCGTCGTAACGACCGGCGAGCGACTCGTGGATCACCGAGCGGAACCAGCCGAAGAACATCAGCAGGATGCCGACGAAGCCGATGGTGATCACCGTCTTGCCAAATCCCGCCTCGCCCGGCGCGGCATTCAACCAATGCGCGGCACCGAACACGGTGAGAAACATGACCACCGCGGCCACGATCGGCCAATGGCTCTTGGCGGGTACGAAATAAGCGGCTTGCTGCTGACCCATGAGTAATCCCCGTGGATGTCTCTTGTTTGCTTCCATCCCCGCCATGCCGCGCGGGGAACTGCTTGCCGGTCCGCCGAGCGGGCCGGGGAATACTGGCCTGGCGCTAGCCGACCTTGAGCATGCTCAGGATCGACAGCAGGAACAACACCACCGCGATCGTGCCAGCCACCCAGACGGTGAGCCGCACGCCTTTGCGGCGCGCCAGATCCGATGCGCTGTCCTGGCGGTTGCTGTCTTTGCTCATGCTCTAGCGCCTTGCCGGCGCGCCGCTCCGGGGAACGGCGCGTCGAACGTCCATCAGTCCTCGACGTGCCCGTGCGCCAGCTCGTCGTCATGGATCACCGGCGGCAGCGCGAAGGTGTGGTGCGGGGCCGGCGAGGGCACCGTCCACTCCAGGCCGCGCGCGCCTTCCCATACCCGGTCGGCGGCCTTCTTCCTGGAGAAGAATGCGCAGTGGATGACCACGCCCAGGAAGATCAGCTGCGAGGCGCCGAACAGGAAGCCGCCGATCGAACTGACCATGTTGAAGTCGGCGAAGGCCACGTTGTAGTCCGGGATGCGGCGCGGCATGCCGGCCAGGCCCAGGAAGTGCTGCGGGAAGAACAACACGTTGACCCACACCACCGAGTTCCAGAAGTGCACCTTGCCCCAGAACTCGCTGTACATGTGGCCGGTCCACTTGGGCAGCCAGTAGTAGGTGGCGCCCATGATCGCGAACGCCGCACCGGTCACCAGCACGTAGTGGAAATGCGCCACCACGAAGTAGGTGTCGTGGTACTGGAAGTCGGCCGGCACCAGCGCCAGCATCAGGCCGGAGAAGCCGCCGATGGTGAACAGGATGATGAAGGCGATGGCGAACAGCATCGGCGTCTCGAACGTCATCGAGCCGCCCCACATCGTGCTCACCCAGTTGAACACCTTGATACCCGTAGGCACCGAGATGAGCATGGTGGCGTACATGAAGAAGATTTCCGCGCCCAGCGGCAGGCCGACCGCGAACATGTGGTGCGCCCACACGATGAACGACAGGAAGGCGATCGCGGCGATCGCGAACACCATCGCCTTGTAGCCGAAGATCGGCTTGCGCGCGAAGGTCGGCACGATCTCCGAAATGATCCCGAACGCCGGCAGGATCATGATGTAGACCTCCGGGTGCCCGAAGAACCAGAAGATATGCTGGTACAGCACCGGATCGCCGCCGCCGGCGGCGTTGAAGAAGCTGGTGCCGAAGTACTTGTCGGTCAGCAGCATGGTCACCGCACCGGCCAGCACCGGCATCACGGCGATCAGCAGGAACGCGGTGATCAGCCAGCTCCACACGAACACCGGCATCTTCAGCAGGTCCATCCCCGGCGCGCGCATGTTGAGGATGGTCGCGATGATGTTGATCGCACCCATGATCGAACTGATGCCCATCAGGTGGATCGCGAACACCACGTAGGCCAGCGAACCGCTCTGCAGCGACAGCGGCGGGTACATCGTCCAGCCACCGGCCGGACCGCCGCCGGGCATGAACAGCGTCGAGAGCATCAGCGCGAAGGCGAACGGCAGAATCCAGAACGACAGGTTGTTCATGCGCGGCAACGCCATGTCCGGCGCACCGATCATCAACGGGATCATCCAGTTACCCAGGCCCACGAAGGCTGGCATGATCGCGCCGAAGATCATCACCAGCGCATGCATGGTGGTCATTTCGTTGAAAAAGTACGGCTGCACCAGCTGCAGGCCGGGCTTGAACAGCTCGGCGCGGATCACCATGGCGAAGCTGCCGCCGACGAAGAACGCCGTCAGCGAGAAGATCAGGTACAGCGTGCCGATGTCCTTGTGGTTCGTGGACATGAACCAGCGGGTGAAGAAATTCGACGGTGCGCCGTGGTGCTCGTCGTGGTGATCGTGGGTGGCTGCGTGGGCCATGGCCTTGCACCTCTACCTAATGCGAATGCTTGAAAAGCGGATGGGCGAGCGGAGCCTTAGCCCTGCTTGCCCGAAGTCGTTGCAACCGGGGCCGCCTGGGCGGCGGCCGGGGCGGTGGCGGTCGGGGCGGTGGCGGTCGACGCGGGTGCCGGCGTCGGCGCAGCCGGCGTCGCGGGCGTGGCCGGCGGAGCCTTGCCGGCAGCCTCCTGCTGTGCCAGCCACTGGGCGAACTCGGCCTTCGGCAGCGCCTTCACCACGATCGGCATGAAGCCATGATCCTGGCCGCACAGTTCGGCGCACTGGCCGCGGTAGGTGCCCGGCACCTTGATGTTGGTCCAGGCCGCATTGACGATGCCCGGGATCGCATCGATCTTCCAGCCCAGCGCAGGCACCCACCAGGAGTGGATGACATCGTCGGCGGTGATCACGAAGCGGATCTTGGTGTCGATCGGTACCACCAGCGGCTTGTCGACGTTGAGCAGATAAGTGTTTTCGTCACCGACCTTGACCGCGTGCGGGTCCAACCCGGAGCCGAGCTGGCGGGTATCGTTGCTCTGCTCGTCGAGCTTGGACACGAAGCCGACCTTGTCGATCGCCTTGCCCTGGTAGTCGACGTAGTCGTAGCGCCATTTCCACTGGTAGCCGGTGACCTTGATGGTCATCTGCGAGCCGGTGGTGTCGGCAAAGGAGACCAGCCCACCGGTGGACATCCACGCCAGCACGATCAGGATGATCACCGGGATGGTCGTCCACACCACTTCGAGCGTGGTGTTGTGCGACCACTTCTCGGCCACCGCGCCGCGCGATTTGCGGAAGCGGAACATGGCCACGAACATCGCGCCGAACACCAGCACGCCGATGACGGTACACACGCCGAGCGCGACGTTATTGAGGAAGAACGGCTCGGGCGACCACTCGGTCACGCCGTGCGTCATGTTGAGCTGGCCGGGCTGGGGGTTTGCCCATGCCGAACCGGCCCACAGCGCACAGGCCGCTGCCGCCCACGCCTTGATCCTGATGCCGCCAGATGTCATGTCCTGCACCTTTGTTGTAGCTACCTGCGCGACTGGCCCTGCACATCCGCCAGCAGCATCTTCAGTTTTCTCGACAGCTCGGTACGTTCCTCCTCGGCGAGGAACGAACCGATCTCCAACTCGCGTCCATGCGACCCAAGCAGCAGACGCTCATGCCCGTTGCCGGGTGCCAGCCGCACACGCACCCAGTAGGACTGGAAGCGCGCGCGGTAGCGCCCGGGCAGCGCGCGCACCTCCAGCGACGATCCGTCGAGGGTGATGCGTTCGCTGCGGTCGCCCGCGCGCCAGGCCTGCCGCAGGGCAAGGGCCATCGCGCAGGACTCGATCAGGGCAAACAGCGGAGCGAACACATTCCCCTGCCACGCGCCCAAACCGGCCGTCGTCAGCGCCAGGGCCGCCAGCAGCATGATCAATCGACGCAATCCGCGTCGGCTGAGTGCGCGATTGGGCCGGAGCCACATCGTCACGCACGGCAGGCCGGCGGCAGCTGGTCGAAGCACGATCATGGTGATCCGGCGTGCCTGGAACAGCGGAATGATAGGCCGCGGGATCGCTGCGAGGCAAGAATGTCGCACCCGCGTGATCTGGATCAGGGAAGCAGGCGGCGCAGAATGCGGGCCGGGCAACGGCAGCGGGGTGCATGCCGCCAGCTAGCCGTGCCCGGTCCGCCTTCCGCGCGCGAGCCGTGCCGCGTGTGCGCAACAACCGCGGCGGAGGCGTCCGGCCGCCGCCGCGAGGCGCCGGCGCACGGATGCATGCGCCTGTGCCCGGGGCGTACAATCGCGGGCTTCCCCGCCGCGCCCGCGGTTCCGACGAACATCCCCGTGATCGAACCCATTCTCAGCCCCGAACTTCCCGCCGGCGCCGAGCCGGCCCGTGCGCGCATCACCGCCGCCTGGCTGCGCGACGAGACCGAGGCGGTCAACGAGCTGCTGACCCAGGCCGCGCTGCCTGCGGTCGAACGCGAGCAGGTGATCGACCTGGCGGCCGAGCTGGTCACGCGCGTGCGCGCGCGCGCCAAGGATCAGAGCGCGGTCGAATCGTTCATGCGCCAGTACGACCTGTCGTCCGAGGAAGGCGTGTTGCTGATGTGCGTGGCCGAGGCGCTGCTGCGCATCCCGGACAAAGTCACCGCCGACAAGCTGATCCGCGACAAGCTGGGCGACGCCAACTGGAAGAAACACCTGGGGCAGAGCGAATCGCTGTTCGTCAACGCCTCGACCTGGGGCCTGATGCTGACCGGGCATCTGGTCAACCTGGCGGATGAAACGCGGCACGATGTGACCGGCGCCTTCAAGCGGCTGGTCGCGCGCGCCGGCGAGCCGGCGATCCGCCTGGCGGTGCGCCAGGCGATGCGCATCATGGGCCACCAGTTCGTGATGGGTCGCACCATCGACGAGGCGCTGGACCGCTGCGCGAAGAAGGAATACGCGATGTACCGCTATTCCTACGACATGCTGGGCGAATCCGCGCTCACCGCCGAGACGGCCGAGCGCTACCAGGAGGACTACCGCCGCGCGATCGCCCGGATCGGCGCGCGCGGCCCGTTCGCCAACCACACCGACGCGCCGTCGATCTCGGTCAAGCTGTCCGCGCTGCACCCGCGCTACGAAGTGGCGCGCCGCGCCGAGGCCTGCCGTGACCTCACCGCCAAGCTGCTGGAGCTCTCGCAGCTGGCGATGGAGCAAGGCATCGCGCTTTCCGTCGACGCCGAGGAAGCCGACCGCCTGGAGCTGTCGCTGGACATCATCGGCGAAGTGTTCGCGCACCCGTCGCTGGAAGGCTGGAACGGACTCGGCATCGTGGTGCAGGCCTACTCCAAGCGCACGCCGTTCGTGATCGACTGGCTGATCGAGACCGCCCGTGCTTGTCGGCGGCGCTGGTACGTACGCCTGGTCAAGGGCGCCTACTGGGATGCCGAGGTCAAGCGTGCGCAGGAGAACGGCCTGGCCGGCTATCCGGTCTACACGCGCAAACCGAACACCGACGTGTCCTACCTGGCCTGCGCGCGCAAGCTGTTCGATGCCGGCGTGGAACTGATCTACCCGCAGTTCGCCACGCACAACGCGCACACCATCGCCGCCGTGCATCACCAGGCCAAGGGCCGGCCGTACGAGTACCAGCGCCTGCATGGCATGGGCACCGACCTGTACGCCGAGGTGATCGGTTCGCAGAACTTGAACGTGCCCTGCCGCGTCTATGCGCCGGTCGGCACGCATGAGGACCTGCTGCCGTACCTGGTGCGCCGGCTGCTCGAGAACGGCGCCAACACCAGTTTCGTCAACCGCGTGGTGGACGAGAGCCTGCCGGTGCGCGAGCTGGTCGCCGACCCGTGCGAAACGGTGCGTTCGTTTGCATCCATTCCTCACCCGCGCATCCCGCTGCCGGTGAATCTCTACGGTGAACTGCGGAAGAATTCCATGGGCGTGAACTTCTCCAACGACAACGAACTGCGAACCCTCGCCGAGGCGGTCAACGCCCACGCCGGCCCGTGGCAGGCCACGGCGCTGGTACCGGGTGCGACCGGCAACGAACCGGCCGTGCAGGTGACCAACCCGGCCGACCGCCGCCAGGTAATCGGCAGCTACGTCGCTGGCAACGCGGCCATGGCCGACCGCGCGCTGGTCAATGCGGTCGCCGCGCAGCCGGGCTGGGATCGCCTGCCGGCCGCCAGCCGCGCGGCGATCCTGGAACACGCCGCCGACCTGCTCGAAGCGCGCCGCGGCGAGTTCGTCGCTCTGTGCGTACGCGAGGCCGGCAAGAGCCTGCCCGACGCGATCGCCGAGATCCGCGAAGCAGCCGACTTCCTGCGCTACTACGCGACGATGGCGCGGCGCCTGTTTAGCCAGCCCGAGCAGCTGCCCGGCCCGACCGGCGAGAGCAACCAGCTGTTCTTGAACGGCCGCGGCGTGTTCGTCTGCATCAGCCCGTGGAACTTCCCGCTGGCGATCTTCCTGGGCCAGGTCTCCGCGGCGCTGGCCGCCGGCAATGCGGTGATCGCCAAGCCGGCCGAGCAGACCTCGCTGATCGGCTACGTGGCGGTCAAGCTGCTGCATGAAGCCGGCGTGCCGGCCGACGTGCTGCAGTTCCTGCCCGGCGACGGCGCCACCGTCGGTGCCGCGCTGACGAAAGACCCGCGCGTCGCCGGCGTCGCCTTCACCGGCTCCACCGAGACCGCCTGGGCGATCAACCGCAGGCTGGCCGCGCGCAACGCGCCGATCGCCGCGCTGATCGCCGAGACCGGCGGCCAGAACGCGATGATCGCCGACTCCTCGGCGCTGCCCGAACAGATCGTCAAGGACGTCATCGCCGCCGCGTTCCAGTCCGCCGGCCAGCGCTGCTCGGCCGCGCGCGTGCTGTTCGTGCAGGAGGACATCGCCGACAAGGTGATCGGCATGCTGGCCGGCGCCATGGCCGAGCTGAAGGTCGGCGACCCGGGCCTGCTGTCCACCGATGTCGGCCCGGTGATCGACGCCGATGCGCTGAAGATCCTCGTCGAGCATGCCGCGCGCATGGATGCCGAGGCGACCAGGATCGCCGAAGTGCCGCTCGATCCGGCAACCACCGGCAACGGCACCTTCTTCGCCCCGCGCGCCTACGAGATCCCCGCACTGGGCACGCTCACCCGCGAGATCTTCGGCCCGGTGCTGCACGTGATCCGCTGGAAGTCGAACGAGCTGGGCAAGGTGGTCGACGAGATCAACGCCACCGGCTACGGACTGACGCTGGGCATCCACAGCCGCATCGACGACACCGTGCAGTTCATCCAGAGCCGCGCCCGTGTCGGCAACTGCTACGTCAACCGCAACCAGATCGGCGCGGTGGTCGGCGTGCAGCCGTTCGGCGGCGAAGCGCTCTCCGGCACCGGTCCCAAGGCCGGCGGCCCGCACTACCTGCTGCGCTTCGCCGGCGAACGCACGCTCACCATCAACACCACCGCCGCCGGCGGCAACGCCTCGCTGCTGACCATCGGCGAGTAGGCGGCAAAAAGGCTCCCCTGGACAGGAAGGGAGCCGGGCGACCACGCACGGGGGCATTGCCCCGTGCGACCATGACGCCTGCCCATCCAGGCACCACGCCATGGCTGACATCATCGAGTTGACCGCCATCCTGCGCCGCCTGCGCCAGGCACAGGCGCGTGATCCGCTGCCGTCCTGGCAGGTGCGCGCCGACCGCTTGCAACGCCTCGCACGCATGCTGCGCGAGCAGCGGGTGGCTTTTGCCGACGCCATCAATGCCGACTTCGGCCAGCGTCCAACCGAAGAAACCGAGCTGCTCGAATTGTTTCCGTCGCTCTCGGCGATCCGCCATGCATTGCGCCACGGCCGGCGCTGGATGCGCCCGCGCCGCGCGCCGACCGGGCTGGCCTTCCTGCCGGGCCGCAACCGCCTGCTGCCGCAGCCGCGCGGCGTGGTCGGCATCGTGGTGCCGTGGAACTACCCACTGTTCCTGGCCGTCGGACCGCTGGTGGACGCGCTGGTCGCCGGCAACCGCGCGATGGTCAAGATGAGCGAGTTCACGCCGCGCTTCTCGACGCGGTTCGCCGAGCAGGTGACGCACTACTTCGCCGATGACGAAGTGGTGGTGGTCACCGGCGAGGCGGCCGTGGCGCAGGCATTCACCACACTCCCGTTCGACCACTTGCTGTTCACCGGTTCGACCGCGGTCGGCCATCAGGTGATGCGCACGGCGGCGGCCAACCTGACGCCGGTCACGTTGGAGCTGGGCGGCAAATCGCCCGCGATCATCGGGCCGGACGCCGACCTGGCGCAGGCGGCTGAGCGCATCCTGGTCGGCAAGCTGGTCAACGCTGGGCAGACCTGCATCGCGCCGGACTACGTGTTGCTGCCGCGCGCGCAGGTGGCTGGCTTCGTCGCGGCCGCGCGCACGGTGATGACCCGGCTGTATCCCGACCTGACGCACAACCGGCAATACGCCAGCCTGGTGTCGGACCGGCATTTTGCACGGATGACCGCGCTGCGCGACGAGGCAGTGTCCGGCGGCGCGCGCTGCGAGTTGCTGGGCGAGACCCCGGCCGATTCCGTGCGGCGGCTGTTTCCGCCGCAACTGCTGCTCGACGTGGCCGACGATGCGGCGGTAATGCGCGAGGAAATCTTCGGCCCGTTGCTGCCGCTGGTGGCTTACGACACGCTTGATCGGGCGATCGACTACGTCAACGCACGGGCGCATCCGCTGGCGCTATATCTGTTCGCGCGCGACCGCATCACCATCGAGGCGGTGCTCGCACGCACCCGGGCCGGCGGCGTCACGCTCAACGACACGCTCTACCACATCGCCCAGCACGGCCTGCCGTTCGGCGGCGTGGGCGCCTCGGGCATGGGCGGTTATCACGGCAAGGCGGGCTTCGAGACGTTCTCGCACCTGAAACCGGTATTCGCCCAGGCACGCTGGAACGGCGCCGGCCTGCTGCGCCCGCCCTACGGGCCGCGCTTCCGGCGCCTGCTCGAACTGCTGCTGCGACACGGCTGAGCGACCTGCTTCCTTCTGCAGGAGCGCACTTGGGGGCGCGACCAGCGGCGCCGGCCACACGGACATCCTGCCAATGCTGTGGCGCGCGGTCGCGTCCAGGTGCGCTTCTACAGAAGAGCCCGATTGTTGCGCCCGTCGCGGGTTTGCACGCGACGCCAACAGGGCTGCGGCGAGACTGTGCACTGGCAACCCGCAGGAGCCGCCCATGGCCCATTCGAATCTTCCCAACGACGAGCAGACGCCGGTACCTGCCGGCGTCAACGCCGGCCCGCAGAGCGGCGCGGGTGGTGCGGGCGGCGAGCCCACGGGCGCCCGGCTGCAAGCACAGGCGCGCGACGAATCCAGCCAACGCCCTGCGCGCGCCCAGGACAACCAACGCCCCGGTCATTCCTCCGACAAGAGCCAACCAGGCTATCGCGCCCGGCCAGCCGGCCAGAGCGGCGTCGGTGCGCAGGAGGATCGCGCCTCGACCTTGCGCGAGCCGCAGGGCGACGGCAACTACGTTGCCACCGACCGCGGCGACAAGCCGCTGCGCAGCGGTTGAGCCAGCGTCGCCTGGCGCAGGGCACGGGCAGGCACACAACTTCGCCCACAAAAAAGCCTCCCCGCTTGCGGGGAGGCTTCGTTTTCAACGTCGTCCGGAATCGGCTTGATCAGAACTTGTACTGTGCCGATACGCTCAGCAGGTTGCCGTAATCGTCGAAGTTGCCGTTGACCACGTCACCGGTGCCGCTGGTGGCGTTCACGTGGGCCTGGTTGACGAAGATGTGCGCGTACGAGGCATTGAGCTCGAAATGCTCGCTGGCCTTGTAGCCCAGGCCCACCGCGACGAACTTGCGGGTGGAGTCGGGCACGCGCGGCGTGCGCGTGGCGTTGTAGGTCGGCGTGGTGTCGACCGAGATACCGGCGCGCAGGGTCAGCTTGTCGTTGACGTAGTAGTCGCCACCGATCGCTGCGTACCAGGTGTTGCGCCAGTTGTAGGTTTCCACGCTGTCCGGCT
>Ga0308175_100001447_pt1 | contig 16035 bp, 17 predicted proteins | sample PhyCR1_3_FD_203893 | JGI IMG/M metagenome (GOLD analysis project Ga0308175, IMG submission 203893) | Soil microbial communities from UC Gill Tract Community Farm, Albany, California, United States - DLSLS.C.R1 | ecosystem: Environmental > Terrestrial > Soil > Agricultural land | place: USA...
GGCGCCCTCGCCGGCGGCCCGCATGCCCGCGGCTACCCGGGGTTCGTTGTCCGGAGATGCGTGGACGCGAATGTGCCCGCAGCTCCGGGGCCTGGGGCCTGGAGCTGCGGGCGTTGGGGGCGGGGTCGGGATCAGAGGAGGCCGTGGCCCCAAGTGGCTGCTCCTGCCAGGGCGATGAGGGACAGCAAGGTGTCGATCGCGCCCAGGACCAGGGCGACCACGGCCGGGATGTTGCGGTCGGTGGACCATTTGCGGCCCATGGACTGCCAGCCGCAGAACATCGCCACCGGGCCCAGGATGATGCCCAGTGCGAAGAATCCGGCGACCGCGCAGACGGTTCCGATGATCCCGAGCGTCGCGCGGTCCGGCCCGGTCCGTTGCCACGAACGGCCGCGTGACCGGGGGTACCCGCGCGTTCCGTGCCCGAAGCCAGCCATCATCAACTCCCTGGTGGTCATGGACAGTTCGGCCTCACTGGGCGGGTACCCCGGTTTTCCCCGGACAGACCTGGGCGCGCTGCCCCCCTCCGGCAGCGCGCGCCGCGGCCCGGCGGCCCCCGCATGCCCTGCGGAGGACCTGACCCACTGTGACCTGCGGCGCGCGCCCGGAGCGAGGGATCTTGAGCGGAGTCACCCTGATGAGCGAACTCCGCCAGGAACAGGCATGAAACGCGCGGTCAGATGTGACCGACTCCCGCGCCCGCCTCCGCGTTCTCGCCCCGCTTGGTGAGGAACGCGACCAGCACCGCGACCGCCGCCACGCCCGCCGCGACCAGGGAGGCGAGACTCATGCCGGAGATGAAGGTGTCGTGGGCGACCGTGGTGATCTTCGCGACGAGAGCCTCCGGCATGCCCTTGGCCACCGGCGCCACGCCCACCTGGACCGCCTCGGACGCCTGGTCCAGCTGCTCCGGGGTCATCTTCGGCAGCCCGGCGCCGGTCCAGTTGCCCGGCAGCTCGCTGTCGACCCTGGAGGCCATCACGGCACCCAGCACCGCCGTACCGAGGCTGCCGCCGATCTGCATGGCCGCCTGCTGCAGGCCGCCCGCCACACCGGACAGCTCCATGGGCGCGTTGCCCACGATCACCTCGGTGGCGCCGACCATGACCGGCGCGAGGCCGAAGCCCAGCAGGGCGAACCAGATCGACATCAGACCGCTGCCGGTGTCGGCCTTCAGCGTCGACATGCCGTACATGGCGATCGCGGTGGCCGCCATGCCGCCGGCCAGCGGGATGCGCGGGCCCAGCTTGGTGATCGCGGCGCCCGCCAGTGGGGAGCCGACGATCATCATGCCGGTCAGCGGAAGCAGGTGCAGGCCCGCGTCGATCGGGCTCATGCCGTGGACGTTCTGGAGGTAGAACGTCACGAAGAACAGGCCGCCCATGAAGGCGATCGCCATCAGGACCATCAGGACGACACCCGCGGACAGCGGGATCGAGCGGAACATGCCCAGCGGGATCAGCGGCTCGGCGACCCTCGTCTCCCAGACCGCGAACAGGACGAACAGCAGCGCCGAGGCGCCGATGAAGCCCCAGGTCTTGACGTCGCCCCAGCCCCAGGTCGGAGCCTTGATGAGCGCCCACACCAGGCAGAACATCGCGCCGGACAGCAGCACGATGCCCGGCAGGTCGAAGGAGCGCGGCGCGTTCTCGGCGCGGTGGTCCAGCAGGATCAGCAGGCCCAGCAACAGGGCGAGGACGCCGACCGGCACGTTGATGAAGAACACCGACTGCCAGTTGACGTGCTCGACGAGGACGCCGCCGAGGATCGGGCCGCCCGCGGTGGAGGCACCGATGACCATGCCCCAGATGCCGATCGCCATGTTCAGCTTCTCGGCCGGGAAGGTGGCCCGCAGCAGGCCGAGCGCGGCCGGCATCAGCAGTGCGCCGAACAGGCCCTGGAAGACGCGGAAGGTGACGACCGCGGCGATGCTGTTCGACAGGCCGATGGCGCCCGAGGCGGCGGCGAAGCCGGTCACGCCGATCAGGAAGGTCTGCCGGTGGCCGAAGCGGTCACCCAGCTTGCCCGCGGTGATCAGGCAGACCGCGAGGGCGAGGAAGTAGCCGTTGGTGATCCACTGGACGTCGGCGAAGCTCGCGCCGAGGTCCTTCTGGATGGCCGGGTTGGCGATGGCCACGATGGTGCCGTCGAGGGCCACCATCATGACCCCTACGGCGACGGTGATGAGGGTGAGCCATGGGTGGCCGCGCAGCCCCGCGGCCGGGGTCGGCCCCGACGGGTCGGTCGATGCCCGGTCCCCCGGTCCCGTCGTGTCGATGGTGGTCTGACTAGTCATACCCTCGAGGCTAGTGTCAGTCACTGACAGTTGACAAACCAATTCACAAGTCGGTAACTGACACGACACCAGCGCATAGCCTGAGCTGGAAGGACATTTCACCGGGAGAGGCCGATGGAGACGCTGCGCGACCGCAAGAAGCGGCGCACTCGGGAGGCGCTGCTGCGGGCCGCTCTCGAACTGTTCACCACGCAGGGCTACGAGCACACCACCGTGGACGAGATCGCCGAGGCCGTCGACGTCTCGCAGCGCACCTTCTTCCGTTACTTCGCCGGCAAGGAGGAGGTGGCCTTCGCCGTCCAGGAGATGACGGAGGCACTCTTCGTGGAGTCCGTACGGGCGAGGCCGGCGCACGAGGCGCCGATGGAGGCGTTGCGGCAGGCGGTCCTGGAGGGCTGGGAGGCGATACAGGAGACCGTCGAGTCGGCCGTCCCGGTGGAGCTGTACCTGCGCATGTACCGGACCATCGAGTCGACGCCCGCGCTGCTCGCCGCCCATCTGCGGCGCTCCGTGGCCACCGAGGAGACGATCGCGCGGCTGCTCGCCGAACGGGAGGGCGTCGACGTGGAAACCGACCCGCGGCCGCGGCTCGCCGTGGCCGTGTTCGGCGGGGTGATGAGGGTCACCGAGCGGCAGTGGTGCACGGGTGACGACTTCAGCCTGGAGGCGATCCGGCGTCTGACCGCGTCGTACCTGGACCAGTTGGGCTCGGCGCTGACCGGCAACTGGCGCGCCGGCTGAGGACGTTACGGGAGCGTTCGACGTTTACCGAAACGTGATACCCGTCACTCGGTTACCCCGAGACCCTGTCGTTCTCCTAGTGTGTCCTCCCAGTGACTTCCTTCGACACCTCCCCGCCTCTCAACGTCTGGCGCGCCATGCTCGCGCTGTCCGTGGTGTTCGTGATGCTCGCGACCACCGGCTGGACCGCACTGCGCACCCACCGGGAGGCGACCGCACTGCAGCTCTCGCTCGACAAGTGGGAGCACGGCACGCTGCGCGGCCTGCACCTGCCGGACCCCGAGGCGGCCCCCGGGCGGCTCACCCGGTTCTTCGCCTCGCTCACCCCGCACGAGCGCGACCGGCTGGCCCACCGCTACTCACTGGCGGTCGGCAACATGAACGGCGCCCCCGCCAAGCTGCGCTACCGCGCCAACCGCGTCGCGCTGGGCCAGGCGCGTGAGGTCGAGCGCGAGCGCATGCGCGACAACCGGATCAGCAGGGCCGGACAGCAGGACGCGGCCCAGCGGATGGATCGCTACGAGGCGCTCATGCGTCCCGGTCGGCACATCCTCGCCTTCGACCCCGCGGGCTCGGGCCGGGTCGCGGAGGTGTTCGGCAGCCTCGCCAAGGCCGACCGGGTCTCCGTCGTCGTCCCCGGTGTCGACACCGACCTGCTCACCTTCCAGCGGACGTACCGCAGGTACAGCGCCCCGGTCGGCATGGCCAAGGCCCTCTACGCGGCCGAGCGGGCGGAGAGCCCCTCGACGCGCACGGCCGTGATCGCCTGGGCCGACTACACCGCACCGGACGGACTCGGCGTGGACGCGGCCACCGGACTGCGCGCCGAGGAGGGCGCCGTCCGTCTGAACGCGCTGCTGCGCGGCCTGCCCGGCCGGGCGCCGGTGTCGATGTTCTGTCACAGCTACGGCTCCGTGGTCTGCGGGGTCGCCGCGCACGGCATGCCGGGCCGGGTGTCCGACCTGGCGGTGGCCGCGAGCCCCGGGATGCGCGCCGCGACCGCCTCCCGCCTGGGCACCTCGGCCCGGGTGTGGGCGATGCGCGACGCCAGCGACTGGGTGCAGGACGTGCCGTATCTGGAGCTCGGCGGGCTGGGCCACGGGGCCGACCCGGTGTCCTCGGCGTTCGGCGCGCGGGTTCTCTCGGCCCATGACGCGCAGGGCCACAGCGGCTACTTCCAGCCGGGCACGGACAGCCTGCGCAATCTCGCGCACGTCGGCGTCGGCGCGTTCGACGCCGTGACGTGCGCACGGGAAGACGATGTCTGCCGGGCGGATCTGCCCCGCACGACGACGGCCGGACGCGCGTAGAAACAGCAGGAAGTGCGGTCTGCGCGGGTGGCGACGGAGGAGCACGTGCCGCATACGATGAGCCGCATGGGTGACGTACTGGCGGGTTTTCATGCCGTCTGGGAGTTCGAGTCCGACTCCGTGCTCATCCGCTACGAACGGGGGATTCGGACACCCAGGCTCTTCCAGGCGCTGGGCGAGCGGCGCATTCCGCTGGCCGCGGTCGAGGAGGTGACCCTCACTCCCGGCAAGCGCGGCTCCGTCGTACTGCGGCTGCGGCCGCGCCCCGGCGCCGATCCGCTGATGGACGCGGCGGCCGGGCAACTGCGGGAGGGCTCCGACCCGTACCGGCTGGTGCTGCCGGCCGAGCGGGCGACCCTCGCCGAGTACTACGCCGACGAGCTGAAACCGCTGCTGACCGAGTCCGGGCCGGAGCCCGCCGAGCGTTGGCTGGTGGCCGCCCCCGAGGCCCCGCTGCAGTTCAAGGCGTACGACGGGAAGGCGTCCTTCGACGGGACCTCCGTGCAGTTCCGCTGGTCCTGGACGGGTGCGTCCTCGGCGAAGTGGAAGGCCGGGGACCAGAGTTGGCCGGTCGCCGACCTCAGCGGAGTGGAGTGGCGCTCGCCGGAGGTCTTCGAGGGGCATCTGCGCCTGGTACCCCGCGAAGGCGACTCCACCCGTCCCGCACAGCCCGACCAGGATCCGGCGGCCGTCGTCTTCGGTCTCGGCTACGGGCCGGTGCACGAATCCCTGCCGTTCGCCGCCGCCGTCCTCGCGGCGCTGCGTACCCGGGGGCCGGTACCGGTGGCACCGGCCCCGCCCCGGCGGGACCCGGCCGACATCGCCGAGCGCATCCGGCATCTCGGGGAACTGCACCAGGCGGGCCTGGTCACCGACGAGGAGTTCTCCTCGAAGAAGGCCGAGTTGCTGGCCGAGCTGTAGCGGTGCCGCACGGCCGGCGGGTCAGCGCTCCGTGGCGTAGAAGCTGATCTTCCGGTTCAGCACCGCCAGGGTGTCGTGCAGTTCCGCGATCCGGGCCAGGACGTCCCGGCGGGTCGACTCGAGCAGTTCCTGGCGCTCGGCGTAGGTACTCTCGCCCTCCCGAACCAGCTCCGCGTACCGGACCATGTCGGCCACCGGCATGCCGGTCAGCCGGAGCTTGTTCACGAACTCGAGCCAGTCCAGGTCCCGGTTGCTGTAGCGGCGCTGACCGGTGTGCGAACGGTCGACGTGCGGCATCAGGCCGATCCGCTCGTACCAGCGCAGCGTGTGCGCGGTCAGACCCGTGAAGGCGACGACCTCGCTGATCGTGTAGCCGTCCTGGCCTTCGGGGCGGGGGTGGCACCGGGGTGGGGCGGAGCAGATGTCGGCGGGGGTTGCTTGCTCGGCGGCCGCTGGCGTGGTCTGCATCACCGTCATGCCCCCAACGCTATGGCCTTGGAGTGCACTCCAGGCAAGCGACTCCGGCGAGAAAGGGGTGTGGGGAAAACGGCGCGACGGGTCAGGGGTGCGGTGGTTAGCGTGCCCGGCATGAGTCTCGTACGCCGGGCCGAGCCCGAGGACGCCGCGGAAGTGCTGCGGCTGCGCCAGGTCATGATCGACTCGATGGGCCACGCCGACCGGTCCACCGACTGGCACGCCGAGTCCCTCCCCACCCTGCGGGCGAGGCTCGCGGAGCCGGAGGGGGGCTTCGCGGCCTTCGTCGTGGACCATCCGGAGCGGCCGGGAGCGCTGGCCGCGCTGGTGGCGGGCACGCTCGACTACCGGATCGGACGGGCGGCCAACCCGCTCGGCACCGTCGGGTACGTCTTCAGCGTCGCCACCGACCCGGACGCCCGCCGGCGCGGGTACGCGCGCGCCTGCATGGACACGCTCCTCGGCTGGTTCCGCGAGCGCGGTGCCGACCGGGTGCAGCTCACCACGTCCCTGGAGGGCGCGCCGCTGTACGCCTCGCTCGGCTTCCGGCCCAAGCCCGACCCCTTGCTGGAGCTGTGGCTCTGAGCGCATAGGCTCGGCCTCATGTCGTTGAACAGCCTGGCGTCGATCGAGAACTGGCCGGTCCCCACCGCCGCGGCGGGCGTGGTCCGCGCGGACGGCACCGTCATGGGCACCCACGGCCCGGCCGGACAGCGGTTCCCCCTCGCCTCGGTCACCAAGCCGCTGGCGGCCTACGCCGTGCTCGTCGCCTACGAGGAGGGCGCGATCGAGCTGGACGAGCCGGCCGGGCCGCCCGGCGCCACGGTCCGCCATCTGCTCGCGCACACCTCCGGGCTGGCCTTCGACGAGCACCGGGTGATGGCTCCGCCCGGGGAGCGGCGGCTGTACTCCAACGCGGGGTTCGAGCAGCTCGGTGATCATGTCGCCAAGGCGACGGAGATTCCGTTCGCCGAGTATCTGCGGCAGGCGGTGCTGGAGCCGCTGGGGATGACGTCGACGTCGCTGGCGGGGTCGCCGGCGAAGGACGGGGTGTCCACGGTGGAGGATCTGCTGCGGTTCGCCGCCGAGATCCAGGCGCCGCGGCTGCTGGATCCTCGTACGGTGGCTGCGGCGATGAGCGTGCAGTATCCCGGGGTGAAGGGCGTCCTGCCGGGATACGGGCACCAGAACCCCAACGACTGGGGGCTGGGGTTCGAGATCCGGGACTCCAAGTCCCCGCACTGGACGGGGTCTTCGTCGTCGCCGCGGACGTTCGGGCACTTCGGGCAGTCCGGTACGTTCCTGTGGATCGACCCTGATGCGGGTGTTGCCGGAGTCGCGCTGACCGATCGGGCGTTCGGGCCTTGGGCGGTGGAGGCGTGGCCGGTGTTCACGGACGCGGTGCTGGCGGAATTGCGGGGCTGAGGTGTGCTGGGCTGGGGCCAGGGGTCGCGCAGCCCGGCGCTCACGGGGTGCCGCCGCGCCCACAGCACTGGCGGCACGCATGCCCGCACCTACGTGGGCAGGGCGCAGTCATGACCCTATTTCCCACAGCAGTATTTCCGATGGCGTGATGCCCACCGCCTCCAGGGACTTCGAGTCCGTGACGCGGGCCGAGTCGCCCTGGCCCAAGGTCTCCTCCGCCAGCGTGATCTCGCCCCGGACCACGTGGACGTACACATGGGGCGCGTCCGGTACCGCCGTCCGCTCCCCCGCTGTCAGGCGGCGGACGTGCAGCATCGCGCCGGCGGCCGGGAGGGCGTAGGGGGTGGAGTCGGCGATGCCGGGGATGATCTCGTAGGACGGGTCGCCGCCCGGCTCCAGCGGGGCCAGCCACATCTGGACGAAGGTCAGCGGGGTGTCCGCCTCGTTGCGTTCCACGTGGCGGACGCCCGCCGCCGCGGCGAGATGCTGGACGTCGCCGGGGCGTACCGTCGTCTCGTGGCCCGTGGAGTCACGGTGGGTCAGTTCGCCCTCGACCACCCACGTGACGATCTCGGTGTGGCTGTGCGGGTGCTCGTCGAAGCCGGCGCCGGGGGCGAGCCGCTCCTCGTTGCAGGCGATCACCGCGCCGAAGCGCAGGTTGCCGGGGTCGTAGTGCGGGCCGAAGGAGAAGGCGTGGCGGGATTCGATCCCCGCCTCCGGATCCCCTCCGCGGTAGCGCTCACCGGCGCGCCGTACGTCCATCACAGCCACCACCGTAGACCGCGCACGGCACCCCGCCGACGCATGGTCCCGTCCCGATAAGGCAGTCTTGTCCCCGTGCCCGAACCCGAAACCCATAGCGGCGAACCCGCAGCGCACGCCGTCCACCAGCACACCGCGACCCTGAAGCGGCTGGAGAAGTCCTCCGGGAGTCTCGCCGCGCAGGCCATCGCGCGCATGGACGAGACCCTGCCGTGGTACCGGGCCATGCCACCGGAGAACCGTTCCTGGATCGGGCTCGTGGCGCAGGCGGGCATCGCCGCGTTCACCGAGTGGTTCCGGCACCCGGACGCGCCGCAGGCCATCTCCACGGACGTCTTCGGGACCGCGCCCCGCGAGCTGACCAGGGCCATCACGCTGCGGCAGACCGTGGAGATGGTGCGGACCACCATCGAGGTGATGGAGTCCGCCATCGACGAGGTGGCGGCCCCCGGGGACGAGCGCGTGCTGCGCGAGGCCCTGCTCGTGTACGCCCGGGAGATCGCGTTCGCCACCGCCCAGGTGTACGCCCAGGCCGCCGAGGCACGCGGTGCCTGGGACGCGCGGCTGGAGTCGCTGGTGGTCAACGCCGTGCTGAGCGGGGAGGCCGACGAGGGGGCCGTCAGCCGGGCCGCCGCGCTCGGCTGGAACTCGCCGGACCATGTGTGCGTCGTGCTCGGCACCGCGCCCGACGGGGACAGCGAGCTGACCGTCGAGGCCATCCGGCGGGCCGCGCGCCACGCCAAGCTGCAGGTGCTCACGGGGGTGCTCGGGGACCGGCTGGTGGTGATCGCCGGGGGCAACCCCAATCCGCTCGCCGTCGCCAAGTCGCTGATCGGGCCGTATGCCGCCGGGCCGGTCGTCGCCGGGCCCGTGGTACCCGACCTGCTGGCCGCCACCCGGTCCGCGCAGGCCGCGGCGGCGGGTCTGAAGGCGTGTTTCGCCTGGCAGGACGCGCCGCGGCCGGTGCTGGCGGACGATCTTCTGCCGGAGCGGGCCATCGCGGGCGATCCGGGCGCGCGCGAGCAGTTGGTGGAGGAGATCTACAGACCACTGGAGGAGGCGGGGTCGGCACTCCTGGAGACCTTGAGTGTCTACCTGGAACAGGCGAGCAGCCTGGAGGGCGCGGCCAGGATGCTGTTCGTTCACCCGAACACCGTGCGCTACCGGCTCCGACGTGTGACAGACGTCACCGGATGGTCGCCCTCGGATGTACGATCCGCGTTTACGCTGCGGATCGCGCTGATCCTGGGGCGTCTGGCCGACGGTGAACCCCAGGCCTAGGGTTTTGTGGGGGCCCCACAAAACCCCTACGTGTTCTTCGTCCCTGTCCCCACGGGCGGCTTCGGCCGTCTCCAAGAGAGAGTGTGAGAGTGCTCGTACTCGTCGCTCCCGGCCAGGGTGCCCAGACGCCCGGCTTCCTGACCCCCTGGCTCGAACTCCCCGGTGCCGCGGACCGCGTCGCCGCGTGGTCGGACGCCATCGGCCTCGACCTGGTCCACTACGGCACCCAGGCCGACGCCGACGCCATCCGCGACACCGCGGTGGCCCAGCCGCTGCTGGTCGCCGCCGGGATCCTGTCCGCCATGGCACTGGGTGACATGTCGGAGATCGCGCCGGGAGCGGTCGCCGGCCACAGCGTGGGTGAGATCACCGCCGCCGCCTTCGCGGGCGTCCTGGACGACACCGCGGCACTCGGCCTCGTCCGCCGTCGTGGGCTCGCGATGGCCGAGGCCGCCGCGATCACCGGGACCGGCATGTCGGCGCTGCTCGGCGGTGACCCCGAGACCTCCGTCGCGCACCTGGAGAAGCTGGGCCTGACCCCGGCCAACATCAACGGCGCGGGCCAGATCGTCGCCGCCGGCACCCTGGAGCAGCTCGCCGCGCTGGCCGAGGACAAGCCCGAGGGTGTCCGCAAGGTCGTCCCGCTGAAGGTGGCCGGTGCCTTCCACACGCGCCACATGGCCTCCGCCGTCGAGGCGCTTGCCGAGGCCGCGGCGCGGCTGACGCCCGCCGACCCGAAGGTCCCCTACGTCTCCAACAAGGACGGCCGCCAGGTCGCCTCCGGCGCCGAGGTGCTGGACCGGCTGGTCGGCCAGGTCGCCAACCCGGTGCGCTGGGACCTGTGCATGGAGACGTTCAAGGCGCTGGGCGTCACCGCGCTCATCGAGGTGTGCCCCGGCGGCACGCTGACCGGTCTGGCCAAGCGCGCGCTGCCCGGTGTGCGCACGCTCGCCCTGAAGACCCCCGACGACCTCGACGCGGCCCGCACGCTCATCGCCGAGACTGCGACACCTGCCGCTGACGCGGCGAGCGCCTGACAAGGAGCCCAAGACCCATGTCGAAGATCAAGCCCAGCAAGGGTGCCCCGCACGCGCGCATCCTCGGCGTCGGCGGCTACCGGCCGACCCGCGTGGTGCCCAACGAGGTGATCCTGGAGAGGATCGACTCGTCCGACGAGTGGATCCGTTCGCGCTCCGGCATCGAGACCCGGCACTGGGCGGGCCCCGAGGAGACGGTCTCCGCGATGTCCGTCGAGGCGGCCGGCAAGGCGATCGCCGACTCCGGCATCGCCGCCGAGCAGATCGGCGCCGTGGTCGTCTCGACCGTCTCGCACTTCAGCCAGACCCCGGCCGTCGCCACCGAGATCGCCGACAAGCTGGGCACGAACAAGGCCGCCGCCTTCGACATCTCGGCCGGCTGCGCGGGCTTCGGCTACGGCCTGACCCTCGCCAAGGGCATGGTGGTGGAAGGTTCCGCCGAGTACGTGCTCGTCATCGGTGTGGAGCGGCTCAGCGACCTCACCGATCTGGAGGACCGGGCCACGGCCTTCCTGTTCGGCGACGGCGCCGGCGCGGTCGTCGTCGGCCCCTCCCAGGAGCCGGCCATCGGCCCGACCGTGTGGGGCTCCGAGGGCGACAAGTCCGGCACCATCAAGCAGACGGTCTCCTGGGACCGTTTCCGGGTCGGCGACCTCGCCGAACTGCCCCTCGACAGCGAGGGCAACGTCAAGTTCCCTGCGATCACGCAGGAGGGCCAGGCGGTGTTCCGCTGGGCCGTGTTCGAGATGGCGAAGGTCGCCCAGCAGGCGCTGGACGCGGCCGGAATCAGCCCGGACGACCTGGACGTCTTCATTCCGCACCAGGCCAACATGCGGATCATCGACTCGATGGTGAAGACGCTGAAGCTGCCGGAGCACGTCACGGTCGCCCGTGACATCCGCACCACCGGCAACACCTCGGCCGCCTCGATCCCGCTCGCGATGGAGCGGCTCCTGGCGACCGGGGAGGCGAAGAGCGGCGACACCGCGCTCGTCATCGGATTCGGGGCGGGTCTCGTCTACGCCGCCACGGTCGTTACCCTCCCCTAGGCACTCCGTGCCGGATCTCGCTTCCGGCTCGGTGCAAACTGCCACAAACCGTCTGGATTATCGAAGAAGGAGCGCCTGACATGGCCGCCACTCAGGAAGAGATCGTCGCCGGTCTCGCCGAGATCGTGAACGAGATCGCCGGGATCCCCACCGAGGACGTCCAGCTGGACAAGTCCTTCACCGACGACCTGGACGTCGACTCGCTGTCCATGGTCGAGGTCGTCGTCGCCGCCGAGGAGCGCTTCGACGTGAAGATCCCGGACGAGGACGTCAAGAACCTCAAGACCGTTGGTGACGCCACCAACTACATCCTCAAGCACCAGGCCTGAGTCACCCCTTAGGCCGTCAGGCTGCTAGGCCCCGCCACCCGGCGGTGGCGCCGTCGAATCCCGTTTTCCGTTGGAGAAAGAATTCCCGTGAGCCCGACCAATCACACCGTGGTCGTCACCGGTATCGGCGCAACCACACCGCTGGGTGGCGACGCAGCCTCGTTCTGGGAGGCCCTGGTCGCCGGCAAGTCCGGTGTCGGCCCGCTCGAGCAGGAGTGGGCGGCCGAGCTGCCGGTCCGCATCGCCGCGCGGATCGCCGTCGAGCCCGGCGAGATCATCCCCCGCCCGCAGGCCCGCAAGCTGGACCGGTCCGCGCAGTTCGCGCTGATCGCCGCTCAGGAGGCCTGGAAGGACGCCGGTTTCACCGCCAAGGCCGGTGAGGACGCGTCCGTCAACCCCGACCGTCTCGGTGCGGTCATCGCCTCCGGCATCGGCGGCGTGACGACGCTCCTGGACCAGTACGACGTGCTCAAGGAGAAGGGCGTACGCCGCGTCTCCCCGCACACCGTGCCGATGCTGATGCCCAACTCCCCGGCGGCCAACGTCGGCATCGAGCTGGGTGCCCGCGCCGGTGTGCACACCCCTGTGTCGGCCTGCGCCTCCGGCGCGGAGGCCATCGGGTACGCGATCGAGATGATCCGCACCGGGCGTGCGGACGTGGTCGTGGCCGGTGGTACCGAGGCCGCCATCCACCCGCTTCCCATCGCCGCCTTCGGCAACATGATGGCGATGTCCAAGAACAACGACGACCCCGAGGGCGCGTCGCGTCCCTACGACTCGGGCCGCGACGGCTTCGTGCTCGGTGAGGGCGCCGGTGTGATCGTCCTGGAGTCCGAGGAGCACGCGAAGGCCCGCGGCGCCCGGATCTACGTCGAGGCGGTCGGCCAGGGCATCTCCGCCGACAGCCACCACATCACCCAGCCGGAGCCGTCCGGCAACGGCATCGCGCACGCGCTGCAGAACCTGCTCGACAACACGGACCTGAAGCCGGCCGAGGTCGTGCACGTGAACGCGCACGCCACCTCGACGCCGCAGGGTGACGTCGCCGAGATCAAGGCGCTGCGGAAGGTGTTCGGCGACGACGTCGACCACATGGCGATCTCCGCCACCAAGTCGATGACGGGTCACCTGCTCGGCGGCGCGGGCGGTATCGAGACCGTGGCGTCGATCCTGGCGCTGGTGAACCGTACGGCTCCGCCGACCATCAACCTGTCGAACCTCGACCCCGAGGTCAACGCGGACGTGGTGACCGGTGAGGCCCGCGAGCTGCCCGAGGGGCGGATCGCCGTGCTGAACGACTCGTTCGGCTTCGGCGGGCACAACGTGGTCCTGGCCTTCCGGACCGTCTGAGAGCACAAGTGAGGAGCCCCCACCGGCCGGTGGGGGCTCTTTCATGTGTCCTGCGGGTTCTTCCGCGTGTCCTGGAGGTTCTCGGGCGTGTCCGGGAAGTTCTCGGGCGTGTCCGGGAGGGCTCAGACCACCTGGTGCAGCCAGCGCACCGGTGCTCCCTCGCCCGCGTAGCGGAACGGCTCGAGCTCGTCGTCCCAGGGCTTTCCGAGGAGCTTGGCGATCTCCGCCTCCAGGTCGGTCTCCTCGCGCTGGGAACGCGTCAGGGCCGCGCGCAGCCGGTCCTCGGGGATGAGGATGTCGCCGTGGATGCCGGTGACCGCGTGGAAGATGCCGAGGTCGGGGGTGCAGCTGTAGCGCTCGCCCTCGGCGGTGGCGCAGGGCTCGGCGGTGACCTCGAAGCGCAGCAGGTGCCAGCCGCGCAGGGCGGAGGCGAGCTTGGAGGCGGTGCCGGCCTCGCCCTGCCAGGAGAACTCCGAGCGCCAGGTGCCGGGTGCCGCGGGCTGCCGGATCCAGTCGAGGCTGACGCGCGTGCCGAGCACCCCGGCGACGGCCCACTCGACGTGCGGGCACAGCGCGCGCGGCGCGGAGTGCACGTACAGAACTCCACGTGTCGTCACCGGAACCTCCGGGCAGAGCGGGACATCTTGCGGACTGGCTGGGCGGCCCAGGCGCGACGGCCGCGTTTGATGGCGAGGCTACCCTGCGGCGGGGCAAGGAGTGTGACGTACCGTCGGTCCCGGTGCCAGGAAACCCGCGTCATTCACCCAGGGGGACGCTTGTACGGGGGTGCGGCGTTCCCAGGTCCCCCTTCCGGGAACCCTGGCGCGTTGTCATGGGAGGGAGCACCGCACCGTCGAGCGAGGGGAGCAGCCAAGATGCGCGAGCGAGGCCACCGGGCGCGGGGCGCCGTCGCCGTCATGACGGCGGCCGTCCTGGCCCTGACGGGGTGTGACGCCTTCGGCGGTGGTGGCGCCGGCGGCAAGAAGGACACCGGTACGCCCGCCTCCCGGCCTCCGGCCAGGCCGGCGCCGGTGTGGGACCGCAGTCCGGACTCGATCGCCGCGGTCGGCGACTCCATCACCCGGGGCTTCGACGCGTGCGCCGTGCTCTCCGACTGCCCCGAGGTGTCGTGGGCGACGGGCAGCGACGCCGGGGTCGACAGCCTGGCGGTGCGGCTGCTGGGGGTGCGGGGGGCGGCGGAGCACAGCCGCAACTACGCGGTGACCGGCGCCCGGATGTCGGACCTGCCGCGGCAGATGGCCGGCGCGATCGCCGGGCGGCCCGGACTGGTGACGGTGATGATCGGCGCGAACGACGCCTGCCGCGCGTCGGTCTCGGCGATGACCCCGGTGGCGGACTTCCGGGCGGACTTCGAGGCGTCGCTGACCAAGCTGCGTACGGCGCTGCCCAGGACGCAGGTGTACGTGGCGAGCGTGCCGAACCTGCTGCGGCTGTGGTCCCAGGGCCGGACGAACCCGCTGGGCAAGCAGGTGTGGAAGCTGGGCATCTGCCCGTCGATGCTGGCCGAGGCCGACGATCTGACCGGCGGGGCCACGCGGCGCCGGGAGGAGGTGCAGCGGCGGGTGGAGGACTACAACGCGGCGCTGCGGGCCGTGTGCGCCAAGGACCGCCGCTGCCGCTTCGACGGGAACGCGGTGTTCGACTTCCGCTTCGGCACCGACCAGCTCAGCCGCTGGGACTGGTTCCACCCGAGCCGCGACGGGCAGGCACGGCTGGCCGAGATCGCGTACCGCACTGTCACCGCGCGGAGACCGTGACTAGGGTTTCCCACATGAGCGAACTTTTCTGCACACTTCCCGACGGCGCGCCGGTGCACCGCTGGACGCTGGAGCGGGCCGGGGTGCGGGTGCGGGTGCTGTCGTACGGCGGGATCGTGCAGTCGGTCGAGGTTCCGGACCGGGACGGGCGTACGGCGGACGTGGTGCTCGGGTTTCCCGGGGTGGAGGGCTATCTGGAGCATCCGGAGCCCTACCTCGGCGCCCTGGTGGGCCGGTACGCCAACCGGATCGCGGGCGGGCGCTTCGCGCTGGACGGCCGGACGTACGCGCTGCCGGTGAACGACGGGCCCAACTGTCTGCACGGTGGGAACCGCGGGTTCGACAAGCGGGTGTGGGAGGCGGAGCCGGCCGGGGACGGCGTCCGGCTGCGCCGGGTGAGTCCGGACGGCGAGGAGGGCTTCCCGGGCCGGCTGGAGGTGTCCGTGACGTACACGCTGGACGGCTCCGGGGCGCTGCGGATCGCCTACGAGGCCGTGACGGACGCGCCGACCGTCCTCAACCTCACCAATCACTCGTACTGGAACCTGGGCGGTTCAGGTCATACGGGCGGCCACGAACTGCGACTCGCCGCCTCCCGGGTCACCCCGGTGGACGCGGACCTGATCCCCACCGGGGTTCTCCAGGACGTGACCGGCTCCCGCTTCGACTTCCGCGCGGTCCGCGAGGTCGGTTCCGGCTACGACCACAACTTCGTGCTGGACAAGGGCGTGACACACGCCGCCGAGGAGGTGGCCGAGCTGCACGACCCGGCGTCGGGGCGGGTGCTCACGGTGGCCACGACCGAGCCCGGGCTGCAGCTCTACACCGCCGACCATCTGGCCGCGCCCTTCTCCCCCGGCGACGGGATCGCCCTGGAGACCCAGCACTTCCCCGACTCCCCCAACCACCCGGACTTCCCGGGCACCGTGCTGCGGCCGGGCGAGGTGTTCCGGTCCGAGACGGTGTACGGCTTCTCGGCGCGCTGAGAAAGGGACGAGCCCCGGTCCGGAGGTCAGGTTTCCGGACCGGGGCTGCCCACGGGGGACTTGTCCCGGTCCCGACGTTAAACGCCCCGCCCACCCCGGGACCCGCGATAAGCCCCCTCACAGCGATCCCGTACGAACCCTTCACAAACGGCCACGCCTCAGCCGCGTCACGCCTTCCAGGCGTGGGCCAGGCACTTGCTCGCCACGCACACCAGGGCGAGGGCCACCGCCCGGGCGTGGGCCCCGGTGGCGTACAGCGCGGCGGCCCCCGCGCCGAACCAGAGCAGTTCGAAGAC
>Ga0308175_100001448_pt1 | contig 16035 bp, 9 predicted proteins | sample PhyCR1_3_FD_203893 | JGI IMG/M metagenome (GOLD analysis project Ga0308175, IMG submission 203893) | Soil microbial communities from UC Gill Tract Community Farm, Albany, California, United States - DLSLS.C.R1 | ecosystem: Environmental > Terrestrial > Soil > Agricultural land | place: USA...
CCCACGATCCCGATCGCGCGACATCGCCGGATCCTGGCGATCTGGCCGACCAGCGAACCGATCGCTCCGGCTCCGGCGGAGACCACGACGGTCTCGCCTTGCTGCGGCTTGCAGATTTCGAGGAGCCCGAAGTATGCGGTCAGGCCCGGCATGCCGAGGACGTAAAGCGCGGTGGAGACCGGCGCGACGGCAGGGTCGATGCGACGGAGAGAGCGTGCGGGAGCGACGGCATATTCCTGCCATCCGAGCATTCCTTCCACGATGTCGCCGGGACCGAATCGCGGATCGTTGGATAGAAGGACGCGGCCCACGACGCCTCCGGTGATCACTTCACCCTGATGAATCGCCCTGGCATATCCGCTGGCGCCCCCCATTCGCCCCCTGACGTACGGATCTACCGATAGATACAAGCCTTGGACTAGTACTTCCCCGCGCCCCGGTTGGGGTATGGGTGCCTCTTGTAACCGAAAGTCCGACTCTTTGGGCATGCCCACCGGGACCGCGGCCAGGGACAACTGTCGATAGGTGCCGGGGACGCTCCGGGCATTGGGCATGGCATACACCTTAGCAAGGAGCTAGGCAATTGGTCCGTTCCGTTCTTCACGCATTATCAAAGTGTTGGAGGCGTATCGGTCTTATTTTCACTGAACGGCTTGCCAAAGAATCCCAACTTAACTATAGTTAAGTTCATGCCAGGTCAGACGACTGCGGATGGCCGCTCGCTCGCCGACGTACACGCCTCGGTAGGTACTTCCCACGTATCGTTCTGGCGGCGCATGTTCGCCTTCGCTGGTCCGGCATACCTGGTGAGCGTTGGTTACATGGATCCGGGCAATTGGGCAACGGACCTGGAGGGGGGCGCCCGGTTCGGCTATAGCCTGCTGTGGGTCCTGGTGATGTCCAACGCCATGGCAGTGCTGCTACAAACGCTGAGCGCCCGGCTGGGTATCGTGCGCGGCCGCGATTTGGCGCAGGCGTGCCGGGAAACCTATCCCGCGCCCGTGAATACTGCCCTCTGGGCGTTGTGCGAGGTAGCGATTGCGGCGTGCGACCTGGCGGAAGTTCTGGGCGCGGCGATCGCGCTCAACCTGCTTTTTCACATCCCGCTGCTCGCGGGCGTGCTCATTACCGCTGCGGACACCCTGCTGTTGCTCTGGTTCCAGAGCTTCGGGATTCGGACCATTGAGGCGGTGGTGCTGTCGCTCATTACCGTGATTGCCGCTTGCTTCTGCATCGAGATCATTTGGGCGAAGCCGGGGTTCGGCGAACTGATCACGGGCCTGGTGCCAAAGTTGAACGGCGATAGCCTGTACGTGGCGATCGGCATTCTCGGCGCTACCGTGATGCCGCACAATCTATATCTGCATTCGGCGCTGGTGCAGACGCGCAACATCGGCAAGAGCGAACTCGAGAAGCGCAACGCCTGCCGCTACAACTTCATCGACTCGGTGGTGGCGTTGAACGGCGCGCTACTGGTGAATGCGGCGATCCTCGTGATGGCGGCGGCGGTGTTCTTCAAGAAAAACATCGTCGTGACGGAGATTCAGCAGGCGCATCAACTTCTGGCGCCGCTGCTCGGCACCGGCCTGGCGAGTGTGTTCTTCGCGGTCGCGCTGCTGTGCTCGGGTCAATCGTCCACGCTGACGGGAACGCTGGCCGGGCAGATCGTGATGGAAGGCTTTCTGAATTTCCGCATGCGGCCTTGGCTTCGGCGGCTGATCACGCGCTCCCTCGCGGTGATCCCGGCGGCAATCACGATCTGGATCTCCGGGGAGAAATCGACTTACCAACTGCTCATTCTGAGCCAGGTGATTCTGAGCATGCAGCTGCCGTTTGCGGTGATCCCGCTAATCCATTTCACCGGCGACCGGCAGCGGATGGGAAGCTTCGCCAATCGCAATTGGGTTCGCGTGCTGGCGTGGCTCACGGCGGCAGTGATTGTCGGACTGAATCTCCGTCTGGCGGGGATGGCCATCGCAGAGTGGGTGGCTGGGGCGGGAGAATGGAAGGTGTTGGTGTGGATTCTGGTGATCCCGTTTTCGGTGGGACTCCTGGGACTGCTCGCTTGGGTGACGTTGGAGCCCTGGATCAGCCGGCGGTCGAAACAGGCGCGCGCGGTGGTCCTGCCGCTGCCCGAGGCAGGAGAAGCGCCGGTGTATCATCGCATTCTCGTACCCTTGGACCACACCGGGCTGGACCGGCTCGCCGTGGGGCATGCCGCCGCCATGGCCCGGCTGTACGGTGCGCGCGTTTATTTGCTGCACGTGGAGGAGGGGGCGACCAGCCAGGTGTACGGCCGAGAGGCCTCGACGGAAGAAGAGACGCTGGGCACCGAGTATCTCGACCAAATCGCCCAAACCCTTCGGGACCAGGGCATTGGGGTCGAAACTTCGATTTTCCACTCCACTTCGCCGAAGAAAGAGATTGTCAACTTCGCCCGAGAAATCGCAGCAGATCTGGTGATCATGGGAGCGCACGGGCACGGCGGGTTCAAAGACCTGATTTTCGGGAACACGATCAACCCGGTACGGCATGCGCTGGACGTGCCGATGCTGGTCGTAAGGGAAGGGAAGAAGAGGAGTTAGCGCCTGTCCCCCTCTGTCTCATTTCCGTGTCACAGGTAAACACCCTGGCATGTGATGACGCAGTTAACCTCATTAGATGCAGCGACTTCAGTTGGCTTTTCGCGTGCTAATTAACCTGGCGTGAAGCGTTGCCTCAGGATCGCGTGGTGGAGTGCAATTTCGATGTTGCCGCTCTTTTCGGCCACGCTGGAGCGTCTTTCGCTGGATGAGATGATCTCCAAATCCACGTCCATCGTGCGCGGCAGCGTCACCGACTCTTGGGCGACCTTCAACGGGCGCGACATCTACACCCACTACCGGATCTCGGTGGACGAGCGCTTCAAGGGAGCCGCTCAGGCGACCGTGGAAGTCCTGGTACACGGCGGAATCTACGGCACTTACCATCAGACACCTTCCGGATCGCCGGTGCTCAATAAGGGCGATCAGTATGTGTTCTTCCTGTGGACCAACTCCCGCGCGGAGACGTGGATTACCGGGATGACGCAGGGCCTGTTTTCGTTGAGCGGGGGCGACCCCGGCAATCCGGTCGCGTCCAGGCGGCCGAGCCGCGAACTGATGTTGGATCCGGCGACGGCCCGCCCGGTGAAGGACACGGCGGTTTCGTTGAAGCTCACCGACTTACGGGCGCGCATTGCCAGCCGGCTTGGGCAGGAGGCGGTGCGTTGAGGCGACGGCTGCAGATCCTGACGATTACGGCTGCCGCCTTCGTGGCGCCGGCGGAAGCGTATTATCACTACGTCCACTACGCATCCGCCAACGGACCGTTCAACCCTCAATACGAGAAATACAATCAGAAGTCGGTCACTTTCATGGTCAGCGACCAGGGCCCGGCGGTGTTCGCTCCCAACGACACGTTCGGTTCTCTGGTGGGCCAGGTCAAGCAGGCATTGGCCGCATGGGACTCGGTAAGCACCTCCGATCTGCGGGTAATTTTCGGCGGTCTGGAAGCCAAGAACCAGCCCTCGAACACTCCGGGCGGAGATGTCGTTTTCGATGATCTGCCTCCCGGTCTGCTGGGACTGGGCGCGCCTCTGGTGAACGGGACGACGATTGTCCGCAGCACGGTCACCCTGGCCAATAACACGAATCAGGGAGCGGGGCCCAGCTACTACGAAAAGTTCTTCACCACCGCGGTACACGAAGTGGGACACGCGCTCGGGTTGCAACACACCTGGACGTCGAGCGCGATGTCGCAGGACATCGTTCGCAATACCTCGCGCGCCCGCCCGCTGGACGTGGACGATGTGGCGGCGATCAGTCTGCTGTACGGAAAACCGAACTGGCAGGCGGACTACGGTTCGATCACCGGCCGCGTGACTTATACGAACGGCAGTCCGGCGGTCCTGGCGTCAGTGGTCGCGATCAACCCGACCGGCTCTGCGATCAGCGCGCTGACCAATCCGGACGGAACCTATCGGATCGATGGCGTGCCGGCCGGAAGCTACTTTCTCTACGTGCATCCTCTGCCGCCGGATGCGGTGCCTTCGGACGGCACTGGAATCCGTCTGCCGCAAGACCAGAACGGGCAGACCCCGGCCGCCTTCCAGCCGACCGGCGCGTTCAATACCGTGTTCTACCCGGCGACGACCGACCTGACTCAAGCGAGCACGCTGTTCATCTCGCGTGGTGCTACCGAACAGAACCGAAATTTCAGCGTGCAACCGCGCGCCGCCGTTTCCGCGTACGACCTGATTACGTATTCGTTCCTGGATAGAGCCAGGGGTACTTCGTTTTACGACGATGGTTCCTCGCGCGACTGGGTTGCGGTGAGCCCGGCCTTCATCGATGTCACGCAACGCGCGGTCACGCTGAAGATTTCGGCTGGATCGGGCGACACTCCCCTGCCGCAAACGGCGACCATTCTGGGCGGTTTTTCGATTATGCAGCGCGGCGACTATCTGCGCTCGTTCGCGGATAGTTCCACGGGCCACACGTCGGTAGCGCTCGACCTGGGGATTCCGCTTTCCGCCGGGACAGGTCCGCGGCACCTGGTCTTGAATTACGGGAACGATCTCTACATTCTGCCGTCCGCGGTCGATCTGGTGCAGCGTCCGGTCCCGGTGATCACCTCCGTCGATGTAAACGGGGATGGCACGGTGACGGTGAACGGCAGGAACCTCGATCCGCGAGTGTTCTTCGACGGCATCCCGGCTACGTTAATCTCCGCGAACGGCAACGCGATGACAGTGACGCCGCCTCCTGGAATCGCCGGACACGCCGCAATCGTCACGGTCTTCAATTCGGATGCCACGAACTCACAGCTGCTGGGGCAGGCTCCGCCGACCTACACTTATCCGCAAGTGGGGAATCCGCAACTGACCAACGTTTCGGTTCGCTCGCTGCCGGCGGGCAGCACATCGATGGTCGAGATCACGGCACAGAATACAAGGTTCGCCGATGGCCAGGTGACGCTCGGGTTCGGTAGTGAAGACGTGACGGTGCAGCGGCTTTGGGTGGTGAACCCGACGACTCTGCGCGCCAATATTCAGGTTGCGCCGAACGCCCTGGCTACCAGTTCGGAGATCAGCGTGATCTCCGGCTTCCACGTCCTTTCCTCGCCGAATGGATTCACGGTTCAGGGCGCGTTCGCCGGCGCTGCCAGTGTGGCTGTTCCGGTCGCCTTGCTGCCGATCGGGAATGGCGATCCGACACAGCAGACCATTTTCCCCGGCTCGTCGGCGAGTATCTATGCGACGAATCTGGGTCAGAACTTGGCGGCAGTTCAGGTAAGCTTGAACGACGTCGCGGTGCCGGTGCTCGGACTGGCATCCGACCACGTAAATATTCTGGTCCCGTCCAACTTCCCGACGGGGGTCGCGGTGGTCAAGCTCAGCATCGGCGGGGCGCAGGCGAATCCGGTCTTGATGCAAATCGACTCGCCGCCCCCGACGATTCTGAAAGTGACCAATTCCAGTGGCGTGAGCTACGATGCCACCCACTTCGCCGTTCCCGCCGATGTCATCAGTGTGACTGTATCCGGTCTCGATCCCGGGGTCTTGAACAATATGAGCCGCCTTCATATTACGGTGGCGGGCGTCATCATGACACCGCAGGCAGTCGATTCCCTGGGCGGCGGCCAGTACCAGATCCGGTTCTATCTGACGCAAGGCTTCGGCAGCACCACCGTCCCGCTCTCGGTGGTGGTGGATGGCAGTGCCAGCGTACCCGTGATGATCCCGATTCGCTAGAAGCTTCTCAGCCGACTCGTATCCGCTACGGCGGCTTCCGCTGATCAGTGAGCTAGGACATCCGAGGTGATCCCGAGTGCTGAACAGATAAGCCGCCCTGTGTCAGGGTTCGGCAGCACCACGGTCCGCTCTCTCGATGCGCTGATCAGTGAGCTACGACATCAGGGGGCGATGCCGGGTGCCGAACAACATAAGCCGCGTCGGACGCGCAGGTTCGGCACCACCACCGTCCGGCTGTTGCCGGTGGCGGATGGCAGTGCACCGTGATCAGCACGATTAAGCGTCCGTGGGCCGACTCGTTTCCGTGAGGGTGGGGTCGCTGATCAGTGAGCTATGACGTCCGAGGTCGATCCGAGTGCTGAACAACAAGCCGCTTGACGCGCCGCTTCGGTAAACACCCGTCGTTCGATCGTTGCGGGTGGGGCATGGCAGTGCCAGCGTGACTACGCGGTACGCGTGCGTGGCCGACTCGTTTCCGCAAAGGTCGATCCCGAGTGCTGAACAAGATGAGCCGCCGCTGACGCACGGGTTCGGCAGCACCACGGTCCGGCTGTTGCCGCGGGTGGATCGCAGTGCCGGCGTGATTACGCGTGAGTTGCCGACTCGTTTCCGCGACGGCGGCGTCCGCTGATCAAATAGACGGCGGCGCGGAGCTCCAGTAGCGGGTCGTCCGACGGCTCGATCCCGTCCACTCGCGGAATCGGGTCGAAGATGAGGTGCTGCTGTTGAGCGGCATCGTCCGCGGCGAGCGCGTTTAGCTCGACCGTCCCGAACGGCAACAGCTGGCGGTCTTCCGGCCAATGGACGGTCGCGTCATCGACTACGTCGGTTTCGGCTGCCAGTTGCACCTGGATGTTGAGCCGGATGGGTCCCGCCGCGACACGCTGTTTCAACTCGTCGAACAGGAAGTCGGGCCCCTTGGCCTTGGCTGCCGCATCGTCCAGGTGCTCGACTCCGGCCGCCGGCTGAATCCTGTAGCGGCCGAAGCGTGCCGCGCCGTCGCGGTTGAGAAAGCGCATCGCGGTCACGCCGAAATAGGCCTCCTGCGCAAAACTTGCGGGGCTTGGCTTGGGCGTCTTGACGAAAGCAAGCGCTGCCGGATGGGCGCCGAGATATTTTTCGATGGGCGTGGGCGATGGCTGGCCCTGGCTACCGGCAGCGGCGCGCAGAAACTCCAGGAACTCCTGACCCGTACGCGTGGGAAAGCCGTCGGCCGAGTGGCTGATGATATCGGTATGGACGCGTTCGGCCAGGTGAAATCGAACGGCGAGGCCGCGCGGATTGGCGTTGGCATCGTTGTCGGGGATTAGGGGGAGGCCGGTGGAATTCGAGAATCGGACGGTGACCGGCGTAGAAGGCCGGGAGGCGTGGGGCGCACGCGTGAGCGATGCAGCCTGCGCGGACGGCGTAAACGCTCCAGTCAGCAGGATCCCCTTCGCGTGGGCCGGACGGAATCCGGGATGTGCGCCGAACATGGTTTCGAATTGCTGCAGGAAGTCGTTGGCGAGCTGAATCAGTTTTTCGTCCGAAGGTAAGGGCATGTGCAAGGGATGCCCTGCACGCCGGGAGGGATGCGGGGGAATCTTCGGAATCGGAAAACGTTCCGGCGCGGTGTGCGATAGCTCACTCGGTGCGGAGCACTTCGGTTGGATCGACCGTGGAGGCGCGATGCGCCGGCAGGTAACTGGCACCGGCGGCCGCCAGCAGCAGGCCGAGAGCGACGGCGGCATAAGTTAGCGGGTCCACCGGGCTTACCTCGAAGAGCAGCGAGGTCATCAGGCGTGTGGCGGCGGCCGCGGCGACCAGTCCCACTGCGACGCCGATACCGGCGAGAAGCAGGCCGCTGCGAACGACCATCGCCTTGAGCGCCAGGTGCGGAGCGCCCAGCGCCAGGCGGATACCGAGTTCGCGGGTCCGCTGCGACACCGAGTACGAGATCACGCCGTAGATTCCGATTACCCCGAGCAACAGCGCCATGCCGCCCGCAATCGCGAGCATCACCAGGGTAAAGGAGCTACGCGCCATCGATTCCCGATAGGTCGCTTCCATAGTGCGTACCCTCGCCAGCGGCACATCCGGTTTGAGGGACCATACGGCCTGGCGGATCTGAGAGATCAGGCTCTGGGATCCGGCGCGGTTGGTGCGGAGCACAAAGACCGCGCTGCGCTGCGTGAAATGCTCGTTGCCCCAGAAGTTGTCCATCAGGAGGGGCCAATAGACCGCGGTCGGGGCCTTCTGATCCGCGCCATCGTGGCGAACATCGGCGACCACGCCGACGATCTCGCGCCACTCGTCCTTCATGCCTTCGCGAATACGCTTGCCGAGAGCCGAGGCGGGGTCGTGCCACATTTCGCGCGCCATATTCTCGGAGATGATGGTGACGTTGCGGCGGTTGTAGAGATCGGTCCAGGTATAGTCGCGTCCGGCGACGAAGCGGGTTCCCATGACGCCGAAGAACCCGGGCGCAACGAATTTGAACCGGCGCAGCGGCGGAAGTTGTCCTTCGCGGTAAACGCGATCCTCGGCGAAGAGGATATCGGTGCTGTTATTGCCGCCGGTGGGGATGGAATTCGCGAACGCAACCGACGTCACGCCCGGAATTTCCGACAGCTTGCGCTGCATTTCCTGATACGTGCGTACGACTTTGCTGACGTCCTTCTCGGCGGTTTCGGGGATGTAGACGCTGAAGGTCTGCAACGCAGCGGGATCGCGAAATCCGGGATCGACATGTTGCAACGCCTGGAAGGTGCGGATCATGAGTCCGCTGGCGACCAGCAGCACCACCGCGAGCGCGGTTTGCACGACCACCAGCGTGTTCCGCGAGCGGTGGCGCTCCCGGCTCTGGCTAATCGTGCGGCCTCCGGATCGAAGCGCGCGGGTGATATCCGGCGCGGCGTACTTGAGCACGGGAATCAGTCCGAAGACGAGGCTGGCGGCGACCGAGAGGGCCAGGGTGAAAAGGACGACGGGGGTATCGACGGTAATATTATCGAGCCTCGGCAGGTAGGCGGGAGCGATCGACACCAAGACGCGCAACGCGCCCCACGCGAGGCCGAGTCCGGCAAGGCCGCCGGCAACCCCAAGCAGCAGGCTTTCGAAGAGCAGTTCCCCGGCGACGCTGGAAGAACTTGCGCCGAGCGCGAGGCGGATGGCGAGTTCCTGCTGGCGTCCTTCGGCGCGAACGAGCAGCAGGTTCGCGACATTGGCGCACGCGATCAACAGCACCACGCCGATGCTGCCCATCAGCACCCAGAGAACCTTGCCGAGTTCGCCGACCACATCCTTAATCAGCGGCCGCAGCGCGGGTTGTACGTGCGCGTCCTCGAAGAGCTTGGCGCTGAATCCCGGCGGCGGCGGGAAGGAAGTGTGGGCGATGGGAATGAGCCGCGCGACATCGGCGTTGGCCTTGGCCAGCGTGACGCCGGACTTGAGACGTCCGAGCCCCTGGTAGCTGTAATTGCCGAGCACGACCTTGGCGCGGTCGAAGCTGAGGGGCAGGATGACATCGGCCTTCTGGTCGAGGAACTGGAAGCCGGCCGGCATGACACCGATGATCTCGGTAGAGTCTCCGTCGATCATGATGCGGCGGCCGACCGCGGCGGGGTCGCCGCCGAACTTGCGCTGCCAGTATCCGTGCATGAGAATGGCGGTCGCGGGCGCTTTGGGGATCGTGTCCCTGTTGGTGAAGTTACGGCCGACCGCCGGGGTCACCTTGAGGACAGGCAGGACGCCTTCGGTGAAATTCAGGTCACGAATCTGTTCCGGATCGGACTTGCCGACTACCGTCACGCTACCGCCGGTCCACATGCCGACATCCGTGAAGGATTGATTTTGCTCCCGGAAGATGAAGTAGTCGGACGGGCAGAGGTTCAAGTCCTTGATGTTCAGGCCGGGCGCTGTTTGCCAGATGCCGACCAGAGACTCCGGCTGGGGATAGGGCAGGGGCTTGAGGAGGACTCCGTTGACCACGCTGAAAATCACGCTGTTCGCGCCCACGCCGATCGCGACGGTCAAAAGGGCGACGAGGGTAAACATCGGAGATCGCCCCAGGCGGCGCAGGAGGTGTTTGAATTGAAGGCCCACGCCTACTAATACGCCGAAGAGGAGGGGAAGTTCGCACGATTTTGCCCCCACTGTAAAGTTCTGGCGATTCGAGCCGATAGGGGAGACGTGAGAGTGCTCCTGATAGTGCTGTCTTTTGGGATCTTACCGGTGGGCGGCGAGGCGCAAGATAAGCCTGCCGATGCGATCCGTAAGCAGCTTGCTGCCGCTGCCATCCAGCGTGAGTCCGTGCGCAAACAGACCGAATTGGCGGCTCGCTATCGTACCATCAGCGAAGTCGCAGGTTCCCTGGCGGAATGCGATCCGATGCCGCCGGTAGAGATCACGCCGATCGTGGATGCGGCGGCGCAGGGCAACCAACTGAAGAGTGCGCTGATCCGCGGGGTGATCGAGCAGGAATCCGGGGGGCGTGCATGCGCGGTCTCTTCTAAGGGCGCCCGCGGATTGATGCAACTCATGCCGGCCACGGTCGAACAGTTCCAGGTATCGGACCCGTTCGATCCGAAGCAGAACGTGGAAGCGGGTGCGCAATTTCTGAAGCAGTTGCTCGAAAAATATAGAGGCGACTTATCGCTGGCCCTGGCGGCGTACAATGCCGGCCCGGCGGCCGTGGATCAGGCGAAGGGGATTCCGGATATTCAGGAGACTAAGGACTACGTCTCCGCGATTATGAAGAAAATGTAGCTCATCATTTTTCGCGCACCAGCAGGTATTGGTCGGCTTCCACTTCGCCGAGATCCTGTACGGCTCCGCGGGGCCAGCGCACTTCTAATGTGGCTTTGCGGGCGCTGCCGAGCCCGAAGTGCACTCGGACCTCGCTGCTGCTGGCGTAACCCACAGCGGTGGTCGCCTGGTTCCATTGTTCCAGGCCCCCCGATTTAACGCGGACGATTGCGCCGATGCCGTCGCGATTGGAGCGGACGCCCTCCAGTTTCACGCCCAGCCAGTGGTTGCCGCCGCTGCTGGTGTTGCGCAGCAGGAGCGGCCTCTCACCCAGCCTGGTGACGACCACGTCTACGCGCCCGTCGTTGTCGAAATCCGCGAAGGCGGCTCCGCGATATCGCGCGCCAGAACCAATCGCGGACGCGTCGAAGGTTCCGTCCGCCCGCTGCGCCAGGACCAGGTTCGGCTGGCGGGAAGCACGCTGCGAAAGCACTTCCGAGTTCTCGTTGAGGTCGCCGTTAGCGCAGAACAGATCCTTGCGTCCATCGTTGTCGAGATCGAAGATGCCTGCCGACCAGCCGGTGTACCGGGCAGTGGCCAGGCCGACGCGGCTGCGATAGGTCACATCGGCGAAGAGTCCCTTTCCCAGATTCCGATACAGCGGATAGGTTTCGTTCGCGACCGCGGTATAGAAAAGGTCGGGGCGGCCGTCTCCGTCAAAGTCGCGAAAATCCACGCCCATGGAGGAGACGGCGCGGCCGTCGTCATTCAGGGCCACTCCGGCACGCATCGCCGACTCGGTGAAGTGTCCGTTCCCGTCGTTATGGAAAAGGAAATTGGGTTCGGTATCGTTGGTGACGAAGGCATCGATGTGCCCGTCGCCGTCGTAGTCTGCGAATGCCGCGCTCATGCCCTTGCCGACGTGGGCGTGGATCCCGGCTGCTTCGCTCACGTCCGTGAAGGTGCCATCGCCGTTGTTGTGATAGAGGGTGTTGGGCAGGCCCCGGTAGAATCGCGGATGGCAGTGCGCGCGCTGTCCTGAGCGCGGGTCGATGCACACCTGTTCCGCGGCCGGATCCCACGCCACGTAATTGACCACGAAGAGATCCAGCCGCCCGTCGCCGTCGTAATCGAACCATCCGGCGGCGACCGACCAGGGCTCCCCGTGAATCCCGGATTTCGCGGTGACATCCTCGAACGTCCCGTCGCCGCGATTCCGGTAGAGAAAATTGCGTTTCACTCCGGCGACGAAAAGGTCGGGACGACCGTCGTTGTCGTAGTCGCCGGCGGCCGCACCCATAGCGAAACCCTCGCCTCGCAGACCGGACTTTTCAGTGACGTCCTCGAAGCGTCCACCGCCGCGATTGCGATAGAGGTGGTTCCACCAGGCGGGATCGGGCTTGGTGAGGTCCGGCTGGCGTGCGCCGTTGGTCAGGAAAATATCCACGAGCCCGTCGCCATCGAAGTCGAACGCCGCCACCCCGCCGGCCATGGTTTCGATCTGATGCTTCTCTGGGGTGGCTCCGTTGCGGAGGATGGCATCCAGCCCGCTGCGCTGCGAGATGTCCTCGAAAGAGACCGGGAACGTATCCGGGCGGAGCACGGACGCCAGCATAAGGAAAGCAAGGAGGCAGCGCCGCACAGAGGCATTCTAGCGTGCGGCGCTTTCGTCGAGCGAAATCGGCGACGGTCACTCCTCGCGCAGGGCCGTGAGCGGATCCACTCCCGCCGCCCGATTTGCCGGAATCAGTGCGGCTCCGACCGCGACCAATCCCAGGAGCGCCGCCGAGCCCGCGAGCACCAGCGGATCGGACGCTTTCACTCCGTACAGCATTTTCCCCATGGATTGGGTGAGCACCGCCGCGCCGGCAACCCCGGCTGCCAGTCCGATCCCGACTGGGCGCAACGACTGGCCGAGCACCATACCGAGCACGTCCGCCTTTGCAGCGCCCAGCGCCATGCGGATCCCGATCTCCTGCGTACGACCGCCGACCACGTAGGACATGACCGCGTAGATCCCCACCATAGCCAGCACGAGGGCAAGGCCGGCGAATCCGACGAGCACGCTCATTTCCATGCGCTGCTGCCACACCGCGTCGCCCAGCACCTGCTCCATGTTCTGAATGGCAGTGACGGGCACGTCCGAATCGATGGCGCGCAGTTGTGCGCGAATGGCGGGCGCCACTGCCGACGGCGATGCGGCCGTGCGCACCACCAGCATCATGCGCAGATAGGATCCTTTGCTGTGGAGGTAGCTCCCGTCCTGCCAGAACGGGAGATACATTTCGCTCTGTTCGGGATCGCTCCAGCCCCACTGGCGCGCATCGCGGAGAACGCCAACGACGGCGGCCCAGTCCGCGTCACCGGTGCGGAACCGGCGGCCGATGGGGTCCTCGCCGGGCCATAGGCGGCGCGCCATGGTCTCGTTGATGACGGCCACACGGGGGGCCCCTTCGCGATCACGATTGTCAAAGTCGCGCCCCCGGACGAGTTTCATGCCCATGGTGCGAAAGTAGCCGGGCATGGCGACGCGGTACACCGCGGAAGGCTCGGTGCCGGGCCGGGGAGCGGGCTTGCCCTCCACCGTCACGTTGAACTGCCACAGATCTCCGACCATGGGAGCGTGGTTCACCGCGCTGGCCGACTCCACCCCCGGAAGCGCGCGCAAGCGCTCGACGGCTTCGCGGAAGAAAGCAGCGCGCCGGTCGGGATCGGCATGTCCCGATCCGCCGACCGAAGTCGAGATCGCAGCCACGTGATGCGGATCGAAGCCGGGCTCGATCGCGCGGAGGTTGCGGAAACTCGCGATCAGCAGTCCGGCTCCTGCCAGCAGGACCAGCGCGATGGCGATTTCGCCGCCGACCAGGAGTCCGCGTATGCGCAATCCGGAACGGTCCCCGGTGGAACCTCGGGCCGCCAGTTTCAGCCCCAGGTTGAGATTGACTCGGGATGCCTGCAGCGCGGGGAGGAGTCCGACAGCAAGCGCCGTCGCCAGGCATACAGTGAGGTTAAAAATCGCTACAGGGAGTCCCACAGCGACCTCGGCCTGGCGGGGAAAGGCGCCCGCACCGGGAATCGCCGCGAGGAAACCGCGCACCGCCCAGGCAGCAAGCACCAGGCCCAATAACCCGCCGGTGAGCGCGACCATCACGCTCTCGGTGAGCATTTGCCGCACCAGGGAGCGGCGGGTCGCGCCCAGCGCCTGCCGGACGGCGATCTCTTTGCGGCGTCCGGACGCGCGTGCCAGCGAGAGATTCGCCAGGTTGGCGCAGGCAATGAGCAAAATGAAGCCGACCGCGGTCAGCAGGACTACCAGCGAGGTGCGCACTTTTCCGGTCGAGATTTCCGGCAGCGGAATGGCGACCGCATCCTTCTCGGCATTGCTCTTCGGATACTCCGCGGCGAGCCGGCGAGCGATCGCGCCTACTTCCGCGCCGGCCTCCTCCCAAGTGACCGCCGGAGCGAGCCGCGCGAAGACGCGCAGCGTGCTCATCCGCCGGTCCTGCGCCTTGGCCGGCGAAAAGATCAGGGGCGTACAGATCTCCGTGCGTCCGCCCCAGAACGGAGGGAAGTAGAAACTCTCCGGCAGAACGCCGGCTATCAGGTAGGGCTCGCGATTGAGCAGCACACGCCGTCCGACGACGGAAGGGTCGCCGCCGAACCGCCTCTTCCACAGGCCGGCCCCGATCACGACGACCTTTGGCGCGTCGGGACGCTCGTCGGCCGGTTCGAAGGTGCGGCCGACCGCGGCGTGTACGCCGAAGACATTGAAGAGGGCGGTGGTGGCGCGAACGCCGGGCAACTCCTCCGCCTCGCCTTCGCCGGTCAGGCTCGGGCTCCACAACTCAGCGGCCGCCATGGTGGAGAAGGATCGGCTTTGCGCACGATAATCCAGAAAATCGGCGGGCGGCAGGGCGAAGGTCCCGGTGTGCTGGGGTGTGCTGCCAAGGACGACGCCTAGGCGTCCGGGTTCATGGTAGGGAAGGGGGCGGAGAATAACCGAGTACACCAGGCTGAACATCGCCGAATTCGCGCCGATGCCGAGCGCCAGGATCGCGACTGCCGTAATCGTGAAATGCGGCGATTTGCGAAGGACGCGAAACGCGTAGCGGATGTCTTTACCCATGCGGGTTGGACGACGGGAGGCGGCAGCCGGTTAGCCGAGCCGTTCCGCTGAATGGAAACTACCCCGTGATCGACCAGGACGGTGTCGCCCCACTTCAGGCGGCCATATTCCTTCCCGTTCACCGACAACTGCTCGTCGCGTATCCAGACATCCGCGTCGCGGCAGGGGAGGTAGCGCCAGACGTTTGGACCGGTTTCGTCGGGGACCCGCTCGGGGCTGGGTGTGCTGGTGCGGTAGCAGTCGGTGACGACCACGCGGTGCGATTCGATTTTCGCTTCCACCCGGCCCATCAGAAGATTGTTATTGCGGCTGCAGGCGGCCATCAGAACGACTCCGAGGACGGGAATCAAACGTGCCATGCAGGAAGAATAAACTACTTTGCATTTCAAAGTCAAGCGCGACCGGTCAAGAGTATGGTCAAACCAACTTGGGCAGGATTTCCCCGGCGGGACCCCGTAATGCGCAGTCCACTGCGTTCGAGTACGGGGTTTCCTCGGTGTTGATCTCGATTACCTTGGCGCCGGACTGGCGGGCGTACGGAATGAGGCTGGCGGCCGGATAGACGTTGGCGCTGGTTCCGATCACGAGGAAGACCTGCGCGGATTCGGACGCGTGCTCGGCTTCTTTCATCATTCCGTCGGGCAGCGGTTCGCCGAACCAGACGACGTTGGGCCGCGCGATGCCGCCGCACTGGCAATGGGGAGGGAGTTTCGGCAGGGGCACGCGGCGGTCGGGCCAGTTGGCTCCGCACTGCATGCAGCGCAGGCGCCAGATATCGCCGTGGAGCTTGAGGATCTTGCCGTTGCCGGCGCGGTCGTGCAGTCCGTCCACATTCTGGGTGATGAGCGTGAAGATGCGCTTCCTGATTTCGAGTTGGACCAGGGCGTGGTGCGCGGGATTGGGTTCGGCTTTCGCGATCAGTTCGCGACGCCAGTTGTACCACTGCCAAACGAGTTTGGGATCGCGCGTGAAGGCCTCCGGGGTGGCCAGGTCTTCGGCACGGTAGTCATTCCAGAGGCCGCCCGCTCCGCGGAAGGTCGGCACTCCACTCTCGGCGGAAATACCGGCTCCGGTAAGGATGGCAATGCCGGCGGCTTGGGCGATCCATTCGCGAGGTTGGGAGAGGTCGAGGTCGGACAAGCTGCTATTTTAGCCCGATTGAAAACGGCCTCTCACAAAGGCGCAAGTGCGCGCTCGGAGGGAAGATTTCGCACAAAGAATTCATTATGGGTATTGCCATCGGGCACGGCTCGCAAGGAGGATGGGCCGCGGGATTGGTTCCAGAAGTTGCGAGTTGCCGGGGATTTGTCGGCCGTTCCAGGCGAAGAGCAAACAGCTCGGCGCGTTCAAAGGGCAGATTCGCGCAAAGTACGCCAAGGCTCGCAAAGAGGAACTCGAGGCCGCGGGATTG
>Ga0308175_100001449_pt1 | contig 16034 bp, 17 predicted proteins | sample PhyCR1_3_FD_203893 | JGI IMG/M metagenome (GOLD analysis project Ga0308175, IMG submission 203893) | Soil microbial communities from UC Gill Tract Community Farm, Albany, California, United States - DLSLS.C.R1 | ecosystem: Environmental > Terrestrial > Soil > Agricultural land | place: USA...
CCGGCGCTGCGGCAGGCCAAACAGGCCGACGCGGAGATCGCCCGCGGCAAGTACCGTGGCCCGCTGCACGGCATCCCCTTCGGCGTCAAGGACCTGCTCGACACCGCCGGGATACGCACCACCTACGGCGCGGAGCCGTTCCGGGACCGGGTTCCGGCCCAGGATTCGGCCGTGGTCCGCCGCCTCTACGACGCCGGCGCCGTGCTGGTGGCCAAGCTCAGCCTCGGCGCGCTGGCGCTCAACGACATCTGGTTTGGCGGGCAGACCATGAATCCGTGGTTGCTGGAGGAAGGCGCCTCGGGCTCGAGCGCGGGTCCCGGCGCGGCAACGGCCGCCGGGCTGGTGGGGTTCTCGATCGGGAGCGAAACCGGGGGCAGCATCATCGCTCCCGCCATGCGCTGCGGGATCACCGGGCTCCGCCCGACCTTCGGCCGTGTCGCGCGGACCGGCGCGATGACGCTGTGCTGGTCGCTGGACAAGCTGGGCCCGATGACCCGCGGCGTCGAGGACACCATGCTGGTGCTCCAGGCCATCTCGGGCCCGGACGCGGGCGACCCGTCGAGCCTGCCCAGCCGGCTCGACTTCGACGCGGCCGGGCCGGTCAAAAACCTCAAGGTGGGCTACTTCCCGGAATGGATGAAGCAGAGCCCGGCGACCGACGTGGACCGCGCGGCGCTCGACACGATGGGGCGCCTCGGGATGATGCCGGTCCAAGTGAGCCTGCCGGATTGGCCGTACGGGTCACTGCTCCACATCCTGTTCAGTGAGGCCGCGGCCTCATTCGAGGAGCTGACGCTGAGCGGCAAGGACGATCAGCTCAAGATGCAGGTGCCCGACGCCTGGCCTAACCTGTTCCGGATGAGCCGGTTCCTTTCGGCGGTGGACTTGGTCCAAGCCGACCGGCTCCGCCGGCGAGTGGCGGGGGAGATGGCGCGGCTGATGTCGGGAGTCGACCTGCTGCTGGTGCCCTCACTGCGTGACGAGATGCTCAACATCTCGAATGCCACCGGCCACCCATCCCTCACCCTGCGCACCGGGTTCGTGAACGTGACCACGGCGCGGAGCGACTGGGCACCCGACCCCAAGCATCCGCTGCCGACCTTCAATCCGCCCCGGCGCGTGCCGCATGGGGTCACGCTGATCGGCCGGCTGTTCGACGAGGGCATCGCACTGGAGCGCGCGTCAGGCGTGAGCGGGGAGCATCCACCGGGATTCTAGCGGCCCACGAATTGCTGTGAGCATTGGGTCACTGCTCGTCCCTTCCTGCGAGGCCCAATGCTCAAGCTGCTCGCGCACGGTCTGCTCGATCCCGATGGCGTCCACGCGCACTTCCGCGACGATTGCCCCCGAGTCCGCCTCCTCCATCCCGGCGACATGCGTCCCGGCTTCACCCTTCGCCGCACGCAGTGTCCCACCTGCACGGACATGGCAGAACGCAAGAAGTCGCGCCGCCGAGCGCGCTCGCGAGTCAACTAGCGAGCGTTCCGCCGCGCGGCGGTGTAAAGGGCGGGTAACATCACGCTCCCCGCCAGCCGGTCCCATGCAGTTCACTATCGATACCGACCAGCCCTGAGCCTGAGACCGACGCGCCTCGTGCGCGGGCATCTCTTAGGCGTGATGCCGGGCCTGCTGAAGGAGGTCCGCGAACCAGCCGGCCCGGGGGTCGGCGAAGACCTCTTCGAGCAGGCGGCTCATCGGGCGTTGCCAGTTGAGCCGATCGGATGATCGGGTGCCCGGCAGGTTCACGCCCCGGTCCTCGAGCCACAGGTCCTCGAACCAGGGGATCACGAGCGGGCTCTCGGAGCGCCCGAGCCACGCGAGCAGGCGAGCCAGGAACTCCTCCGGCCGATCGGGCGAGCTCTCGAGCCGAGCGGCCAGCCGGCCCACGGCTCGCGCTCGCTCTTCCCAGACGCCCGGCGCCGCGGTCTCGGCCAGCAGGCCGCAACGCACCCGCTCGCCGATGTCATTTCCCGCGATCCAACCCGCGAAGGTGGGCGTGTCGTGGGAGTCCACCAGTGCGACGTTCGACGGGGTGGGCGGCGCGACCTCGGCTTCCCCCGAAGCCTGGAACTCGGCCAGGTACATCCCCCAGATCCGGTGACGTGGCAGCGCCTCGTAGATGTCCGGCGGGACCGTGCCGAGGTTTTCGCCCACGATTTCGCAGCGGTGGCGGTTGGACTCCAGCGTGAGGATGGCGAACAGCTCGTCGGCCGGATAGGAGACGTAGGTGCCCTCGTGGAGCCCCATCCCGTGCGGAATCCAATAGAGCCGGGTCAGGGCCATGACGTGGTCGACCCTGAGCACGCCGGCCAGTCCGGCCTGATGTGCCATGGACGCGGCCAGATAGCGATGTCCCTCTCGGCGCGAGGCCGCGGGAAGCAGCGGCGGAAAGCCCCAGTCCTGACCGCTCGGGAAGCCCTGGTCGGGTGGCGCGCCAACCGACATGGCCTCCGCGAACAGGGACTGCCGGGACCAGGCGTCGTAGCCATCGGGATGAATCCCGACGGCGAGGTCCAGCCCCACCCGCGTGCCGTCGCGATCGAGCTGCTGACGCAGCTCGGTCAGCTGCTCGCGCACCAACGTCTGCGCCGTCAGGTGGAACCGCTCCTCGGCAGGATCGATCCGTTCCGCGTCGAGGGTCCCCGCGCGAGCGGGCGCGGGCCAGTCGCGCCAGTTGCGACCCAGCCTGGCCTGGGCGCCGCGGAACCTGGCGTAGCTCGCCAGCTCCTGATCCACGCTCTCGGGCGCCGGCGCCGGGCGCCTCGCCAGCGCCGCGCGGACCTCGGCATCGGCGCGGCGGATGTCGAGCGTCGCAGGAGGGTCCACTGATCGGTGGGCCTCGCCCAAGTCGAGGATCAGCTCGGACCAGAACAGGCGGCTGACCGCAGCGTACGGGCTCGGCTCGGGCGGCTCGGTGTTGAAGGTGGGCAGCAGCGGAAGCACGGTGACCAGGTCCCCGCCCCGTTCGCGAACCCAGTCGCACACGGAGCGGAGATCGCGCAGGTCACCCAACGAGCGGCTGCGCGCCGAGCGCAACGCGGCCAGATGGGTGCCGACGCCCCAGCTCCGCGCCGACTCCGAGCGCCGCCAGGCGTGGACCGGAGCCGAAATGACCGTCGAGGTTTCGATTTCGCGAGCCGTCTCGACCCGCAACTCGTAGTAGCCCAACGCGAGCGGATGGGCGGAACGGGCTTCGCCGTGGGCGGCGCCAAGGAACCGGACCGAACCGTCGGCTCCGCGCAGCTCAGCGCGGTCCGTTGCGCCGTGCAGATGTGGCAGCGGCGGCAGCACACCATCCCAGGCGATCAGCACCGGGGCCAGCACGTTCGGCCCACGCGCCGCCCGCCGCGCGCGCAGGGCCTCGGCGGCATCCTGCGGCCGCTCGACGGGAGCGCCCAGCGCGGCGCACACCCGCAGCAGGGTCTCGTGACCCACACTCACCCGGCGGCCCAGCCCATCGATGTAGCGGGTGTGGACGCCCATCAGCCGGGCCAGCGAGCGCAGTGCGCGCAGCTCTCGCCCCGCCGGGGGGATCATACGATCGGCTCCTGATGGATGTGGAAGCGCACGTGCTGCCGAGTGGCGCGCGACAAAGTAAGCCGGCCGGGAGCCGCAGGACCAGCCGCACTTGCGTCCGCGCCGCGGGCTGCTGAACATACGCTGGCGTACTGTAGACTCGTGTGCGCCTATCCCTCCTGGTCCCGACCTCCGGGGGCCCGACGTGCGCCTGATCCAGCTCGGTGCGATCGACTACACGATCCTGATCGTCTACTTCGCCTTCGTGATCGGTATCGGCTGGGCGCTGCGTCGTTACGTCCGAAGCAGCGAAGACTTCTTCCTCTCGGGGCGTTCCATTCCCTCCTGGATCGCCGGGCTGGCCTTTCTTTCGGCCAATCTCGGCGCGCAGGAGGTCATCGGGATGGCCGCCTCCGGCGCCAAGTACGGGATGATGACCAGCCACTTCTACTGGGTGGGCGCCATCCCGGCGATGGTGTTCGTCGGCATCTTCATGATGCCGTTCTACTATGGCTCGCGGGCCCGGTCGGTGCCCGAGTACCTTCGGCTCCGGTTCGACGAGAAGACTCGCGGACTCAACGCCATCACCTTTGCCGTGATGACGGTGTTCTCATCGGGCATCTCGATGTATGCCCTGGCCAAGCTGCTCGAGCTGGTGCTGGGATGGAACTTTCACACCAGCGTGATCCTCTCCGCCATCATCGTGCTGGCCTACATCTTCCTGGGCGGCCTCACCTCGGCGATCTACAACGAGGTGCTCCAATTCTTCCTGATCGTGCTGGGGTTCCTGCCGCTGGTGCTGCTTGGCCTCAAGGACGTGGGCGGGTGGTCGGGGCTTTCGGCCAAGCTGGTGCCGGTGGCGACCAACGCGGGGTATCCCGCCGGCGCCTGGTCCGAGTCGTGGCGGAACCTCGGCTCTTCCGCCAGCAATCCGATGGGCGTCGAGTGGTTCGGGATGGTGATGGGGCTCGGGTTCGTGCTCTCGTTCGGCTACTGGTGCACCGACTTCCTGGTGATCCAGCGCGCGATGGCCGCCGAGTCGATGACGGCGGCCCGCCGGACCCCGATCTTTGCCGCCTTCCCCAAGATGGTCTTTCCATTCCTCGTGATCGTGCCCGGCATGATCGCCATCGCGCTGCACACGAGCCGGGGCGGCTTCCTCCCGTTGGGCAGCGACGGCACGCCCAACTACAACCTGGCCGTGCCGGTGCTGCTGGGACACTACCTGCCGTCAGGGCTTCTCGGCCTCGGACTCACCGCCCTCATGGCCTCATTCATGTCCGGAATGGCGGGCAACGTCACGGCGTTCAACACGGTGTGGACCTACGACATCTACCAGTCGTACATCCGGCCCGGGCAGACCGACCGACACTATCTCCGGATGGGGCACGCCGCCACCGTCTTCGGCATCGCGGCCAGCGTGGCGGCGGCGTACGCCACCACGCGGTTCAACAACATCATGGACATGCTCCAGCTGGTGTTCGCGTTCGTGAACGCGCCGCTGTTCGCGACGTTCCTGCTGGGGATGTTCTGGCGCCGGTCGACCGGGCACGGCGCGTTCTTCGGGCTCCTGATCGGCACGGCCGCGGCCGCAATCCACCACGGCCTCACCCTGCCCCGCGGGGCGATGGCCGGCCTCAAGGGTGGGTTCCTCGGCACGGTGCTCCAGGTCTACCCCAGCGAGATGGCGCAGAACTTCTGGACCGCCATCGTGGCCTGGACGGCGTGCTTCCTCGCGACCATCGTGATCTCGCTGGCCACCCCACGGCACAAGACTGATAACGAGCTGAGCGGGCTGGTCTACTCGCTCACGCCGAGGCAGCGCGACGAGCACCTGGTCTGGTACCGCCGGCCGAGCGCGCTCGCGGTGGTCGCGCTGGCGTGCACGGTCCTCCTCAACATCATCTTCTGGTGAGCCGACGATGAACCTCGACCTTCGGCTTCCGATCGGGCTCATGTTCACGATCGACGGGCTGCTGCTCGTCGGGTACGGGCTGGTGTCAGATCCGGCCATCTACGCGCGGTCGCTCGGCACGAATGTCAATTTGTGGTGGGGAGTGGTGCTGCTCGCGTTCGGAATCGGGATGCTGTGGCCGGCGGTTCGGGCGGCACGGCGGCCGCCGGACTCGGGGCGCTGATCGTGAGGGTTGTGTTGGGTGACGGTGCGAGCGCGCCTGACGCCCTACCTCCCCGAAGTGGCCGTCCAGGGTAGGCACGGCTTCCCTGATCTAGCCCGCGCCCGGCCGGTCGGTCGACGCCACGGCCGTGAGGGTCCATCGGCCGGCCCGCTTCTCGTAGATCTCCACCCAGGCGAACACGGTGTGCTCGGTCCCGGCCGCCCCGGCGCCGGCATGGTGATGAGTGCAGTCATTCCCTCGTTTCCCCGATGTTCGGGTCGCGCCGTTCGACGAGCTCGATCCGATTCCCGAACGGATCATCCACGTACACCCGCTCGATGCCGGGCAGGGGCACCGCGCGCTCGACCGGATGCCCGGCGTCCACGCAGCGTCGGATGAGGCCGGAGATCCCTCGAACCCGCAAGGCCGGGTGCGCCTTACGCGCCGGACGGAAGTCCTCCTCCACGCCGAGGTGAAGCTCGAGGCTGCCCCCGCGAAACCAGGCGCCGCCTCGTCCCGCCAGCGACGCGGGCTTAGGGATTTCCTCGAGGCCGAGCACGTCACCGTAGAATCGGCGTGCCGAGGCTTCCTCCCCGGCGGGCATGGCAAGCTGGACGTGATCCAGGGCGATGATCGGCATCGGCACGACTCCTCGATTGCGGAACGACCGGTCAAGCAGCGACGGCGGCCTACCGACCTGGCGATGGATCAGCAGGACGCGGGTTCAGCGCCGCCGCCCCTCTACCGCGATGCGCGACAGGTCGAGCGAGCGCATCGCCCCCACCGCGACTTCCCATGCACCTTCAGCACACAGGCCGCGCATGCCGGCGTCCTCCCAGGCGTTGAGCGCGGCCTCGACGAGCGCGGCACGAACCTGCTCGGCCAGCTCGCGCGGATCAGCCTTCACCTCATGCCTCCTTCTCTTCACAGGGCCGGCAGGGAAGCGTCGTTCCGAGCCGCTCCGACCGCCCCGCCTCGGTCAGCACCCAGGGCCGCACCTGCCACGGCGGCGAGTGCCGGACGTGCTGGGTGTGGCCACACTCGAGCTCGGCGACCCAGTCCCCTTCGGCATCCTGGTGAAAACCAACGATACGGCGATCGGGACCCATGCGCGATCCTAGTGCCCTGCAACGGTACGGTCGTTGCCCCCCGCCGCGCGCCCTTGCTGCGGTGACGGCTCGCATTCCTGCTCGAAGCGCTGGACCACCTGGAGCCGATTCTCCATGGCGCCCGACTGCGCCGCGATCCGCCAGGCGAACTCGCGGCGGGTCTCGACCGGCTCGGCGCCCTGCGCCACCGCCACGCGCCACTGCGCGCAGTAAGCGGGCAGCTCCACCTCGATGATCCGGCGGGCGGTGGTGAGCCCCGCCATGAAGGCCTCGCACGACGGGAATGCGGCCGCCTGGGCACGGTGCACGGCCTCGTGCGCCTCAAGCTGGGCACGGGCCAGCGAGTCCCGCACGTCGTCGCGGATACGGGAGACCGCCTGGCCACCCTCGCACCGGGTGATGCCCGGGAAATCGTCCAGCACGGCGGGGCGCTGGGCGGCCAGCGAACCCCCGGTCCCCGCGAGCATCAGGGCGACCAGCGCGACCCGGACACCGGAGGCCGTTACCGGCCGCCCGCCGCCGCTACAATGCACTGCCAATCCCATGACGAGTCTCCACGTGCCCGCTGCGACACTCTCCGATCGCCCGCCGGTCATCCTGCTCGGCCTCGATGCCGCCGAGATCGACGTGGTGGACCGCCTGGTGGCCGCCGGCCGCATACCCAACTGCAGTACGTGGATCCCTCGTGGCTGCCGGTGGATCCGTTCTGGCACGCGCTCGATGTCCTACCGCCTTGCCATCCTGGACCTGCCCTACGCCACCGAGCTCCGGACCCACGCCTACATGATGGCACTGAACGGCTGGCAGGGCACGCCACCAGGGCGGATCAGCTAGGGCCGCTCGATGGAGGTTGGGGGATCGGGAGCACCGGCTGCCCCGCCGCCTGCCGCTCGACGAAGTCCCCCAGGTGCCGCACCGCCACCTCCCATTGACAAATCCGTATCCCCTCTTCGGACAGCTCCTGACGGGGGCCGACGTGCACCTCGGGAAATTCGGGATCGAAGGTGCCGGTGAGCCGTTCCCGGAGGAACAGCCGCTCCTGCACGTAGACCCGGTCGCCTTGGCGCCACGCGGGCCAGCCCACGTGATAGGCCGCATCAGGCCGCGCCATATGGGTCAGGAAGACGGCGACGGGCGAGCCGCGGAGCAGCCGCTGGGCCGACTCGAGCCAGTGGGCGGCGTAATCACCGGGCGCCCAGTCGTAGAGCGGCGCCTGGAACTCCTCCTGGAAGCGGCCGAGCGTGAGGCGACCCCAATTGAAGAGTCCGTCGCCCTGGCCTTCAGGTCTGCCGAGCAGCTCGATATTGAACACTGGCGGGTCCGTGGAAGGGGTCCTCAGGTCACCGGCGACGCTGGCCGGGGCAACGCCACACCGCGGGACGCATAGGCCGCCTATGGAAGTCAGTCCGGCTCGGCAGGCGCGTCAACCTGGCCGGCGGGCTCACTCAACCTATTCGGCGCCGGAGCTTCGCGCAGGGGAGCGACCCAGGGGAAGCCGCGCACGCAGTTCCGATCGGTCGGCACCGGGCCTTGAACTTGCACCATCGGGAGAGCGACCAGCATCGAGTAGTGACGATCATGCGGTGGCAGCGGCTTGTCACGGACGGACTGATCCTCTCCACCCTCTATCTGCTCGGCCGCTGCCTCTACGCGCTCCGGCTGCATCGGCTGGTGATCTGGCTGCGCCGGCGGTCGCCCACGGTGCTCGCCTATCACGCCTGCGAAGCGGGCAGCTCGCCCTTCATCGTCGGCCGGCGCCATGTCCTCACACCGGAGGCATTCGCGGCGCAGCTCGACTTCCTGTGCTCGGTCTATAATGTCGTCGACCTCGCGAGCTTGGAAGCCGGGGCGGCGCCTCCCGACCGGGCGCTGGCCATCACGATCGACGACGGCCTCCGCTCGACCCTTACGCGGATGCTGCCCGTCCTCCGATCGCATGCGGTGCCCGCCCGTGTGTACCTGGTGACCGGAGTGCTGAACAATGCGGGCCTGATCTGGATGCACGAGCTCGCGTGGGTGCTTCGGACCTATGCCGCCGCGGCGCGCGACCGCGCGGCCCCCATCCTCGGCACGGCCCCGGACGCACCCATCGAGACGATGCTGGCCCGAGCCCGCGACCGGTGCCAGGCGGCCCAGGTCGAGCGCCTGCTCGCCGAGCTGCGCGTGGAGCTGGGGTACGACCCGGCGACGGTCGCGGCCGGCGCGCAGCTCTATCTGGATGATGCCGATCTGGCCGAGCTCGCCAGCGCCGGGGTGAGCTTCGGCAACCATACCAGGTCGCACTACGATCTGGCCCGCATGGACCCGGCCTCATGCGCCGCCGAGATCCGCCAGGCCGCCGCGCGGCTGGCCGACGTACCGGGGACGGTCCCCTCGCTCGCGTTTCCGTTCGGCCGGCGCAACGAGGAGACCCGACAGCTGGCGATCGCGCTGGGGATCGGCTCGCTCGCTGAGGTCGGGGGCAGCAACGTCCGGTTCGATCGGGCGCGGATCGCCCGGGTGAGCGTGACCCGCCAGTCGGTGGGCGGCCTGTTCGCCCAGGTGGCCGTCGTGGCGCCCGCCAAGGCGTGGTTGGCCCGCGCGCGACAGAGGCGCGGAAACCAAGTCAGTCAGCGGCCTTGAGAACCGACCAGCTGCTGGCGACGTTCTCTGGGAAACAACCTCGAGTCGCCCATGCTGCGCCGCAGATCCCCGTGCCGATCGCCCCTCCTCGGAGGGATCCTCCTGTGCCTCAGCCTGACCCTGGGCTGCCGCCCCGCCCCGGTCCGCGCCGCCGAGGTCTCGCTTCCAGCCGAGCCGGCGCCAGTGGGTGTGGCGGCCTCGACTGATACCGCGGTGTTCGCCGGCGGGTGCTTCTGGGGCGTGGAAGCCGTCTTCGAGCACCTGAACGGCGTGTCGACGGCCATCTCCGGTTTTGCCGGCGGCAAGGTCCGCTCGCCCTCCTATGACCAGGTGAGCACCGGCACCACCGGACACGCGGAGTCGGTCCTGGTAGTGTACGATCCATCGCGCATCAGCTACGACCAGCTGCTGCAGGTGTTCTTCACGGTGGCGCACGACCCCACCGAGCTCGACCGCCAGGGGCCGGATGTCGGAAGCCAGTACCGCTCGGTAGTGTTCTACCGCAACGATGCCCAACGCGACGCGGCCCGGCGCTACATCGCCAAGCTCCAGGCGGGGAAGGTGTACGACCGGCCCATCGTGACCGAGGTGGTGCCGCTGGACCGGTTCAACGAGGCGGAAGCGTACCACCAGGACTACCTGGAGCATCATCCGCATCAGCCGTACATCGTGATCAACGACGCGCCGAAGCTGGAAGCGCTGGCGCGGGAGTTTCCGGGGCTGTACCGGAAGGAGAGCTGAAGGGCGGACGGGAAGACGGGAAGACGGGAGGACGGAAAGGCCGGCTCGGCCTGCTGCTCCTTCCGTTCTACCGCCCGGCCGTCTTTCCGTCATCCCCGAGTTGTTGAAGCACCTCGAAGTGCGTCACGGTCGGCTCCAGCTCCAGCAGGTATCGCGTGTCCTCCGGATAGTACCGCGCCCGCTCCACGTCCTCGCCGGCGAAGTCGCGGATGCTGTCCCACGAGTCCCACAGGGTGGTGAGCAGGTAGTGCACGGCGTCGCCTTCGCGGCGACGGAGGACCTGCACTCCGCGGTTGCCGGGAGTGCGCCGATAGTCGAGCAGGCCGGTGCTGAGCAGATACTGGTAGTAGGTGTCCGCATCGGTGGCGCGCACCCGGCCGTGCCATTGGCGTGCGATCATCGTTCCCTTCTCGAAGTGTTGGGAGCTTCCTCCGGGTACTCCGCCGCGCTGTCCAACCCCATCCGCACCACCAGCGGCCAGTAGCGCGGATCCTGACGGATTGGGTCCAGCCGCGGGTGCACCCGAAGCAAGATCATTCCCGCGGCGCGCTCCTCGATTGCGGTCCCGAGCCAGCGGAACGCGTCGTCCGCGTCGCCCAGGCTGGCGTGGAGCGCCGCGATCCCCCAGGCCGACACCACGCGGCTCGCCCGCGCCGCTGTGAGCTCCGCCAGGATCCGGCGCGCCCCGCCCGAGTTGCCGCTGGCCGCCTCCAGGTGCGCCAGCCCGAACGACGGGCCCGCGACGCCGCCCGACAAGCGCCGGCCCTCCTCGTACTCGGTCCGCGCCTCCTCGAATCTCCCGAGCGCCTCCAGCGAGCGGGCGAGGTCGGTGTGCGCGCCGTCGAACCGCGGATCCAGCTCCAGCGCCATGCGATAGTGCATGACCGACTTCTCGTACTCCCGCGCGTAGTAGTGCGCGTCGCCCGCGCCGGTGCGGATGAACATCGACAGCGGGTCCAGGCTCACCGCCTTGTGCATCGCCGTGATGGCCTCGGGATGCCGCTCGTAGGCGTACAGCACCCGGCCCAGCCGGTCGTGCGCCCCCGCCAGGCCGGGGTTAAGCTCGACGGCCCGTTTGAGCGCGCGAAGGCCGCCGGGCAGGTCACCCGAGTGCGAGCGGATCACGCCCAGCGCGCAGTGCGCCTCGGCGAGCGACGGATCCAGCTCGAGCGCCTTGAGCGCGGCCGCGGTGCCTTCCGCAAATGCCACGGCCGGCGGCGCCATCCCGCGGAGCGCGCGGGCGGCGTGGCAGTCGGCCAGCGCCGACCAGGCGAGGGCGAGGTGGGGATCGAGCTCCAGCGCCCGCCGGGCGTGGCGCAGGCCTACTTCCACCGCCTGAGGCGACGCCTCGGAATACGAGTGCCGGCTCCGGAAGAACTCGAGATGGGCCTCGGGGTTGACGGCGGTGCGCTTGGCGAGCTGGTCGGCCTCGCTGGGCGTGAGCTTGATCGCGATCTCGCGCGCCACCGTCTCGGCCAGCTCGCTCTGGAGGCCGAGCACGTCTTCGAGCTCGCGGTCGTAGCGCGCGGCCCAGAGCATCTGGTCGTCGCGGGCGGAGACGAGCTGCACGCTCAACCGAACCCGGTTACCGACCAGCAGCGCCGAGCCCTCGAGCACCGCGTCCACGTTGAGCTCGCGCGCGATCTCGGGAATCGTGAGCGGACTGCCCTTGTAGCGCATCGCGGAGGTGCGCGAGATGACCCGCAGGGCCCGGATGTGCGCCAGGTCGGAGATGATGGCCTCGGTCATGCCGTCGGCGAAATACTCCTGCGACAGGTCCTGCGACGTGTTCCGGAGCGGCAGCACGGCGATGGCGCGGATGGCCTCGCCCGCGCGCGGCGCGGGGCCGGCGCTCGGCTTGCCCTCGCGGATCCGGCGCAGGGTCTCGGCCACCAGGGCGGCGGAGGCCGGCCGGTTGGCAGGGTCCTTGTCCAGGCATTGGGCCAGCAGGCGGTCGAGCTCCGCCGGCACGTCGCCGCGGAGCGATCGCACCGTGGGCGCCGCAGTGTTGATGATGGCGAACATCAGCGCTTCGGGCCGGGCCTTCACGAACGGCCGCTGGCCGGTCACCATCTCGAACAGCATCACACCGAGGGCGTAGATGTCGGTGCGGATGTCGTCCGCGTCACCGAACAGCTGCTCGGGTGCCATGTAGGGCACCGAGCCGACCACCGCGCCGGAGTCGGTCATCCGGCCGGTCGCCTTGCCGCCGGCGATGAGCACCGCGAGCCCGAAGTCGAGGATCTTGGGCTGCCCGTCGGAGGTGAGCATCACGTTGCCGGGCTTGAGATCGCGGTGAAGCACGCCGTGGCGGTGCGCGTTGTCCAGCGCGTCGGCGATGGCGGCGCCGAGCACGAACACGGTATCGAGCGGAAGCTCGCCGCCCCTCATCCGCCGCTCGAGCGTGCCGCCCGAGACGTATTCCATCACGAGCACGTCGTAGCCGTGCTCCGCGTCGAAATCGAAAACGGTGGCGACACCGGGGTGGGAGAGACGGGACAGCACCCGGGCTTCGTGGCGGAACCGCTCGCGCGAGGTGGCGTCGTCCAGCGCGCCGCGCAGCATCTTGATGGCGACGGTCCGGTCGAGCCGGCCGTCGTGAGCCTTCCACACCTCACCCATGCCGCCTTCGCCGACGCACTCGACGAGTCGGTAACGGCCCAGCACGGTGGCATCGCTGGCGGGCAGTCGAGCTTTCACGTACTCCTGCGGTGACCGGGTGGAGGCGGCCGGCGGGCGTCCGCCGCAGGGGCAAGCTAGCGACCGCGCGACGGGGGCCGCAACAGGCACGGGCGCCGGGTGCAACGCAGGGGGTGATCGAGGCGTCACGAAAGGACGCCTCGATCACCCCCTGCGTTTTCACCGGGTCTTCACCCTACCCGCATCGGCCGCGCGATGCTACACCCCGACGCACCTCCCGTCGCCCTTCCCTGCCTCCCGCAGCCAGTCGGAGACAAACTGGCGCAGCTCGCCGGGATTGAGATCCGATACCGCCCAGAACTCCATGGCGCCGGTCCGCCCGTGGACGACGTTCAACCCGAGCCGCACGGCCGGCGGCTCCTGCCCGCAGGCACCGGCCGAGCCGGCCGGCCAGGTGAACAGGTTGACGCGGTGCGGTCCACGCTCGTACACCAGAGCCGCGACCGCTCGGCCGTCTAGATATTCGGTGCGTCCGCCCAGCATCGGGAAGCCGTCCGCGGCCAGGTCGGGCACCGGCGGCGAGAAGTCGAGCTTGCCGGCGAACCACGGCTTCACGACGTGGTGATCGGTCGACACCACGTCCACCAGATGATCCACCTGGAGCGCGCGCAGGTGGGCGTCGACCACCTGGGCCATCGTGTCCTCTCCGCTGCCGCGCGGGCTCGCCAGCCGGCCCAGCCCGAAGCCCGCGCCCACCAGCAGCAGCGCGGCGATACCGGAGCCCCAGGCACGTCTAGGGCTCCATCGGCGGGACAGGCGTTCGCCCTCGAACGCCGCGGGCGCCCGGACGATCTGGCGAATCGAGTCGCGCAGGGCCGACGAGGGCTCGCTGGTCGGCAGGCTCGAGCGGAGCGCGGCCCCCAGTGTCCGGATGCGGCCGACCTCATCCCGGCACCGGACGCAGGTGCGGACATGGTCGTCCCACCATTGAAGCGGGGCGCCGTCGAGCTGTCCGTCGGCGAAGGCGCCGAGCTCGGGCTCGGTGGCGTGGCGGCAGGGCCCGGTCATCGTTCCATTCCCTGCGCCTCGAGCACGCGCTGGAGCCGTCCGCGCGCCCGCGCCAGGCGCGACATGACGGTGCCCACCGGCACGCCGGTCACGGCGGCGATCTCCTTGTAGCTCAGCTGCTGGATTTCCCGCATCACGATCACCTCGCGGAACGGGAGCGGCAGCCCGTCCACTGCCCGGGCGAGCTGCTCCTGCGTCTCCCGTCGCACCAGCGATGTCTCGGGATCGTCGTCCGCAGTCGGCACCTGAGCCACCTCCTCCGGCTCGGGAGTCCAGGCAAACCGGCGCTCCCGCTCGGTCCACGCGTAACACACCCGGCGCACGATGGTCAGCAGCCACGCCCGGGCGTTCTCCCCCCGGAAGCCGCCGAAGTGACGCACCGCCTGGAGATAGGCCTCCTGCACCGCGTCCTCCGCATCCGCCATCTCGTGCAGGAGATAGCGGGCCAGGGTCAGCGCCGCGGCCAGGTGGGGGAGCATCTGCTGCTCGAAGGCTTCGATCTTGGAGCTCCGATGTGGACGGTCGGACGACCAGACGGTCGGTCCGGTTCAGGGTGCCCCCGCTGCGCCCGGCCAGCCGACCGGTCCAGGCCGGCTACCGGACACTAGAGCGCCGGGCGGCGAGAAATATTCCCGCCGGCTCAGGTCACCACAATCCGACCGGTCATTCTAGGGTGCAGCGTACAGAAGTACGAATAGGTTCCCGGCGTGTCCAGGGTGAGAACATATTGACCACCCGTGTCGAGCGCGCCCGAGGCCCGGAATCGGCCGTCGGCGCTGGCAATCAGGTGCGGGACGTCGTCCGCGTTGATCCACATGACCTTGCCGCCGCGCGGCAGGCGCAGCTCCGGCGGGTTGAAGCTGAAGTTGTCGATCCGGATCACCTGCGCGTCGCCGACCACTGCCGGGGTCGAGCCGTGACCGGTGTCGGCCCTGGAGGGCATGACGGCCGCTCCGGCGGCCATTGGCGGGGCCACGCCGAGCGGGCTGTCCACGATAGCGAGCGAGCCCGCCCCTTGCCGGTAGGTCACGTTGGTGAGCCCGAGCATGCTGCGCAGCCGGCCCGGCTCGACGGTGAGCGGTCCCGGCGACGGCGCGGTGCCCGGCGCCGGCTGGGGAAACGCGGTCGACAAGGCGGTATGGAACACCACGTTGCCCTCGGTCTTCTGCATCACCTGGTGAATGTGCCCGTTCAGCACGGTTACCGAGCCGAACCGGCGACAGAGCGCGAGCGCCTGCGCCCCGTCGTCGGTGCCCCAGCCCCAGTCCGGATACACCGACCAGAGCGGGACGTGAGCAAACAGAACGATAGGGGTACTGGCCGAGCGTCCGGCCAGGTCCCGGCGGAGCCAGTCGAGCTGCTCCGCGCCGAGGTTGCCGAGGCCGCCGGCCTTGAGGTCGAGCACGTTCACCAAACCGACGAAGTGCGCCCCGCCGTGATCGAAGCTGTACCAGCCGTTCCCGCGGGTCTTCCGCCCATGCCGCTCGAGATATTGGCGGCCGTTGTCCTCCAGCACGTCGTGCTCGCCGGGGACGTAGAATACCCGGTCGGTGCGGATCCCGCGGATCACCTGGTCGGCGGTGTCGAATTCGGCGGGTTTGGAGAGCTGGGTGATGTCGCCGGTATGGAGTACGAACGCGGGCCGTACCGGCAGCCGGTTGAGCCGGTCGACCGCCTCCTGCAGGGTCGCGGTGACGTCGGGGTTGGCGGCCTTGTTGAAGCCGATGTGACTGTCGCTGATCTGGGCGAACACCAGCGCGCCTTTCATCGCCTCGACCGCGGCGCCTACCCGCCCGTCGACCGCGACCGAGCGCAGGACGCCGCCCTGGACTGCCCAGAGCGCGCCGGTACCGGCCCAGGCCATGCATTTGAGGAAGCCGCGGCGATCGATGCCATCGGCGCTATGGTCGTGGAGGATCTCGTCGGACATGTCCGCTCCCAGGGTGCTGCGAGCGCATCGTGCGCTCGACAGCACCATAGAGCGGAGGCGAGGCCGGAATATTCCCGGACGGCAAGCGGGACACGCGCGTCAGGCTGCCTCCAGGTGCCATCCCGCGCACCGCCTACCGCTTCCCGCCCTCCAGGTCCCTCGGCAGGTGCGGCGCCGAGAGCAGCGCCTGAAATGCCTTCCACCGTCCGGCCTCGGTCGCGCCGCCGGTACGCTCCACCCACTCGGCTACCATGTCCTTGCCAAGATTGTAGTTGATGACGTAGCTCCGAT
>Ga0308175_100001450_pt1 | contig 16030 bp, 15 predicted proteins | sample PhyCR1_3_FD_203893 | JGI IMG/M metagenome (GOLD analysis project Ga0308175, IMG submission 203893) | Soil microbial communities from UC Gill Tract Community Farm, Albany, California, United States - DLSLS.C.R1 | ecosystem: Environmental > Terrestrial > Soil > Agricultural land | place: USA...
CTCGCCCAGCAGCGCCGGGACCTCGCGCACCAGCACCGCGCCCGGCCCGAAGGCCTCCACCGCCAGGCCCAGCGCCGCCAGTTCGTCGGCCTTGGCCACGACCCGCTCGGCCTCGGCCGGATCCAGCTCGACCACCTCGGGCAGCAAGAGCGCCTGGCGCGCCACGCCGCCGGCGGCCATCTGCGCCTTCATCGCCTCGTAGACCAGTCGCTCATGCGCGGCGTGCTGATCGACGATGACCACCCCGTCGCGGGTCTGGGCCACGATGTAGGTCTCGTGCACCTGCGCCCGCGCCGCGCCCAGCGGGGAGTCGACGGGGTCGAACACCGACGCCGGCGCGGCGTCCTCGGCGACGCCGAAGACCTGCGGCTCGGCCCGCGCCGAGACCTCGGCGAGGCCCGGGATCGCCTGGACCGCGGCGGCCAGCGCCGCGCCTTGCGGCGTGACGTTCTGGGGCTGCCAGCCGCCGGCCTGCCAGGCCGAGAAGCCGCTCGCGCGTGGCGGCGGCGTCCACCCGCCGCCCGGCCGCAGGCTGCCCAAGGCGGCGCCGGCGACGGTGGTCGAGGCGCGGTGCCCGGCGCCGGCCAGGGCATGGCGCAGGCCGCCCACGATCAGGCCGCGCACCAGGCCGGGATCGCGGAAGCGCACCTCGGCCTTGGCCGGATGGACGTTGACGTCCACCAGCGTCGGGTCGAGCTCGAGGTAGAGCGCCGCCAGCGGATGGCGGTCGCGGGCCAGGAAGTCCGCGTAGGCGGCGCGCAGCGCGCCCTGCAGCAGCCGGTCGCGCACCGGCCGGCCGTTGACGAACAGGTACTGGTGGGCGGCGTTGCCGCGGTTGAAGGTCGGCAGGCCGGCGAAGCCCGACAGCCGCACGCCTTCCCGTTCGTGGTCGATGCCGAGCGCATTGTCGGCGAACTCGCGGCCCATGATCGCCGAGAGCCGGGCGAGGCGACCGTCCGGCCCCGCCGCCTCGGCCGGCAGCCGCAGCGTGCGCTTGCCGTCCAGGTCGAGGGCGAAGCCCACGGCCTCGTGCGCCATCGCCTGGCGCTTGACCTCCTCGGCGATGGCCATCGCCTCGGCCCGCTCCGACTTCATGAACTTCAGCCGCGCGGGCGTCGCGTAGAAGAGGTCGCGCACCTCGACGCGGGCGCCGTGCGGCCCGGGGAAGGCGGCCGGGCCGGGCGCGCCCACCGCGCCGCCCTCGACCAGGATCGCGAAAGCGTCGGCCGATCCGCGCGCGCGGCTGGCGATGGCGAGCCGCGCCACCGAGCCGATCGACGGCAGCGCCTCGCCGCGGAAGCCCAGCGTCCGGATGTGCAGCAGGTCGTAATCGCCGGCGTCGTCGGGCGCGAGCTTGGACGTCGCGTGCCGCTCGACGGCGAGGCCGAGCTCGTCCTTCGCCAAACCCTGGCCATCGTCGGCCACCAGGATGCGCGAAAGCCCGCCGCCGTCGGCCTGGACCTCGACGCTGGCGGCGCCGGCGTCGAGCGCGTTCTCCACCAGCTCCTTGACCGCGCTGGCGGGCCGCTCCACCACCTCGCCGGCGGCGATGCGGTTGACGGTTTCGGGCGGCAGGCGGCGGATCGGCATGACGATGTCTGAGACTAGACGATTCCGCAGGCGCCCGCTCGGCGTCCTTGTCGCGGCCCTCGCCGTGGCGTGGCCGGCGCTGGCGCAACCCTCGGCCCAGCCACCGGTCATCCTGCAGCCTGCGCGCCCCGATCCCAACGACCCCGACGCGGTGATCGTCGAGGAGCTGGTGGTCACCGCCAGGCTGCCCGGCCCGGCGTGGTGGAGCGTCTCGACGGCCAACTCGAAGGTCTACGTCCTGGGCGCCCCGTCGCTCGCGCCCAAGCACATGGCCTGGGACCGGCTGGTGTTCGACCGCCGGCTCGCCGGCGCCCGCGAGGTCATCGTGCCCTTCCAGGACGTGAAGGTGACTTTGCTGGGCTCCTTCGGCGCGGCCATCAACTACCTGCGCCTGAAGTCCGGCGGCCCGTTCGAGAAGACCCTGGACCCGGCGACCCGGGCCCGCTTCATCGCCGCCCGCGAGAAGCTGGGGCAGAGCGCCTCGCACTACAACACGAAGAACCCGCTGGCCGCTGGCCTCGTGCTCGCCAACGACTACCGCGACGCCACGCAGCTCACGACCACCGACCCGACCAAGCTGATCAAGCTGCTGGCGAGGCAGCAGCGCGTGCCGGTCCGCCAGCGCAGCTACAACATCGGCCCGTTGATGGGTGCGATCCTGAGGACGCCGGAGGCGGCCGGCCGCGGCTGCTTCGACGAGGTGCTGGCGCAGGCCGAGGCCGGGCCGGGCGTGACCCGCGCCGCCGCTCGCGCCTGGGCCGCCGGCGACGTGCGCGGCGCGCTCGGCAACGAGCGCACCTACGAGCGCTGCTTCGCCCTCGTGCCGGGCGCGGCGAAGTTCGACGCGCAGACCAAGGCCGACATGGTCGCCGATATCGAAGCCGCGCTGAAGACGCCCGGCCACGCCATCGCGGTCGTGCCGCTCCGACCGCTTCTGGCGCAGGGCGGCGTCCTGGATCAGCTGCGGGCCAAGGGCTTCACCGTCACCACGCCCGGCGAGGAGGAGCCGTAGCGGGAAGGAGGGTTACTTCGGCCCCACCATGGCCTCGGTGAAGGCGTCGAAGCTGTCGAGGACGTGCGGGTCCTCCTTGGCGATCTGCGCCACCTGGCGCGGGATCAGCTTCAGGTGGTCCTGCATATGCTCTGGGCCCACGCCCATGTAGACGCCGAACTCGCGGAAGATCGCGTAGGACTTCTGCTCGTAGGCGGCCAGATCGGGATGGTTCTGACCTTTCAGGGTCGAGACCGACAGCGCGTAGAAGCGGCGGATGTAGTCGTTGTTCATGAACTTCTCGGTGTCGCCCTGCAGGCTGGCCGACTTCGGCGGGAGCGACGACGGGGCGCCGTGCTGGGCGAGGGCGGCGGGCGCCGCGCCGATCACGGTCGCGGCGGCCAGGACGGCGAGGATTGCGCGCATAGGGGACTCCAGTTAGCTCGTGCCAAGGAAAGCGCACATGATGTAAGAAATATCATACATCATGTCGAATGTCTTTTACGTAAGGATGCGTTGATGTCCTTCCGCGAGAAGTCCGCCTGGATCACGCTGGTCAGCGTCCTGGTGTGTTTCGGAGCCTATTTCACCGAGCTGTTCGGCGGCCTGACCAGCTCAGCCCACCACTTCGGCGGCCTGGGGTCGCTGCACCTCCTGCTGCTGTCGGTGCTGGCGCTGGCGGGGCTGCAGATCACGCTGACGGTCATCGCGGCGCTGACCACGCCCAAGGCCGGCCGCGGGCCGGCCGACGAGCGCGAGCGGATGATCCAGCAGCGCGCCCAGAGCCTGGGCTACCACGTGCTGACGGGGCTGGCGGTGCTGCTGTTCGCCCCGGCGTTCTTCGGGCACCGCGGCCTGGAGATGGCGAACTTCGCCCTGCTGGCGGTGGTGATCGCGTCGCTGACCGTGTCGGTGGCGCAGATCGTCATGTTCCGGCGCGGGGCCTGAGCGCGCGTGGCGCTGCCCATCGCCAACCAGATCCGCCGGCTGCGCTTCGAGGCCGGCGAGATGACGCAGAGCGAGCTCGCCGAGCGGATCGGCATGACCCGCCAGACGGTCGCCGCCATCGAGGCTGGCAAGTACTCGCCCTCGCTCGCGGCGGCCTTCCGCATCGCCCACGTGTTTGGCGTGGGCCTGGGCGACGTCTTCCAGTGGGTCGAGTGAGCCCTAAAGGCCCGGCAGCTTGATCTTCCGCGGGCCTTCGCGCTGGATCACCACGGTCTTGCCGCCGGTGAGCTTGGCGATGCGCTGCTCCTCCGACGCCGGGTCGATGGGCGCGGACGTGTCGGCGCCGGCGGACGCGGCGGGGACCTCGGCGGCCTTCTTGTCGGCGCGCCAGAACATCACCTTGTCGGCGAAGCTCTTCTCCTTGTGCGCCACGTCGCCGAACTCGTCGTCGACCACGTAGCGGATCAGGGGATCGGCCTTGTCGGCGCCGGCCTTGGCGACCAGCAGCTTCTCGCCGTCGGACCGCACCTCGCCTTCGCGCTGGCCCAAGAGGGCCGTGCGCGCGGCGCTTTCCGGCTGCAGCTCCTGCGGCCGCGGCTCGCCGGGCGCCGGCGGGCGCAGGGCGTAGTCCGGCGGCATCACCAACGGCGCCTTGGTCACCACGCGGAATTCGTCGGGGGTCACCTTGTTCATGCCCAGCGCCTGGCGGGTGGACTGGCACCCCGCGAGGCCCGCCGCCGCGATCAGGGCGGCCGCTGCAATCAGGCGTTCGACGCGCATCTAGCTCTCAACTCCTGCGGCCCCCCGGCCGGGAAGGGGAAGTGCTTAACCCAAAGACGCCCCAGCGCCAACGGCGCATCAGGCCGCATCCCCTGCCGCCTTGGCGCCGCGTTCGCGGTTGTCCTGGATCAGCATGTCCAGCAGCAGGAGCACGATGCCGATCGAGATCGCCGAATCGGCGACGTTGAACACCCACGGGAAGTAGAGCTTCGAGACGTCGACGAAGTCGGCCACCGCGCCCAGGCGGATGCGGTCGATGACGTTGCCGAGCGCGCCGCCGATCACCAGGCCCACAGAGACCGCGAACAGGGGCCGGTCCGCCTTGCGCACCCAGCCGACCAGCAGTCCCGCGACTAGGATGGAGAACGCCGACAGCAGCCAGCGCGCCAGGTCGTGTTCGGCCCGCAGGAAGCCGAAGCTGACGCCCGAGTTCCAGACCATCGTGAGCGACAGGGGGCCGAAGACAGGCTGGCTCACCAGCAGCGGCAGTTTCAGGCCGTAGAGGATCCAGGCCTTCACGGCCTGGTCCGCGGCGATCACGAGGACGGCGATGATGAGCGCAAGGCGCCCCAGGCGGGTCATTCGCGTCAGGCCTCCGCGGACGAATGGGCGGCGCCGAAGGCGGCGACGGCGTCGTCGCAACGCTCGCACAGGAACTTCGGCGCGGTCACCTCCGGCAGCACCCGCCAGCAGCGGGCGCACTTGTGCCCGGCCGCCTTGGCGATCACCGGCGCGGTGGCCGCGCCGTCCGACTTGAGCTCGGCGCTGCTGGTGACGAAGAGTTCGGCGGCGAAGGCGTCCCGGTCGAGGCCCGGCGCGTCGAAGTCGCCGAGCTGGTCGGCGCTGACGTGGACGACCGGATGGGCTTCGAGCGAGGCGCCGATCTCTTTGGACGCGCGGGCGACCTCGAGCCCGGCGTTGACGCCGCCTTTCACCGCCAGGAGGCGCGCCCAGCGGGCCGCTTCAGCCTCGTTGCGCCAATCGGCCGGCGTCTCCGGGAAGATGCGCGCGCAGTTCGATGCAGCGTCCGGGAACCGCGTCGTCCACGCCTCTTCCATCGTGAAGGGGATCAACGGGGCCAGCCAGATCGTCAGCCGCTCGAAGACCGCGTCCATCACGGTGCGCGCGGCGCGGCGGCGAAGGCTGTCCGGCCGATCGCAGTAGAGGGCGTCGCGGCGGATATCGAAGAACAGCGAGGAGAGCTCGTCCTGGCAGAAGGCGAGCAGCGCCTTGGAGACCGCCTGGAACTCGTAGCCCTCATAAGCCTGCCGCACCTGGCCATCCAGCTCCCACAGCCGATGCAGCACGAAGCGTTCCAGCGGCGGCATGTCGGCCAGGGCCACGCGCTCGGCCTCGCTGAAGCCCGCGAGCGCGCCCAGCATGTAGCGGATCGTGTTGCGCAGCTTGCGGTAGGCGTCGGACGTGGTCTGCAGGATCGTCTTCCCGATCCGCTGGTCGTCCGTGTAGTCGACCATGGCCGCCCACAACCGGATGATCTCCGCTCCGGACTCGCGGATGATCACCTCGGGGTCGACCGTGTTGCCCTTGGACTTCGACATCTTCTCGCCGGCTTCGTCCATGGTGAAGCCGTGGGTCAGCACCTGGTCGTAGGGTGCGCGGCCGCGGGTGCCGGAGCTCTCCAGCAGCGAGCTCTGGAACCAGCCGCGGTGCTGGTCGGAGCCTTCGAGATAGAGGTCGGCGGGCCAGCGGGTGTTGGCCCGGCCTTCCAGCACGAAGGCGTGGGTCGAGCCTGAATCGAACCAGACGTCGAGGATGTCCTCGACCTTCTCGTAGCGGTCCGGGTCGTGGGCGCCGAGGAAATCGCCGGACGGACGCGTGAACCAGGCGTCGGCGCCTTCGACCTTCATGGCGTCCACGATGCGCTTGTTGACGTCCTCGTCGTGCAGCGGCTGGCCGGTCTCCTTGTCGACGAACATGGCGAGCGGGCTGCCCCAGGCGCGCTGGCGGCTGATCAGCCAGTCGGGCCGGTCCTCGACCATGGCGCGGATGCGGTTGCGGCCGGCGGCCGGATAGAAGGCGGTGGCGTCGATCGCCTCCAGCGCCGCCTCGCGCAGGGTGCGGCCCGCCAGGTGGTCCTTGGGCTCGTCCATGCGGATGAACCACTGCGGCGTGTTTCGGAAGATCACCGGCGCCTTGGAGCGCCAGCTGTGCGGATAGCTGTGCTCCAGCCGCCCGCGCGCCAGCAGGCGGCCGGCCTCGATCAGCTTCTGGATGACCGCGTCATTGGCGGGGCCGAACTTGCCCGCCTTCTTGCCCTCGGTCTCCAGCACCTTCAGGCCGCCGAACAGGGGCACGTGGTCGTAGTAGGCGCCGTCCGGATCGACGGTCTCGGGGATCTCGCGGTGCCCGTGCGCCAGCCAGACGATGTAGTCGTCAGCGCCGTGGCCGGGCGCGGTGTGCACGAAGCCCGTGCCGGCGTCGTCGGTGACGTGGTCGCCGGCCAGCATCGGGACGGGGAAGCCGTAGTGGGTTTCCAGCGCCGCCAGCGGGTGCTCCAGCACCATGCCCTGGCAGTCGACGGCCTCGCCCTTGTGGAACTTGGCGACCTTGGCCGCGGCCATGACGTCGCCGGCCAGCTTGTCGGCCAGGATCAGCCGGTCGCCCGGCGCCGCCCAGGGCGCGAACGCCAGACCGGTCTCGATCTCGTCGACGACGTAGACCGAGTAGGCGATGTCGGGGTTGTAGCTCACCGCCCGGTTGGCCGGGATCGTCCAGGGCGTGGTCGTCCAGATCACCACGCAGGCGTTGCGCGCCGCGTCCGATCCCTCCGAAACCGGGAACTTGACCCAGATCGTGGGGCTGGTGTTGTCGTGGTACTCGACCTCGGCGTCGGCCAGCGCGGTGCGTTCGACCGGGCTCCACATCACCGGCTTCGATCCGCGGTAGAGTTGGCCGGTGGCCACGAACTTGTGGAACTCGGCCACGATCGCCGCCTCGGACGAATAGTCCATGGTAGCGTAGCGGTGCTCCCAGTCGCCGATCACGCCCAGGCGCTTGAAGCCGTCCATCTGCACAGAAATCCAGTGCTCGGCGTACTCGCGGCATCGGGCGCGGAACTCGGCCTTGGAGACCTCGTCCTTGCGCCGGCCCTTGGCGCGCAGCTCCTCCTCGACCTTCCACTCGATCGGCAGGCCGTGGCAGTCCCAGCCGGGCAGGTAGTCGACGTCGTAGCCCAGCGCGAAGCGCGAGCGGACCACGAAGTCCTTCAGCGTCTTCTGCAGCGAGTGGCCGATGTGGATCGCGCCGTTGGCGTAGGGCGGGCCGTCGTGCAGCACGTAGAGCGGCGCATTGGCCGCCTGCCGCTGCTTGCGGGTCGAATGGTAGAGGTCAATCTGCGCCCACTTCGCGAGGATCTGCGGCTCCTTCTGCGGCAGGCCGGCGCGCATGGGGAACGGCGTGTCGGGAAGGAAGACGGTGTCGCGATAGTCGCGAACAGGTTTCTCGGCGTCGTCGGCCATGATCTTTCCAGGCTTGGTTCGGAAAACGGAAGGAGCGGGATCAACCCGGCGCGCGCTGGAGGTCGTCCGGCGGCGTCACGCCGGGCGGATAATTCGCAGGGCTTTCCGAACCGAAGTCATCGCGCGGGCTCTAGCAGAGCCGGCTGGATATCCCAAGCGCGGCCTTGTCCGGACGCGCAGCCGTCAGGCCTTCGGCGCCGCCAGCTTGCCGCGCACCCATTCCAGCAGCTCGACCGGCGAACTCGTCGCTCCGTCGCCGCCCGCGGCCTTGACCGCGGCGCGGTTGCTGTCGGCGTAGCGCTGCGAGGAATAGACGATGAACGGCGTGAGGATATCGGCCTGGCGCATCCGCCGGATCAGGTTCAGGCCGGCCTGGACCTGGTACATGCCGCCTTCGCGGCGGCCCATGTCGGAGATCACCGCGTCGAACGGCGGACTGCCGGCGAGAATGGCCATCGCGTCCTCCGTGGAGGCCGACTGGACGACCGTCACGCCCTGATCGTGCAGCTGGCCGATCTGGAAAGCGTTGTTCGACATGTTGTCGTCGACCCAGAGCACCCGGGGCCCGCGGGCGGGCGACGGCGCGACCGGCGCGGCCACCGCCTCGGCCGTCCTGGCGACCGAGGGGCCGCCCTCGCCGCGCAGCGCGATTACCTGGTGCTGCAGGTCGTCGATCTGACTCTGGAGCTTCTCGGTGGCGTCCTGCACGGAGATCTCCATGCCGGCCACCTTGACGCTGAACGACCGGGACCGGGCGATGGCGACGATGGTCGGGAAGAGGGCCGCCAGCACGACCGCCGCGATCAGCGGCCACGCCAGCAGGGCGACCGCCTTCACGAGCTCGACGATATCCTTCGGCTCCATCGGGAGTTCCCGCGCGAGACGCCCAGACAGCGCAACTCACGGTAGCTCAAGCTCGGCCACCGGGCCAAGGCGACGGTTGGCGCCGGTAGCGCGTCGCGCAAAGGGGCCTAGCGCAGGTCGGGCAGCAGCAGGTCGCGGGCGGCCTGGGCGTCGGCCATCACCTGGGTGGTCATGGCCTCGAGGCTGTCGAACTTCGCCTCCGGGCGCAGGAAGGCGATGAGATCGGTCTCGATCACCTGGTCGTAGATGTCCTCGTCGAAGTCGAACAGCCAGACCTCGAGCAGGGGCGCGGTGATGCCCTCGACGGTCGGGTTGACGCCGATGTTGGCGACGCCCGGGATCTCGCGTCCGTCGGGCAGGCGGGTGCGGGTGGCGTAGACGCCGAAGCGCGGGACGACGTAGTCCGCCAGGCCCACGTTGGCCGTGGGGAAGCCAAGCTTGCGGCCGAGTTGGCGGCCGCGCTGCACCGGGCCCTCGATCGCGAAGGGGCGGCCCAGCACCTCGCCGGCCAGATCGGGGCGGCCGTCGCGCAGGGCGTCGCGCACCTCCGTGGACGACATCTTCTCGCCCGCCGCGTCGGCCAGCGGCTCGGCCACCGAGACCCCGAAACCGAACTCGCGGCCATAGGTCTGCATGGTTTCGGGACTGCCGGTGCGGTCCTTGCCGAAGGAATGGTCGAAGCCGATCGCCACGTGGCGGGCGCCGAGGCCGTCGTGCAGCACCCGCGTGGCGAACTCGCGGTCGCTCATCTGGGCGAACGCGCGGTCGTAGGTCAGCACGTAGAGGATATCGACGCCCAGAGCCTCCAGGGCGCGCGCCTGCTGGTCGGGCTTCATGAGCCGAAAGTGCGGCTCGTCGGGGCGGTGATAGAGCCTGGGATGCGGCTCCAGCGTAATGACGCCGAGCGGCGCCCGAAGCTCGCCGGCCGCCCGGGCGGCGAGCGCGATCACGCGCTGATGGCCGCGATGGACGCCGTCGAAGTTGCCCATGGCCACGGCCGCGCCGCGGTCGCCCTGCGGCAAGTCCTGCCAGCCCCGAATGACCCGCAATCGCCTCATCAGCCGCCGCGCTTCGGGACCATGATCAGGGCCTCCCCGTCGATCACCGTCTTGCCGCCCACCAGGCAGACCGTCTCGAGCGTGGCGTGCCCCTTGGCGGCGTCCAGCGCCTTGACGGTGACCTTGGCGATCACCGGGTCGCCGATCCGCACCGGGCGGCGGAAGCGCAGCGATTGCGAGAGATAGATCGCCCCGGGGCCGGGCAGCTTGTTGCCGAGCACCGCGGAGATGTAGGCCGCGCCCAGCATGCCGTGGGCGATGCGCCCGCCGAATGGCGTGCCCTTCGCGTAGGCCTCGTCCATGTGCACCGGATTGACGTCGCCGGAGACGTCGGCGAACGCCTCGATGTCGGCGACGCCGACCACATGGCTCGTCTCGGCGCTCTGGCCGACCGAAAGTTCGTCGAAGTAGAGCCCCTGCTGCACGGAGATCCCCAAAGCTTGCCGTTTCACTTAGCGACGGTTTGGCGCGTTCACCAGACCAGGTCGGCGATGGCGTGGTTGGCGGTCAGGCCCTCCTGGCGCAGCAGGTCGGCCACGGCGTCCGCTTTCAGGCCTTCCGGCCCCACCGTCTCGGCCCCGTGGATGCCGTTGGCGCAGAACAGGATGTCCAGGCTGCGGGCGTTGGCGCCGCGCACGTCGGTTGGCAGCCCGTCGCCGATGCAGAGCACCCGCGCCGGATCCAGCGGCCGCCCCAGCGCCTCGGCGGCCTTGGCCAGCGCCAGCTCGTAGATCGGCGCGAAGGGCTTGCCGGCCATGATCACCCGCCCGCCCAGGCTCTCGTAGAGCTGGGCCAGCGCGCCGCCGCAGTAGACCAGCTTGGCGCCCCGCTGCACCACGATGTCCGGGTTCGCGCATAAGAGGTCGAGGTTGCGCTCGATCGCGGCGACGAAGCGGTCGCGGTAGTCGCCGGGCTCGTCGTTCTCGTCGTCGAAGGGGCCGGTGACGGAGATGAAGCGGGCCGCGGGCAGGTCGGCGAACTGCAGGCCGAGGCCCTCGTAGAGCGGCGCGTCGCGGTCGGGGCCGACCGCCCAGGCCGGCCCCGGCGCGCGCTCGGCCAGCAGCCGGCGCGTGGCGTCGCCGGAGGTGACGACGTGGGTCCAGGCGTCGCGCGGCACACCCAGGCCGTCCAGCTGCTCGATGACCGGGCCGCAGGGGCGCGGCGCGTTGGAGATCAGGATCACCGGCCCATGGTTGGCGCGGAAGCGGGCCAGGGCGGCGCAGGCGGCGGGGAAGCTCTCGCGGCCGTTGTGGATCACGCCCCAGACGTCGCACAACAAGGCGTCGTAGCGCGGGGCGAGGTGCGAAAGGCCCGCGACGGGCTGTGGCGGAGAGGCGGTCATGGGGGCCTGCGGGTAGCCCCTTGGCCCCCGTCGGGTCAATGCGCGGCACAGCCAATCTGCCCATGCGCGTCCGCCGGCCCGCCAGGCGTCCGGCGGGTCGTCGTCCTCGGCCGACTGCCGAGCCGGGCGGCTTGACAGCGGCGGGGGCGGCGGGCTCGCTGCGCCCGCCATGGCCGCCGCCCTGCACACCATCCACGCCCGGCACTGCCACCACGGCTGGGACAACGGCCTGGAGCCGGCCCTGACCGTCGGGCCGGGGACCACGATCGAGGTCGAGTGCCAGGACGCCTCGGGCGGACAGCTGACGGCGGCCAGCACGGCGGCGGACATCGCCGCCCTCGACTTCGGGCGGATCAATCCGGTGACCGGGCCGGTGTTCGTGGACGGGGCCCAGCCGGGCGACGCGCTGAAGATCACGCTGGAGAGCTTCGGCCCCTCCGGCTTCGGCTGGACGGCCAACATCCCGGGCTTCGGCCTCCTGGCCGACCAGTTCCCCGATCCGGCGCTGCACCTGTGGGCCTACGACCGCGCTGCGGCCCAGCCGGCCGCCTACGGACCTGGCGGCCGCGTGCCGCTGAAGCCCTTCGCCGGCACGATCGGCCTGGCGCTGGCCGAACCCGGCCTGCATTCGGTTGTGCCGCCCAGGCGCGTGGGCGGCAACCTCGACATCCGCGACCTCAGCGCCGGCACGACGCTCTACCTGCCGGTGGAGGTGGCCGGCGGGCTCTTCTCCATCGGCGACACCCACGCGGCTCAGGGCGACGGCGAGGTCTGCGGCACGGCCATAGAGAGCCCGATGAGCGCGGTGGTCACCCTGGAGCTGGTCAAGAACGCGAGGCTCGAGAGCCCGCGGTTCACGACGCCCGGCCCGGTGAGCCGGCATCTGGACTCCGCCGGCTACGAGGTCACGACCGGCGTCGGCCCCGACCTGATGACCGGCGCGCGCGAGGCGGTGGCGCGGATGATCGACCTCCTCTGCGCGACACGGAAGATGAGACCCGTCGACGCCTACATGCTCTGCTCGGTCTGCGGGGACCTGCGGATCAGCGAGATCGTCGACCAGCCGAACTGGGTGGTCAGCTTCTACTTCCCGCTGGTGGTGTTCGCCTGAGCTACTGGCCCAGGAACGTCCCGCCCTCGACGTAGAGCACCTGGCCGGTCGTGTAGCCGCCTTTCATCAGGTAGAGGTAGGCCTCGGCCGTCTCGCTGGGCTCGCCGATGCGCGGGATCAGCTGGCGGGCGGTCATCTTCGCGATGGTCGCCTCGCGCCCCTCCGCCGGCAGGAAGGTATCCCACACCTCGGTGCGGATCATCGCCGGGCAGACGCAGTTGACCCGCACCGGCGCGAGCTCGACGGCCAGGCCGCGCGCCAGGTGCTCGATGCCGCCGGCCATGCCGGTCGAGAGGAAGCTGCCCTTGGTCGGCCGATGCGCGATCGTCCCGTCGGTCAGGGTGAAGGAGCCGCCGGCCGGCAGCTTGGTCGCCCCGTGCTTGGCGACGGCCAGCGCGCCCAGGAAGCGCACCCTGAACACTTCGGCGGCGCGCGAAAGGTCGATGTCCGCCAGCCCGCCGCGACGCATGCCGCCCCAGTCGCCGGCCGTGTAGGCGATGTGGTCGAAGTTGGCGTGGGCCGCGAAGAAGGCGCTGACCGAGGCCTCGTCGGTAACGTCCATCCGCTCACCCGTGGCGGCGTTCCCCAGCCGCTGGGCGGCGACGGCGATCCGCTCAGCGTTGGAGGACGCGATGGTCACGACGGCGCCTTCGCGCTGGGCGGCCTCAGCCACCGCGAACCCGATCCCCGAGCCGCCGCCCACCACCAGCACCCGCTTGCCGTCCAGGGTCATGCGCTTCCCTCTCCGCCGCTCTCCGGGCCACACACTATCCCGTCATCCCGGCCGGACGCCCGCGAAAAGCGGGCGGGAGAGCCGGGACCCAGCAGATGCAAACTCGACGCGCCACGAGACGCGGAATCGCGCCGGCAGACTTGAGCGGCTGGGTCCCGGACAAGCGCTGCGCGCTTTCCGGGATGACGGCGGTGGTGGGTAAGTGACGCTAGCCGAACGCGGCGCGGGCCAGGTTGGCGCGGATCATCGGCGGGGGCGGTCCGGCTTCGGCGAGGACCTGGTCCTTGATGGCGCGCGGCTCGCCGAACAGGTGGCCCTGGCCGAACGCGACGCCCAGGTCGAGGATCTCGGCCACCTGGCGTTCGCTCTCGACCTTCTCGACGATGATCTCGACGCCGTAGCGGGCGGTGAGCTGGGCGAAGTCCTCGGCGGCCAGGTCGGGCAGGGCGGCGATCACCAGGCGCCCGTCGCGCTCCTCCAGCTGATCCAGCAGCGGCTGGGCGGCGACCTTCAAGAACTTCACGTCCGAGCGCGACAGGTCCTGCAGGTCGAGGTCCAGGTCGGTGACCTTGTCGACGCTGAAGCGGAAGCCGAGGTCGGCCAGCTTGCCCATGTTGCGCGCCTCGATCGAGCCGCGGGCGTCGAACGCGGCCTGCCCCAGCTCGAAGATCAGCGAGCCCGCGAGATCGCGGTTGGCGGCCAGCAGCTCCAGGAACTGCGGGAAGAAGCTCTCGTCGGCCAGGCTGGCCATCGAGACGTTGCAGAAGATGCCGATCTTGCGGTCCTGCCGCGCCAGCCGGCGCACGATCTGCACGCAGCGGAAGAGCAAGAGGTTGTCGATGGCGGTGACCAGGCCGCAGGGCTCGGCGACGCCCAGGTACTCGGCCGGCATCATCACCCGGCCGGTGGCGTCGCGCAGGCGCGAGAAGCTTTCGTAGTAGAGGGTCTTGCGCTGCGGCAGGGCCACGATCGGCTGCAGGTAGAGGTCGACGCGGTTCTCGGCCAGGGCGGCGCGGATCACGTCCAGCAGCGCCGGCGGCTGGGTCCGCGCCTGGCCCGGCGCGACGGCGGTCAGCGTCAGCGGTTCGTCCTCGCCCCGCTCGTCCAGGCGCATCTGCAGGCGCTGCACCAGGTCCTCCAGCAGGTGGACCTCGTCGGTCAGCGCGTCGGCGCGCTCGGCGTCACCCTCGACGGCCTGCGCGATCTCGCCCAGGCGCACGTCGATCGCCTCGACCTGGTCGATCAGGATCTTGTGGGCGTCGCGCACCGCGGCGATCTCGGCGCGCAGCTCGCCGCTCTCCAGCGCCCGCCCGATCAGCCCGTGGAAGGCGAAGCAGAGGCCCAGGCTGCCGACCATCGCCGCCACGCCCGCGCCCCAGCCGCCGCCGTTGCGCCACAGGCTGAACGCCACGATCAGCGCCAGGCACAGGTAGGTCGCAACGAGCAGGCCAAGCGTGAGGCGGCGCATTCCCCGGCGGTCCCGAATCACTTGGAACGAGTATCCGACGCGGATTCGCTGGAAGTCGAATGGTTTGGCGAGGCGGCGCGGCTGGCGCGCAGTTGACGTGCCGGATGCAGGCGACGGATCTATCTAAGCTGGCAGTGGAGTCGCCGCCCGGGCCTCGTCGATGAACAGGACGCCACGGACCGCTTGAGCCAAATTGGGCAGGCTGAAGACGCCACGAGGGCTGCTCGGAGAACTGCCGGGCGCGGGGACGAAGACCCGCATGGCGAGGCCCTGCGAAGCGGCCGGATCGAGATCGCGGGTCCGCAGGAACAGATAGGGCCGGCGCAGATCATGGAGCCGGGCTTCGAGGCTTCCCGGCGGCGCCGAGGGGATCTGTGTCGGCGCCGCCTTGCTGTTCACCCAGCGATCGTCCCCGGAGAAGCTGGTGATCGCCACCGTGTAGACGTCCTGGCCGAACGCGGCGGCGATCATGTGGCCCATCGGCGCCATGTCCCGCGGCTGCGGTTCGCCGCGCAGGGCGGCGAAGTTCGGTTCGAAGGCGACGTTCATCACGTGGACATTGTGCGCCCAGACGATGAGCTTTCGGCCGGGGTAGCCCTCCGCCGCCAGCCACCGGAGGTTCCGTGCGTTCTGCGCCTCCCGGCGGTTGAAGAAACCCGTCTTGTCCCGCGACTGGGCCGAGACCGCGCCCGGCGCGCCGGGAAGGGTGTCGAACGTCAGCGCCATGACCGCCCGAAGGCTCTCCACGGCGCGGGCCATGAAGCCGACCTCACGGGCGCCATGCACGTGGACGAAGGCGCTCCGGCGCCGGTCCATGGCCCTCAGCAGTCGATCCGCTGCAGCCTGACCGCTCCGCAGATCGGCCTCGGTCCCGGCGCGGCGTGCAATCTTGGCGTAGGCCGCCACAGCCGACTCCGCGTCGGCGCTGGCGGAGCCGCGAAGGGCCGGGTCCTCCAGCGGCTGGCAGAAGGCCCGGAGGTCGTCGGCCAGCGCCTGGTCGGCGCCCCTGGCCGTGAACTGGCAATCGAAGCCCGCCATCTCCAGCGGCCGCGCGGTGGCCTGGCTGGCCTTGGCGTAGTCGAACAAGGGTTTCACCTCGGCCGCGGCCGACCAGATGGTGAAGACGCCGCGCTGGGCGGCGACGACCGGGTCGACCCCGGCCCGCAGGCCGGCGCCCACGCGGCGCATCGCATGCAGGCCCGACTCCCAGACCAGCACGTCGAAGCCCAGGCGCGTATGGAGGAACTTGATCAGGCGAACCTTGGCCTTGAAGTCGACGCCGGCGCCGTGGCTGCATTCGCCCAGCTGCACGATCCTCGCATCGCCGACGTCTTCGCCGAACGGCTGCAGATCTTCGTAGTCTTCATCGTCCGGCTCGATCGATCGGATCGGAAAGGCTTGGGCGGCGAGCAGGTCCAGACCCGCCGCGCGGGAGACGCCACGCAAGGCGAGCGCAGTGGCCGACGAGCCGGCGCCAACTATCAGCTGGCGCCGCGACGCGGCCGGCGGCCGTGTTCCGATCGAGTCGCCCATGCGACCTTCCGTAGGTCGGTCCCTCGACCAGACAGTTCCATGCCTCAAGCCTGTCCGCCAGGGCGCCGGGCGCAACGCGGAACTCCCGCCGCCGGATTAGGTTGAGACCGGGCCCGGGAGACCGCCGATGAGC
>Ga0308175_100001452_pt1 | contig 16023 bp, 11 predicted proteins | sample PhyCR1_3_FD_203893 | JGI IMG/M metagenome (GOLD analysis project Ga0308175, IMG submission 203893) | Soil microbial communities from UC Gill Tract Community Farm, Albany, California, United States - DLSLS.C.R1 | ecosystem: Environmental > Terrestrial > Soil > Agricultural land | place: USA...
AGCGGTCTTTTTGTCGATGGCCTGGACTTCGATCCCGGCCAGTGCCACGCTCTCGTCCGCGGTCGTGTCTGCCTTTGCGGTTTTGATCGTGTCCGGCTGTTCCCCGACCTTGAGCGTCAGTTCCTTCTCATGGCCGTCCCGCAGCACTTTGACCGTGGCTTTGGTCCCAACCGCCGTGCGCGTCACCATGCGTTGCAGCGCGGCCGGATCTTCCACCCGTTCGCCCTGGTATTCCAGGACGACATCGCCCTGTTTGATGCCGGCTTCATCGGCCGGACCATCGGCCGTCACATCGCTGATCAGGGCGCCATTGGCCTGCTTCAACCCGAAGGACTTTGCGAGGTCCGGGCTGAGATCCTGAATCGCGACCCCCATGTACCCGCGCACAACTTTACCGTTCTTCATTAAACTCTCGAAGACCGGTTTGGCCATGCTGGTCGGGACCGCGAAGCCCACGCCCTGATATCCTCCGGTCTGCGAGAAGATCGCGGTATTGATCCCAATCAATTCGCCTTTCGTATTGACCAGAGCGCCACCTGAATTGCCGGGATTGATCGCCGCATCGGTCTGGATGAAGTCTTCATACTGCGTGATCCCCATCCGGCCACGGCCAAGGGCGCTCACAATGCCGAGCGTCACGGTCGAATTCAAACCGAATGGATTACCCACAGCTAGGACATACTCCCCTACTTGAAGTCTGGCCGAATCGCCCCACGGGACGAACGGCAGATTCTTTGCGTCAATTTTGACCACAGCCAGATCGGTCTTCGGGTCGGTGCCTACGATCTTACCCGTGAATTCCCTCTTGTCAGGCAGTGTCACTTGCACTTCTTTCGCACCCTCGACCACGTGGTTATTGGTAATGACGTAGCCGTCATCTGAAATAATCACGCCCGATCCCATTCCTCCACGATGCGGTCCTCGTTCGGATGGGTCGCGATCGGATGGACCACCATGCCGCTTCGGGCCGAACTGGCGCGGAAAATCGAACCCGAAGAACTCTTCCATCTGATCCATCGGACCCCGCCCCTCGCGTCCCTTGGGCTCGCGCTGCTCTCGAACCAGAGTCTTGGACGGAGTAATGTTCACAACCGCAGGCCGCACGGCTTTTGCAATCTCCGGGAAACCTGGAGCCATTTCTGTGCCGGACGGCGTCACTTGACTCATCGGCGCAGCGACCGCCCCGACCGGGGCCCCGGTGAAGTGCCCGGCCACAAACCCAACAGACCCAAACAGAAAGAGGCCGGCCATCAGACCCCATGCCCGTTTGCTTCGAGAACGACTTATTGACTCACGCACATCCTGCATACATCCCTCCTTGTGAAGCTGAAGATAGAATCGAACCGGCTTAGCTCAGCACGATCCTAACAACCGAAGCTAAAAGGAAGATTAATGCGGGATTAGTTTTTTCTAATCCGATGAGGCCAGCAGAGGCAGTGTGACGGTAAAGACCGATCCCTTTCCGGGTTCGCTTTGCACGTCAATGGTTCCGTGATGGGCGTCGACAATCCATTTGCAAATCGCGAGTCCCAAGCCGGTTCCCTTTTTGGTGTGGGCTCGCGCCGCATCCGTGCGATAAAACCGATCGAAAATATGCGTTTGCTCCTCACGTGACATGCCGATACCCTGATCTGCGACGGAGAGACGCGCCGCACTGTCCTGTTTCACCAGGCTCATTTCGACGCGCCCTCCCTGGGGGGAATATTTGATCGCATTATCCAAAAGATTGAGCAGCAATTCCCGGAGGCGCATGTCATCGCCCGCAATCGTCACGGGTTCACTCAGACCGATGACGATATGCACGGCTTGCTCGTGTCCTAAGACTTCGGCTTGCCGCTTCAGGTCGTCAAAGAGGTGATCCAGCCGAACCGGTCTAGACTCCATCTTGATTTCCCCGAGGTCGGCGCGGGACAAGAACAACAGCTCGTCGACAATTCGGCTCATCCGATCGACTTCCTCAAGGCTGCTTACCAACACGAGGCGATAATCATCGGCGGAGCGCGGCCTTCGCAACGCGAGCTCCGTTTCGCCTTTCAGGACGGTCAACGGCGTGCGGAGCTCATGCGAGGCATCGCTCGTGAACTGACGCACTTGTTGGAATGACGCTTCCAATCGTCCGATCATCGCGTTGAAGGTCCCGGCCAACCGTCCAATTTCATCCTGCGCCATGGAGACACTGAGCCGCTGAGTAAGGTCGCCTCCGGCAATCCGTTCGGCTGCCTGCGTGATGGCTTCTACCGGCCGAAGCGCGCGTCCCGCCAAAAACCAGCCGCCCCCTAAAGAAGCCAGGAGCGCAAGCGGCACGGTGATCAAGAGAATGATCAAGAGACGATGGAGCGTTTCCTCCAAGGGCTGTAGCGATGTGCCGACACGCACGATATTGACCAGCGTCCCACCGTGGCGGACGGGAACGGAAATCAGCCGAATAGGCGGCTCCCCGCTGAACCGAATGGACTCGAACGTCGTCTGGCCCGCTAACGCGGCCTCGAACGCCGTTCGGCTAAGAGGAATCTCTCGACTCTTGATGTTTGGAGATTGAATCGTGATCTGGCCCGTCGGCCCAAAAATCTGAAAAAACTTATCGAGGGTCGCGAGCTCGGGGAAATCTTGAGAGAGATCCTCATACAACAAAAACGGGCCAAAACGATGCTCTTCCAGCGACCGCTCAGCGACAGCCGCCGTCTCTTCCAGGGAACGATCGGCCTGCTCCTTCAACGCCTTCGCCAGCGCGCCATAGAGAATGACTCCGAATACAACCAGCACGCTGGCCAGCGCTGTGCCGTACCATAATGTGAGACGCACACGAAGAGACATGGTTTCGGATGTTCAGTCCGTTAGTCGGTTACTCCGTTTCGTCCGTTAACAGACAAAGGACCACAACCAACTTAACCGATACAACATTATTCTCCTTTCAAGACGTACCCGCTGCCCCTGACCGTATGGATCAGCTTGCGCTCCCGCCCACGATCGATCTTGTTGCGAAGGTAATTCACATAGACATCGATCACATTCGTAAAGGTATCGAAATCCAAATTCCACACATGTTCCGCAATCACCGGGCGGGTCAGCACCCGGCCCGCATTGCGCATAAAATATTCCAGCAACGCATACTCCTTGCTTGTGAGCTCGATGCGTTGCCCGCCCCGCGTCACCTCTCGGGTCGCGGGGTTGAGTATCAGGTCCTCGATTTGAAGCAAGCCCATTCCCTCGCCGGTCCCGCGGCGCAGCAGCGCCCGCACCCGGGCCAACAGTTCTTCAATCGCAAATGGCTTTGTCAGATAATCATCCGCGCCGGCGTCGAGGCCCTTGACCCGTTGATCGAGCTGCGCTCTCGCCGTCACAATCAGCACGGGAGTTTTGAGTTTCTCTTTTCGGAGAGTCTCCAAGATTTGTAAGCCGGACATGCCGGGCAACATGACGTCGAGGATAATAAGATCGTAATGGCTGTCCCGGGCCAGTTCGAGACCGCCCGGACCGTCTGCACACAAATCCACCGCGTAGCTTTCCTCCTCCAGTGCCCGCCGGATGAACGAGCCGACCTTCACTTCATCTTCAACTACAAGAATGCGCATAGCAGGTGTTGAATAGTCGTCCAGTCCGTTTCAAGCCAAGCGCCCCATCAATGATTCCTCCAGAGACAAAGAGCCACGCCGCTTATCGGCAGCACTGGCCTCTACTTCGGTTGAAAGTGAGTGATGGTGACCGGTGCGTAATCCAGCCTCGGGCCTTCAAGTGCGTGATACGCGACTGTATGTTTCAACCATGTGGCATCATCACGAGTCGGAAAATCGGACCGATAATGCGCGCCCCGGCTCTCCTCCCGTGCAATGCCTCCGGCGGCAATTGTCTCGGCGATATCAAGCAGCGAGTCGAGTTCGAGAGCCTGGATGAGATCCGAGTTGAAGACCTTGCCATGGTCTTGCAGCATGACGCGCGCCGCGCGTTCCTTCAACGCTCGTACCTGATGCAGCGCGTGGACCATCGATTCTCTCGTTCTGAAGATGCCGAGATTCTGGCTTAAGAGTTTGCCCAGCTCTTCGCGGATCTGCCACGCCCGCTCGGGCCCTGAGTTCGATATCAATCGCGCGATCCGCGCTTCCTCCGCTTGGAGCGTTCCATCCAACACTGCACGCGGTGTGACCTGGCGAACGTAGTCGCTTGCGCGCTGTCCCGCGCGTCGGCCAAAGACAATCGTTTCCAAGAGCGAATTGCCGCCGAGCCGATTGGCGCCGTGCACGCTCACGCACGCACATTCGCCGGCCGCGTAGAGTCCCGGCACTTCCGTCTCACCCCACTGGTCGGTCCGGACGCCGCCCATCTGATAATGAGCTCCGGGGCGCACTGGAATCGGGCTCTCAATCGGATCGACCCCGGCAAATTCGATGGCCAGCTCGCGAATCTGTGGAAGCCGTTCCATAATCCGCTGACGCCCCAGATGGCGCAGATCGAGCAACACACAGCCATCCACGCCACGCCCTTCGAGAATTTCTTTCCCAATGGCAAGCGACACCGTCGAGCGGGTGGCCAACTCCATCTGTTCGGGAGCGTAGTCTTTCATGAACCGCTCACCCAATGTATTTAAAAGATACCCGCCTTCTCCCCTGGCGCCTTCTGTAATTAAAATGCCGGTATTCTTGAGTGTCGTAGGATGAAACTGGACGAATTCCATATCTTCCAGCGGGGCCCCGATCCGGTAGGCAAGCGCCATACCGTCGCCGGTATTGATGACGGCATTGGTGCTGGTCAGAAAGACACGGCCGCTTCCGCCGGTGGCGAGAATCACGGCCTTGGCCCCAATCGCATGGAGGCCACCATGCAACACATCCCAGGCGACCACACCACGGCAGACGCCATCCTCGACGATGAGCGAGGTGACATACCACTCTTCATAGACAGCAATATGGCGTTTGAGAATCTGTTCATACATGGCGTGGAGAATCGCATGGCCGGTGCGGTCGGCGGCATAACATGTGCGCGGGAACCCGGCGCCGCCAAAGGGCCGTTGAGCGATCCGTCCCTGTTCATCCCGGCTAAAGATCACGCCCATGCGTTCGAGTTCAAGAATATCGCCTGGGGCTTCACGGCACATGGCTTCGATCGCATCCTGATCGCCAAGGTAGAGCCCCCCCTTTGTCGTATCGAAGGCGTGCGCTTCCCAAGAATCATTTTCGCCAAGTGCCGCGTTAATGCCGCCTTGCGCGGCAACGGAATGGCTGCGGACGGGATGCACTTTAGAGAGAACCGCCACGTCCAGCATGGGAGACGCCGCCAGCGCCGCTCGCATGCCCGCGAGCCCTGCCCCCACAATAAGCACATCGTGTATCTTCATACGCCGCGCATCAACAATGTTTACCCATCAGTCAGGTCGACCGACTCATTGCATCGAGCATCATGACCGATCCTCGGGCGATCAGACAAGACCCCGTTCGGGCCTCTTGCGTCACTGCCGCTCACAATGCAAAATGGGAGACGCAACAGATGTCGTTCGCCCGTCACACCTAATGAGGAGATGGCATGGACCCGCAGCAGATCTTGAGTCCGTCAGATACGTTTGTTCACCGCCATATCGGCCCCACGGACGCCGACATCCAAGAAATGCTGGCCACGCTCGGTTTCCAGTCGCTAGACGCGCTGATCGATGCGACGGTGCCCACCGACATTCGATTACGAACTCCTTTGGCGCTGGGGCCACACCGGGGCGAGCACGATGTCTTGGCGGAATTGCGTGCACTGCATGATCGGAACAAAATGTTTCGGTCGTTTCTCGGCATGGGCTATTACGACTGTCCCACTCCGCCGGTCATCCAACGCAATATACTTGAGAACCCCGGCTGGTACACGCAGTACACCCCGTATCAGCCGGAAATCGCGCAAGGCCGATTGGAGGCTTTGTTGAATTACCAGACGATGGTCGCCGATTTGACGGGGCTGCCTTTGGCGAATGCCTCCATGCTGGATGAAAGCACCGCCGCTGCCGAAGCCATGACCATGTGCCATCGCATCGTCAATCGCGAGACCGATCGTGAGAAGCACGCGTTTTTTGTCGCAGACAATTGTCATCCTCAAACCATCGCCATACTTAAAACTCGCGCCGAGCCGCTTGGCCTAACGCTGCACATTGGGCCGGCGGAGAAGGCCGATGCGGCTGCTCAGGACCTATTCGGCATCTTGCTGCAATACCCGGCAACCGATGGGTCGGTCCATGACTATAGCCATCTCATTGAACGGGTGCATGCCGGAGGCGCGCGGGTCATCGTCGCCACCGATCTGCTTGCGCTGACACTGCTGAAGCCGCCGGGAGAATTCGGCGCCGACATCGCGGTCGGATCCAGCCAACGATTCGGCGTACCGCTGGGGTTCGGAGGCCCGCATGCCGCATTTTTGTCGACGAAAGAAGAGTATGTCCGACAGATGCCGGGACGCCTGGTTGGTGTCTCCAAGGACGCCGCCGGCAAGCCGGCCTATCGACTCGCCTTACAAACTCGGGAGCAACACATCCGCCGAGAGAAGGCGACCAGTAACATCTGTACCGCGCAGGTCTTGCTGGCCGTCATGGCCAGCATGTACGCGGTGTATCATGGGCCAGACGGTCTTAAGCGGATTGCCGAGCGGGTGCATGGTTTAGCGGCGGTGCTGGCCGAAGGCATGCGCCGTCTCGGACACACCGTCGCACCAACGCCGTTTTTCGATACCGTCCGCATCCAGCCGAACGGGCGCACCGCAAACCAATCCACCGATCGGATTTTTGCACGTGCCGCTGAACGGCGGATGAATCTGCGGCGGTTCGAGGATGGTTCCATCGGCATCGCGCTCGACGAGCTGACCACCGCGCCCGAAGTGCACACGCTGTGGGAAGTGTTCGCCTGCGGGAAAGGGGTTTCGTTTACAGCCGCGCAACTGGCCGATCTGATTGCCCTGACGCTGCCGCCCTCTTTTGTTCGGACCAGTCCCTATTTAACCCATGAGGTATTTCACCGGTATCACTCCGAGCATGAGCTGCTCCGCTATATGCATCGCTTGCAGGCGCGCGATCTTTCGCTTGTGCAATCGATGATCCCGCTCGGCTCGTGCACGATGAAATTGAATGCGACCGTTGAAATGATCCCGGTGACCTGGAAAGGTTTTGGCCGCATTCATCCCTTTGCCCCGGCGGAACAGATATTGGGTTATCAGGATCTCTGCGGGCAGCTTGAATCATGGCTTGGCGAGATTACCGGATTTGCCGCCATCTCGCTGCAGCCCAATGCCGGCTCACAAGGTGAGTATGCGGGGCTCATGGTGATCCGCGCGTATCACCATGACCGCGGAGAACGTCAGCGAGATATTTGCTTAATTCCTACGTCGGCGCACGGAACGAATCCGGCGAGCGCGGTGATTGCCGGACTCGCGGTCGTGCCGGTCGCCTGCGATCAACACGGCAATGTGGATTTGGCCGATTTGGAAGCGAAGGCCAACGCGCATGGCGACAAGCTTGCGGCCCTGATGATTACGTACCCGTCCACACATGGCGTGTTTGAAGAACGAATTCGGCGCATCTGCGAGATCGTGCACGCTCATGGAGGACAGGTCTATATGGATGGCGCCAATATGAATGCTCAAGTCGGCCTGTGCCGGCCTGGAGACATCGGCGCGGACGTGTGCCATTTGAATCTGCACAAGACCTTTTGCATTCCACACGGAGGCGGCGGCCCCGGCATGGGACCTATCGGCGTGGCGGCCCATCTCGTGCCGTTTCTTCCCGGCCATCCCGTGACGAAGCTCGGGGGGGCACATTCAATCGGACCGATTTCCGCTGCGCCATACGGCAGTGCCAGTATCCTGGCTATTTCATGGGTCTACATTGCCTTAATGGGCGGCGACGGGTTGACGAAGGCGACGAAGGTCGCCATTCTCAATGCGAACTACATGGCGAAGCGGTTGGAAAAGCACTATCCCGTTCTCTACACCGGCAAGAACGGCACCGTGGCGCATGAATTTATTCTGGACGTGCGGCCGTTCAAGGACAGCGCCGGTATCGAGGCCAACGATATCGCGAAGCGCCTAATGGATTTCGGTTTCCATGCGCCAACCATGTCGTTTCCGGTCGCCGGCACGCTCATGATCGAACCGACTGAAAGCGAATCGAAAGTCGAATTGAATCGCTTCTGCGACGCAATGATTGCCATTCGCGCCGAGATTCAGGACATCGCGGATGGGGGCATGCCGCGTCATGATAACCCGCTTAAAAATGCCCCGCACACGGCGGGTGCGGTGACCGCTACGGATTGGACACATCCATACAGCCGTGAGCAGGGAGCCTTTCCAGCGCCGTGGACTCGTGAGTCGAAATTCTGGCCGGCCGTCGCTCGGATCGATCAGGCCTACGGAGACCGCAACCTGATCTGTGCCTGTCCGCCGATGGACACCTACTGAATAGTTACTCGAGCGTGGCTGCAGTGCCACTCTTCGGTTCCTAATGCATGAATGAAGCGGCGGATCATTCCAACGAATCCATGGTGAGAGGCGTTCGACATGTTCGACACACTGGAATGTTCCTCACGCTCGTATGGGCTTGCTCACTGCTGGTGCTCATCATAATAGACTCTACCGACGCATCAGATGCAGCTATGGTCCTCGCTCAACATCAGCCCGATGAATCGGCCGTGACGCACGTTGAGCCCGGTGAGTTTTACCGGAGCGGAACACGCATCGGCATGACAGCCGGCACGTCCTTTATTATTCCTCCGGCCTGGCAAGGCGTCATGCCGCCCGGCTCTCGAACGTTATACTTGGAATCCCCCAAGAAACCCGGTATCGGGCTCGCCGCGGTCATTCAAAACGCCACACCTGAAGAATTGGAAGATCATTTGAACGAACCGCAGGTCATCGAAGAAGGCTACGTTCTTCATCCGGTTGGGTCCGCCAAACGTACGAATACACGCATCACGGCGTCCTACCATAGCGGTGAAAACGTCGGCCGTGCTTTCGCATTCTTTGGACCTTTTGAAAGCGGCCTCGGCATCCTCTATCTGTTCACCGGGCCGAAAGAAGAGACTGAGTATTACGAGTCACTCCTTGAACAACTCGCCGCGTCCACCAGATTCTCCACCAAGCAAGATGCACCCGACAGGCGGGAAGGCCCGTGAATCGTCGAGGCTTTCTCGTCCGCACGGGATTAACTATGGCTGCGGGCGTGCTCGCCGCCAACTTTCCAGCAGTCAACACCGATGCGGCTCGATCATCGGCAGCAGTATCCCTTGATGATTGGGAAGCCGTGCGGAGTCAGTTCCCGCTCTCGCGTGATCTCATTCACATGGCCGCATTTTTTCTCGCCTCGCATCCGACGCCCGTTCGCGAGGCCATCGAACGGCATCGTCAAGGCCTCGATGAAAACCCAATCGGCTATTGGTTCGATCATGAGGAGAAGCAGGAAGCACAGGTTCTCCGTGCCGCAGCCGACTATCTGGGCGTAGAGCCTACCGACATCGCGCTCACCGACAGCACGACGATGGGATTGGGACTGCTCTATGGCGGGCTCGCGCTTCGTGAAGGGCAAGAAGCGCTGACGACCATCCACGACCATTATTCCACTGAAACATCGCTCCGCTTGCGGGCCGACCGTACCGGCGCCTTTGTCCGACAGGTTCCGCTCTATTGCAATCTCGACGCCGTCTCAAAAGAAGAAATCGTCGAAACCCTGATCGAATCGGTGCGGCCACGAACCCGTATCGTCGCGGTCACATGGGTGCATTCCAGCACGGGCCTCAAATTGCCCATCCGGGAGATGGCGGATGCGCTGACGAAAGTGAATGCGAATCGAGCCGACAGTGAACGCGCCTTACTCTGTGTCGACGGCGTCCATGGCTTAGGTGTTGAAGACATACGTCTGCCCGACCTTGGGTGCGACTTCTTCATCGCGGGGACCCACAAATGGCTCTTCGGTCCACGAGGAACCGGATTGGTATGGGGCCACCCACGCGCGTGGCCGGTTGCACGGGCGACCATTCCCACGTTCAACTTCGACGCCTATCGGGTGTGGATGAAAGAGATTCCGCCGAAGGACATTCCAGTCGGCGCCATCATGACACCCGGCGGCTTTCACTCATTCGAACATCGATGGGCACTGAGTGAGGCCTTTCGTTTTCATCAGACCATTGGCAAAACGCGGATTACCGAACGCATTCACGCGCTGAACGACCAACTCAAGGACGGGTTGATAAAGCTGCGCCATGTGAAACTGCATACGCCTCGGTCGCGCGACCTCTCGGCTGGAATTGTTTGTTTTGAAGTGGAGGGTTGGAAGCCCGATCACGTCGTGGAGCAGTTACGGCAGCGTCGTATTATTGCCAGCGTCACGCCGTATGCGACGCAATACGTGCGGCTGGCTCCTAGTTTACTGACGTCTCCAACAGAGGTCGAAAAAACCGTGGAAGCAATTCGCAGGATCGCGCCTTAGGCTCTAAGCCATGCCGGATGATTTGAGCTACGGCAACGTCGCGCAGAGGAGCTCATTAGAACTAGAATGGGATTCGGATACCGACCTGAAACTCATTTGGGACCAGACTTTTTCCAAGCACGTCGTTCAATAAGCGATCTTGCTGGACAGAGTTCTGGAGGATACTTTGCCGCGCGGCGGTTCGGTTCACATCAGTCGTCTCGCCGCCGCCAAAGCCAAGCCCGATATACGGTATGACCGTGGATCCATTGACGGTATACCGGCCGCCAAGCGTAGGTGGCTGACTGAATACATTATTCGCCGCGCCCGATGAAAGAGTGGTGCTTGGCAGGAGCGAAGAGGAAGACTTCGTTACTGGTGCAAGAGCCGTCAAGGCTGGGAGGACCGGCGGCACGAGAAGCGGTTCCTCTCCACCCGCAAGGCTCGGCAAAGCGAGCAACACCAGTGCCAGCAGGCAGAAGTGGAATGAATGAGTGACAACTAGTCGCTGGCTCTTCACAGTGAAGAGGTATAGCAATAAGCTCGCCACGGACGGTTTTCGCATCTGATGGTATTTGAATGGATCGAAGGAAGCGTCTTCCACATTGATGATACAAATCAAACACACTGTGCAGAAAAGCCACAGCCAGGAAAAGATTTCTGACGTGAAATATTCAACCCTACAGCAATCCAGTAAGAATCGGCACTCGTAGTTGACGAGAGGGCATCATGAAATATCACCAACTTCGAATAGCACTTGCGTGTGCGCTGCTCGCGACGTTCCTTGGACATCAGACGCGTGTCGCTGAATCGGCCTCGAATAGCGGCCGCCTGGAAACGGCCACCTTTGCCGGCGGCTGTTTTTGGTGTCTGGAGGAGGCGCTCGATAAGGTGGACGGGGTCGTCTCGACCACATCGGGGTATACCGGGGGCCAGAAAACTAGCCCGACGTATGAAGAGGTCTCAGCCGGAGGAACGGGGCATACGGAATCCGTCCAGGTCATGTACGATCCGCAGAAGGTCACCTATGCCAGCCTATTGGAGACCTTCTGGCACAACATCGATCCCACGACGCCCGATCAACAGTTCTGCGACAAAGGTCATCAGTACCGCTCCGCTATTTTTTATCATGATGACCAGCAACAACGACTTGCTGAAGAATCTAAACAACAACTCAACAAGTCCAAACCGTTCAAAGAACCAATCGTGACGGAAATCGTCCCCGCGTCTGTCTTCTATCCCGCGGAAGAGTACCATCAAAATTTTCATCAGAAGAATCCGATCCGCTATAAGTTCTACAAGTATAACTGCGGGCGAGCACAGCGTCTGGAGACGTTGTGGGGAAAGACGCATTGAGAAGTCGCACGCGCGTCACCGTCAAGCCTTCTTGCTTGATCTGCTTAGTGAACTGATATGACGGATTAGCGCCGAATGATTTTTGTGCCAATGACGGCCGTGATCGGCTTAATGAGAGGCAATTCGCCGAGCAGATCGCGATGAGAGATCGGTGTCACGCGCCGCCGCTCTTTAAAAGAGTTGAGGAGCGTGAGCGACACGATCAAGCGCAGCATGCCGGACACAAGAAAGAGGATTGGCAGATTGGAAGCTAGCGGCACCATCAGGCCAAAGAGGAACAGTTGGAATGGCGCCACCGTGGCTAACCAGCTTCCCAGCATGGCGCCGATGCCGGCTCCAACGGCATTCACGGTATTGTAAATGGCTACACCTTTGGTCCGATCTCCCGGTTGGACGGCATCAAAGACATAGTTCCCAAGACTGAGCGAGAACCCCGGCCAGATCAATCCCGACAAAAAATTAATGCCGACGAGCAGCAGCCAATTTGAGCTGACGAGATACAGAACCGGCAAGATGGGAATGATGAGTCCGGTGAGGACGAGCACCTTTTTGTTTCCAAAGGTGTCGGCTATGCGTCCCCATTCCTGCAAACTGAGCAATTGACCGAGGATCGGAGCTGCCAGCCACAGCCCGTATTGAAGATAGGTCAGATGCAGATCACGAAGCAGATAAATGACGAAGAACGGCCCCGCGATCATCGCCGCGATATGAAAGCACCCTGAAAAAATCAAGAAGCGCCGGAACATGACACTTCGTCTTGCCCGAAGAAAGTCGCGAACACCGGCTTCGCGCTTCAATCCTCCGCGAGCCGGCGGTTCTTGGAGTCGGGACAAATAACCAGTAGAAATGAGTCGCGCGATCGCGGCGAGGACAAAAATGATCGCAAATCCCCAGGCCGGGTTCGTCCATGTTTCGGAAGCGTGGAGGATGATGCCGGCCACGGATAGCGCCGCGAAGCTGCTCAGCGCAATCACTTTTGCACGCCTGGCAAAGTACATTCCTCGTCGGTCATCATCAATCATGTCGGTGATGAGACTGTTCCAGGCAGGCACAGCGAGATGCCCCATCGCTACATAGACCGCCACTCCTGAGAGAAGAAGCCAGGCGCCGTAGGATGGAAACAGCATCGGGAGGAGAAACAACGGCAGCCACGCGAGCGCTTGACCGGCTGCGCCAAACACGATGAGGGGCTTTCGTGCTTTGGCGCGATCCAGCACCTTCACGGAAAGCAACTGCGCCGCCGTGCCGATAATGGGCGGCACGGCGGCAAGCAGTCCAATCTGAAATGGCGTGGCCTGTAGCAGCAGCGCAAATGCCGACAGATAGGTCTCGCCGCTCCCCTGCATCACAGCCGCGGAGGCGCCTTCCCGCACTTGGCTGGCCAAGCTTTTCTGGCGGCTCTCTTCGTCGCTTTCTTGAGAGACCGCCAAAGAACTACGATTTTTTGGAATATTCATGTCGGCTGTCAGCTTACATTATAGATGGTAATAATAAAATTCGGTTTCTGCCTTAATTAGAGCTACGGCATGAAACGCCCAACACGAAGGGACGGACAGGACGGACTCACTTCAGTATGATGGCAATCTGTGATAAAAATACCGGAGAGTGCGAAGAGAAGGAGCGTGGTTATGCCGGACAGTTCCAGTGCGTCAAATTTTATCCGTGAGATCGTGCAGTCCGACCTCACCATCGGCAAGCATGGCGGCCGCGTGGTCACACGCTTTCCGCCGGAGCCAAACGGCTATCTCCATATCGGTCATGCCAAATCGATCTGTTTGAACTTTGGCCTTGCCCAGGAGTTCGGCGGCGTATGCCATTTACGATTCGACGATACGAACCCTTCGAAGGAAAATACCGAATACGTCCAAGCCATTCAGGAGGATGTGCATTGGCTCGGGTTTGATTGGCACGACAAGCTGTTTTACGCATCGGACTATTTCGAGGAGCTCTATCGGTACGCCGTCGCGCTGATCAAGAACAACAAAGCCTATGTGGATAGTCTCAGTGCCGATGAGATCCGACGCTATCGCGGCACGTTAACGGAAGCAGGCCAGGACAGTCCTTACCGATCACGCTCCATCGAAGAGAACATCGATCTCTTTACCCGCATGCGGGCCGGGGAATTTCCAGACGGCACACATGTGCTCCGCGCGAAGATCGATATGGCCTCCGCGAATATCAATTTGCGCGATCCCACCCTGTACCGGATTCGGCATGTATCCCATCATCGTTCAGGCACGACCTGGGTTATCTATCCGACCTACGACTTCGCGCATCCGCTGTCCGATGCGATCGAAGGAGTGACGCACTCCATTTGCACGCTGGAATTTGAAGACCATCGCCCCCTGTACGACTGGCTTCTCGACGAATTGCGGACATCGCATCATCCTCAACAGATCGAATTTGCGCGGTTGAATCTGACGCATACCGTGATGAGCAAACGAAAGTTGCTCGAACTCGTCGAGCAGAAGCAGGTCTGCGGCTGGGACGACCCTCGCCTGCCCACGCTCAAAGGCTTGCGACGCCGCGGATACACGCCCGAATCGATCCGAGCTTTTTGCGAGCATATCGGCGTGGCAAAGCGCGATGCCATCGTGGAGATGGCCCTGCTTGAGCACTTTATCCGCGAAGACCTAAACCGCCGTGCCGTACGCGCCATGGCCGTGTTGCGGCCGTTGAAAGTGGTCATTGAAAACTATCCGGACGGAAAAGTGGAAGACCTGGAGGCGGTCAACAATCCGGAAGACCCCGGCATGGGCACGCGCCAGGTTCCTTTTTCGCGCGTTGTCTACATTGAACAAGATGACTTCCGTGAAGATCCGCCGAAGAAGTTTTACCGCCTGACGCCTGGGCAAGAAGTTCGGCTCCGTTACGCGTACATTATTAAGTGCACCGGTGTGATCAAGGATGATCGGACCGGCGACATCGTAGAAGTACGTTGTACCTACGATCCAACGACGCGCGGCGGCTCGTCCCAAGAGGGGCGGAAGGTCAAAGGCACGTTGCACTGGGTGTCAGCCGCCCATGCGATTGAAGCGGAAATCCGCTTGTATGAATCGCTCCTTGAGCCCTGCCAAGATCGAGACGCCTCAGAGGCGCCTCCTGCGATCAATCCACACTCGCTGGAACGCCTCGCAGGATGCCTGGTGGAACCGAGTCTTGCCTCCGCCTCACCGGGGAGTCGCTATCAATTTGAACGGCAAGGATACTTTTGCGTCGATGCTGATTCCAGCACGGAGCACCTCATCTTCAACCGCACGGTTCCGCTTCGGGATACATGGGCTAGGATCGAGAAGTCCCAAACGGCATCGACATCCTGACCGCGCTTTTCCTACATGTCCTCTTGCATCTGGTTAAAAATCAGGCAGTATTAACCCATGCCATCACAACTATCCTGGGCTCGGCAAATCCAGTTCGGCCTGTCTCATATGCTGTCGCGGCCGTTGTATTGGTTCTTCAGTCACATTCCTCATTATGAATATGGACACGCCGTCCCCAGCGTCACGCGGCTGGAAGCTTCCTTTGAACCATTGAGCGGGCGGCGGGCGGTCCAGATTAGCGACCTGCATCTGGACTATTATTTGCCTCGCCATGATGTCTTTCTACAGACGATTGCCGAACTGCGGCCGGATTGGATTTTTGTAACCGGCGATTTACTCAATGTGCCAGGAGGTCTGTCGCATCTGTTCCGATTCCTCAGCCACCTCCGAAGTCTCGCGCCGGTGTACATGACGCTGGGCAATCACGATTATTACAGCGGCGTGCCGGTGGCCGACTTTCTCGAACTCTCCGATCGCCACAAATTGCATCTCTTGATCAACCAGACGATCGTCGTCCCTCTTCCGACTGGAGAGTTATGCATCGTAGGCCTCGACGATCCGACGACCCACCGCGCGGATGTGAATTGCATCCCTCATCGGCTTCCGCACCGTTACACGCTAGTGTTGGCCCACGCCCCCGTCGTGCTCGATCTCTTGGAACCTCATCACGCAGCGGACATCGTCCTCTGCGGTCACAGCCATGGCGGGCAATGGCGCTTCGGCTCATTCCATCCCTTTTGGCTTCCATATGGATGCCGAGGGCGAGCGCTTGGTCATTACAGTCAAGGCCGACAACGACTCTATGTGAACCGAGGCCTCGGTTGGTCGCTGGTCCCTCTGCGATGGAATTGCTCGCCTGAGATTGTTTTGCTTGAATGGGTGTGAGAATGATGGGGAGTATCGCGCAAAACAGGAGGCGCCATCTTTATCTTT